>Ga0207697_10000175_pt1 | contig 32722 bp, 24 predicted proteins | sample KBSSwiS5withPhiX_FD_184293 | JGI IMG/M metagenome (GOLD analysis project Ga0207697, IMG submission 184293) | Switchgrass rhizosphere microbial communities from Kellogg Biological Station, Michigan, USA, with PhiX - S5 (SPAdes) (version 2) | ecosystem: Host-associated > Plants > Roots >... | reverse complement strand
GCCGTGTTTTTCGACCTGCTGAACAGCGGCCGACTGGCCCGACGAACGAGCATCCTCGCCGACGTCAACCCCGATCTGATCGGCTGTTACCGGACGCTTCGCGATCGTCCAGGGGCCGTGATTCGCTCGCTCACACTCCTCGCGGCGCAATATCGCGAGGGAGGCACGGCCTGTTACTACGACGTGCGCGACCTGCGCTTCAATCCGCTGCGCGCAGCACTGCAGGCGCGCGCAACCGATCCAGCGGATGTCGCCGACATGTACACACCCGAACTGGCGGCGATGCTGATCTTCCTGAACCGGACCGGCTTCAACGGGCTCTTCCGCCTCAATCGCCGCGGAGGTTTCAACGTTCCGGTCGGTCGCTACACGAATCCGAAGATCTGCGATGAGGCACACCTGCGGGCGGTGGCGTCGGCGCTGGCGAGCCCGAGTGTCACTCTCACACTGCGCCCGTTCGACCGCACCTTGGCGGAAGCGGGTGAAGGTGATTTCGTCTACTGCGATCCGCCGTACGCGCCACTGAGCCCCACGTCGAGCTTCGCCAACTACACGGCCGACGGCTTCACCTCGTTCGATCAGCGCAGGCTGCAACAGGCGGTCGTTGCTGCGTGCGGCCGGGGGGCGCACGTCATCGTTTCGAACTCGAGCGCAACTGAGGTCCTCCAGGCCTACACAACCCCGGAAGCGAGGAAGGCGAAGCTTCAGGTCAGGCCGGTGCCCGCGAGACGGGCGATTAACTCGATCGCCTCGTCCAGAGGTCCGGTGAACGAGTTGATCATCAGCAACGTGCGGGCGGCCAGCCTCGCGAACGTTCGGCCAAAGATGCTTCGCGCCGGAACCAGGCCGCGGCGTAAGAGTGCGTGACGTGGTAGGCTGAAAAGACGCGAAAGTGGCGGAACTGGCAGACGCGCCAGACTTAGGATCTGGTACCCGAAAGGGTATGGGGGTTCGAGTCCCTCCTTTCGCATTCCGCGCACGCTGAAGCATGCGCGCTACCGTACCCGTAGAGCGGCGGCTTCAGCCGCCGCGTTCACCCGATGAAAACCGAATTCACCGACGTCAGCGAAACTCAGAAGACCGTCACGATCGAGATCGACAGCTCTGTCGTGGACGCCGAGATCGATCGCATCGCGCAAGGCTACAAGAAGGTCAAAGTCCCTGGCTTTCGCCCTGGCAAAGTGCCGGCGACGATCATCAAGCGACGGTTCCGCAATGAAATCCTGCACGAGGTGATGCACGGGCTGATCCCGCGGGCCGTCGAAGAAGCACTGCAGGAACGAGGGATCGAGCCAATCGACACGCCAAATGTACGCGACGTCGCACTCGAAGAGGGACAGCCGCTGCGTTTCACCGCGGCGATTGAAACCGTGCCGCCGTTCGATCCCGGCGATCTGTCGACGCTGACCGCCATCCGCACGCCGGTAGCCATCACCGAAGACGCGATCGAACAAACGCTGCAACGGCTGCGCGAGCGCGCCGCCAAGTCCGAGCCGGTCGAGGGCAGACCGTCAACCGAGGGCGATACCGCCGTCGTCGATCTCGTACGTCAGGACGCGTCCGGTCCGGACCGGCATGACGGCGTGAGCATCGAGATCGGCTCGAAGGCCAATCCTCCAGGATTCGATGCGAATCTCATTGGCCTGTCGCCCGGCGACCAGAAGACGTTCACGATCCATTTCCCGGAGGACTACACGGTCGCGGAGATGGCAGGAACCGACGTCGAGTACTCAGTTACCGTGAAGGAACTGCGTCGGAGAGTCCTCCCCGAACTCGATGACGAGTTCGCCAAGGATCTTGGAGAGTTCGACTCGTTTGCGGCGCTGCGCGATCGCGTGCGAACCGATCTGCAGGCCGAGGCCGAAGAGAACGCCACGCGACAGCTTCGCGGTGAGGTGCTGAAGCAACTCTCCGAGCGCATCACGTTCGAGCTGCCCACCTCGCTCGTCGAGCGCGAAATCGACCGGCGCCTCGAGGAGTTCGCGCGGCAGCTTATGCAACAGAACGTCGACCCGCGGCAGGCGGGCATCGACTGGGCGCAGTTCCGGGAAGCGCAGCGCGAGCCGGCACGCGCCTCGGTGGCGAGTGCGCTCGTGCTCGACGCGATCGCACGCCGCGAAGGGCTGTCGGTTTCCGAGCAGGAGATCGACCAGGAAATCGAGCGCTTCGCCGCCAGGGCCGGACGCACACCGGCGGCGTTGCGTGCACAGTTTGAGAAGGAAGGCGGAATAGGCCGCCTCGCGGCCGGGCTGCGGCGGGAGAAGGCGGTTGACTTGGCCCTGTCGCGTGCTAGGATTTCCTAGGATGAAATCCTCACCGGCTGGGCGTTCACCCGAATGCTCTTCATCCGACGATCGCATACCGCAAATCAAAAATTACAAATGAGCCGTGCACAGTTAGTACCGATGGTGGTCGAACAGACCAACCGCGGTGAACGCGCTTACGACATCTTTTCGCGGCTGCTCAAAGACAGCATCATCTTCATTGGGACGCCGATCGACGACACGATCGCCAATCTCGCTATCGCGCAGATGCTCTTCCTCGAGGCGGAAGATCCCGACAAGGACATCCAGCTCTATATCAACAGCCCCGGTGGCTCGATTACGGCGGGGCTGGCGATTTATGACACGATGCAGTTCATCAAGCCCGATGTGCAGACAATCTGCATCGGCCAGGCCGCCTCAATGGCGGCTGTGCTGCTCGGCGGAGGGGCCAAAGGGAAGCGCTACTCCCTACCGAACGCCCGGATTGTGATTCACCAGCCGCTCATGCAGGGGCTGGCCGGGCAGGCGACGGATATCGACATCCATGCACGTGAAATCCTGCGCATGCGGGAGCGCCTCAACGAGATCCTGGTGCACCATACCGGGCAGACCACCAAGCGCATCCAGGACGATACTGAGCGGGACTACATCATGTCGGCGGACCAGGGGAAGGATTACGGGATAATCGATGACGTCATCCGAAAACGGGTGTAACATCGAAATAGGCTCGGCTTTGGGCGTCAAATCTGGTCGCCCGGGGGGCCTCCTCTAGCCTCCAGCCGGATTGAGGCCGAAATACCAGTCAGACCGGACATCGGACCCGAGATCGTCAGACGCCACGAGCCCTGAGCCAACACACACATGGTCAAGAAGAACGGCGAGACTGAGATTCTTCGTTGCTCGTTCTGTAACAAGGATCAGAACGACGTTCGCAAGCTCATTGCGGGTCCGACCGTCTTCATCTGTGACGAGTGCGTGGAGGTGTGCAACGACATCATCGCCGACGACAACCGGTTCGAGAACCGTGGCGTCCGCTCGTCGCTCCCCTCTCCGCCGGAGATCAAGAAGTTCCTCGATGAGTACGTGATCGGGCAGGAGCGAACGAAGCGGAAGCTGGCTGTCGCCGTCTACAACCATTACAAGCGCATCGAGATCCAGAAGCAGCCGCGCAGCCGGAACGACGTCGAACTGAACAAGTCGAACATCCTGCTGATTGGACCCACCGGCACCGGCAAGACGCTGCTCGCCCAGACCCTGGCCAAACTGCTGTCCGTCCCCTTCACCATCGTCGATGCGACGACGCTGACCGAGGCGGGCTACGTCGGCGAGGATGTTGAGAACATCATCCTGAAGCTGCTGCAGGCCGCCGGTGGCGACATCGAGAAGTGCCAGCAGGGGATCATCTACATCGACGAAGTCGACAAGATTTGCCGGAAGGACGAGAACCCCTCGATCACGCGTGACGTGTCGGGCGAGGGTGTCCAGCAAGCGCTCTTGAAGATTCTGGAAGGCACCGTTGCCAACGTGCCACCGCAGGGGGGCCGCAAACACCCCCACCAGGAGTTCTTCCAGATCGACACGACCAATATCCTCTTCATTTGCGGCGGCGCGTTCGTCGGTCTCGACAAGGTGATCGACCGTCGAGTTGGAAAGAAGACGTTGGGCTTCAAGGCCGACGTGAAGTCGGTTCAGAAGCGCGAGATCGGCACCACTCTCGAGGCCGTGGAGCCGGAGGACTTGATCAAGTACGGACTCATTCCCGAGTTCGTCGGTCGTCTCCCCGTGGTTGGCACCCTGCACGAGCTCGACAAGCCGGCGCTCGTCCAGATCCTGACGCAACCTCGGAACGCAATCACGCGTCAGTACCAGAAACTGTTTGAGTACGAAAACGTCAAGCTCCGGTTTACGGATGACGCACTCGAGGCGATTGCCGAGTCAGCGCTGTCGCGCAAGATCGGCGCGCGCGGACTGCGTATGATCATCGAAGACCTGATGCTCGACCTGATGTACTCGGTACCCGGTCAGAAGAAGCTGCGCGAAGTCGTCGTCACACGCGAGGTCGTCGAAGCGAAGGACAAGTCAATTACCCTTATTGAAAAAGCTGGGTAACCCATCCCGGGATTCGGGCTCGGGACTCGGGATTCGGGCGACCGGATCGCGGATCCCAGGTCTCGAGGCCCGGCACAGGATCTGAATGGAAGTCTACGAGACACTCCCCATCGTTCCCCTCCGGGACGTGGTCGTTTTTCCCCACATGATGATGCCGTTCGTAATCGGGCGGCCGTCCTCCACGCGCGCGCTCGATCACGCGCTCATGAAGGACAAGCGCATTTTCCTGGCCGCGCAGCACGACGCCTCGATTGACGATCCGCGCCCGGATGACATCTACACCATGGGCTGCGTCGCCAACGTCGTGCAGAACCTCAAGCTGCCCGACGGCAACATCAAGGTGCTCGTCGAAGGCGTGGATCGCGCCCGCGCCGTCGAGTGGAAGGAAGACAAGGGCTTTTATCGCGTCGTCGTGAAGGTCCTCCCCAAGCAGAAGGAGACCTCCGGCGAAATCGAAGCCACGATGGGTCGAGTCGTGTCGCTGTTCGAGCAGTATGTGAAGCTCTCGAACAACCTGCAGTACGACGCCATGATTGCCGCGGTCCGTGTGGATGATCCCGGCAAGCTCGCCGACACGATCGCCGCGCACCTGCTCGTGGGCGTCGACGAGAAGCAGAACCTGCTCGAGATCATCTCGCCCGTCGAGCGTCTCAATCGCATCGCCGGCATCCTCGAAATCGAGGTCGATAAGCTCCAGGTCGATCGCCGTATCCAGTCTCGCGTGAAGAAGCAGATGGAGAAGGCGCAGAAGGAGTACTACCTCAACGAGAAAATGAAGGCGATCCAGAAGGAGCTGGGGCGCAAGGACGAGAAGGGCAGTGAGATCGACGAGCTGAAGAAGAAGATCGAACAGTCGAAGATGCCCAAGGACGTCGAGGAAAAGGCCGTCCAGGAGCTGAAGCGCCTCGAGGCGATGCCGCCCATGTCCGCCGAGGCGACGGTTTCACGCAATTACCTCGACTGGCTCATCGCCGTTCCCTGGCACAAGAAGACGAGGGAGAACCGCGATCTCAAGCACGCCGAGAAGGTCCTGAACGAAGACCACTACGGCCTCGAGAAGATCAAGGACCGCATCCTGGAGTTCCTGGCCGTCCGCTCGCTCGTCAAGAAGCCGAAGGCGACCATCCTCACCTTCTCCGGGCCTCCCGGAGTCGGCAAGACGTCGCTCGCCAAGTCGATCGCACGGGCGATGAACCGGAAGTTCGTCAGGCTGTCACTCGGCGGCGTCCGCGACGAAGCCGAGGTCCGAGGCCACCGCAGGACGTATATCGGCGCCTTCCCCGGCCAGATCATCCAGATGATGAAGAAGGCCGGCACGCAGAATCCGGTCTTCCTGCTCGACGAAATCGACAAGATGTCGATGGACTTCCGCGGGGACCCGTCAGCGGCGCTGCTGGAAGTGCTCGACCCCGAACAGAACAGCACCTTCCTCGACCACTACCTCGACGTCGAGTACGACCTGTCGAACGTGATGTTCATCTGTACCGCCAACGTGTTGCACACGATTCCTCAGGCCCTCCGGGACCGCATGGAGGTGCTGCAACTGGCGGGTTACACCGAGCAGGAGAAGCTCGAGATCGCCAAGCGATTCCTTGTCCTGAAGGCCGTCGAAGGCGCTGGTCTGACGTCGGAGAACATCATTTTCCAGGACGAGTCGATCCAGGCGATCATCCAGCGTTACACGCGCGAGGCAGGCGTCCGCAACCTCGAGCGTGAGATTTCGTCGATCTGCCGCAAGGTCGCGCGCAAGGTTGTCGTCGAAGGCAAGTCGTTCAAGGAAGACGTGACGGCCGAAAAGGTCACCGAGTATCTCGGTGTGCCACGATTCCGGCCGAGCCTCGCCGAAGAGCGCAACGAAGTCGGCATCGCGACGGGCCTTGCCTGGACTGAAGTTGGTGGCGAGCTGCTGGTCAGCGAAGCCACGCTGATGCCGGGGAAGGGCAAGCTGACGCTGACCGGCAAGCTCGGTGACGTCATGCAGGAATCGGCGCAAGCGGCCCTCAGCTACGTGCGCTCAAAGGCCGCCGACCTGAATCTTGCCGAAGACTTCCATTCCAAGATTGACATTCACGTTCACGTTCCCGAAGGCGCGATCCCGAAGGACGGACCATCCGCCGGCATCACGATGGCCACGGCGCTCACCTCGGCGCTCACGAAGATCGCGACCCGCCGGGATGTCGCAATGACGGGTGAGATCACGTTGCGCGGCAAGGTTCTTCCGATCGGCGGCGTCAAGGAAAAGGTGCTCGCCGCCCATCGCGCCGGGGTGACGAATATCATCCTGCCACGTGACAACGAGAAGGATTTGGCCGACATTCCCAAGAACGTCATGGACACGCTCGACGTGCACATGGTGTCGACGATGGACGAGGTGTTGAAGATTGCGCTGGCCGAGCCGTTGCCGTCGCGCATTCCCGCCGCTCCAGTCGTCACCGATGTTACAGAACCCGCAGGAGACACGCGTCCACACTGACCAAGGCTTTCGGCTCACAGGCTCGAGGCCGTGGGCCGTGTACTTGCATGCGTAAGCCCAAAGCCCAGAGCCAGAAGCGTAGCAAAGAGCCAGCGTGAGGTGCAGATAGTCGCGGAGTTTGTGACGAGCGCTGCCGGTGCCGCCGATTTCCCGCGTGACCGGTCACCGGAAGTGGCCTTGGTCGGACGGTCGAATGTCGGCAAGTCGAGCCTGATCAATGCACTCGTTCGCCAGCCGTTAGCGCGCACCAGCGCCTCGCCGGGCAAAACGAGATTGGCCAACATCTATCGCGTTCGACGTGGCTCGATGCCAGCCTGCTACCTGGTGGATCTGCCGGGGTTCGGATATGCGCGCGCCGCTCGGCCGGGCGAAGGAGAGACGGAGATCAGTCAGGTCACGGACGCATTCTTCGGGCGTCCTGGACAACGGGCGGCTCTGTTGCTCGTGGACTCGCGTCACCCGGGTCTCTCGTCAGATTTGAACGCGTGGCAGTGGCTGGCGTCGCAGTCGTGCGCACGCGCGGTTGTGGCAACAAAGGTGGACAAGCTGACGCAGGCAGAGCGCGTGCGTCATGTTCGGGAAATGGAAAACGTATTTGAAATGCCGGTGGCGCTGGTTTCAGCGCGCACCGGCGAAGGACTGGACGAACTGTGGAAGATGATCGCAAGCCTGCCAAACCAAACGGCGGCGTAGGCACCGCCACCGCCCCCCCACCTGAAAAAGAAAAGGAAAAGGAGAAGGGAGGCGCCCAACCCGCCGCCCAGCCTCCCACTCAGGCCGCCCCCGCTCAGACAATCTCGCTCTCGGCGATGAAGGAGATGAGCATCTCTGCGCTCACCAAGATCGCCAAGGAGCTGGAGATCGCGGGCGCGACCGGCATGCGCAAGCAGGAACTGATCTTCGAGATCCTCCGCGTGCGTGCCGAGAAGAGCGGCAACGTCTTCTCGGAGGGTGTGCTCGAAACGCTTCCCGATGGATTTGGTTTCCTGCGCGCTCCTGACTACAACTATCTGCCTGGCCCAGATGACATCTATGTATCGCCGTCGCAGATTCGCAAGTTCGACCTGCACACCGGCGATACGGTCTCTGGCGTCATCCGGCCACCCAAGGATGGCGAGCGCTACTTCGCGCTGATCAAGGTCGAAGCGATTAATTTCGAGCCACCGGAGAAAACGAAGGAGAAGATCTTCTTCGAGAACCTGACGCCGCTCTACCCGGCACAGAAGATCGCCCTGGAGACCGACTCCGAGAACCTCTCCGGTCGCGTCATGGATCTGCTGACGCCGCTCGGCAAGGGGCAGCGCGGCCTGATCGTCGCCCCGCCCCGCACCGGCAAGACGATGCTGCTTCAAAGCATCGCCAACAGCATCACGAAGAACCACCCTGAGGTGTACCTGATTGTGCTGCTCATCGACGAGCGGCCCGAAGAAGTCACCGACATGCAGCGCTCCGTGCGCGGCGAGGTCATTTCCTCGACATTCGACGAGCCCGCCCAGCGCCACGTGCAGGTCGCCGAGATGGTGATTGAGAAAGCCAAGCGGCTGGTTGAGCACAAAAAGGATGTCGTGATCCTGCTCGACTCGATCACGCGCCTCGCCCGTGCCTACAACACAATCGTTCCGGCATCCGGCAAGGTCCTCTCGGGCGGCGTGGACAGCAACGCATTGCAGCGTCCGAAGCGGTTCTTTGGCGCCGCTCGCAACATCGAGGAAGGCGGCTCGCTGACCATCGTCGCCACGGCACTGGTCGATACCGGCTCGCGAATGGACGAAGTGATCTTCGAAGAATTCAAGGGCACCGGTAATTCGGAAATCCACCTCGATCGCAAGCTGACGGACCGCCGCGTGTTCCCCTCGATCGACATCACCAAGAGCGGCACCCGAAAGGAAGAGCTGCTGCTTCAGAAAGAGGAACTCAATCGTGTCTGGGTGCTTCGCAAGGTGCTGACTCCGCTCTCACCCAGCGAGGCGATGGAACTGCTGCTGTCGAAGATGGGGAAGACGAAGACCAACGGCGAGTTCCTCGCAGCAATGGCTTCAGGCAAATCCTAGGATTCATCGTTCACAACGGACACGTGTGAACGACTCCGGCCAGCCACCGCGTCGTCGGCACGGGATGAGGACGGCTCTGCAGTCGCCGCTCCTCTCCGTGGTGATGCCCGTCTACAACGAGCGGGAAACGATCGACGAAATCGTTTCGCGCGTGATGGCCATCCCGATGCGCGTGGAGCTCGTCGTCGTTGACGATTGCTCCACTGACGGAACGAGGCCCCACCTGGGCGAACTGCAGAAGCAGTTCGGCTTCACGCTGCTGCTCCAATCGCACAATCAGGGTAAGGGCGCCGCCCTCAGACGCGGGTTCGCCGCCGTCACCGGCGATATCGTCGCGATTCAGGACGCCGATCTCGAATACTCACCCGAGGAGTTACCCAGCCTCGCCCAGCTCATCATCGAAGGGCGGGCGGACGTTGTGTACGGGTCGCGGTTCCTTGGACAGCACCGCGTGTTCCTGTTCACCCACTATCTCGGGAATCAGCTGCTGACGCTGATTACGAACGTCCTCTACAACACGATGCTGTCGGACATGGAAACCTGCTACAAGGTGCTGCGCCGCGAGGTCCTCGACGGCCTCGACCTGCAGTCCAACGGCTTCGGCATCGAGCCCGAAATTACGGCGAAAATCTTCAAGCGGCATTACCGCGTGTACGAAGTGCCCATCACTTACGACGGCCGCGGCTATGACGAGGGCAAGAAGATCACGTGGAAGGACGGCCTGGTCGCCCTCTGGGTGCTTCTGCGTCACCGCATCGGCTAGCACGCATCCCTTGCACCTCTGGACGCAACCGGCGCGTCCAATCGGTTAGAATAGGAAGTTCGCTTTTCAGAGGAGTGGCCGTGAAGGAAGGTATCCATCCCAAGTACCAGGTGGTCGAGGTCCGTTGCGCCTGCGGAAACACGTTCAAAACGCGGTCGACGAAGCCAGAGTTGCACCTGGAAATCTGCTCCGCGTGCCACCCGTTCTTTACTGGTCGCCAGAAGCTCATCGACACGGAAGGTCGAGTCGAGCGGTTCACCAAGAAGTTCGGAGCGCAGACGTCGGAGCAGCGTAAGACAGCCGCCAAGGCGGTCAAAGCCAAGGCTGCTGCGACCAAGAAGACTGCGACCAAGACCACCAAGGCGTCCGCCTCGGCATAGTCCTGCCGGTAGAGACGTCTCGTAGCGCGGGGGCTTTCCTCCGCTGTAGCCTTCGGCGAAGGTGAAAGCCCCCGCCTTACTGCGCAGGCTTGAGCCTGCGCTCTACGATTTCGATTTCACTTCAAAACAGCGGAAGCAGCACGGGTTCGACGCGAGCCAGCTTGCGGTCGAGCCGCGCGAGTCTATGCTCGATCGCCTCGCGCCGCGCCATCGTCGCATCGAACTGAAGCGACCGCATCGCGAGGGTGCGCGCCGACAGCAGGCTTCGCAGCCGGTGCTCGTGATGCACGGCCAACGCCTGGGCGGCTTCCCGTTCCAGCCGCGGCGGACAATCGCTCAGGTCGAGCAGACGCTGCCACACGTCGGCCGCCGCAGCGTAATGGCGAATGCGCCGCAACAACAAGGCGTGCGCATACAGCGCCTCCGCGCAGACGCCCGGCCCCATATCCGCGGCCCTCGCGTAACAGGCGAGCGCATCCGCGGTCATTCCGGATCGTTCGTACAAGCGGCCGATCCCGAGCGCCTCGCGTGCACTGTTGGCCGCTGTCACTCCGTCGTCCAGTAACTGCGCGGCTCTCGCGGTCAGCAGCGCAAGCGACAGCAGGTCGCGTCGATTGTGTTCGAGCACTGCATCGAGCGGACGCGCGTCGCCCGTGCGCACGAAGTGGAAATAGCGTGATGGGATCTCGAATCCGGGAACATCGCCCTCGCGCTCGTGTCCGAGCAGGGAGGACTCGAGATGGCTGAGACGATGGCCTTCGTCATGACCGTGCCAGAGGCGCCTGGCGTGGTGGAGCATGTCGACGTGCGGCATCTCGGCAAACGGAGTCGACAATCGGTTCAGCGCGTACCGCGTCTCGATGAGCGGAAGGTCGAATGATTTGCCGTTGTACGTGACGACGGCATCGACGTCGCTGGCAACCTCTCTGACTGCTTCGAGCAAAGCGCGTTCGGACGCAAAGCTCGAAAGCAGAAACTGCCGCACATGAAAGCGGCCACGATCGAACCAGGCGCATCCGACGAGAAACGCATAGCTACCTGCCCCGCCCGCAATGCCGGTGGTCTCCAGATCGACGAAGAGCAGCCGTCCGCCACAGGATCTCCCAGCGAGCAGAGCCAGCCTCGACCAGCCTTCATCGGGAGGCAGGCTGTCGGCGATTGAGATCGATCCGTGGCGATGGCCGGGCGCGTAGCTGCGCTCAACGACGAGAAAGCGGTGCGTTCCGGTCTGCCTCCATTCGCCCTCGAGTATTTCTGCCGGGTCCATGGGACCCGGCCCACGCTGCGGAGAGGCGTCCTCTTGGAGGCGGTAGGGCGGGTCCTGCTTTATGGACGCGCCAGGGTTCTCCGCCTCCGCTCGCGAGTTCTGCTCGCGAGCTGCGGCGAGACCGCCGGCACGAACAATCCCACGCAGGCGATCGGCGATCGAACTCACGCCGGCAACTCCGGAAAGTGAGCGCCGATCAGATCGAGCATTCGCAAGGCAACCGTCTTGGCAAGTGGGCCGGTGTTCCCGATCGGCCCCACACATGTGGGGCAGCCGTTCTTGCACTCACAGCCGGCGATAAGCTCGCGCGTGCGACGCCGCAGCTCGTCGTCCATCGCAAACAATGGCTCACTGAAACCGATCCCCCCAGGATAGTTGTCATAGATGAAGATACGCGGCTCGTCGGACAAGGTCACCGGTTCGCCGGTTCGCGTGAGATCCGGGACGTCGGCTTCGTTTCCGCTGCCGATCGAGATCCCGATGTCCTGCCGATCGCACATCAGCAGCAGTTGCGCGATCTGCCGCATCGCGAACGACAATCCCACGACGCCGTCACGACGGTCATCGGGCGCAAATGGCAGCGCCGCCATTACCGTGGCGGGCACCGTCAGCCAGTATGCCGTCGTGTGCATCTGCTGTTCGGGAAGATCGAGCTCGCCCGAGCCCATGTTCTCATTCGTGTAAAACTTGATCTTCTTGAAGCCAACGACGCGAGAGGAGACGTGAACCTCGCCGTGCGAAGCGGTCCCGGTCCGGCTGAAGCCGGACACGACGTCTGAGTTGCTCGCGAACGTTTCCAGCACCGTGACCTTGCTGTAGGTGATCGCGTCCGTGTAGTAATCGCAATCGATCCGCCGGACGTACGCCTTGCGTCCGTCGAAATCCAGCCTCTCGACCTGATACAGCACCCCCTCGACGAGATAGATCGCCTTCTCGTGCAGCGTCGATGGCCCGCTCGTGAAGTTCGTCTCCCCGATGACGTCAGATCCATTCGTCGTGTCGACGACGACGAAATTGTCCGACGAGATCGATCTGAGGCTGACGGCATCGGCCGGATACGATTCGTTGGTCCACTGCCAGATGCCCTCTCCATCGCCGGAGTCGGTGCGATGGAGAAAGCCGCTCTCCTCAAGCACGCCAAGTACCTCCTGCACGTCATGGCGTCCGTACTGCTCGGACGTCGTGAACGGCAGCTCGAACGCCGCGCACCTTACGTGATCGACGAGGATGTGCAGGTTGTCCGGGTTGATGAGGGCATGTTCAGGTGCCGCATCGAAGAAATACGACGGGTTGCGGACCACAAACTGGTCGAGCGGCGCGCTGCTCGCGACGAGAACCGCCGCCGAACGGCCGGTTCGACGACCGGCGCGACCGGCGCGCTGCCACGTCGCGGCGATCGTACCCGGGTACCCAGCCATCACGCACGCGTCAAGCGCGCCGATGTCAATCCCGAGCTCCAGCGCGTTGGTCGAGATGACGGCGCGTACATTTCCCTCGCGCAGCCCCTTTTCGATCTCACGGCGGCGCTGCGGCAGGTATCCTCCGCGGTAACCACGAATCTGATCGCGTGTGCCGGGCGGCCCTTCGAAGTCGTCTTTGAGATACGTCGTTAAAATCTCTGTCGACAACCGGCTTTGCGCGAAGACGATGACTTGAAGTCTTCGCTTCAGGAACTCGGCGGCGAGGCGGCGAGTCTCGGCCAGGTACGATCGACGGATACCGAGCTGCTGGTTCACGACCGGCGGATTCACGAACAGGAACCACTTCTCGCCGCGCGGCGCGCCGCTCTCGGAAACCAATTCGAAGGGGCGTTCGACGAGTGCCTCCGCCAGCTCACGCGGGTTGGCAATGGTGGCAGACGAACAGATGAACGTCGGATTCGAGCCGTAATGCTGGCAGATGCGCCGCAAACGCCTCAGCACATTCGTCAGGTGACTGCCGAAGACGCCGCGATAGGCGTGCAACTCGTCGATGATGACGAACTGGAGATTCTCGAACAGCTTCGCCCAGCGGGGGTGATGCGGAAGGATCCCCGAGTGCACCATGTCCGGGTTGCTGAGGACGATGTGAGCACGGCCGCGGATCGCGCGCCTGGCATCTTGCGGCGTGTCGCCGTCGTAGGTGAAGACGCCGATTTCGAGGTCGTTTCTGCGCGACAGCTGATCGGACAGCTCGTGCAACTCCGCGAGTTGATCCTGCGCGAGCGCCTTGGTCGGGAACATGTACAACGCACGCGTCGCTGGATCCTTTAGCACCGAATTCAGGACAGGCACGTTGTAGCAGAGCGTCTTGCCCGATGCTGTCGGCGTCGTGATGACGACGTTGCGGCGACTCAAGGCGTGTTCGATCGCCATGGTCTGGTGCGTGTAGAAACCCTGAATTCCCCGCTCGCGCAGGACGGCTCGGAGCCGTTCGTCGACGCCAGTGACCTCGTCGCCAAATTGCGCCTCACGCGCCGGAAGGCGACGGACTGCCGTGACCCACGCATCAGGCGAATCGGGACGTTCGAGAGCGCCACCGGTCAGCCGGTCGAGCACGAGCGTGAGCGCTGGGTCACCACCCTTCGACGCCAAGCCCCTGGCGAGATGGTCAACCTGGAACGGGGACAGCGTCGCCTCGGTAGGTTCCGGCGGCATGACGGACGATCATAAGGCGAAAGCCTCGCCGGTTCCAAGTTCCCGCCTCCGCCGAGGGCTACTGCGAAACCTCGCCGAAGCGCTAACGCGCGAAGGCGGGCCGGGTTCCAGGTTCCGGGTTCCGACGTGGTACCGTGCTCAAGACCATGCAGGACGCTTCACCGACCGATCGCCGATTCAGCCAAACGCAGGACCGTTACGCCGCGGACGACCTGGAAACGATGCAGGCGGCGCGGCGGTACAGCGACCACGTCTTCGGGCTGGTTCGTCAGTTCATCGGGTCACGGGTCCTGGAGGTCGGCTCGGGGATTGGGACGATGACCAGCCGATTGCTCGAGGTCGCCGACGTCGTCGTCGGGATCGAACCGAACCGGAATTGCGCCACGCGCCTGCAGGAAACCATCGGCACTCACCCCCGCTTCACGCTGCGCGCCTGTCACTTCGAGGAATGCGATGCTGCGGAGCTCGCGCGGCAGCGATTCGATTCGGTCCTGCTGGTGAACGTCCTGGAACACATCGCCGACGATGTGGGCGCGTTGAAAGCGTTCGATCAGATCGTCGTACCCGGGGGACGGGTGATCGTCTTCGTACCGGCATTGCAAATGGCGTATGGTCCGCTGGATGCCGAGCTGGGGCACCATCGCCGTTACTCGAAGCGGACGCTGCGATCGGCGTTTGCTCATGCCGGCCTCGAGCTGATTCGCCTCCGCTACACTAACCCGATCGGTCTCGCGGGATGGATGTACAACGCGCACGTCAGCAAGTCGACCAGGCACAGTCTCACACAGGTCAAGCTGTTCGAGTCACTCGTCGCGCCCTGGGCATTGCCGCTCGAACGGCTTTTGCCGCCTCCGATCGGCCTGTCACTGATCGCGGTCGGTCGCAAAGCGATTTAGACGTAGGACACCGGGTGTCATTTCCTCGTGAGCGGGACAGGAAAATGACACCCGGTGTCTTTACAGGTTCAACTGCGATCGAACCGGATCGAACTCCCGGTCGCGTTCAAGGCGCCACCGTGTGAACTCGGGCAGCCGGGCGAGTGGCAACGCCAGATGCTCGCGGGTGCGCTCGACGTCACCGCGTCCGGCGTACAGCGCAGCCATGTAGTACCGCGTTGCGGGATCGTCGGCGCCATTGGCCAGTCGTCGTGTGTGGGCCTCGATGGCCATATCGCCGAAGCGGTTCGCCCCCTCAAGATCGCCACGAGCCCGCTGCAGCGCGCTGAGTTTCTGGTGCAACTCGATGAGCGTCCGCTCTCGCAAGGCGTGGTCGCTCGTCGTGACGAATTCGAGCTCGCGACGATATTCGACGTACGCCGACTCGTAGTTGCCACGCAGGTAGTGCACGTAGCCCAATCGCGCGTGTGCCCCGACGATCAACAATCCCTCGGTGCCCGACATCGCGCGCTCTTGAAGCTCGATCGCGTGTCGCGCCGCGATTTCCGCCTCGTCCAGATGCCCACTCAGGGCCTCGAGCATCGAGAGTTGAAGATGCGAATACCCGCCCTCGGGATTGATCGCGATCGCTCGCCGCAGCTCGGCGATGCCTTCGGGTACCATTCCGCGGAACAACCAGAACGCGCGTGCCAGCGTCTGGTGAACGTCGTGGTTGTCAGGCTCGAGGCGCTGGGCGGTTTCGAGCGAGGCGATCGCCTTATTGATCTCGCCCAGCTGCAGGTAGACGCTCCCGAGCCAGACGTGCGCATTGGCCAGCCCTGGCTTCAGCTCGATCGCACGAGACAGATGGTGGAGCGCCTTCTGCTGGAGGTCGCGAACGCCCAGGAACAAGCCTTTCAAGTAGAGCGCGCCGCCGAGCGTGGACCACGCCGTCGCGTAGCTGGGATCGAGTTCGACTGCCCGCTCGAAAAGAGCGATGGCGCGATCCATCGCCTCGCGTCCCGCGGAGCGCATGTTCAGGACGCCGCGCGAGTAGGCTTCGAATGCCTCGACGGAACGGGTCTCGTCGCGCTCGATCGCGTCGGCGTCCTCCCTGGCGAGTTTCAGTTCGAGACCACGGCTCACGTCGAAGACGATCCGATCCTGGAGCTCAAAGATTTCATCGACGCGTCCATCGAGCTTCACCGTTCGAATGAGCTTGCCGCTGAGCACTTCAACGAGCTGTCCGGTCACGCGAATACGATCGCCAAGACGCTGATAGGCGCCGGATAACACCCACCATGCTCCCAACTGTCGCCCGATTTCGCGCGGCAGATGTTCGCTCGTCCTCTCGGACGGTCGCATCGCGTTCAACAACTCGGAGATCTGCCCGCGGCCGATGACGGTCAGGTCCGGAAGGTTCTTGAGATCGGCCGTGACCGTTTCGGCAATACCGGTACCGATCCAGTCATCGGCTGCGTCACGCGTCACGTTGGTGAATGTAAGGACGGCGATGCTCCGCTGACCCGTTTCGATCCGCGGTGCCCGTATTCCCTGTGTTGACTCGTTGACCTCGAGCCGCCGCGCGATGTGGCGCAGGTCGATGTGAAACTCGCGCGCCGTCTGGTAGCGATCCGCGGCCGATTTCTGCAGCGCTTTCTGGACGATCCGCTCTAGTTCCGGGAGTACTGCTGGAATGATCCGCGACACCGGTTCGGGATCGGCGTGAAAGATACGATCGAACGTATCGGCCAGCGTTGGGCCGCGAAACGGCAGCCGCGCCGTCAGCAGCTCGTACAGCACAACTCCCAGGGCAAACAGGTCCACGCGGTGGTCGACTGCGTCCGCGCGCAACTGCTCGGGCGCCATATAGGCAATCGTGCCGAGCACCATGCCTGGTGACGTGACGAGGAGATCCGAGGTCGTGCGCAGCGCCTTCTCCGTCGACTTCGGCGACTCCATCTTGGCGAGACCGAAATCCAGCACCTTGACGAGACCACGCCTGGTTTGAATGAGATTGCCGCTCTTGATGTCGCGATGCACGATGCTGCGGCTGTGAGCCTCGTCGAGCGCATCGGCCACCTGCGCCGCGATGTCGACCGCTTCGCCGATCGGTACGGGCCCGCGCAGGACACGATCCGATAGCAGCTCGCCTTCCACGTATTCCATCGCGATGAACAGCAGGTCGCCGTACTCGCCGAACTCGTACGTGACCGCGATATTCGGGGATCGCAACAGGGACGCCGCACGCGCCTCACGCAGCAAACGAGCGCGGCTGTCGGAGTCGCGCTGACGATCGGGGATGAGGAACTTCAACGCCACCTGTCGGCCCAGCCGGGTGTCATCGGCGACGTAGACCTCGCCAGTGCCACCGGCACCGAGCCGCTCGCGAATGTTGTAGTGCAGGATGGACTGCCCGGTCAGCGACGGTGTTGGCACCTGATCCCTTGAGACGCGGCGGCTGCCGCGAAAGATCCATTTTAGTGGTGTTACAGTTCACTAAATGCCCACATCCTTTCGTACGAGACTCAGGTCGGGCGAACGGTTGATTGCGCCGCTCCTGACCTTGAATTCTCCACCTGTAGTCGAGCTGCTGGCCGAGGTCGGCTTCGATTGGTTGTTCATCGATGCGGAGCACTCGCCCCTCGACACATCGCAGATGCAGGCGCTCATGCAGGCGGCAGGCGCCACCCCGTGTGTCGTCCGCTTGTCCGCGAGCGACGAGATGCACGTCAAGCGAGCGCTCGATATCGGCGCGGCGGGCATCATCGCGCCGCAGGTCAACTCCGTCGAGCATGCGCAGAGGATCGTCCAGGCCGCGAAGTATGCACCCATGGGTCACCGCGGGCTCGGGATCACCCGGGCGCACCGCTATGGCCTGCGTGTCCGTGAATACCTGCAGAACGCGAACGATGACACCGCCGTTATCGTCCAGGCGGAGCATCGTGACGCGATCGCCGTCATCCGCGACATCGTCCGCGTCGATGGCGTCGATGGAGTACTGATCGGACCCTACGACCTCTCGGCCAGCCTGGGTCGTCCCGGCGCGGTCGGCCATCCCGACGTGCGCGACGCTATCGCACGCGTCCACGACGCCTGCCGTGAAGTGAACGTCCCCATCGGAATTTTTGGCCTCACCTCCGACGCGGTGAAGCCGTACATCGAGCGGGGCTTTACGATGATCGTCGCCGGAGTCGATACCGTGCTGTTGGCCAATGCGTCCTCGACGCTTCTGTCCGCGGTCCGAGCCATCGAGCGAATTGCTCCCGTGGAGGCACGCTGACATGGCCTCGTCCCGAGAATCCCGGAGCCCGGATCCCGAATCGCCGGCTCCCGATGCGGCCGCGCAGGGTGCGGCGATACAAGTTCTCAACCAGATCGCGCTCGGATACATCCTGTCAGCCGCGCTGAATGTGGCATTGGAACTTCGAATCGCAGACCGTCTCGCGGACGGCCCGCGATCGGTGGCAGACCTGGCGAAGGATGCTGGTGTCACAGAGGATGGGTTGTATCGTGTCCTCCGGGCGCTCGCGAGCGGAGGAATATTCGAGGAGCGGCAGACCCGCACATTCGCACTGAATCTGCCCGCCACGATGCTGAGGCAAGGGCCGGCATCGCTGTACGACCTTGGGTTGTGGATGACGGATCCCTTCCACTTCCGCGTCTACGCCGAGATGCTCCACGCGGTCACCACCGGACAACCGGCCGCCGAGCGGGTCACGGGCATGCCGGTGTTCGAGTACTTTGCGCGCGAGCCGAAGCTATCCGCCGTCTTCAACAACGCGATGACGTCGTGGAGCGGCCCCACTGTCGCGGCCGCGCTGAAGGCATACGACTTCAGCGGCATTCGCGTGCTCGTCGATGTCGCGGGCGGTCATGGGTATGTCCTGACGTCCGTCCTGCGCCAGTACCCCGCGATGCGCGGCATCCTGTTCGATCTCGATCACGTGATCGCGGGTGCGGCCTCGGTCATCACGACAGCCGGAGTCGGCGATCGTGTCCAGACAGCCGGAGGTGATTTCTTCACGGCCGTGCCCGCTGGCGGCGACGCGTACATCATGAAGAACATCATTCATGACTGGGACGATGAGCGGTCGATTGCCATCCTGAAGAACATCAGGACCGCGTTGGGAGACCGGCGTGACGGCCGGGTCATTCTGCTCGAGGCGGTGATTCCACCCGGCAATCAACCAGACTTTGGCAAACTCATCGACCTCGAGATGCTGTTGATGCCCGGAGGGCGCGAACGCACAGCGGATGAGTTTGCTTCACTCTTTGAACGGGGCGGCTTCTCGTTGGCGCGCATCGTGCCTACCGAGTCACCCTTGAGCGTGATCGAAGCGCGCATCGCTTAGCGTCCGGCTCTAGCCGCGTAGTGTCGGCTTTCGCCAAGTAGTGTCCTGCTTTAGCCGGACCCACTCGGAATCGACGCCGACCAGACTATTAACAACCACGGAGGCCGCTCATGACCGTCGACCGATACACGAAACTTTTGTTGACCATCATTGCGCTGGAACTCGGGTGGATTGCCGTCAGCCAGGCAGGTGTTCAGGTCTCGGCGCAGCGCAACGATGCCACCCCGGTCATCATCCGTGGCGTCGAGGGTCCTCCTGGAAAGGACGTGTTCATCCCGGTGGCCGTGGTGGGTTCCAGCGTACTCAGGGTCGAGTCAGCGCGGCCGCTCGAGGTCGTGGCGTCGCAGCCCGTCAAGATCGAAGCGGACCAGCCGATCCCCGTCACGACGGGCAACGAACCACTCCTGATCAAAACGGTGTCCGACCCGCCCGCCTTCAAGCCCGGCGTGGCACCAGACGCCTTCAGACCGTGACGGGGTCAGACCCCTTCACAACTGCCGTGTTGAAAACGAGCGGACAGCGAAGAGCAATGCGGCGAGTGTGAAGCCCGCCGCCCACCACACCATCAGTGTCGTCGGGATCGACGATGTTGCAAACAAAGCTGCGCCGATGTTGCGCAGGTTGTCTGGCTGCACACGATAAGAGCCCAGACGCCACAGCGCATCCGCGGGGCTGATCAGGCTGGCAACGATACCGACGGTCCTCGCGGCATGGCTGCCAACAAATCCGCCGATTTGTTCAATCCAACCGCCGATGAATGCAATGCCATAGAAGCCGAGGGCGGTGACACCGTTGGTCACTGTGCTCAGTCTGGTGCCGCCGGCGATCGACACTGTCATGAGCAACAACATCTCCAGGATCAGCAGTGGTAACGCCTGCAGTGGCCGCACTGGCACCGGTCCGACCACCACACGCATCACCAGCATCACACCCAGCAACAGCGCGAGCACGTAACCCGTCACGATGACGGCATGTCCGAGCCACTTGCCGATGACGATGTCCGCCCGGCGAACCGGTTTTGAAGCGATGGTATGCAACACGCCTGAATCGATCTCGCCCGAGAGCGTGTCGACGGGCAGCAACACCGCGAACAGAATCGAGAGGAAGTTGACAGCGTAGAGGCCGGCCACGGCGAGGAGCGCCATGGTCGCCTGTTGCTGCACGAAGGGCATGGAGGTCCGGACCTGCTCCCGATGGATGAAAAACAGACCGGTGGCATATACAGCGAGAAATGCCGCAGCGCAGACGACAGCCGCTGTGACGATGCGACGCCGACGCGATTCGTAGAGCGTGAGATGCGCCATGGCCAGGATCGCAGTAAACATGCGCATGCCTATCCCGGCCTCTGATCCTCGCCCATGACCTCGACGAACCATTCCTCGAGCGACTTGCGGCGGGGCTGCAGTGCGTAGACACATGTGCCGCGCTCCACGAGCCAGCGAGTGAGGGCAGGAAGGGCGGCGTCCGAGTCAACACGCATCCGTACCATGTCAGCACCAGATCGACTGACGGCAGTGCCGAACGACGAGAGTCCTTCCAGCAGACACGCATCGATCGGGCCAATGCGCAGCTCGACGTCGATCATCGCTGTCGACTCGCCGAGAGTCATCTCATGGATGATCCTCCCTTGTTTGACGAACGCCACTCGGTCGCACGTGGCCTCAACTTCACCGAGTAGATGGGAGTTGAGAAAAACTGTCGTCCCACGTTCGCGCAACTCCGCGATGATGTCGCGGACGAGCATCCGTCCCAGGGGATCGAGACCGGAAGTCGGCTCGTCGAGGAAGACGAGCGAGGGATCGTTGAGAAGCGCCTGCGCGAGGCCTGTGCGCTGCAGCATCCCCTTGCTGTAACCACGCACCGGCCTGTCGGCCGCTTCCAGCAGATCGACTCTGGCAAGCAGTCGATCGATTCGCATGTCGAGATCGGATCCCGAAAGGCCATAGAGTCGCCCATGAAACCGCAGCAATTCGCGCGCGGTCAGGCAGTCGTGAAACCGGAAGTGTTCAGGAAGAAACCCGATTCGACGGCGCGTCTCGCGATCGCCGAGGCGCTGGCCGAGCACGCGACCCGCTCCCCCATCCGGAGTGACCAGGCTCAGGAGCATCTTGACCGACGTGGTCTTGCCAGCACCGTTGGGACCCAGAAACCCGAAGATCTCACCGGTGCGTACGGACAGCGAGAGGTCCGCGACGGCCAACGTCGCGCCGAACCACTTACAGAGCTCCCGCGTCTCGATGGCGAGGCCGGTCACTTCAGCGATTCTGCCATCTTGAGCATGTCGAGGGCCGAGAGCGATCCGTTCACTGCGAACACCTGTCCGTTCTGCGACCACAGGTAGCTGCTCGAAAACTGGCGCCCCCCATCCGGCAGACGTCGCACACGCTCGACAGCCACGCCAGGCTGCCCATTGATGGCGATCTGTTTGAAGGAGGTGGCGGCAGCAGGTATCGGGACGAGCAGCGTAGTGTACCAATCGATCGACTGCGCGAAATCGCGTGCTTCGATTGGCGACAACCCGAGAATCCGTAGCCCAATCTCGCCGAGCGCGGCCAGATTGATGCCGTCCGGCAGCGACACTTCGGGCGATTTCGCCTGCAGGACCTCGACGACCGGCGCCCCTCCCCGCTCGTAGCGCATCCTCACGACGGGTGGAATGCGCACGTCGACAGTCTGCCCATCGAGTCCAGCAGGGACTTCGAGATCAGTAATGGCCAATGTCTCCATGGCGTGGCGCAGACGTTCGGCATCGGCAGTCGCCCGCAGTCGCTGCTGGCCCTTGACGTCGATCGTTGCGAGCGTGACGTTCGCCGGTTCATACGTCGGCACCTTGACCTCGAACCCCGCCGCCGTGCCCGCCTGCTCGGGCGAAACCACCCCGATGGGCGCACCCGGATCCTCGAGGACCTGGATCTGCTCGCCGATCAGATGCGGCGGATCGAGATTCTGTGACTCGAGCATCGCGATGCGGCCCTCATCGACGGGGACCGCGACGAAATTCACGACGCGAAACATCGCGAGGAAGGACTGGGCTGATGCGCGAACGGCTGGGAGGCTCAGCAACCCCAAGATGATGATGACGATAACAGCCGGCGCCGCGATTGCTCTGAGCCGAGGCCATGCCGCGTGGGATCGCGACTTCTCCTGCTCGTGCAGCGACGACTGCAGTCGCACAGCAAACGCCGGTGACGGGTCGCGACGCAGACTGTTCAAATCAGTGTCTTCCATGATGTCCTGCCATCCCCGCGGGGGCTAACGCCGCCGCTCTACGAATTTCACCAATCTCTCGTCACCATCGTGCGCGCAGTGTCTGAACAGCACGATGGACGATGGTGCCGACGTTCGACTCACTGAGTCCCGTGGCGATGGCGATCGTGCGATTGGTCATTCCCGCTCCGTATTTCATCGCCAGCAATTCGCGTTCACGATCCGGCAATTGCTGCAACAGTGCGGCGAGCCGTTCGCCATCCGAGTTGCGCACCGCCTGCTCTTCTGGAGTGCCTGCGGCCCTCACGTCCGATGCCTGTTCGAGCGACACAAATGGCCGCCGCGCCCGAACGTGATCGGCGGCCACGTTCCTCGCGATACTGAGAAGCCAGGTCGAGAACGCCGCCAGATCCCGGCGGTACCTGTGCCGCGCGCGCCACGCCTTCTCGAACGTCCTGGCAGTGAGATCCTCGGCGTCCGCGGTGGCCCCGAACCGATACCGGAAGAAGTTGTAGACGCGCGGAAGCTGATCGGCATACACCGCGTCCCAATCGGGATCTGCGGCCGAAATCCATCGCGCCAGCCGCCCGGGCATCGCCTGTTCAATGGGCATCTGTGGGAAATATACGGCGCGCGCGCCGGTGTATCACAGCCGATCCGCTGGTTCACTGGACGGAGTCGCCGGAACCCGGGAAAATTGATCGGATATGTACCCGAAACTTCGTGTCACCAGTCGTGCTCTCATCTACGGATGTGCCAGCGTGCTGTCCGTTGCGGTCGTTCACGCACAGGCGACGTCAGGGCCTCCAAGCGAAGCCAATCATTTCATCGAGACTCCCAAGGGATGGACGCAACCGAAGACGCCATGGGGTGATCCGGACATCCAGGGCATGTGGCCGATTTCGTTCGTCGGCAGCGTGCCGCTCGAGCGTTGTGCCGGCGGCGGCCGCGGAAGCGGCACGCCCACGCCACCGTGCGACACACACAAAGCCTTCTTGACCGAGTCCGAATACAAGGAGCGGCTCGACGCAGCGTCCAGGCAAGTCGATCGACATGCCGCCGCCATTGCTGCCGGCAATTTCGGCCAGGCGCTGCAGACAGGGGTCACCGATCCCACCGCGCCACAGCGCCAGACCTCTCTCATCGTCGACCCGCCAAACGGAAAGCTGCCCGAGATGACGGCGGAGGGAAAGCGGCTGTCCGCCCTCATGAAAAGCAGCTGGGCCCTGCCGGGCGAAACGCAGACGTGGGATTCCTACCTCGACTTCGACAGCTGGGATCGTTGCATCACGCGGGGCATGCCGTCGTCGATGATGCCGTATCGCTACAACAACGGCGTGAGGATCGTGCAGGTGCCAGGCTACGTCATTCTCGACCTCGAGATGGTGCACGAGACGCGCATCGTTCCAGTCGATGGGCGTCCCGCGCTCTCTCCCACTATCAAGAAATGGATGGGTGAATCGCGCGGTCATTGGGAGGGCAATACGCTCGTCATCGAGACGACCAATTTCAAGCCAGGTCCATCGGCGACCAACATCGGCGTGATGGGCTCGCCGCCGGGAAACCGGTTCCCGGTCAGCGAGCAGATGAAGACGACGGAACGCATCACCCGTCTGAACGACGATTTCCTGCTCTACGAGATCAAGACCGAGGATCCAGTCGTCCTCACGCGTCCGTGGACCGCACGCTACCCGTTGAAGCTGGATCCCTCGTACGAGTGGTGGGAGTACGCCTGCCACGAAGGAAACCGGACCATCGGCGACTACATCAATTCGTCGCGCGCCGAGCGCGCCAGACAGTCGGAGGCAAAGTGAGTCGCCATCCTGGCAAGATTGCCCTTGCGCTCACCCTGGCAGTCGTCGCGGCAACCACTGTCACGACACCCGCAGCCATCCCCGACACGGTCGCGATTTCGACGGGACGGCTGTCTGGTGTCGCGCTGCCTTCGGGTGTTCGAGCATTCAAAGGCATCCCGTTTGCCGCCCCTCCGGTCGGCGATTTGCGCTGGAAAGAACCACAACCGCCGGACAAATGGGACGGCGTGCGCAAGGCGGAACAGTTCAGCAACGTGTGCGTGCAGCCGTCACAACTGAATCGCGTCCCGAACAACGTGACGGTCGACCTGCCTGATTCACCGAAGACGAGTGAGGACTGCCTGTACTTGAATGTGTGGACCGCCGCCGGTCGCGCCAACGAGCGGCTGCCCGTCATGGTGTGGATCTTTGGCGGCGCGTACACCGAGGGTGGCGGATCGAGCAAACACAACGACGGCGAGAACCTCGCCAAGAAAGGTGTTGTGCTGGTCACGTTCAACTACCGCCTTGGTCCCTTCGGCTTCTTCGCGCATCCCGAACTGACCTCCGAGTCCGGGCACAACGCGTCTGGCAACCAGGCACTGATGGACGCGATTGCCACGTTGCGGTGGGTGAAGACAAACATCGCGGCATTCGGCGGCGATCCGGGCAACGTGACGATCTTCGGCGAGTCCGCGGGTGCGGCGATGGTCGGTGGCCTGGTCGGATCACCGGTCGCGAACGGCCTGTTCCAACGCGCGATCAGCGAAAGCGGCGCGTGGATGGGACTCGGCATGGGGCCGATGACGCCTCGCGCGCAAGCCGAGCGTCAGCAGGTGCTGACGCCGGCAGGACGTGGCGGCCGCGGTCGAGGCGAAGCGAGCCCACCCGCCAGCCCTCCACCACCGCCTCCCCCGCTTCCACCATTGGCGGAGCTTCGTGCGCGCTCGACCGAAGAAGTCGTCAAGACGCTGCGCGGCTCGGGGATGATCGTCGACGGATGGATCGTGCCGGAGGATCTCTCGATCACGTTCGCCAACGGCAAGCAGAACGCGGTGGATGTCATCGCCGGTTCAAACAAGGACGAGCACACATCGCTCGGCGGCAACGTCGCCTTCCGCGACACGATGATGTGGGCGATGCGGCTGTTCGCCGAGCGGCAAACAGCGGCCGGCAAACGCGCCTACTGGTACTTTTTCACGCACGAACCGCCGGTCGAGCCCGGAGGCAAGGACCTGAAGGCGACGCACGCCACGGAGATTGTGTACGTCTTCAACAATCTCTGGGCACCGCGCGTGATTCCCGACATCAGCTCACCGAAACTGGCGATAGCGTCCGAGCGCGATCGCAAAATGGCCGACGAGATGTCGTCCTACTGGGTCAACTTCGCGAAGAACGGTGACCCGAATGGACGCGGCCTTCCCAACTGGCCACGGTTCAAAGATCGCAATGCACCCCCACACATCCTTGGCGAGATCAAGGAGCATCCCGGCGCTGACGTGCTCAACGCCTACGACGCGAAGTACGCGGAGGTCTTAAGAACCCTTTCCGCCGCGCACCACTGACGGCGCTGGCAACTTCCAACTCCCAATGTCCCAACTCCCAAAGGCTTGCACCAACCCGTTTGGGAGTTGGGAGTTGGTGGTTGGGCGTTGACGCGTTGACGTTGTTCAGAACCTCGCTAGATACGACGCCTTGAAGAAGAACGCGCGCGCTGTCGGTCGATAGGGATCGACGTCGAGCCGCTCCCAGAGCGAACCGTAACCGGCGTGGACCACGGTGCCGGGCACGAGCTCGTACGAAGCGAGGAAATCACCAAGCACCCGGCGCCGCGAGCTGTCGTACTGCACGATCGCCCGCATGAGGAACTGTGGCGTGAACTGGTAGGTGTTGCGAAGGTTGACGATGTGCACGTCGTAGACCTTCTCGCCGGTGTCGCGATGTTCGAAGTGCACGAAGGTGTACGAGAAGCTGTGATTCAGCTTCGAGTTCGGCTGCAGGCCGACGCGCGCGCTGAATGACTGCGAATACCCTTGAAACGGGTCCACCTCGTCGTAAAACACCGCGGGGCCGCTGGTGACGTTACCCGCCAGGTTCAGCCACTTCGTGAACTGCGCCCCGCCGTCGGCCATCACACGACCCACCTCGAAACGTTCGTGCGCGAAGGTTTCGTGACCACGCAACATATCCAGGCGCAGATAGCCCTGGCGGGTGAAGTTGAAACGTATCGCTGGTATCACCTCGAGTTCACTGCCGCCCTGAATACGGTCGGCGGCGGCGGTCACCCAGAGGAACGGGTTTATCCGCTTGAGCCACGGATATCGCTTCTCGTCGGGATAGAAACTGAGCCCCTGATACTGCCATCCACGTGTGATCCCGACGCGATTGATGAACGCCGTGTCCATGCGGAAGTCGCTGCTGTAGTGCTCGATCTGCCCCGACACACCGACTCTTCTGGTGTCGTACGAGTAGCTGGCCTGTCCACCGACGCCGGTACTTGACTGACTGTCTGGCGTTGCCGACTCGGACAGAATCATGTTCGCGTTCCAGCGGATGCGATCGCCGTGCTTGAGCGCGATGTCGGCGGCGATCACGCGGTTGTAGTCGCGTTGGAACTCGGTGTCGGTCACGAGCACCCCGGCGTACTGACCATCGCCGAAGTTGCGAGTCCCTCTCCCGATCGCGTACATCTTGCGGCCGTCAGGGACCGACTCGTCAGGCGCCGTGAGCGTGGCAAACGTATAACGCCCGGCCGTCCCGGTCAGCTTTACGCCCGCGCTGGGATCCACGATTCGCCGCGTGTGCACCGCCGTGCGCATCGAGGAGTCGAAACCGGTGCCAGCGAGGTTGAACAGGCCGAGGCCCTCCATGAAGAACGGGCGCTTCTCGCTGAAGAAGATCGGAAAGCGCTGGTTCACCTCGATCTCGAACGCGTCGCTTTCCACCTGGCTGAAGTCGGGATTGACGGTCGCATCGAGCGTGACGGTCGACGTGATGCCGTACTTCAGGCTGGCACCGAAGTCGCCTTGCTGGAGGCCGTCCTGCCAGGTTCCCGCTGAACGCACCTGATTGTGCGAGTAGGTGGCGCTCGGAATCACTTCGAGCAGCAGCGGCTGCTTCAACGATCCGAACACGACCGGGGCGTGCGCCTCGAAGACCCATTCGCCCGGCTTCATCTCCGGCCACGACCACGAGATTCCCAGACGGCTGTTGCGCCGGAAGAAGAGCATGCCCATCCGCACGTCATCCCCGCCGCGGAATCTGATGCTCTGAAGCGGCAGCCGGATTTCGACGACATAGCCCTGCTCGTCAACCTTGCCGGCGCTCTGCCAGAGCCAGTCCGGAGCGGTGTCTTCATTCGAGCTCTGGAGCGCATCCATCTGGATACCGCTTGGGTTGACGAACATGTGATAGGCGATTTGACCTGCCCGGCTCGAGTCGAGGCTTACACCGACCCAGTCGTCATTCCACACGTTGTCGCGCCGGCTGATCGTCGATCTGATCTTGTCGGGTTCGTCGTCGTAACAGCGGAAAGCGAAGTAGATCGCCTGGCTGTCGTACCCGATCCAGACACTGGTGCGCTGTTGTTCAGGTTCACCGCGAAGCGGGTTGTACGACATCCATTTATCGAGCGGCAGTGGTTCGCCCGACCACAGCTCATCGTCCAACACGCCATCGATCTTTGGCGGCACAGCCGCAAGGCGGGCGTGCAAATCCTGATGCGACTGGGCACCTGACTCTTCACGAGCTGGCGTTTGCGCCACGGCCGATGTCGCTGTCAGCAGCGCAAAGACCAGGCACAACGCGGATACGAGACGCACGAATCCTCCAAGATGGCCGTTCGAGCCGCAATGTTTGACGGAGAACACGCGCGTTCGGTTGCATTTCCGGGGTTGCCAACCTTTTCTTGACCATCGTCGTCCAAGGTGACTAGCATACCTAACTAGTTAGGCCTAACTAGCTAGGTTTCAACGCAGGGTTCCGTTCATGAGCACATCACGAAACGACATCCTTCAAGGCACCCTGACGCTTCTCGTCCTCAAGACCCTCGCCTCGAACAAGCGGATGCATGGATACGCGATCACGACGCACGTTCAGCGCGCCTCCGCCGACCTCCTGCGCGTAGAAGAAGGCTCGCTGTATCCAGCCCTGCACCGCATGGAGCAGCAAGGCTGGCTGAAATCCGAGTGGGGCCTTACAGAGAAAAATCGTGAGGCTCGCTTCTACTCGCTTACGGCGCACGGGCGGAAACAACTGGCGCTCGAGGAAGAGAGCTGGGCCAGGTTCACCGAGGGCGTCGGCCGGGTCCTTCGTTATGTGTAACGAGATGAGCGAGGAAACACCATGTCATGGTTTCATCGGCTCCTCAATACGTTTCGTCCGGGTCGAGTCCAGCGCGACATCGATCGCGAGATCTCTTTTCATCTTGCCGAACGAGCCGACCAGTTGCGAAACGAAGGTGTCGACCCCGAAGAGGCAAGGCGACGCGCACGGCTTCAATTCGGCAATCCTGTCGTTCAGCGTGAGCGCATCCGGGACGTCGATGTCGCGCGCGCAGTGGACGCCACGATGCGAAATGCCCGCTACGCCATCCGCACGCTCGCCCGCACACCTGGATTCACGGTGACCGTCGTGCTGACTCTGGCGCTTGGCATCGGCGCCAACACGGCGGTCTTCTCCGCCATCGATACCGTCCTGTTGCGGCCGCTGCCCTTCCCCGACGGCGATCGGCTCGTCGAGCTGACGGAGGTGCACGAAGGGTCCGGCGAGACGCGCATCGCGCCGGTTCGGCTGCAGGACTGGAACCGCATGAATGTGACGTTTGATGGAATCGCGGGTCACTACGTTGACGATGTCGTTGATACCCGTGGCGAACTGCCGGAGCGATTCCGTCGCGCGTTTGTGACTCGCGGATTTTTCGAAATCCTGAAGGTGCCGCCGGCGATGGGCCGTGGCTTCGTGGCGTCCGAACATACTGTCGGGCAACCAATCGCGAACATCCTCAGCGACCGGCGCTGGCGCCGTCTCGGTGCGGATCCGTCGATTGTTGGGCGCACCATCAAGGTGCCATACACGTCCGTCATCACGATCGGGGTCATGCCAGCAGACTTTCAGTTCCCCGCGAAAGATGTCGATATGTGGAGCGCTGACGACGCTGATGCGACTTGGGCGCAGTCGCGAGCGCTGACGTGGCTCACCGGCATCGGCCGACTCCGCTCCGGAGTCACGCTCGCGCAAGCCGAGGCCGATCTGAATCGAGTGCAGGCGCTTCTCGCGTCGCAATATCCCGACACCGACCGCAACGTCCGCGTGCGTGTCGCGCCGCTGAAGGACGCGGTGGTCGGTGACAGCCGCGCGTCACTCTGGCTGCTGTTTGGCTCCGTGTCGGTGCTCCTGTTGATCGCCTGCACGAACATCGCCGCACTGCTGTTGTCACGCGCGACCAGGAGAGAGCAGGAGATATCGATTCGCTATTCACTGGGCGGCTCGCGCACGACCGTCATTTGCCAACTGCTGACCGAGGCGGCGGTCCTGGCCGTCACCGGCGCGGCTACCGGGCTGGTCGTAGCACTTGCCGCGACACGGGCCCTTCGATCCCTCGCGCCCGAGTTACCGCGAGTCAGTGAGATTGGGATCGACGGACGGATCCTGTTCTACACGATGGCTACGACGGTCGCCGTCGCGCTGCTGTGCGGCCTGGTTCCAGCGTTGCGCGGCGCGCCTGGGGTCAGACCCCTTCGCAGTTCTGCACCGTCGTCGCTCCAGAAGCGCCACTCGATCCAATGGCTGCTCGTCGGTGTCCAAGTCGCGCTGTCAGTCACGCTCCTCGCGGGCGCCGGACTGCTGCTTCGAAGCGTCGAGGCGCTGTCGCGAGTCGACTTGGGCTTCGACGCCAGTCACGTGCTGACGCTGCACGTAAGCGGCTCGTATGGTTGGGAAACAACCGATATGGCCGTCCAGCGTATCAACCGTCTCATCGATGCGGTCGGCACGCTTCCGGGTGTCGAATCAGTGGCCATTACCTCGACGCTGCCCGGGGTGCGCGATCAACAGCAGTTGGAATTCAGTCTTGCTGAAGGACGCTCCGAGGCCGCTACTCGCATGCACGCGGAAACGCGCGTGGTGTCGCCAGCCTATTTCCAGACGCTGCGGATACCGCTGCTGGCGGGTGAACTATGCCGGCGCCCGGAGGACGCCGGTGGCAACACGGGAGTAGTCACGGAGGCACTGGTAAACCGCCGCTTTGTCGACCTCTACTTACTGGATCGCGACGCAATCGGTCTTCACCTCTCGGGCGCTCTCGATGGTTTAGCCAAGAACGGTCATCTCTCTGGCAACGTGCCCCCATCCAGGATCGTGGGGATCGTGGGCGATGCGCGCGAGACTGGCGCCGACCGTGCGCCCGCGCCGACGGTATACACCTGCTTCAGTGCTCCCGATCCCGCGCCGTGGCACCTGATGCGGACGAGCGGCGACCCGTTGGCGATGGCAGAAACCATTCGCCGCAAGATTCACGACGTCGAGCCCCAGCGATCGGTCTACGACGCCGCCCCTCTCGAAGGACGCATGAGCGGCGCGTACGCGCAAAACCGCCTGCGCACGTGGCTGCTGACGCTCTTCGCGCTGACGGCGTTGGCGCTCGTATGCGCCGGCGTCTACGGCACCTTGAGTTACGCCGTCAGCCTCCGTCGCCGCGAAGTGGCGCTGCGCCTCGCGCTAGGCGCGTTGCGCCGCAGCGTCGTACATCAGCTGATGACGATGAGCATCCGCATCGTGGGCACCGCCTCGGCCGTCGGTCTGCTCCTCGCGCTCCTGTTCACGCGGAGCCTCTCGACCATGCTCTACGGCGTCACGCCGACCGATCCCGCAACGCTGACTGGTGTCATGTTTCTTGTCGTTGCCGTCGCATTCATCGCTGCCTTCATTCCCGCCGCGCGCGCGACTTTCGTGCAACCGATGCGGGCCCTGCGCGAGGAGTGACAGATGTCCTGGCTGCAGCGTCTGGCCAATACGTTTCGCGCCGATCGAGTCGAGCACGACGTGCAACGCGAGCTTTCATTCCACATCGCCGAACGGATCGATCAGCTGCGCGCTGCCGGGCTGTCGATCGACGAAGCCCGATTGGCGGCGCGTCACCAGTTTGGCAATGCACTCAGGATTCGTGAGGAGACCTGCGAAATGAACAGGATCGGATGGCTCGAGCGCATGGCGCAGGACGGTCGCGTGACGCTGCGAATGATTCGGAGGAGTCCGGGTTTCGTCGCCGCTGCCGTCGTCACGCTGGGCCTCGGCATCGGTGCGGCGACTGCTGTATTCAGTGTCCTCAACGGCGTGCTTCTCCGGCCGTTGCCGTACCCGGAGCCAGAGCAGCTCGTCGGCGTCTGGCATTCCGCGCAGTTTCAGGGGATGTCTTCGAACAACGTTCGACTGTCCTCGACGATGTACGTCACCTACCGCGAGCATGCCACGACGTTCGCTGAGTTTGGGATATGGCACGCCGAGCAGGCGAGCGTGACCGGAGCAGGAGAGCCTGAGGAAGTTCCGGCACTCGTCGTTACCTATGAAACTCTCCGAGCTATCGGTGTGCCGCCGGCAATCGGCCGGTGGTTTTCGGCTGCCGATGACACACCAGGGACCCCGGAGACGGCAATCCTGACATACGGGTACTGGCAACGCCGGTTCGCCGGCAATCCAGCAATCATCGGAACCAGCGCAATCATCGACGCACGACCGCGGATCGTGATCGGTGTCATGCCACGGACGTTCCGGTTCTTGAACGTCGAAACGTCTGTCATCCTGCCGCAGCGCTTCGAAGGCGACCAGCTCCTCCCCAACGATGCCCACGCTTACGTCGGAATCGCTCGACTGAAGCCTGGCGTCTCGCTCGCGCAGGCGAATGCCGACGTGGGGCGCATGCTTCCAATCTGGATCGCGGAGCGCGGGACGAACCAGCGTGTCCTGACCGGCGCCGGCTTCGGGCCGGCACTGCGACCAGTTACGCAAGACGTCGTTGGCGACGTCGGACCAGTGCTGTGGATCTTGATGGGCACGATCGGCATCGTGCTGATGATTGCGTGTGCGAACGTCGCCAATCTGTTGCTCGTGCGTGGTGAAGGTCACCGGCACGAGCTCGCCGTGCGCGCAGCCCTTGGCGCCGGCTGGGGTCACATCGCGCGTCAACTGTTCGTCGAAAGCCTTGCGCTCGCCCTGATCGGAGGAGCGCTGGCTGTTGCGCTCGCTTACATCGGCCTCTCGGCTCTCGTGGCAATTGGACCCGCAACCCTTCCACGATTGTCAGAAATTTCGATCGATCCCCTGGTACTGGGGTTCTCGCTCGCCCTGTCTCTCTTTTCAGCGCTGCTGTTCGGACTGTTGCCGATCGTGAAGTATGCAGGCAGGAGAGGATCAAGCGACCTTCACGGCGTGGCTCATGGTGACAGCCGAACGCTTGGTCTCAATCGTGGGAAGCATCGATCGCAGAACGCGCTGGTATTCGTGCAGGTCGCTCTCGCCGTCGTCCTCCTCGTTGCCGCCGGTCTCATGATTCG
>Ga0207697_10000174_pt1 | contig 32858 bp, 38 predicted proteins | sample KBSSwiS5withPhiX_FD_184293 | JGI IMG/M metagenome (GOLD analysis project Ga0207697, IMG submission 184293) | Switchgrass rhizosphere microbial communities from Kellogg Biological Station, Michigan, USA, with PhiX - S5 (SPAdes) (version 2) | ecosystem: Host-associated > Plants > Roots >... | reverse complement strand
CCGGCGACAGCGCGCGCCACGCGTCCCATTTCCAGTCGCTCGTCGACGGCGGCAATCGTCCCGAGACTGCGAGAGCGCCGGCAGCTCGCGCCGGGGTGCGTCCGAGTCTCGTCTCACGTAAATCATCCGCACCGGTGAGGACAGCGCCACACGCGAGGACGTCGACGCACAAGGCTGCCGCCACCGTCGAAGAGCAGGCCGATACCGCCAGCGCGGCCGAGGCGAGGGCCGCCACGCCCGATTGTGCAACCGCAGATCGCGCGAGTTCTGAAGGGGACTCGGCGCGACCGGCGCGGGCCGGGACGGAGGGGGCGAGCGACAGCGATCTGCTGTCCGCGATGGCCGCAATCTTCGGCCTGCCGATCGCGCGGCCGTCTCAACCGACGGCGGACGAGCAGGATTCCAAGTCCGACGACGGCGACGGGGAGGTGGACTCCACCGTAACGTCGGGTTCGACTCGCGCATCCCGTCAACAGGAACTGGAGCAGGCGCCGCCGATCGCGCCTGCGGCAGTTGAGAATGCGGCGGGCACCGATGCGACGGATGGCTCGTCGCTGTTCGATCCCGCGTCGGCACAGGTTACTGCACTGCCGCAACGAACGGACTCGTTACCCGTCGTCCGCGCCGGCCTCGACGAACGCGCCGCAAAGGCCGCCGTCATGCCGCCGCCGAGCGCGGCCGCTCGCGCGCTCGCGCGCGCGCTGGGAGCGTTGACGGGGCAGGCGCAAGCGACTCCGCCGGCGGCCCCGTCTGAAGCTCCGACGGTCACCGACAGTGGGCCCAATACGACTCGAGCCGTCAGGCGGATGGACGGCACCAACGAGTCCACCCTCGCGACCTCGGGGCCGAGTGCGGCAGTTGCCGCCAGAGTCGCTGCGACCCAGCCCACGGGTGCGTTCGCGATGACATCCTCACAGGGTCAGAGCGGCGATGACAGTGCGTCAGCCGAGGGGGCCATACGCAAGGCCTCGACAACCGTGCAGGCCCGGCAGCTCGCGTCAGCCGTAGGACTGCCGGCGGCGGAGGTGCCGACTTCACGCGCCGCCGTGAGCGCGCCTGCACCGGACGGAGCATTTCGTGTCGAGGGCGGTGCGGTGCAGCCCGCCCAGAGCGGGCAACAGGCATCGATCGGACTCGCCGCGGCGGTCTCGGATCCGGCCGCCACGCGCGACGGGACCGTCGCTGAACAGCTCGTCAAGGCAATCCGGATTCAGGTTCGCGACGGCATCGGCGAAGCTCGATTGAGCCTGCGGCCCGATCACATGGGCGAGGTCTCCGTTCAGCTGAGAGTCGACAAGGGGCATGTCTCCGCCACTCTCGTGGTGGAGCGGCCTGATGTCCGGGCGCAAATCGAGGCGCAGGGCGCGGCCTTGCGCTCCGGCCTCGAAGCGCAAGGCCTGCACCTCGAGGAGCTGGTTGTCCGCGAGGATGGTGAGCGCCGCAAGGGTCAGGGACAGGACGGCCAGCGCGAGCAGTCCGGCAAACGCCGCCGGCGGCCCGGCGACCAGGCCTTCGTCCTCGACGACGCGTAGCCACTCGGCCGGTTCACCGTCACTTCGTGCCGGGGGACCGGCCCCGGTATCCGCCTTCCGGCTCGAAATGCCTGTATTTACAGGGCCTTCTCCCGCCTGAGCACAGGTACCTCCCTTGCTCCGTTACCCGGTGCGCGATTCCGCGCCCGGGGTCTCACACATGGCAGACGCAAAGGCAGCACCCGCCGCAAAGAAGCAGGGCGGCCGCGGCAAGATGATGATCGTCGCCGCCGCGGTGGTCGTTCTGGGCGGCGGCGGCGGATTCTTCTACTGGAAGAAATCGCACGCCATCGAGGACGGCACCACCGTTCACGCGGCGACGAAGAAGGACGTGGAAGCCACCGGTGTCGTGCCGATGGAGGCCTTCCTCGTGAACCTTGCCGACAGCAACGCCTCCCGTTTCCTGCGCGTGACGCTGCGCCTCGTCGTCGAGACGCCCGCCGAAGCCAAGGAGATCGAGGAGAGCCCCGTCGACCAGGCGCGGGCGCGCTCCGCAATCCTCGAGCTCCTCGCCACCCAGCAATCGGCCACGCTGGTGACCCCCGAAGGCAAGGACGCGCTCAAGAAGGCGATCGCCGAGCGCACCTCCAAGGTCCTGAAGCGCGAAGTGCACGATGTCCTCTTCACTGATTTCGTCGTCCAGTTCTGAACCGGCGCTGCGATCGCCCTACGAGGCGATCGGCGACCTGCGCTGCCCGGTCACCGTCGTGCTCGGCACGACGACGATCAGCGTCCGCCAGTGCCTCGAGCTGGCCCCGCAGATGGTGTTCCGGTTGGCTCAGGCAGCCGGCGAGGATCTGCGGATCGACGTCAACGGCGTGACCATCGCCCGCGGCGAGGTGGCGATCATCGACACCTCGACCGCCATGCGCCTGACTGACTTCGCGGCCGTCCCCGGCCGGAGCCGCCGCGCATGACGCTCGTCGGCCTGCTGGCGTATCAGGCGCCGCTCGAGCCGCTGCCGTCTCCGGCCGGGAACCTGCGCGCGATCGCCGGCCTGGTGATCGTGCTCGGCTTGCTGTTCACGCTGGCGTGGCTGGCGCGCAAAGGGAAGCTGCGGATGCCTGGGGCGCGCGGGCGCGCGCTGATCGCCGTCGAATCCGCCGTCCCTCTCGGCGATCGCCGCTCGCTCATTGTTGTTTCGGTGGAAGGGCGTCGTCTCCTGCTCGGCCTGACGCCGGGGCAGGTGTCGCTCGTCACCGAGTTGTCCGCCACGCCGCCGCCTTCGTTTCAACAGGCGGTCGATCGTCATTCGGCGCCGGCCCAAGGTTCATGAAGAAGCCGCTGTGCCGGGCCCTGCTCGTCGTCGCGCTCGTGCTGATGGCCACGCCCGTGCTCGCCCAGGCACGCTCGAGCGTCGACCTGAAGGTCGACGGGGTGGGCTCCGTGTCCGCGCCACTGCAGCTCGTGCTGCTGATGACGCTCCTCAGCTTCCTGCCGGCCATCCTCGTCACGATGACCTCCTTCACCAGGATCGTCATCGTCTTTCACTTTCTGAGACAGGCGCTCGGCACCCAGGAGGTGCCGTCGAACCAGATTCTCGTCGGGCTGGCGCTGTTCCTGACCATGTTCATCATGGCGCCGGTGGCGGAGCGCATCAATACGTTGGCGGTGCAGCCGGCGATCGCCGGGACCATCGACGTCGGCGAGGCGATGACCCGGGCGGCGCCGCCGATGCGCGAATTCATGCTGAAGCAGACGCGGGAGACGGACCTCGCGCTGTTCGTGGAAGCGTCGAAGTCGCCTCGACCGGCGACAGCCGCCGACATCCCCATGACGGTAGTGATCCCGGCTTACGTGATCTCAGAGATCAAGACGGGATTTCAGATGGGCTTCTTCCTGTTCGTCCCGTTCATCCTGATCGATCTGGTCGTGTCGACCACGCTGCTGTCGATGGGCATGCTGCAGCTGCCGCCGGCGATGATCGCGCTGCCGTTCAAGCTGCTGCTGTTCGTGATGATCGACGGGTGGGCGCTGGTCGTCGGCTCTCTCGTCAAGAGCTTCGCCTGAGGTCCCATGCCTGAATCCCTCGTTGTCGGCATCACCCGCCAGGCGATCGAACTGGCCCTCATGGTCAGCCTGCCGATGCTGCTCGCCGGGCTCCTCGCCGGCGTGCTGGTCAGCATGTTCCAGACTGTCACCTCGATCCAGGACAGCGTGCTCGGCTTCATCCCGCGCGCGCTGGCGATCTTCGTCACCTTCGCGCTGACGTTCCCGTGGATGCTGCGGATGACCTGCGGCTTCGCGACCCACCTGATTCAGCAACTCCCTGAGTTCGTCCGGTGATCGCGACCGCGGCGATCGCCAAGTTCGGCCTGCTGGTGGTGCGGCCGGGCGTGCTGGTGATCTCGACGCCGGTCTTTGGCGGCGCGCACATCCCGGTCACCGTCCGGATCGGTCTCGGGCTGATCCTCGCCATCGTGATCGCGCCCGTGGTGCCGACGCCGCAGTCGCTCGGGACCGTCGGGCTGCTGGTGATGGTGGCGGGGGAGGTCCTGGTCGGTGTCGCCCTCGGCCTGGCCGTGGCGATCGTCATCGCCGCGGCCGAACTGGCAGGGCACCTCGCCGGTTTCCAGATTGGCTTCTCTTACGCTGCGGTCGTCGATCCGCAGAGCGGCGTGCGCAATAACGTCGTCGCGGCGCTCTACGGCAACCTGGCGATGGTCACGTTCCTCGGGATCAACGGGCACCACAACCTGGTGCGGGCGCTGGTCGGCTCCTACGAGGCGCTGCCGATCGGCGCTGTCGGCGTGTCCGGCCCGATCGGCGGGATCGTGGCCCACATGCTCGGACTGGTGCTCGTCACGGGCACCCGGCTCGCTGCGCCGGTAGTGACCGCGCTGCTGCTTGTCGAGATCGTCATGGGGCTCATCGCGCGGGCCGCGCCGCAACTGAACCTGCTGGTCGTTGGCACGCCGGTCCGGCTGCTGGTCGGCATGCTGGCGCTCTCGGCGGGCATCCAGGTCCTGCCCGGGGTCGTCACCGGTGCGACGACGCCCGCGTTCGAAGCGGCGATCCGTCTGATGCGCGCGTTCCACTGACGGGTGCCACGTGTCTGATGACCGCACAGAACAACCTACCCAGCGGCGGCGCCAGGACGCGCTGCGGCAGGGCCGGGTCGCGCGCACCAAGGAAGCGGGGCAGGCGGCGTCGCTCGTCGCGGCGACGCTCGCGCTCGGGTGGATCGGCTCGAGCACGCTGGAACACCTCGGACAAACCATGGCCGCGGGCATCGAGCGGATGGGCGCGCTGGCCCGGGCGCCAATCGATCAGGCCCAGGTCACGACGGTAGCGATCAGCGCGGTTGGCAGCGTCGGGGTGATTGCTGCGCCCGTCGCCCTGACCGCCGTCATCACGGTGATTGCCTTTCACACCGCGCAGGGCGGCTGGAACGTGGCCACCGAGGCGCTGAAGTTCGACCTGAACCGCCTCAATCCGGCCACCGGCTTCAAGCGGCTGGGACCCTCGACGGGCGGCATGGAACTGCTGCGGATGTCGGTCGCGGCCACGCTGATCGGCATCCTCGGCTGGTCCGCGCTCAGGGCCTACCTCGCGGGCAGCGCCGAACTGGCGCGCGTCGCGCCAGTCGATGCCGCGGCCTCGATGTGGGACGTGGCGACGCACCTGATCAGGCAGGCGGCGATCGGCCTGATGGCGATTGCCGGCGCCGACTACTTCTTCCAGCGCCACAAGCTGACGAAGTCCCTGATGATGACCAAGCAGGAAGTCAAGGACGACCTCAAGAACTCGGAAGGCAACCCGGAGATCAAGGCCCGGGTGCGTCGCGTCCAGCGCGAGATGGTCCGCCGCCGGATGCTCGCCGCGACCAAGAAGGCGACCGTCGTCATCACCAACCCGACCCACTTCGCGGTGGCCCTCGAGTACCGCCGCAACGGCATGCACGCGCCGCTCGTCGTCGCCAAGGGCCAGGATCTGATGGCCCAGAAGATGAAGGACGTCGCGCGCGAGCACGGCGTGCCGATCGTCGAGAACGTGACCCTGGCCCGCGCACTCTACGCCGAGGCCGAGGTCGGCGACGTGATCCCGGGCGCGCTGTTCGAAGCGGTCGCCGAGATCCTCGCGTACCTGATTCGCATCAAGCAGCTGGTGCTCTGATCCATGGCTACACCGAAGAAGCCTGCCCGCCCGCAGACCGCCGGCCGTCGCGCGGCCAACCTGATCGCCCCCGGCGCGGTCGTCGCCATCGTCGGGTTGATGATCGTGCCGCTGCCGCCGCTGCTGCTCGACTTCCTGCTGACCATCGACATCGGTCTTGCGGTGGTCCTCCTGCTGACGGCGATTTACGTCCGTGAGCCGGTCGAGTTCTCGGTGTTCCCGTCGCTGCTGCTGGTACTGACGTTGTTGCGGCTGTCGCTGAATGTCGCCGGCACCCGCTTGATCCTCCTGCACGGCTCCGACGGGGTCGAAGCGGCGGGACACGTAATCATGTCGTTCGGCCAGTTCGTGGTCGGCGGCAACTTCGTGGTCGGCGCGGTGGTGTTCCTCGTCCTGATCGCGATTCAGTTCATCGTCATCAACCACGGCGCGGTCCGCATCTCCGAAGTCACCGCCCGGTTCACTCTCGACGCGATGCCCGGTAAGCAGATGGCCATCGACGCCGACCTGAACGCCGGGCTGATCGACGAGCACGAGGCGAAGCGGCGGCGCGAGACGGTGCGCCGTGAGGCGGACTTCTACGGTGCGATGGACGGCGCGATCCGTTTCACCCAGCGCGACGCGCTGGCAGCGATGCTGATCACCGGCGTCAACATCGTCGCGGGGCTGGTCATCGGCGTCCTGCAGGACGGCATGGACCTGTCGACGGCGGCCCAGACGTTCACCATCCTGACGGTCGGTGAGGGCCTGGTGACGGCAATTCCCGCCCTGCTGGTCTCGATGGCCGGTGGCCTGATCACCACGCGCGCGGCCTCCGAGTCCAACCTCGGCGAGGAAGTGGCCGGGCAGCTCCTCGCCGGCACCCGGCCGATGGGCGTGGCCGCGGGAGTGCTCACCGCGCTGGCGCTGATTCCCGGACTGCCGAAGCTCGCCTTCCTCGTCGTGGCCGCGGTGATGGGCGCCGCGGCGTATGCGAACCGGCAGCGCGACACTGCCGACGCGGAAGAGGCCAGCGCTCCGGCTCCCGCGACCGACGCCGCGGACGGGATGACCGCAGTCGAGCCGCTCGGGATCGAGGTCGGATACGCGCTCGTGTCCCTGGTCGACGAGAAGCAGGGCGGCACGTTGCTCGCGCGGGTCAAATCGATTCGCAAGCAGATCGCCACCGAGACCGGCCTGGTCGTGCCATCGGTGCACATCGCCGACAACCTGCAGCTCGGGCCGCGGACCTATGCCATCCTGCTCAAAGGGGTCGAGGTGGCGCGCGGCGAGCTGTCACCGGATCGCCTACTGGCGATCAATCCCGGCACCGCGGCCGCGGCCCTCGAGGGCGCGGCCACGCGCGAGCCGGCATTCGGCCTGCCGGCCACGTGGATTGCCGTCGAGCATCGGGATCGCGCTGCCGCGGCGGGCTACACTGTGGTCGATCCAACGACTGCGCTGTCGACCCACCTGTCGGAGATCATCCGCAACTTCCTGCCGGACCTGCTGACGCGCCAACAGACCAAGGAGATGGTCGACCGTGTCGCGCAGACGTCACCGAAGCTGGTCGAGGAGCTCGTGCCCAAGGTGCTCTCCCTCGGGGAGATCCAGCGGGTGCTGCGGCAGTTGCTTCGAGAGCGCGTGCCGGTGCGCGATCTAACGACCATCCTCGAAGCGGTCGCCGACATCGCAGCCTCGACGAAGGACCTCGACGCGATGACCGAAGGCGTACGCGCCTCACTCGGACGGGCGATCTGCCGCCAGTATCAGACCGAGCGCGGCGAGCTGCCGACGATTGCGTTCTCGCCGTCGCTCGAGGAACGCCTGCTCGGATCCATCGTGCGGACCGATCAGGGAGCGGTGCTCGCGCTCGACCCGACAGAAGCGCAGGGACTCGCGGCGCGCATCGCCCGCGCGTTGGAGACGGCCGTGGCACAGCCCGTGCTTCTGTGCACACCAGCGCTCCGGCCTCACCTCTGGCGACTGTTCGCGCGGGTGCTGCCGCACATTGGAGTGCTCTCCCACAACGAAGTGCCTGCGCACGTCCGGGTCACCCCCGTGACGGTGCTGGAGTGACATGCATCTGAAGCGATTCCGCGGCGAAACAGTGCGAGACGCGCTGGCGCGGGTCCGCGAAGCGCTCGGTCCCGATGCCCTCGTGCTCTCGACCCAGATGGTCCAGGCGCGAGGGTGGCGCGGGATTGTCGGCGGTCGCGAAGTCGAAGTCGCCGCTGCCGTCGAGCGCGAAGTGTCGGAGGTCCGGCCGGCGCGGCAGGAGCCCCGACAGCCCGCTGCCGCGACTGTGCCGGACACGCTCAGTGGCCTCGCCGAACGACTCGAGTCCGCCGGGTTCGCCGCCGATGTCGCGCGTAGCGTGAAGCCGGCCGCCGGCACGAAGCTTCGTCAGGGCGCAACCGCCGAGGCCGTCCGCCGCGCGGTGACCGAATGGGCGGCCCCGTTCGTCGCGCCTGACGACGGCTACGCGGCGATCGAAGTCTTCGTGGGCCCGCCTGGCGCAGGTAAGACGACGACCGTTGCCAAGATCGCGGCGCAGGAACGGGCTCGACGCGGCGCCCGGCTCCGGCTCGTGTCGGCCGACGGGTTCAGGGTCGGCGCCGTCGAACAGCTCCGTCTCTATGCCGACATCATCGGCGCGCCGTTCACTGCCGCTCGCTCTGCGATCGATCTCGATCGGGCGCTCGTCTCGGGCTCCGGGCCGGTCCTCGTCGATACCGCGGGCCGTTCGCCGAAGGACGGCGCGGCGCGGGATGTCCTCGCCGTCTTGAAAGGGGCGCGCGGCGTGCGAACGCATCTGGTCGTGCCCGCCGCGAGCAGCGCCCGCGAGGTGGCCCGGCTGATTGCCCTCCACGCCGATGCCGCGCTCGATCGCATCGTCCTGACGAAGGTGGACGAAGCGGAGTCATCGGCGCCGCTGGCGTCCGTCCTGCGTGATGCGGGGCTGCGGGTTTCGTACCTCGGGGTGGGGCAACGAGTGCCGGACGACCTGCTCCGCGCGACGCCGGCCCACCTCACCGCGGCGCTGCTCGGCGACGCGGGTGTGGAGAGCGCGGCATGACAGCGACCACGGCGGTCCCGCGCCGCCCGATCAGCATCGCCGTCACCAGCGGGAAAGGTGGCGTGGGCAAGACGAGCGTCGCCGTGAACCTCGCGGTGGCGCTGGCGCGGCTGCGCAACCGGGTGGCGATCCTCGATGCCGACTTCGGCCTCGGAAACGTCGACGTGATGATGGGGCTGGCTCCGCCGGCGCACGTTGGGCACGTGCTCGTGGGTGAGAAGACACTGCGCGAGGTTCTCGTCACGGGTCCGTGCGGCGTGCAGGTCATCCCGGCCAGCTCCGGCATGCCGCAGCTGACGGCGCTGACCGACGGCCAGTGGGATCGCCTCGGCGATTCACTGGACGAGATCGCCGACGACTTCGATTACGTGATCATCGACACCGGTGCCGGCATCTCCGACAACGTCGTCGAAGCCATCCGCCTCGCCAACCTGGCGCTGGTCGTGACGGCCCTCGAGCCGACCGCGGTTGTCGACGCGTACGCCCTCATCAAGCTGATGTCGACCACCGATCCCGCGCAGGAGATCGAGGTGGTCGTGAACAACGCCCGTGACGCGAGCGAGGCGCAGCTGGTCTTCACGCAGCTCCAGGTCGCCGCGACCCGATTCCTGAAACGGCGGATCCAGTATGCCGGCTTCATCGCCCATGACCCCGCGGTCCGCGAGTCGGTGCTGGTCCAGCGTCCGATCGTCGACCACCTGCCGCAGTCGCCGGCCAGCCGGTGCTTCCGCATTCTCGCGTCGCGGCTCGCCGGCGCGGCCGCCGGACGTGCCGCCGGCTTGCGGCTGGTGCGGCCGGCGCCGACCGCACCTGTGACGCCCGGGACACCGCAATGCGCATGACACCACGCGAGATCGATCACACGGAGCGCGACCGCCTGGTCGTGGCACACATCGGACTGGTCAAGGCGCTGGCACATCGCCTGGCGCAGCGGCTGCCACCGCAGGTCGAGATCCCTGATCTCATCAGCATCGGCGTGCTCGGGCTGATGGACGCGGCCAGCCGCTACCGCGCCGCCCTCGGCGTGCCGTTCGACGCCTTCGCGCGTCGCCGCGTGCAGGGCGCGATGCTCGATGCGCTCCGTGAGCTGGACTGGGCACCCCGTTCGCTGCGGAAGTTGCGTCGCGAGCTCGACCTGGCCATGGGGCGTCTGCGCCATCAGCTCCGCCGCGAGCCGACGGAGGACGAAATCGCCGCCGAGTTGAACATGACGGCGGCCGCCTACGGACGCTCGCTCGAACAGCTCCGCACGCTGGAGCTCGGGGCTGTCCGCCCGCTCGACGACGGCTCCCCGGAAGGCGCCGGTCTCCTCGATCTCTGTTTCGATCCGGACGAGGGACCCGAAGTGCGATTGCAGCGGACCGAGTTGCGCGAGCACCTGGCGCGCGCCATCGAGCAGCTGCCGCCCCGCGAGAAGCACGTTCTGGCGATGTATTACCACCAGGAGATGACGCTCGCCGAGATTGGGCAGGTCATCGGGGTCGGCGAATCGCGGGTGTCGCAGCTTCGCTCGCTGGCGATCTCGCGTCTGCGCACCACGCTGCGTGCGACCCTCGGTCTGGCGGAGAAGGCCGCGTAAGTGCTGACTTTCACCATTGCGCTGGCAGCCGGCCGCCGATGGCATCCCGCTCCGCGGCGTTGCTCGTCCGTCGAATACTCCCGGTATTCTCCCTCCTCACGCCTTGCGGACCTGGCGCCTCGCCACCCGGCTGCGTCAGCGCAGTGGTGAAAGGCAGCACTAATGGCCAAGATTCTCAATCAGGACGAGATCGACGCGCTGCTCGGTTCGAGCGGCACGGCCACCGGCGCCCGGCCGGCGAAGGGCAGCGACACTGCCGTCCGCTACGATTTCCGCCGGCCGGACCGCGCCTCCCGCGAACAGATTCGCTCGCTGCATCTGCTGCACGACCGCTTCGCCCGCGATCTCGGCACGTCGCTGTCCGCATATCTCCGCACGGTCACGGAGGTCGGGATCGTCTCGGTGGAGCAGTTCACGTACGCCGAGTTCCTGATGGCGCTGCCGGACCCGACGGCGTACTACGCGATGTCGCTGCAGCCGATGGACGGGGTCGCGGCACTCGAGCTCAATCCGTCGATCGCGTTCACGATGATCGACCGGATGCTTGGCGGCAGCGGCCGGCGGGTCAGCGCGGATCGCGCCCTCACCGAGATCGAACAGACCGTCGTCGACGCGGTGGTCAAGCTGATTCTCGAGCGGCTCAGCGAAACATGGGCAGCGATCGTGCCAGTGCGGTTCCAGATCAAGGCGCGCGAGACGCGTCCGCAGATGCTTCAAGTCGCCGCGCCGAACGAAGCGATGATCCTCCTGGTCTTCGACATGAAGATCGGCGGCACCAGCGGGATGCTGCACCTGTGCATTCCGACCTCGATGATCGAGGCCTCCGGCGCGACCTTCTCACACGACTGGTACCGCACCCGCCGAGAGCCGACCGAGGCCGAGCGGATCTCCCTGATCGACAACCTGGCCCGCGTGCCGCTTCCGCTCACGGCCCTGCTGCGCACCAGCCTGACCGGGCGCGAGCTGCTGGAGCTGCGGGAAGGTGACGTAATCTCGCTCGGCCTGTCGGTGCACCGGCCGCTGACGGTCCGCATCGGGCAGATCGATCAGTTCGAAGGCATGCCGGTGCGTACCGGCAATCACGCCGGTGTCGAGCTCACGTCGACTGCCGAGGCCGACCACGCCGGAGACGGACGGTGATCGCCGCGACGCTCATCGAGGCCGCCGCGCGCGAGCTCGCCACGGTTATCGGCGCGCTCCTCGATGCGCCCGGTTCGGTCAATGTTTCCGGGCCTGCTCCGCCGGTCCGGTGGCCTGTGTCGGTGACCTTCTCGGGGCCCTCCAGCGGACAGTTGGTGCTGGGATTCGACGCCGCTGGCGCGCAGATCCTCACGCGCCTCGTGATGGCGCTCGACACCGACGCCGACGAGGCGGCGATCGCGGACACGCTGATCGAGGTGTGCGGCCAGGCGATGGGCGCCCTCAGCCAGCAGGAGGGATTCGAGGGCCTGCGGTTTGCACGAGCGACCATCCTGAGCAGCGCGCCGGACATGGAACCCACGAGCATCAACGTCAACGCCGGAAATCAGTTCGACACCAAAGTCGCCGGCTGGGCGAGCGTCGCGGCGACAGCGGTGGACGCCGGCGCCGCGCTCGCCGCGACGCCGAGTACCGCGGCCGCGTTCGCTGCCGCCAACACGCCGGCGAACCTGGACCTGATTCTCGACATCGAGCTGCCGCTGACGGTGCGCTTCGGCGAAACGGAAATGACCTTGGCCGCGCTGACGCGGCTCGCGCCCGGCTCGATCATCGACCTGGGACGCTCGCCGGACGATCCAGTGGACGTACTCGTCAACGGACGGCTGGTGGCCCGCGCCGATGTCGTCGTCGTCGCCGGGAACTACGGCGTGCGCATCGTCGAAGTGATCAGCGCTGCCGATCGTCTCAAGACCGTCGCCGGCTAGTGGAGACAGGCATGCCAATGACGACGATGCAGCTGGCGGGTGTGGGGAGCGTGCTGCTGGTGCAGCTGTTCCTCGCGTGGCGGCTGGTGGTGACCACCCGCGCGCTGGATCGCCTCCAGGCACGGCTGGCTCACCAGGGCGAGGCGCTCTCACTGCTCACCGACACGTCCGAGAACGGCTTCGCCGCGATCGCCCGCGAGCTCGATCGGCTGGCCACGCCGGAGCCCAAGCCGTCTCGTCGTCCGAGCACGCGCCGGGTCGCGTCAGCCGCCCGCAAGGGCCGCAGCGTGGCCGAGATCGCCGCGGATGAACGCGTCTCCGAAGGGGAGGTGCGGCTGCGTCTCGGACTCGCCGGGCAGCTGCCGGCCGACGGCTTCGGGGCCAGATAAGGAACGCTCATGTCCAGTGGTGCATACGTCGCGCTGAGCGGGCTGCAGGCCCGCGCGGAACAACTCAATCGACTCGCCGGCGATCTCGCCAACATCGGGACCGCCGGCTACAAGGCCGAGCGCGGCACGACGGCGGCGGCCGAGCGGCCAGGCGCCGCGTTCGGCACCGCGCTCCAGTCCGCGATCGACGTGGCCGAAGGCCCGCGCGCGATCGACATGCACAACGGCGCCCTGACGCCCACCGGCCGGGACCTCGATTTGGCCATCGACGGCCGCGGATTCTTCGTGATCTCCACCGCCGACGGGACGCGGTATACGCGCAATGGCCACTTCACCCGCCGCTCGGACAACGTGCTGGTCACCGAGCAGGGCGATCCGGTCATGGGCGAGAGCGGGCCGCTGAAGCTGCCCGCGGGCGGCGGGCCGATCCGAATTGGCGACGACGGCCAGTTGATGGCCGGGGACACGGTCATCGGCAAGCCGCAGGTCGTCGATTTCGCGAACGCCGCGGGGCTGAGCCGCGAGGAAGGCGCGCTGTTTCGGGCCGGTGCCGGCAGCACGCCCACCGCAGTGGCGGACCCGACCGTCGTGACCGGCGCGATCGAGCAGTCGAACGTTTCGCTGGTCGAGCGCATGGCCTCGCTGACCGAGGTCTCGCGCACCTTCGAGGCGCTGCAGCGCGGCGTGACGATTCTGATGAACGACATCGACGGCCGGGCGATTTCCGAGCTCGGACGGCGGTAAGAGCGGCGGCGCTCCCGATTGCGCGAGGGGGCTCGCGGGTCGGGAGCGACAGGGTTTCGGGATGTCGGGCGATCAGGGAATCGGCACCGGCGAGCACGGCTGCAGCGGGCAGCGGTTGACCTGAGGGACAAGCAATGATGCGAGCACTCTACACGGCGGCGAGCGGCATGGCCGCGCAGCAGGCGAACATCGACAACGTCGCCCACAACCTGGCCAACGTGAACACCACCGGTTTCAAGAAGTCCCGGATGGAGTTCGAGGACCTGGTCTACGAAACGACGCGGACTGCCGGCACGCCGACCTCGGCCTCGACGGAAGCGCCCGTCGGCCTCGAGACCGGGCTCGGCACGCGCGCGGTCGCCACCGCGCGCGATTTCACGATGGGCAACCTCAAGTCGACCGGCGGCTCGCTCGACATCGCCATCCAGGGCAACGGGTTCTTTCAGATCGCCATGCCGGACGGAACCACCGCCTACACCCGGTCAGGCGAGTTCCACCTCGACGCCGACGGCAAGCTGCTGAACAGCGAAGGCATGGCGCTGCAGCCGGAAATCACCGTGCCGCCCAACGCGACGTCGGTCAGCATCTCGAAGGAAGGCGTGGTCTCCGTGAGCCTGGTCGGCCAGAGTGCGTCGCAGCAGATCGGCACCATCGAGCTCGCCACGTTCCAGAACGCGGCCGGCATGCACGCGCTGGGCGGCAATCTCTTCGCCGCCACCACCGCCTCCGGCGATGCGACGACCGGCGTGCCGGGCACCGACGGTATCGGCAGCACCACGCAGGGCTTTCTCGAGGAGTCGAACGTCAGCGTGGTCGAAGAGATGGTCAACATGATTCTGGGGCAGCGCGCCTACGAGGCGAACTCCCGGGTGATCAAGGCCGCCGATGAGATGCTTGGGCAAGTCAACAACTTGGGCCGCTAGGGCGATGCTGCTGGGAATCACGGCACTGTTCGTGGCCGACCCCGCGCAAGCGGAGGAGGACGCGGTGCGGGCGGCGATTGTCTCCGCGGTGCGGGCCCGGGCCGGGGCCGTCGCTTCCGTAGAAATCGATCTGCGCGTCGCGGCGCTGACGCCGGGGATTGCCACGGTGGATGCCGCAGAGCCGCAGGCTGGCGCGCGGTTCGGGCGACCGGCGCGGTTCCGCCTGATCACGGGTGGGCGGACCGTCGGCTACGCGATCGGCGTCGTGCACGCGACGGTGCCGCTGCTCCGAATGACCCACGCGATCGCGGCTGGGGCGGCAATCACCGCCGCGGACGTGCAGTCGGCGGTCGGCGATCCGGGCCCGCTGCCGATCGAATCGCTCCCCGCTGCCGCCGACATCGTCGGCAACATGACGACGAGAGCGGTGCAGGCGAGCGAAGTGATCACGACCCGCATGGTCCGCACCGGTCCGGCCGTGCGCAGCGGCGAGATCGTCTCGACGTGGATCGCGGTCGACGGGGTCGAGGCCGTGGGCACTGCGACGGCGCTCCAGTCCGGCAGCGTCGGTGACGTGATTCGGCTGGTTAATGCGGCGAGCCGCCGTCAGCTCCGGGGCCGGATCACCCGGAAGGGGTCCGTCGAGGTGCAGCATGAATCGTAAGGTGATGGCCGCGGTCGCGCTCTGTTCGCTCCTGACCACGGTGGACGTGCGCGCGCAGGATGCGAAGACCAAGGAGAAGCCGGCGGCGACGGACAATTACGACGAACTCTACGCCCGCTATCTTCAGGCAGCGCGGACGTCGACACCAGCCGCAACGGGCAAGGACATCTCCTGGATGAACGGCCTGGCGACCGATCTGCGGGCCCGCCGGGTCAACGATCTGGTCACGATCCGGGTGATCGAGAACACGTCGGCGGCCGGTACCGCGGACTCCTCGCTGGACAAGAAGAGCAGCGCCAACGCGTCCGTCACGCAGCTGATGGGCCTCGAGAAGAAGATTCCTGGCGACTCGACGTCGCTCGTCGGCGCGGCCGCGAACACGACGTTCAAGGGCGCCGGGACGACGTCACGGACCAGCACCCTGACCGCCCAGCTGACGGCGCGGGTCGTGGAGGTCCTGCCGAACGGCGACCTGGTGCTCGAAGGGGCCCGCGAGATCGACATCAACGGCGACCGGCAGATCGCGGTGCTGACCGGCGTGCTGCGGCCGAGTGACATCCAGCCGAACAACGTGGCGTTTTCGAGCTCGGTCGGCCAGTTGCGGATCCGGTACTTCGGCAAGGGGCTGATGAAGGACAACCTGCAGCCCGGCTGGCTGATTCGCGCGCTGAACAAGGTCTTCTGAGAACGTAATGCGGATGCTGATTGGTCTCTCGCTCGTCGCGTTGATCGTGTCGGCCTCACCGGCCGCGGCGCAGACCCGCGTCAAGGACGTGGCCTCGCTCGACGGGTATCAAGCCACGCCACTGATCGGTTACGGCCTGGTGGTCGGCTTGAACAAGACGGGGGACAAGCGTCAGACCGTGTTCACGGCGCAGTCCCTGGCGAGCATGCTCGAGAAGCTCGGGGTCGGTGTCGACGGCTCGTCGATCAAGATCGAGAACACCGCCGCGGTATTGGTGACAGCGGAATTGCCGCCGTTCGCCCGCCAGGGCGCGCGCCTGGACGTCACCGCCGCCTCGGTCGGGGACGCGCGCAGCCTGCAGGGCGGCATCCTGCTGGCGACGGCGTTGCGCGGACCGGATGGCGCGACCTACGCACTGGCGCAGGGCGCGCTGTCGATCGGCGGGTTCGGCGGCGGCAGGAGCGGGAACAGTGTGCAGGTCAATCACCTCACCGTAGGGCGAGTTCCCGGCGGCGGCCTGGTCGAAGCGAGCCAGCACACGGCGATCAAGGCGGCTGACGAGATCCTGCTGTCACTCAGGGAAGCGGACTACGGCACCGCCCATCGGCTCGCTGACGTGATCAGCGGCGAGCTCGGCGACGCGGCGGCGAAGGCCGTCGATCCGGGCACCGTGTCGATCAAGGTGCCGGCGGTGTATCGCGATTCCGTGCCGGACCTGATTGCGCGGATCGAGCCGTTGCGGGTCGACGTGGACGTACCGGCGCGCGTGGTGATCAACGAGCGCACCGGCACCGTGGTGATCGGGTCCGACGTGCGGATCGGCCGGGCCGCGGTCGCGCACGGCAACCTCTCGGTCCGGATCTCGACGAGGTTCGACGTCTCGCAGCCGAACCCCATGGGACTGGGTCAGACGACCGTGGTACCGCAGCAGAACGTGGACGTTTCAGAGGGCGCGGCGCAGCTCGTCGCACTCGATGAGGGAGTGACGCTCGACGCGGTCGTGCGTGCGCTGAACGGCCTCGGGGCGACGCCGCGCGACATCATCGCGATCATGCAGGCGCTGAAGGCGGCCGGCGCGCTGCGCGCCGAACTGGTGATCATGTGAGCGCCACCAGCGTGATCGCCGCGGGCGGTCCGATCGCCCCAGCCTCAGGTGAGACCAGCGCAGTCTCGGACGCGGAGCGCACTCGCATCGCCCAGGCGGCGCGGCAGTTCGAGTCGATGTTCCTGCTGCAGATGCTCAAGCAGATGCGCCAGTCGATGCTCGGCGACGAACAGGAGGAGCCGGGCTTCGGGGCGGGCACGATGTTCGAGACCATCGACGCCAAGCTGTCGGAATACCTGGCCGGCCAGCGCGGCGGGCTCGCGCCCACGCTGATCGACGCGATGACGAAGGCGTCGGCGCAAACAGCCGGCACAGGGGTCTCGATCGGCGTCTCCACTCCGGCAACCGCCCCGGCGGGCTCGCTGGCGGCGCCGGGGCTGCCGGTGCACGTGCCGGTTGTCCCCTGGCCGCTGCCGGCGGGACGGATGCCGCGCGCGCCGCAGGCCTCGGGAACGGCGGGGCAGGCGATGGTCTCGGGTACCGGTTCCGCGGCGGCGGACGTCACATCGGCCTTCGGCTGGCGCCAGGACCCGTTCACCGGCGTGGCCAAGTTTCACGCCGGCGTCGACATCCGGGCGGCCTACGGTCGCGAGGTCATGACCGCCGGAGCCGGGCGGGTCATCTCGGCCGGCCTCCAGGGGGACTACGGTCAATCGGTGGTGGTCGAGCATGCGCCGGGCCTGCGCACACGGTATGCACACCTCTCCTCAATCGAGGTGATTCCGGGTCAGGTGCTCGAGGACGGCTCGCCGGTGGGCAAAGTGGGACAGAGTGGCCGGGCGACCGGGCCGCACCTGCATTTCGAGGTGCTGGCGAACGGCAAGGCGGTCAATCCGGCGGCCGGCGGACGGTTGCTCGCCGCGGCATTCAAGGAACCGGCGGCGCGTGCCGATTACCCGAGCGGGTCGGCCGGCACGCGCGCGACCCTGTCAGGAGCTGAGGAATGAAGATCGACGGCAATCGTCCCGGTCTGGACCACGCGGCGCTGCAGCGGCTCGAGAAGGCGGCCACTGAGTCCGCCAAGCAGGCGGCGACGAACAAAGGCGTGTCGGGTGACACCGTCCAGGTGTCGGCTGACGCCACGCTCGCCAACGACGCGGTGAAGGCGGCCAACGACACGCCCGACGTGCGCGCCGACCTGGTGGAGAAGATGCGCGCGCTGCTCGCGTCCGGCGAGCTCGGCAAGGATGCCGGGGCCATCGCCGACAGCCTGATTGACAGCATGACCGCTAACAAGCCGGGCTCGAACCGGTGATGGCCGCCGACGTCCGGACTCCGCTCGTCCGTCTCGAGCTGGCGCTGCGGGCCGTCGGCAACGCACTCAGCCGCGCCGACCTCGAACGCCTGCTCACCGCGGAGCCTGAGTTGGCGGCGGCGCTGGACGGCGTCGCCCGACTCTCGCCTGCCGACATCGATCAGGACGCGCGCATCGCCGTCGAGGCGGCGCGCGCGGCGCTGCTGCGCTGCAAGCGCCTGGGTGCGTCGATGCTCGAGTTCACCCGCATCGCGCTCGATCCCGCGGGGGTGGCCGGCTACGCGCGTGACGGTCTCCGCCCGGCGTTGCATCCCTCGGCACTCACGGCCGCGGGGCTGGCGACCACCCTGGAAGCGAGGGGCTAGATGTCAGGACTCTTCGGCAGCCTGTCGATGGCCGCCCGCGCCCTCGACGCGCAGCGCTACGGCCTCGATGTCGCCGGACAGAACATCGCCAACGTGAACACGCCGGGCTATGCCCGCCGGCAGGTCACGCTGTCCGCGCTGCCGCCGGACGAGTTCCTGAGCCCCGGCAACGGCGTCGAGATCACCGGCCTGCGTGCGACCCGCGACATGCGGCTCGAACGCCGGCTCCAGCAGGAGCGGCCGGCGGAGCAGCGCGAGCTGGCGATCTCGCAGAGCCTCGCCGTCGTCGAGACGATCGTCGGCAAGCCGGGAGAGTCGATTGACGCGGCCCTCGGCAAGTTCTTCGATGCCGCCGGCCGGCTGGCGGCGGATCCCACCTCGGCGATCACGCGGCAGGAAGTGGCCACGCAGGGCACGACCCTGGCGAGCGAGTTCCACGACATGGCGAGCCGGCTCGCCCAGGCCCGCCGTGACACTGACGCGAGCGTGCGCGACGGCGTCACCCAGGTGAACGCGCTGGCGCAGCGGATTGCCAAGCTGAACGCGTCGTTCGGCGTGGCCGCCGGCGTGGAAGGCGCGACCGAGACACTGCGCGACGAGATCGGCGTCGCGCTGAAGTCTCTCTCGAGCCTGATCGACATCAGCACCATTCCGCGCGCTGACGGCGGTGTCGACGTCACGTTCGGCAACGGCCACCCGCTGGTCCTCGACGACAACGTCTATTCCCTCGACGTCACCTCCACGGCCCCGAACGGCTTCGCGGCGCTGCTGAGCGGAGGCACCGACGTGACCAGCCAGGTCACCGGGGGCTCCATAGGCGGACTGCTCAAGACCCGCGACGTGCTGATGCCCGGCTACGCCGACACGCTCGACACGCTCGCCTACACGGTCACCAACCAGATCAACGCTGTCCACCAGACCGGCTACGACATGCACGGCGCCACCGGCACCGCGTTCTTCACGCCGCTTGCCGCCGCGGCCGGTGCGGCCAGTGCCATCTCGATCAGCGCCAGCATCGCGGCCGACCCGAGCACGATCGCCACCGGCGCGACCGCGACACCTGGCGACAACGGCGTCGCGCGCCAGCTCGCCAACCTGCGTGATGCGCGGGTGATGGCCGGCGGCACGGCCACCTTCGCCGACAGCTGGGGCACCTTCGTGTATCAGGTCGGGGCGGACAGCCGCGCCGCGAGCGACGAGCACGCCAGCCGCGCCGAGATCGTCCAGCAGATGGAGCTGATGCGCGAGCAGGTGTCGGGTGTGTCGCTCGATGAGGAGGCCGCCAACATGATGAAGTTCCAGCGTGCCTACGAGGCCAACGCGCGCTTCTTCCAGGCGATCGATTCGACGCTCGAGTCGTTGATGTCGCTGGCTGGGTAGAGGCCGGACGGTTATGCGCACCACCTTCAACTCGTCGTTCATCATCAGCGCATCGGATCTGGCGCGAACCGCCGAGGATCTCGCGAAGCGGCAGGCCGAGGTCTCGTCCGGCCGGCGCATCAGCAAGTCGAGCGACGATCCGTCGGCTTCCTCCGGGTCCGTCCACGAGCACGCCGAGATGGCCGCGCTCGATCGCTACGCGCAGACCGCCGACACCGCCAACGCCCGGCTGTCCATCGTCGATTCGGTGCTGTCGGACATGCTCGACCAGCTGACCACCGCCAAGACGACGATCCTCAATGCACGCGGTACGAACGTGACGGACACGCAGCGAGCGGCCCTGGCCGATCAGCTCAGCGGTCTACGCGACGCCTTGTTCGCCGACTACGGCACTTCGTTCAACGGCAACTACCTGTTCTCCGGCATGGCCGCCACCACCGCGCCGTATACCAAGAACAGCAGCGGCACGGTCTCGAGCTACGCTGGCACGGCGTCGACGATGGCGGTGGATGTCGACAGGAACACTGCCGTGACCGTCAGCGTCAACGGCGACTCCGTGGCGCGCGGCACTGACACCCAGGACATCTTCGCGGCGCTCGATCAGGCGATTGCGGACATTCGCGCCGGTAATGCCGCCGGGATGGCTGCCGCCGGGGCTGCGGTCGAGCGCGCGTTCGGCCGGGCCACTGCCGCGCAGACCCAGATCGGCACGTCGATGAACGCTGTCGAGATACATCAGGGCCGGGTCGCCGATCTGCGGCGCGCCAGCGAGGGACGCGCCGACGGTCTCGAAAAGGTCGACATGGCGGAAGCGATTACGAAGATGTCGCAGGCCGATACGGCGTATCGTGCCGCGCTCGGCGCAATCGGCAACACCGGCCGCAAGACGCTGATGGACTACCTCTGATGGCCGCTGCCGGCGCCGAGACCCCGACGGATCGCATCACGCTCTCGACCCGCTTCGGCGAGTTCGAGGCGGACTCGCGCAACCTGCTGTCGTTTCCCGCCGGCCTGCCCGGATTCGAGCAGTGCCACCGGTTCGTGCTCCTGGCATCGATCGAGGCGGCGCCGCTTCAGGTGCTCATGTCGGTCGACGGACCGCCGGCGTCCTTCCTGGCCATCGAGCCGCGCATCGTGCTGCCGACCTATCGCTGCGTGCTGAGCGCGAGCGATCGGCAGCGGCTTGCCGTCGCCGAGTCGGACACCGTCCTCTGGCTGTCGCTCCTCACCGTGAACGACGAAGGGGCCGCGTTCGCCAACCTGCGCGCGCCGGTGGTGATCAACCCGGCGGGGATGGTCGGCTATCAAGTCGTGCCGCAGGACAGCCTCTACCCGCTGCGGCACCCGGTCACGCTGGACTGACGTCATGCTGGTCTTCAGCCGCCGCCGTGGTGAAGCCGTCGTGGTCGGCGACGGCATCGAGATCGTCGTGTTGAGCAGCGGCAAGGAAGGCGTGCGCATCGGCGTCCGCGCGCCGCTGTCGGTGGCCGTGCACCGCAAAGAGATCTACGACCAGATCTGCGAAGAGAACCGCCAGGCCGCCGGGGCCCTCGGGCCGGGTTCCGCTGGAGAGCCGCCGGTCTCGGAGGGCGCCGCCAGGCCAACGCGGCGGGACCGCCGGTGATCTGCACCGACTGGCGCGACGCGCTGCCCGAAGAGGTCGCGCGTCTCTACGCGCAGGAGCGCGCGCGGTGGATCGCGGATCTCGCCTGGGATCCAGCCGAGCTCTTCGAGACGGTCGAGCAGGGGAGGATCGCCGGGCACGTCGCCGGATGGATCGCCTGCGACCGCGAGCGCGTGACGGGCTGGACGTTCTACATCCTCCACGACAACGTCCTCCAGATCGGGGCGCTGGTGGGGGAGCGGCCATCCGTGATCCGCCGCCTGCTGGACGCGGTGCTGGCCTCGCCGGAAGCGGTGGTCGCGCGCAGCCTCTCGTGTTTCGTGTATCCGAACGGGCGCGGCACCGTCAGTGCGCTCGAACGACAGCGGTTCTCGCTGCGCGAATCCCTCTACCTGACCCGCGACATCGTCCCGACCGCCGACCCCGCTCCCCCGAATGCGCGCGTGCGTGGCTGGACGAGCGGGGACTTCGCCGGCGCCGTTCGGGTATTGAGTGCGGCGTATCACGGCGTGCCCGGAGCGGAGTGCTTCGCCGCCGATCACAGCCGTGAGCAGTGGGCCCGCTACACGTGGCAGATCCTGCGCACGCCGGGCTGCGGCCGATTCGATGCGAGCCTCAGCCGGGTGGTCTGCGCTCCGGGATCGGAGACTCCCGGCGCGGTCGCGTTGGTGACCTGGATCGCTCCGACCGCCGCGCACGTCGCGCAGATCGCCGTCGCCCCGGAGCTCCGGCGGCAGGGAATCGGTCGCGTGCTGATGGAGTCGGTCGTCGACGGCTGCGCCCGCGCCGGCGCGACCACGCTGACGCTGATGGTCGACGGCGCGAATGCGCCGGCGATCGGGTTGTACGAGCGACTCGGATTCGCGCGGCGCGCGGGGATGTTGTACGGGCAGCGCGCGGCGAGGAGCAGAGTCGCCGCTTAAGGCTCCGCGCGCGCGGAGCGCTCCGTGTCGGTTCTAGGGTTCGACAGGTTCGACGGGTTCGACAGGTGCGCGTTCAACGGGTTCGGCGGGTTCGTCGGTTCACCTCTCTCCAGTCGCACGGTTCTCCATCCGCCCAGCCTCATAGGCGCTGCTTCATTGCTAGCCGCCCGCCTTGCGGCGGGCGTTTGCGTGCGGGTGCCTCGCAGCACTTCAGCCCTCGCGCGCTTGGTGCCCGCAAGCGGCGCTCTCCGCTCTCTGCCTCGCCGCCCGCCTTCGGCGGGCGTGGTGTTGGGATGGGTACAGGCTGCCCGAGGTGCCGCAAGGTCTGTCGTGAGGAGCGAATCAGCTAGCTGCCGCAAGAGGTGGGATGAACCGTAGAACCCGTAGAACCCGTGAACGCGCACCTGTCGAACCCGTCGAACCCGTCGAACCTTAGAACCGATCCCTGCCTATCCTCTCCTGTCAACCAACGCCGGCCCGTGAGCGGACGGCGCGATCACGCGGCGGTACGCATTGAGCGTTGTCTCGCCGGTTTCGACCGCCTGAGTGGCGGCGCGGCGGGCGACTTCGGCCTCTTGCAGGGCGGCCATCGTGTCTTGATCCGTGACCGCGATCTGCGAGACGAGAGCGGCCGCGGTGCGATGAAGCGTCGAGACCTGGGCGAAGCCGGGCAGGCACGCCGCCTCGAGGCGGTGATCGGCCAGGGTGGCACGGTCCGCGCGGACGTCGTGTTCAATGAGCACGAGGCCGTCCATCAGGCGCGTGCGCTCGCCGGCAATGTGGTGCAGGCGCTCGCTGTCCTGGCGCCTGGTCGCGTCCTGCTGATCCGCTGACAGTTGCTGCACGTGACGGAGCAGTTCGAGCTCGGCTTCGAGCGCCGCCCTGTAGCGGGCCAGCGTGTCAGCCAGGTGGCGCCGTGTCACCGGCGCGCCCCCGTGACGGGCTCGGCGGCGATCGTCGACCATGCCTCACGCAGCGGCCGCATGAGGCGCTCGACTTCTTCGATGCCGGCGACGTCCTTTCGCGCGGTCGATTCGATCAGCCGACCGGTCATGTAGGTGTACAGCCCGTCGAGCGAAGCCGCGACCTCGCCGCCCGCCTCGATGTTCAGCGTGCTCTGCAGCTCGGTGATGATCGCCATCACTTTCGAGAAGGCCTCACGGCGCGCCATCAGGTCGTTGCGGAGCGTCGCGTCCCGGGCCGCGACCAGGTGCCGCAGGGCACCGTCGTACAGGAGCACGACCAGCTCAAGGGGCGAACTCGATTGCACACTGGTGTGCTGATAGGCGACGGCGCCCCGGGTCTGTGGATACATGAAGGCTGTTGCTCCGGGTCCCTAGAAGAGCCGATATTGTGAGCCGAGCGTGCCGAGCGACGATGAGTCGTTCTTGAGTTGCGTCATCGCCAGGTCGGCGGCGATGTATTCCTGCTGCAGCGCTGCGCGGCGCACCGCGAGCCGGGCCGTCAGGTCGTCGATACGGGTGTTCAGCGACGACACCTGGCTGGTGATCCGATCGTCGTTGTCACTGAGCAGGCCGTCCGCCCTGGTATAGGTCTGCACCGCCGCGGTGATCGCCGCGAACGCGCCTTGCTGTGTGCCGTCGCCAGCGAACAGGTGCCGGACGTTCGTGAAGTCGGAGGCCACCGCGTTGTCGAACCTCGCCGAGTTGAACGACAGCTTGCCCGTGCGCTGGAATTCGATGCCGACCGCCGCCAGGGATGTCACCGAACCGCCGGCCTGATAATCGGCACTGAACACCGATCGCAACATGTTGCGCAGGCCGCGCAGGAGGGGATCGCGGCCGACGCTCGCGGCATCGCCGTTGGCAGCCGCCGTGTTCTGGTCGTCCGCGAACTTGATCAAGTCGTTGAACGCGGTGATGACACTCTGAATCCGCGTCTTGGCGGTGCTCGAGTCTTCCGCGACGGTGATCGTCGTGGTTGCGGCCGGATCCTTTTTCAGGAGGTCGATCGTGACCCCGGAAATGGCATCGCCGAGCGTATTCGTGCTGCTGACCACCTGCACGTTGTTGACGAGCGCTCTCGCGTCGGTCGCCTGGACCGCGTTATCTGCGACGGAATCACCCGAGACACCATCGCCGTTCGCGTCCCCGAATCCGATCCCGGTACCACCGGTGAGCGCGTTCGTGACGGAAAACTGGCTGGCGGTGCCGGTTGCCCGTCCGGTCAGGACCAGCTGCCAGGCGCCAACGCCGGACTTGACGACAGTGGCGGTGACGCCGATGTCCTTGGTCTGGTTGATCCGTTCCGCGAGCCCTTTCAAGGTGACGGGCGCGTCGATCGCGACCGCAACGCCGCCGATGTTCAGCGTACCGCCCCACGCCACAGTGGTGGAGTCGGCGTCGGCGACCGTCGTGATTGACGCCGTCACCTGGGCGCGGGCCAGCTCCTGGACCGTGATGTCGTAGATGCCCGGCGCGGCGGTGGTGCCGGCGGAGACCTTGACCGCGGAATCATTGGTGCTGGACGCGGTTCGCCCGAGCAGCGCGTTGTCGTCCTTCAGCGCCGAGACTGCGCTCTCGAAGGTCGCGAGTTTCGTCGCGAGGGTGCGGAACGTCGCCGCCTTGCTCTGGAGGGCTTTCTGCTGGGTCTGGAGGGTGGTGAGCGGCTGGCTCTCCTGCTTCATCACCGCCTCGAGGACCGCAGTGAAGTCGATGCTGTTGAACCCGCTGAACGTGATGGGGGATCCCATGGTCGGCTCCCGCGAATACCAAATGGAAAAAGACGGCGGCCGGGACGGATGCGAGATCCGCGCCAGCCGCCGTCAGGCGTATGCGCGAGGCGGAGCCGGTATGCCCGGCCCCGCCCCCTCATCGTGCTTACCGGAGCAGTGAGAGCACCGCGGCCGACGACTGGTTGGCCTGCGACAAGGCGGCGATACCGCTCTGCTGCAGGATGTTGAACCGGGTCATGTTCGCCGATTCCTCCGCCACGTTCGCATCGCGGATACGGCTCTCGGCGGCCGACTTGCTGGTCTTCTGCGACTGCGCCAGGGTCACCGCGAACTGCAGGCGGTTCTGGAGCGCACCGACCGAACCCTGGACGGTGCCGAGCGTCGCGATGGCGGTGGTCAACGTGCTGACCGCGCTCTTCGCCGCGGTGATGTCGTTGATGTCCAGGCCGTTGATGCCGAGCCCGGCGACGGTGACCGACGCGAGCGAGCCCGAGACGACGCCGTTGGTGCCGTCGTTGCTGACGAAGATGGAGAAGCCGGCCTGGGTGTCGAGGCCCGCCACGGTTGCTTCACGGCCGATTTCGAGCACGACCGAGTCCGCTTCGGTCTGCAGCGTCAGGCGGCTCGGGTCGGTGGTGGAACCGGACGCCGACTGTGAGGCGAGCGTCGAGAGGCGGTCCAGCAGGGTCGCGATGTTGTTCAGCGCGCCGTCCTTGATCTGCAGCGTGGACAGGCCGTCGTTGGCGTTGCGGATGCCCTGGTTGATGACCGCGACGTCCGAGCGATACGCGTTCGCCACCGCGAGGCCGGCGGCGTCGTCGCCCGACATGTTGATGCGGAAGCCGCTCGACAGGCGGGTCAGAGCCTTGTTCAGGCCGGCCTGCGTCCCATAGAGATTGGCTTGGGCGTTCTGTGACGCAACGTTGCTGACGACTGAGAATGAAGCCATGTGTCCGTGTCCTCCCTGATGTCGGCCCGGCATCCTTGCCGGCCGGGGTGAGGCGTCCTGCCCGCACCCTGTTTTCAGGGAGGTAATCGTCGGCCTCGCCGGAACCTTTAATCAGCACGCGTCCCGGCCGGGCACGCTGGCAGGCTTCTCGCTCACCTGCGGACATGCATCAGGCTGCTTCCGCCACGCTGACGCTCGACGGACAGGCGTTGATCGCCACAAAGTCGGCCAAAACTCTCGGTGACGTGCTGTCGGAGGTGGACACCCGCCTTGCCCGTGAGGGCCGCATCGTGACGGGCCTCCGTCTGGATGGTGTCGATGAACCGGCCTTTCGCGAGCCGCACGTCGTCGAGGCGAGCCCGAGGGCGTTCGGCGAGGTGGCGATCGAGTCCGGGACGCCGGCGGACCTGGCCGCGCGCTGCCTGGCGGAAGCGGCCGCCGCGCTGGGTGCGCTGGCCGAGGCATCCGACGGCGTCGCGATGCGGTATCGGCTCGGCGAGCTGGACGTGGCGAACCGCGAGCTGGCCCAAATCACCGAGGGCATCGGGACGGCGCTGGCGATCACCGGTGCCGCGTCGCTCGGGCTCGGCATCGATCTGACGAGCCATGCGACCAGCGAAGGAACGTTGGGAGCGCTCGCGGCGGCCACGACGCATGCGCTCGACGGGCTGATCCGGGCACAGGTCGCGGGCGAGTGGGACGCGACCGGCGATTTGCTCGACGGCACGTTGTCGCCGCTGTTGCGGCGCTGGGCGGCGGCGTCCACCCTGCTGGTCGCCACGCCGGCGTGCTGACGGATCGCGGTATCTCACTTGCACTTCTGATCGGTGGCGCGGGGACCTGCGCCGAACGACCTCGAATCATTCGAAAAGTCGCGGGAACCGCTGGCGCGATCGGCCGGCCGTCCGACAGCCTGGCCGGGCCCCCGTCCAGGCGTCCACGCGAGAGACGCGCATGCCGACAAGCAATGCCACGACCGCACACACCGGTGACGCCGCGGCTTCGGTCCCTCGGCCGGCTCAGGATCGTCCCGAGCAAGGTCGAGCGACGGTGCCGTTTGCGCCGCCGTCCATCGGTGAGCCCGAGATCGACGAGGTCGTGGCGGTGCTGAAGTCCGGGTGGCTGACGACCGGCGCCCGGGTCCGGGCGTTCGAGGAGGCGTTCGCCGCGTATGTCGGCGCGCCTCACGCGATCGCGGTGAACTCCTGCACCGCCGCCTTGCACCTGTCACTTCTGGCGGCACGCGTCGGAGCCGGTGATGAAGTGATCACCACACCGCTGACCTTCTGCGCCACCGCGAACACGATCATCCATTGCGGCGCGACCCCGGTTTTCGTCGACGTCGATCCGTTGACCGGCAACATCGACGCGCGGAAGATCGACGCCGCCATCACCGTCCGGACCAAGGCGATCATTCCGGTCCACTACGCCGGCCGTCCGGCGGACGCGGCGGCGATCGGCACCATCGCCTCGCACCACGGCCTCACGGTGATCGACGACGCGGCGCATGCCGTCGAAGCGCGCTCGACCGTCGGCAAGGTCGGTGCGACGGCGCACTTCACCTGTTTCAGCTTCTACGCGACCAAGAACCTGACGACCGGGGAAGGCGGCATGGTCACGCTGCGATCGACGCCGCAGGCGGACTGGATTCGCACAGCCTCGCTGCATGGCCTCAGCCGCGGCGCGTGGGCCCGCTACACCCCGGGCGGCCGGGCGGATTACGACGTCGTGATGCCCGGGTTCAAGTACAACATGATGGACATTCAGGCGGCGCTGGGCCTCCACCAGCTCGCCCGGATCGAAGCGCATCTGGCGCGGCGCAATGCCATCTGGCGGCGTTACGAGGACGCGCTTGCGGCCACGCCGCTGCAGCTGCCCGCGCCGGTCCAGTCCGGCACGCGGCACGCCCGCCATCTCTTCACCGTGCTCGTCGATCAGGACGCATGCGGGATCAGCCGCAACGACCTCCAGCGTGCGCTGCAGGCGCGCGGCATCGTCACCAGCGTGCACTTCAAGGCCTTGCACCTGCATCCCTACTATGCGGAGCGTCTCAGGCTCACACGAGGCACGTTCCCGCACGCCGAGTTCATCTCCGATCGCACGCTGTCGCTGCCGCTGTCACCGGCGTTGACCGACGGGGAAGTAGATCGTGTGATCGCCGCCGTCCGATCGAGTCTGCCGGGGCGGACATGCTGACGACACCGTCACGCCGCGTGCGTGCCCTCTTCCGGGTCGCCGCCGGGCCCCGCCTTGGATTCGGTCATCTCGTGCGCACCCGCGTGTTGTCGAGGGCTCTCGGGATCGAACGGCCGCTGGTGTCGGTGCGCGGGCCGGTCAGTGCGCGATCGACTGCAAAGCGCCTTCGGATGCGCGTGCTGGAGGGCACGCCGGCGGCGTTGGTCGCGCGAGTCCGCCCGGAGGTGATGGTCCTCGACGACCCGTCCGCGGTGGCTGCCCGCCCATGGTGCCGCGTCGCGCGAGAGGCCGGAGTGCCGGTTGCCAGCGTTCACGACCTGGGCACCGCCTTTTGCGGCAGCGATCTCGCTATCGACGGCAGCCTGGTGCATCCCGGCCGGATCGGCCGCGGTCCGGACGCGCCAACGCAGTTGCTGGCCGGTGCGGTGTATGCCGTGCTCGACCGCAGGCTGGAACAGGAGCGCCGCAGCCCGCATGACGGCTCGTCCGTGTTGATTGCCTTGGGCGGCGGCCCGCGCCGGAGCGTGGCCCGCACCCTTGCCCTCGCGCTGCGCGAGGCGAGGCCCACGTTGACGATCCGGATCGCCGGCGGCTTCGCTCAGCCGGCGGGTGAGTCGCTCGAGGGCATCTCCTGGCTGGCGCCGCAGCCCGGCCTGGCCCGCGAGTTCGCGCAGTGCCGCGTAGCCGTCACCGGCGGCGGCGTTTCTCTTTACGAAGCGGTGACGATCGGCGCGCCTGTGGTGGCCTGGCCGGTCGTCCGCGCACAGCACCCGACAGTGAAGGCCTTCGACCGGCGAGGGCTGGCCGCCGCAGTGATGCCTGGCTCGCGCCGGATCGCGCGCGCTGTCGATGCAGTCCTCGCAGCCGTGGACGCACCGGCGCCGCCGATGCGTGCCGTGCGCGCTGCCGGTCTCGACGGCCGTGGGGCGCGCCGGGTCGCGGCCGCGATAGCGCGTCTGGTGCGCGCCGGACGGGACGCCGCATGACCGAAACGCCGCGCGCCGTCCTGTTCGACCTGGACGAGACGCTGTATCTGGAGCGCCGATTCGCGCTGAGCGGTTTCGCCGCGGTGGCCCGCGCCGTCGCCCCGCAGGCTGGTGTTCCGGCTCACGCGATCTTTACGCGGCTGTCAGCGGCCCTCCGCAGAGGCGACCGCGCGGTGGCCTTTCAGCAGCTGTGTTCAGGGCTCGGCTGGCCGGAGTCTCGAGTGGACTCGTTGGTCGACCTCTATCGCAGCCACGCACCGAACCTCCGCCTGCCGCGCCGTACACGCCAGACGCTCGACGTTCTGCGTGGGGAGTGGCGGCTGGGGATTGTGACGAACGGGCCGGTGGGGATCCAGGCCGCGAAGGTCGACACGCTCGGCCTGGAGCCGCTGGTCGACACCGTGGTCTTCGCCTCGAGTTGCGGCCTGGGTGGCGGCAAGCCGTCGCCGGAGGCGTTCGTGACCGCCGCGCGACGCCTCGGGGTGATCCTGCCGCGCTGCGTCTTCGTCGGCGACGATCCGCGCTGCGACATCGCCGGGGCCCGTCGTGTCGGCATGAAGACGATCCGGATCCGCCGGGGCGTCCATCGCCACGCCTGGTTGGCCGACTACGAGGAAGCGGACGCCGTCACCACCTCACTGCTCGACGTGCCGCAGCTCGCGGCCGGGTTGCTCGGAGAAACGGAAGCGCTATGTGCATGATGATTGCGGATCGCGAGGTCGCCGCGAACGCGCCGTTGTTCGTGATCGCCGAGATCGGCCTCAACCACGGTGGTGACATCGACGACGCGCTGGCTCTGGTCGACGCCGCCGCCGGGGCGGGTGCATCGGCCGTCAAGCTCCAGAGCCTGCGCGGCGAGACGCTGGTCGCCGCCGGATGTCCCGGCCCCGCGCACGTCGACAGCGCCTCGCTGGTCGACTTCTTCCGTCGCTTCGAGCTCGACGAAGCGGCGCATGCCGCTGTCGCGGCACGGGCACGCGCGCGCGGGTTGGCCTTCATGTCCACCCCGTTCGAGGAAGCCGCGGTCGACATGCTCGAGCGGCTCGGCTGCGACGCCTACAAGATCGCCAGCGGGGACGTGACTCATCACCGCCTCATCGAGCGAGCCGCGCTGACCGGCAAGCCGGTCGTGATTTCGAGCGGTATGAGCGGCCTCGAGGAAGTCAGGGACGCCGTCGCCGTAGCCCGTCGCGCCGGTGCGACCTCCATCGCCGTCCTGCATTGCGTGTCGGCCTACCCGGTCCCGTCGGGTAGTGAGAATCTTCGCGCCATCGCCACCTTGACGCGCGAGTTGGGCCTGCCAGCCGGCCTCTCCGATCACGGCACGAGTGAAGACGATGTCGTCGCGGCGGTGACGCTCGGGGCGGTGATTTACGAACGTCACATTGTGCTGGACGAGCAGGGCACGGCTATCGACGCCGCGGTGTCGTCGACCGGCGCGCAGCTGGCGGCGCGCATCCACGCTGCCGCCCGCGTGCAGGCCGCCCTCGGCGACGGCCGGAAGACGTGCCTCTCCGCGGAAGCCGTCAACATGGCAGCCAGCCGCCGTGCGCTCTACGCGGCTCGCGATCTCGAGCGTGGCGCGCTCGTCCGTGCCGAGGACATCGTCGCCCTGCGGCCGGCCGAGGGTCTGTCGGCCAGCCGCTGGCACGACCTCGTCGGCCGCCGCCTGCCGCGCGCGATCACCGCCGGGAGCGCGTTCGTCGCCGGCGATCTGCGCGGGGACCAGCGACCGGAGAGCCGCGATGCGGCGTAACGTCCTCATCACCGCCGCGTCGCGCCGCGTGCCGCTGGTCGATGCCTTCCAGCGGGTGCTGCGCGAGACCGGTGGGCGCGTGATCGTCACCGACGTCAACGCGATGTCCCCGGCGGTCCACGTCGCCGACGCCGCGTTCCGCGTGCCGCTCGCCACCGATCCCGGCTACGTCGAAGCCCTGGAATCGCTGTGCGCGGCCCACGACGTCGGCCTGCTCGTCCCGACGATCGATGACGAGCTCGAGGTCATCGGTGCGGCGCGAGCCCGGTTCGAAGCGGCCGGTGTCCGCGTGGCCGCGTCGCCGACCGAGACCGCAGCGATCTGCAACGACAAGCTGCGGACCTCGCAGGTGCTGCGCGCGAGGGGCATTCCCGCCGCGGAGTCATGGCTGCCGGCCGGCGTTCCGGCCGGCGTGCGGTTCCCTCTGTTCCTGAAGCCGCGCAACGGCCGCGGCGGTGTGGGCGCGTACACGGCCCGCACGCGGCGCGAGTTCGAATTCTTCGCCGAGTACGTCGATCGTCCGGTCGTCCAGGAGTATCTCGACGGTCCGGAGTTCACGATTGATATGCTCTGCCACGAAGGCGAGCCGCTGGCGATCGTGCCGCGCGAGCGCGTCGTCATCCGCGCCGGCGTGATGGACCGCGGCCGCACCGTCCGCGCCCGATCGCTCCTCGATCTGGGCCTGGCGTGTGCCACGGCGCTCGAATTTCACGGTCCCGTCAACATCCAGTGCCGCATCGTCGGCGGCGTGCCCACAGTGTTCGAGATCAACCCCCGCTTCTCGGGTGGCATCCCGCTCACGATCAAGGCGGGCGCGAACTTTCCGCGCATGCTGGTCCACCTCGCGCGCGGCCGGCGCGTCCAGCCCAGCATCGGCCACTTCACCGCCGGGCTGTGGATGACGTCGTACGAAGCGGCGATCTTCCTGCAGGCGGACGAAGCGGCGGTATTTCCACGATCGGTGGCGCCGATCCGGGTGGTCGCATGATTGCCGGAAAGGTCGCCGTCCTGCTCCAGGCCCGGCTCGGTTCGCAGCGCCTCCCGGCTAAGGTGCTGGAGCCGATCGCTGGCGCCACACTCCTCGCACACTGCGTGCGCCGGTTGCAATCCGCGATGGTAGGCCCGATGGTGGTCGCCACGACGACGCTCCCGGCAGATGACGCGATCGAGGCGGAGGCGCGTCGCCTGGGCGTGTCGGTGTTTCGCGGCAGCGAGGACGATGTGCTGGGCCGGTTCGTGGCTGCGGCGGCCGGCGCCGGAGCGGAGTTCGTCGTTCGCGCGACCGCCGACAATCCTGCCGTCGACCCCGGGTCCGCCGTGCGGCTGATCGAGGCGCTGCGCGCGGCGCGCGCCGATCACGCGGTGGAGGAGGGGCTGCCGTGCGGCAGCACCGTCGAAGCTGTGACCGCGACGGCCCTGCGGGACGCGGCGGCCCGGACCGCGGATCCTGCGGACCGCGAACACGTCACGCCCTACCTGCGGCGCGCCCGATCCGGCTTCAAGTGCCTGATCCTCGCAGCGCCGGCCGCGGTTCGTCGCCCTGACCTGCGCTTCAGCGTGGATACTGCGGCCGATCTGGCGTACATGCGCCGCGTCCTCAGGGGCGGAGGGGCGACCGGTGGTCGGGTGGTTCCGCTCGCCGACCTGATCGCCGCCGCCGACCGGCTGGCGGCGCAGCAGGAGGTGGCGTGATCGACGTGACGCGGCTCGGCGGCGGCGCGCTCATGGTCAACGTCGACCTGATCCTGTCGATCGAGCAGACGCCCGACACGATGATCGCGTTCGCGAACGGGGAGAAGATGCTGGTGCGCGAGACGCCCGCCCTGCTCGGCGAGACCGACGTCCAGGGCCTGGTGCGCGACATCGCCGACGACCTCGCCGAGAACGGCCAGGCTTTGGCGCTGAAGGAGCGGCTGGAGGATGTCTGCTCGACCATGGCCTGCCACGGTTCGGTGCGCTCGGGACGCCGGCTCAGCGCGCCGGAGATGAACGCTCTGCTGCGGCAGATGGAGGCCACGCCGCACTCCGGC
>Ga0207697_10000165_pt1 | contig 33392 bp, 23 predicted proteins | sample KBSSwiS5withPhiX_FD_184293 | JGI IMG/M metagenome (GOLD analysis project Ga0207697, IMG submission 184293) | Switchgrass rhizosphere microbial communities from Kellogg Biological Station, Michigan, USA, with PhiX - S5 (SPAdes) (version 2) | ecosystem: Host-associated > Plants > Roots >... | reverse complement strand
CGGTCGCGTGTTCGACTCGCTGACCCGCCACGAGGACTGCCAGTTCACCGTCGGGTGCGAGGTGGTCCAGAACAAGCTGCAGGCGTTCCAGCACCCCGAGGCCAACGGGCGGCCGCCGCGGCCGTTTGCCGCCAGCCTGCCGATCGTCGGCGATTACCGCCGGGTGCTCGACCGCAACGACGTCGATGCGGTGCTCATCGCGACGCCAGACTTCTCGCACGCCAAGATCATGGTCGACGCGGTGTCCGCCGGGAAGGACGTCTACGTCGAGAAGCCGGTCTCGAACAGCATCCCGCGGATCAACGCGATGCTCGCGGCGTACGAGAAGAGCAATCGGGTCGTCCAGGTCGGCACGCACCAGCGCAGCTGGGATCATTTTATCGAGGCGAAGAAGATCCTGGACAGCGGCGTGCTCGGGCCGGTCAACCACGTGATCATTCAGCAGGCCGGCAACTACGCCCAGCCGAAGCAGGATCCGGTGCCGGTTCCGCCCGGCGTCGACTGGGACGCGTGGGAAGTGGACGCGGCGAAGAAGCCGTTCAAGCAGGGCTACCTCGCGTTCCGCGGCTGGTGGGAGTACGGCAGCGGCCTGGTCGGCGACTGGGGCGCGCATCACGTCGACGTGGCCAACTGGTTCATGAACGCCGATCAGAAGCAGCCGCTGAAGACCGCGGCGCTCGGGATGATGACGGGCGTGGATCGGGATCCGGAGTGCGTCTTCGACACGTTCTCGATCTCGTGGCAGTACGACAACTTCATGATGACCTTCGAGAACAGCGAGATCCCGCGTCCTGCCGAGGACATCGAAGGCTGGGGCGTGTATTTCGTGAGCGGCCGCGGCGTGCTCCAGGTCAACCGGATGGGCTACGCCGTGAGGCCGGCGGTGCCCAAGACGCAGAACAAGCAGGGTGTGGCGCCACCTCCTGGCGCCGGCAACGTGCAGGGCGTCGCTGGCGCGCCCGCGCCCGGTGCCGGGGCTCCTGGCGCTGGCGCACCTGGCGGGGGCGGCCGTGGCGGTCGCGGCCGTGGCGCGGACGCCAACCTTCCGCCGGTCGTGGCCAATGTGTTCCTCAATCCGAAGGGTGGCGTCGAGGAGGACTACCCGCTGCACGTGCACACCCGGAACTTCCTCGACTGCATCAAGGATCGCAAGAAGCCGAACGCACCCATGGAGATCGGCTACAACTCGGCGCTGCCGTGCCTGCTCGCCCTCGAAGCGATGCAGAAGGGACGCGTGATGGGTTGGGATCCGGCCACCAAGTCGAGCAAGGTGCTCTAACCCGTCATCATCACGTTCTCGCGCGGGCAGGCGTCGATGACGCCAGCCTGCGTGCCGGCCCCGCCTGACTTCGAAATCTGCGAGTTGTATCGTGACCATCTTCCGGACCTTCTCGGCTGTCGTGCTGCTGGTCGTGACCTCTCTGACCGCGACCGCGTTCGGTCAGGCCAACAACGGCCGGCTCACCGGCACTGTGCTCGATCCGTCTGGCGCGGTGCTGCCCGGCGCCCTGGTGACGCTCCGCAACCTCGGCACCAACGCGAGCACCGAGATCACCACCGATGCCGAGGGACGCTTCGCCTTCCCGGAGCAGCCGATCGGCCGCTATCAGCTGACCGTTGCGCTCGAGGGGTTCCAGACCGCGGTGCTGAGCGACGTGACCCTCCTGACCGGGCAACTGCTCGATCTGAAGGTGCCGCTCCAGGTCGGCGACATCAGCAGCTCGGTCGATGTGACTGGCGGCGTTCCGCTCGTGCAATCCGGCACCTCCTCGGTGCAGACCTCGATGACCGAGCGGCAGGTGCAGGAACTGCCGCTGAACGGCCGCAACCCGCTCCAGCTGGTGGCGCTGACCGCCGGGGCGACGATCACCGATGCCGGGACGGTCGCCGGCCAGCAGGACAACCGGGGCATCTCGGTCAACGGCCTGCGGACGACACAGAACAACTTCCGCCTCGACGGCTCGAACTACACCAACCGCTTCTTCGGGTCCGCGCCCATCCTGCCGAACCCCGACACGCTCCAGGAGTTCACCGTGCAGTCGGCGAACTACAGCGCCCGCACCGCCGGGGCCGGGGCGCTGGTGGAACTGTCGACCCGCTCGGGGACCAATGACTTCCACGGCTCGGGCTTCGAGTTCCTGCGCGATACCTCGCTCAACGCCAACAACTTCTTCATCAACGCGCGGCCGCTCACCGCCGCGCAACTCGCCGCCGGCGTGACCGAGCAGCCCAAGCCGCCGTTCAAGTTGAATCAGTACGGCGGCACGCTCGGCGGGCCGATCGTGAAGAGCCGGGCGTTCTTCTTCGGCTCCTATCAGGGCACGCGGCAACGATCGTCCCCGAGCTCGGTGACGATCCAGTCACTGACCACGGCCCAGCGCAACGGCGACTTCTCCTCGATCGCGACGCCGATCATCGATCCCCGGACCGGCACGCAGTTCGTGACCAATGGCGTCGCCAACGTGATTCCCGCCGACCGGCTCGATCCGACCGTCCGCCGCGTGCTCGACACGTATCTGCCGCTGCCGGACTCGGGCAACAACCTGCTCGTCATCCAGGACCGCGACGTCGACGACGACCAGTACACGGGGAAGGTCGATCTGGTCAGCGGCCGGAATTACCTGAGCGCGCGGTACAGCGACGACGACAACGACTTCCAGCGGCCGTTCACCGCTCCGACCGGGTTCTACGCCGCGAACAATTTCCGGAACCGCAGCCTCTCGGTGCGGGACACCTACACGCTGACCTCGAACCTGCTGGTCACGGTGTCCGGCGCCTACTCGAAGTTCCGCCGGATCCAGGAGCCGCAGGCGCCAGGGCTGCAGACGCTGCAGTCATTCGGGGTCAACGCGCCGCAGACCATCGACACCTCGTTTTTCCCCGGCGTCCGCTTCATGGCCAACCCGGCATTCCAGCTGTTCTCGGGCGGCGGGCTCGAGCAGACGCCGAGCTCGTCCGATTTTCACGGCACCGCGGTGTGGACGCGTGGGGCGCACGTGCTGCAGTTCGGCAGCGACGTCCAGTTCGATCGGCTCTACACGCTCGACGCGTCCTTCACGCCCGGCACGTGGACCTTCAACGGACAGCGCACCGGCGTGCTGCTGGCCGACGTGGTCCTCGGCCTGCCCAGTCAGTTCCAGCAGGACTCGGGCCGCACCAACGATCTCCGCGAGTCGAAGTATCACCTCTGGATTCAGGACGACTGGAAGGTCCGTCCGCGCCTGACCCTCAACGCCGGCCTGCGCTGGGAGCCCAAGCTGCCGCCGATTGACCAGCTGAACAACCTGGTCGGGTTCGTCCAGGGGCAGCAGTCGACGGTCGCGCCCAACGCGCCGACGGGGCTCGTCTATCCCGGCGACCAGGGGATCGGGGAGGAAGTGTTCCCGCGCGACTACAACAACTTCGCGCCGCGACTCGGCTTCGCGTTGGACGTCCGGGGCACCGGAAAGACCATCGTCCGCGGCGGGTATGGCGTGTTCTTCATCGACCCGGCCCTCACGCTCTACACACGCACCGTCAGCACGCAGCCGAGCGTGATCACGGTCACGACCGTGAACCCCCAAAGCTTCGTCGATCCGTATGCCGGCGTCACCGGAGGCAATCCGTTTCCCCGCCCGCGCGTGCAGCCGAGCGAGTTCGCGACCTATCAGTACGCGCGTCCGGTCAGCGGCGGCGTGCTCGATCCGCATGCGGCCACCGGCTACTCGCAGAACTGGAACCTGACCGTTGAGCAGCAGCTGTGGTCCAAGGTCGCCGTGTCGGCCGCCTACGTCGGCAATCTGGGCGTGAAGATCCTCGCGCCGAAGCAGCTGAATCCCGCGGTCTACGTCCCGGGCGAGACGCCGGCGACGACCAACGCCCGGCGGATCTATCCCGGGCTCGGCGACGTCGAGATCGCGACGCCCTACCAGTCGTCCAACTATCACTCCTTGCAGCTGAACGCCACCAGCCGCGCGTCCAAAGGGCTGACGCTGCTCGCGAATTACGTGTGGTCCAAGACCATCGACAACGGGTCGGCCACTGTCGAAGGCAACACCAACTGGACCCGCAACAGCAACGACGTCCGGCTCGATCGTGGTCCGGCCGACTTCGATGTGCGTCACCGGGTCAACGTCACGGCGATCTACGACATCCCCTCCTGGAAGGGTGACGGCGTCGTCGCGGCCATCCTGCGCGACTGGCAGGTCAACGGCATCCTGACGGCGACCAGCGGCTTGCCCTTCACTGTGAAGAGCGGCACCGATCGATCGTTGACCGGCATCGGGCTGGACAACGCGGACATCGTCGGCGACCCGTCGCGCCCATCTGGCGCCGACGTGACGCAGTGGTTCAACCCTGCGGCCTTCGTGCAGGCCGCACCGGGCACGTTCGGCACGCTCGGCCGCAACAGCCAGCGCGGGCCCGGCTACGCGTCCGTCGATCTGGCGCTGTTCCGGAACATCCCGATCTCCGGCCGCTTCCGGATCCAGTTCCGCGCCGAGGCGTTCAACGCGCTGAACCACACGAACTTCAACAACCCGAACGCGACGGTCACGGCGGGCGCGAACTTCGGACGTATCCTGTCCGCCTACGACCCGCGCGTGATCCAGTTCGGTCTCAAGCTGCAGTTCTAGGAAGTAAACGGCCGCCGGCGTATATCAACCGGTACGACGCACGCGTGCGAAGACTGCGCAGTCGGGAGACTAGCGCTGATGGAGGGTGTCTGATGAAGTCAGTTGTCTTGACGATGTCGATTGTGGCCCTGGCGGCGCCGGCTGGCGCCCAACAGGCGATGGACCACTCGGCGCACATGCAGGAGATGCAGGCGCAGGCGGCGCCGGCGCAGCCGCCCGCCGGGCAACCGCCGGCCGGACAGCCGCCGGCCGGCCAACCGCCGGCCGGACAGCCGCCGGCCGGGCAGCCGCCAGCCGGGGCTCCGGGCGCGGCGGGGGGCCGCGGCGGGCCGCAGATCGACGTGCCCTGGAACGACGCGATCCCGCCGGGCACCGCGGAACACGCGGCGCGCGCCCTCAAAGAGTCCGGCCGCCATGGCGAGTGGGCCGACGTGAAGCTGGCCGATGGAGGCGTGCTCAAGAGCTGGGTGGTGTATCCGGAGCGGGCGCAGAAAGCCGGCGTGGTGCTGGTCATTCACGACATCCGCGGGATGTCCGACATGGCCCGCGCGATGGGCGACCAGCTCGCGCAGGACGGGTTCATCGCGATCGTTCCGGACTTCCTGTCAGGGAAGGGCCCGAACGGCGGCGGCACCGACGAGCTCGGCGCCGGGGTCGGCCAGGCGATTCAGGCACTCGCGCCCGCAGACGTGGTCGCGCGCCTGAACGCGGCGATGGAATACGGCAAGAAGCTGCCGGCCTCGAATGGCAAGACCGCGGTCATCGGCTTCTGCTGGGGCGGCGCCCGCAGCTTCGCGTACGCGGCGGCCCAGCCGGCCCTCGACGCGGCGATCGTCTACTACGGAGAAGCGCCCGGCTCCAGCGACAACACGCTGGAGACGACGCTCGCTAACCTGAAGGCGCCGGTCGTGGGTCTCTACGCCGGCAATGACGCGCGCATCGGCGCCACCGTGCCGGCGACGCAGGAAGCGATGAAGAAGCTGGGCAAGACCTACGAGGTGCACACCTACGAAGGAGCGGGGCACGGATTCATGTTCGCGCAGGGTGGCGCGAACGGTGCGAATCTCAAGGCGGCCCAGGAATCGTGGCCGGTGGTGCTGGCGGCGTTGCGCAAGTACCTGCAGTAGGCGGATGTCGGATGGCAGATGGCAGATGGCAGATGAAAGACGGAAGCGGGTTTTCTTCACATTTGCGATCTCCCATCTGCCATCCGCCATCCTTAGCGCTGCCGGTCAGGCGTTCTTGACCACCACGCCTTCCATGACGTTGGCGACGTCCTCGCAGCGGTCCGTGGCCTCCTCGAGCAGGTCCAGGATCTCCTTCCACTTGATGATCGCGATCGGATCGCGCTCCTCCTCGAACAAGCGGTGCACGCCGGCCTGATGGGCGCGATCGGCCTCGTTCTCCAGCCGATTGATCTCGACCGCCGGCGCCTGCACGCCGACCTTCTTCTCGAGCGCCTCCAGGGCGACCACGATTTGATCGGCGGCGCGCATGATGATCCGGGCGAGGATGCGCGCATCGGGACGCACCACCTGGAGCTGATACAACCGGACCAGCGCCGCGGCCGCGTCGATGGCGTCCACCACGTCGTCCAGGGATCGGGCGAGCTCGAAGATGTCCTCCCGATCGAGCGGGGTGACGAAGGTGCGGTGGAGTCGCTGGATGATCCCGTGGGTCATCGCGTCGCACGTGTCCTCGACCGCCTTGATCTCGTCGGCCTTGTCCCACAGGGGCTGGTCCGGCGCGAGCATCTCTTCGAGCAAGGCCGCGCCCCGGCGGATCTCCGCGCCGAACGCGATGAAGTCCTCGAAGAACCGTTCTTCCTTCGGAATCAGCTTGAACGCCACGGGCACCTTCCCCGGCCAAGCCTAGCAGAATGCCGCCGCAGGCGCGCCGGCAGGCCGTGGCGGCGTCGGCCGGACAATCGGTGCACCTTGTATGCAGAATGGGGCGGAACGCGACCGGTGCCGCTGATGGCTGTGGTGGGCGTGCGTCCGCCCGGACAGCAAGATCAACGATTTGCTTCAATATTTGCTCCCGGACCGATGCGGGAACCGAGTGTAGAATGAGCCGTTTGCCCGAACTCCCTGTACGCAGATACGCCCCGACGCTCCATTTGTGTCGCCCCGGCCAGCCTGATCGTGACGGCCCGGCTCTCGAGTTCTAAAGGACAACATGCGCCGACACCTTCCGATCGCCAGCACCGCGTTTCTTCTCGTGATCAGCGGCACCGCCCTGCGCTCCACCCAGGCGCCGCCGCAGGGTCCGCCGCCGGCCCCGCAGACAGCGCCACCGGGCCCGGGCGCGCCGCAAGCCCCCGGTGCACCCCAGGCTCCCGGTGCACCCGGCGCGCCGGCTGGGCGTGGCCGCGGCCCGTCGATGACCGAGCCGGATTTCTCGAAGAAGCCGCCGGTTGTCGCGCTGACGCCGGCCGAAGAGCAGAAGCGTTTCTGGCTGCCGCCGGGCTTCAAGATCGAGCCGGTGCTGACCGATCCGGACATCCAGGAGCCGGCCCAGATCGCCTTCGACGGGAACGGCCGCATGTTCGTGCTGGAGCTGCGCGGCTACATGCAGGACGCCGACGCGACCGGCGAGCTCGATCCGGTCGGCCGCATCTCGGTGCACGAGGACAAGGACGGCGACGGCAAGTACGAAACCCACAAAGTCTTCGTCGACAACATGGTGTTCCCGCGCTTCGTGATGCCGTTCGGCGCCAACGCGATCCTGGCCAAGGAGTCGAACGCCGACGAGCTCTGGAAGTACACCGACACCAACGGCGACGGCACCAGCGACAAGAAGGAGCTGTTCGCCACCGGGATGGGCCGGCTCGCCAACGTCGAGCACCAGGAGGGCGGTCTGTTCTGGGCGATGGACAACTGGATGTACAGCACGATCAACTCGGTGCGCCTGCGCTGGACGCCCACCGGCGTGCTGCGTGAGCCGACCGGATCGAACGGCGGCCAGTGGGGCGTCACCCAGGACAATTACGGCAAGGTCTGGTTCCAGGCCGGCGCGAGCGGCATGCCCGGCTACTTCCAGTTCCCGGTCGCCTACGGCAATATCAATTACCCCGAGCAGTTCGAGCGGGATCTCAACATCACCTGGGGGGCGCCGGTGCTCATCGCCGACATGCAAGGCGGCATGAACGCGGTCCGCATGCCCGACGGCTCGCTGGCGCGGGCCACGGGGTCGGCCGGCAATGACGTGTTCCGGGGCGATCGCCTGCCGAAGGACATGCAAGGCGATCTCTATTACGGCGAAGTCGTGGCGCGCATCGTCCGACGGCTGCATCCGGTCAAGAAAGAGGGCCTGACGCAGCTGCAGAACGTCTACCCGCTGTCGGAGTTCATCAAGTCGACGGACCCGCTGTTCCGTCCGACCGACATCACGACGGCGCCGGACGGCACGATGTACATCACCGACATGTATCGCGGCATCATCCAGGAGTCGCAGTGGTCGGGCCCCGGCACCTACCTGCGGCAGCGCATCGACCAGTACGGGCTCGACAAAGTGGTCGGCCACGGCCGCATCTGGCGGTTGACGTATGAGGGTATGCCGCGTCGCACCGACGCGCCGAAGATGCTCACCGAGACTCCCGCGCAGCTCATCGCGCATCTCGAGGATCCGAACGGCTGGTGGCGCGACACCGCGCAGCAATTGATCATCCTCAAGCAGGACAAGTCGGTCGTGCCCGCGTTGAAGACGATGGCCCAGACGTCGAAGAACCAGCTGGCCCGGATCCACGCGCTGTGGACGCTCGACGGCTTGCTGGCGACCGATGCGACGCTGGTCCGCGAGCTGATGAAGGACAGTGATCCGCAGGTCAGGATCGCCGCGATTCGCGCCAGCGAGACCCTCTACAAGGCTGGCGATCGCACGCTCGCCGCCGACTACAAGACGCTCACCGCGGATGCCGACCCGGACGTCACCATCCAGGCGATGCTGACGATGAACATGCTGAAGGTGCCGGACGCGCCGGCGATCTTCAAGTCGCTGAATGTGGACGGTCAGAAGGCCGGCGTCAAGCTGGTCGCCGCGACGCTGCTCAACCCGGCGGCGAACGCGGGGCGCGGCGGCCTCGAATCGATGGGCGGCCGCGTGTACACGCCCGCCGAGCAGCAGGCGCTCGAGAAGGGCGGGACGGTCTACAAGGAGCTGTGCTTCGCGTGTCACGGTGACGACGGCCGCGGCGCGCCGGCGCCGGACGGATCGGCGGCCGGCACGCGGGCCCCGGCACTGGCCGCGTCGCCGCGCGTGAACGGCCATCGCGACTACACCATCAAGGCGCTGCTGCACGGGTTGACCGGTCCGGTCAGCGGCGTGACGTACACCGAAGTGATGATCCCGATGGGGCAGAACCCCGACGAGTGGATCGCCGCGGTCGGTTCGTACATCCGCAATTCGTTCGGCAACCGCTCGTCGATGATCACGCCGGGCGACGTCGCGCGCGTCCGGGCCACGACCGCCAACCGGAAGACTCCGTGGACGGTGACGGAGATCGAGTCGACGCTGCCGCGCATGGCGCTGGTCGACAACGGCTGGAAGGTGACCGCGAGCCACAATCCGGCGACCGCCTCGGATGCGCTGAGCATCCGCCCGTGGACTTCCGGCCAGGCGCAGCAGCCCGGGATGTGGCTGCAGGTCGAGTTGCCGCAGCCGATTGCCGTCAGTGAGGTCCAGTTCGAGTCGGCGCCGGCGGTTGTCGAAGCGCAGCCGGCCGCCAAGGGTGCGCCCACTCGTACCGGTGCCGGCGGCGGCCGTGGCCCCGCCGTGCCGGGCGCGGCTGCCGCACCGCCCCCGCAAGTCGGCTACCCGCGCGCGTTCGAGGTCCAGGTGTCGATGGACGGCACCAACTGGGGACCGCCGATCGCGAAGGGCACCGGCACCGGCACCAGCACCAGCGTGACGTTCAAGCCGGTGCGCGCCAAGTTCGTCCGCATCACCCAGACCGGCAATGAGACGGACGCGCCGCCGTGGTCGGTGCTGCGCCTCCGCCTCTTCGAATCACCCGCATCGACCCCGTCGCAGTAGCGGCTGCGCGGGCCCGGCCGGAGCGATGTCCCCCGCATCTCTCCGGCCGGGTCGCCTCTCTCTGCCTGGCGCGACGAGTCGCGCTTCACTCCACACCATCACCGTGCGTGGTGCGCGGATCTCGCGGACGAGATGCTCGCTTCTCTGATCGTGCGGCCTTCTCGTGGAGTGGCCAATGGCTGTTCTTTTACGACGAACAGCCCGCAGACGGCCATCACTGGGGGGCCTGAAAGCTGAACCGCCAAGCGTCGTCCGATCACTTGGCATCGCTCGGCCTGAGGACCGTGCATCGATCGCTGCGATCAGCAGCGCGTGCGGTGGACCCAGCGGTGATGCTCCGCCACGCTCGGACGAGGCATCATAAGAGACCATGTCCATCGACCAGGCGATCGCCACGCTGCCGAGGGCGCTGTCGTCCTATCCTGATCGCAGCGCCGGTCCGCTGATCGCCCAGCTCGTCGAGCGGGTCCGTCTCGAGCCGTTCAACGCCGTCGCGACCGGGATCTTCATCCTCGCCATCCTGCATACGTTCGCGGCGGCGATCTTCGCCCGCCACGCGGTGAACCTGCAGCAGGCGCACGACGAGCGGTCACGGGCGGCCGGCCGGCTGCCACGGCCGAGTGTACGCGCCGAGCTGCTGCATTTCATGGGCGAGGTCGAGGTCGTGTTCGGCCTGTGGGCGATTGCGCTGCTGGTGGCGATGGTCGCATACGTCGGCTGGGAGGCGAGCACCCACTACTTCAACGACGCGGTCAACTACACCGAGCCGTTGTTCGTGGTGGTGATCATGGCGCTGGCGTCGACGCGCCCGATCATCTCGCTGGCCGAATCCATGCTCGGCCGGCTCGCCCGGCTCGGCGGCTCGAGCCCGGCGGCGTGGTGGGTGGTGATCCTGACCGTCGGCCCGCCGCTCGGGTCGTTCATCACCGAGCCCGGAGCGATGACGATCTGCGCCGTCCTGCTCGCTCGCCAGTTTTACGATCTCGAACCGGGCACACGACTGAAATACGCCACGCTCGGTCTGTTGTTCGTAAACGTCTCGATCGGCGGCACCCTGACGCACTTCGCGGCGCCGCCGGTCCTGATGGTCGCGCGGGCCTGGGGCTGGGACCTGTCGTATGTCTTCGGTCACCTCGGCTGGCGCGCGATGCTGGCGATCCCCGCCTCGACGCTGGCGTATTTCCTCGTGTTCCGGCGCCAGCTCGGGGACCTCGCGCACCGCTCCGCGGCGGCGGACGTGTACGAGCCGGAGGACGCGCGTCAGGCTCCCCCCGGGCTGTTACCGGTGCCGCCGTGGGTCACGACCGTCCATGTCGCGTTCATGGCCTGGACCGTCGTCACCGCGCACGAACCGGTGCTGTTCGTCGGCGGGTTCCTGATCTTCCTCGGCTTCGCCAAAGCGACGGTGGCCTACCAGAGCCGGATGGATTTGAAGGGACCGGTGATGGTTGGATTCTTTCTCGGCGGGCTGGTGATCCACGGTGGCCTTCAGGCGTGGTGGATCGGGCCGGTCCTCAGCCGGCTGTCCGAGCGGCCACTGTTCCTGGTGGCGACGGTGCTCACCGGTTTCAACGACAACGCCCTGATTACCTACCTCGCGTCGCTCGTGCCAAGCCTGCACGACACGCTGAAGCTGGCCGTGGTCGCGGGCGCGGTGACGGGCGGGGGCCTGACGGTGATCGCGAACGCGCCCAACCCGGCGGGGCAGGCCTTGCTGGCCCGGTTCTACGGCGGCGCCGTCGCGCCGCTCGGCCTCTTCCTCGGAGCCTTGCTCCCGACGATCATCGCGGCGCTGGCCTTCACGCTCTGAGACCTTCCGTTAGAGCGCTTCGGCGTGTCACACCAGCAGCAGACAGCAAGGCGCGCCCGCGAGTCGATACACGGACGGCTACGGCACCCACATCGCGTACACCATGGAGCTCGTCAAGGCCCCGAGGCCGAGCAGAATCACACCCGCGACGCGGTACTTGTGGACGAAGTACAGCAGGATCAGACCGGTCAGCGACACGAAGACCAACACCGCTGCCGAGAGGTCGATGACCGCACCCCAGACCGGACCGGTATCCCGCCCCTTGTGCAGATCGTTGACGATTGCGGCCATGCCAAAACGCGACTCCGTCAGGTCGAACCGGCCGGTCTCCCGGTCGACGAGTGCGCTGGCGGCATAGCCGGGCCCCTTGAACACCACTTCGCACTGCTGATCGTCGATCCGGAAGTCGGCCCAGCGCCCCGTGAATGCCGGCGTTGGCGCGCAGATACTCGACCACCTGCAGCTTGTCGACGCTGCCGGTCAGCGATGACGCGGCCATCGCGCCGTGACGCTCGGACGTTTTCAGGCGGTGAAGGGGCCGGGACGAGGAGGAAAAGCCCCGAGCGTTCGTCGGGCGTGTGGTGAGCGGGCAGTGCGGCCGCTTATCCGCGTAGCCGAAGACCACGAGCAGGGGCAGAGTTACACACCTCCGACTCCCCCGTGTGAAAGCGCCTCCGCTACGGATGGTTGGTTAGGCGGCCCGCTCGGTCTGGCTGAGCGACGGCGCCTGTTCGAGGACGTCGCGGCGCGCGCGGCGCGCGGCGAACTGCTGGCGAAGGCGGAACAACTCGACGGCCACGAGGACCGCGCCCAGGAGGATCAACGAGGCGGTCATCGGCGCGGCGAGAAAGGAATGCGGCGCGCGCGCGCCGAGTTCCCCGTGCAGCAGATGCGCCGGGCCGACGGACCCTGGCGTGTATCCCCCGAGCGCGGCCAACATCACGCGATCGGCGATGAAGATGCTGCCGATGATGCTGAACGCGTACACCCACTGCAGGAGAATCCGCCGCCACCGCGCGGCACTGCTGGTGCCGCGGAAGACGCGCGCCAGCTCGTGGACCGGCATGAACAGCGCGGCCAGCACGTAGAACAACGTTCCGACTCCGATACCTGGTAACCCGGCGAACATGAGCTCAGTGTCCCTTCTCGTATAAAACCAGCCGGCGGCCAACGATCATCTCTGACCAGATGGCCTCGAGGACGAACAGGCAGTTGACCACCCGCACGATGAAGAAGGCGGGGATGCTGCGGAGCGCCCGCCAGAACTCGCCGCGCCGCGCCGCCTGCGTGAGCACCGGCACCATCAGGGCCGGCGCGTCGAGGATGTAGACCAGCAGAATCAGCGGATTCCGCCAGAGCAGCGCGGTCAGCGGCACCACGCCGAGATAGATGATCGATGCGACGGTCGACTCCCAGAACGCCACTCCGACCACGGACCGCAGGAAGCCGATCGACAGCAGCCGGGAGAAGTGGAGCTGGACGTTCTGCATGAAGCCATGCGACCAGCGCCGCAGTTGCTTCCGCATGAAGGAGAAGTTGTGCGGCTCGATCGGATAACAGACCGCGCCCGGTACGAACCGCACCTGCTCACCGGCGCTGTACATCGTCCACGTCAGGTCCATGTCCTCGGCCATGGTCCGCGTCTGCCAGCCGCCGTGCGAGCGCAGGCGTGCGGTCCGATAGATCGAGAAACAGCCGGATGCAATCAACGGCTTGGCGTAGTGATCCTGGATCGGCTTGTAGAAGCTGAACGCCAGCAGGTACTCGATGTAGCGGCCGCGCTCCCACACCGAGCTGACGTAGCGCGGCACCACGAAGCCGCAGGCGGCGGTGATGCTGGTATCCGCCATGACCTCGAGAAACCGGGCGATCGAGTCCGGGGCCACGATGGTGTCGCCGTCGATCGCCATCGTATACTCCGTCGCCACGGTCTTCAGCGCGAAGTTCTGGGCGCCCGCCTTGGTTCCGGTGTTGGCCGGCGGCTGCAGCACGGTGACCCGATAACTGCGTGCCACCTCCGCCGTCGCATCCGTCGAGCAGTCGTCGATGACGATGATTTCCGCGGCCGGAACGGTTTGCGCGAGCAGGCTCTCGATGGTGTCGCCGATCGTCTCGGCCTCGTTGTAGGCCGGCACGAGCACGGTGACCCCCGGCCGGAGCGCGGGGGAAGGAGCGAGCGGTCTCTCAGCAGCGGAAGGGATGAGAGCTGAGACCTCAGCTAATCGATGCACGCGAGTTAGCTTGCAAATCTAGCGCCAGTTCGCGGCCCTTTAGATTCGGGAAAAAACGGCGAAAGTGAGCGGCTGGCGGTCAGCGCGGCAGAATCGAGACGGGATGGGTAGAGAGTGACTGGTGCGGTGCCGCCCGACCCACACAGTGGAAGAGCGGGGGCGTGGCCCCGCGTCGGGTGGTGGCTCGCGCTGCTGATGCTCCTCGGGCTTGGCGTGCGGCTGCACGGGATCAATCAGTCGCTCGTGACATTTCACCCGACCCGCCATTATCGATCGGCGGTGATCGCGCGCGCGTGCTACTACGACGCGACCCCGTCAATCGAACCCTGGGCGCGTCGCCTGGCCGACGCCGCGCGCTCGATGCAGCCCGCCGGCGAGCCGCCCTTCATGGAGTGGATCGCCTGCGAGAGCTACCGCGCGATCGGCCACGAAGACATCCGCGTCCCGCGCATCCTGGTGATGATCTGCTGGATCCTTGGCGCGATCCCGTTGCACGCCCTGGCACGTCGCGCGAGCTCCGGCGTCTGCGCAATCATCGCCGCCGCGCTCTACCTCTTCATGCCGTACGCCATCGTTGCCACCCGGAGCTTTCAGCCGGACGCGCCGATGACGCTCTGTACTCTGATCGCCGTGCTCGCCGTCGCCAGGTACTTCGAGTCGCCCGTGACGTCACGGTTCGTCACTGCGGTGCTCCTCGTTGGATTGGCCACGATGGTCAAGCCGATGAGCGTCTTCCTGACGCTGCCGGCGTTGATCGGGCTGGCATGGGCGCGGCAGCCATGGCGGGCGCTCGTCGTCAATCGCCGATTCGCACTGCTCGTGCTGCTCGGGTTCCTGCCCGCGACGCTGTACTACGGGTACGGCGCGGTCTTCGGCACGCTTGCCCGCGATCAGATGCGCATGCGCTTCGTGCCGGCGCTGCTCACCTCGAGCTTCTTCTGGCACGGCTGGCTGACGCAGATCCGGCGCGTGTTCGGACTGCCGCTCTTCGGGCTGTCGATCCTGGCCGCACTCATCGCGCCGCGCCCGGGCGCGCGCGCCCTCATCGCCGCGCTGTGGATCGGCTACGCGGCGTTCGCCGTGGCCTTCACGTACCACATGCCGACGCACGACTACTACCACCTGCCCTACGTCGCGATCGTCGCGCTCGGTGCGGCGGCGACGCTCGAACGGCTTCATCGCTGGGTGGCGACCCGCGTACCCAGCGCTGTCGTCTTCGCGGGCGCCTCCACCGTGACCGCGGCGATCGTAATCTGGGGATCGCTCGCGGCGTGGCCGCGCCTGACCAACCCGCGCGCCGACGCGACGGTCGCGGCCTACGAGCGCATCGGCGAGCTCACCCATCACGATCCCAACGTCCTTTTCCTGGATCTCGAGTACGGCTACTCCCTCATGTATCACGGCCAGCTGTCGGGCGATTCCTGGCCGAACACCGACGACCTGGCGGCGGAACGACTTGGCGGCGAGCCGCCAATTACGGCCCAGGAGCGCTTCGACCGCGACTACGCGAGCGGCAAGCCCTCGTACTTCGTCGTCACCGACCTGGCGTCGCTCAAAGCGGAAGCGGATTTGCGGGCTTTGCTCGATGACCGCGTTACCGTGGTCGAGAAGACGCCCACGTACCACGTCTACCAGTTCAAAGCGGAATGAGGGAGGCTCGGGGATCGGGGACGAGGGACGGGGACCAAGGAGAGAAGAGCGCGCAGTCCGGCCGCGCAACGTAGCGCAGCGCGGCCGGAGCTGAACGCGGGAACTGAGGCGCGAGCGGTTTACGCGCTCGTCAGCTGTTTCTTGTCCTCGTGCTCCGTCGAAATCTGGATCCGCCGCGGCTTGACGCTCTCCTTTAGCGGCAACGTCAGTTGCAGCATCCCATGACGATGCGTGGCGCTGAGCTTCTCCACGTCCAGGAACGGTGGAATGGTGAACGTCTGCTCGTACCCCGACATGCGGGTGGCCTGGTTCCGCTTGTCGCTGGGCTGGTTGACGCGAATCTGCAGCGTGTTGCCGGCGACTTCGAGGTTGACGTTCTCCGGATCGATCCCGGGGAGCGGCACGTCGATGTGCCAGCCGTCCTCCGTGGTGTTCACCCGGAAGGAGTTGGGGGACTCGGCCGTCCGCGCGGGCAGGTCGTTCCAGAACTGGTTGAACACTCGCTCGACCTCCCGATGGAAGTTGAACACGTCGTCAAACGGGCTCCAACGATTGACGCTTGCCATTGAAACCTCCTTTGAATAAGAGCCAACAAGAAATTTATAAGACATGACGTTCGCGCTGTCAAGTAATATGCGTCTCTGCCGCTAAGTTCAGCCACGGATATCAACAGCTCAACTGGACCCAGGCGGTCCGCATCGCTTTTTTTCGAACTCAAGCGCTAGCGAAGGGCGGTTACCCTCGGCGCTCAATGGCCGGGTTCGGAGGGGACTTCTCTGACGATCAACCAGAAGGCCAGTGGGCCGATGGCGATGAGGACGGCTGCCAGCACGAAGGGCGGGGTATACGAACCCGTCTTCGAGATCAGCACGCCGGTGATGATCGGCGACAGGATGCCGGCAATGTTGCCGACGAAGTTGTAGATCCCCGTCCAGAGTCCGATCTCCGACCGTGGCGCGCAGTTCTGCAGGATCACCAGCATGTTGCCGGTCGCGAGACCGACCAGGCACCCGCCGATGATCAGCGCGACGGCGGCGCCGGGGGTGTTGACCCGCGCGGCGGGGATCAGCATCAGTCCGGTCAGGAACGCCACAGTGACGATCGTCTTGCGAACCTTCGTCTCGTTCCCGCCCGCCATGATCAGGCGGTCGGCGATCCAGCCGCCGATCGGCTCGCTCAGCCCGAACACCATGTAGGGCAGTGCCGCATAGATCCCCGCCCGCATCATCGTCAGGCCGCGTGACGTCACGAGGTAGTCGGGCAGCCAATTGACCAGGAAGTACCAGTAGTAATCGAAGCAGAAGAACCCCAGGCAGATGCCGAGGAGGTTGCGGTTGGTGACCAGGGCGCCGATTCGCTGACCGATCGGAACCGGCGGGCGGGTCTCCGCCGGGCGCGGCGCGCGGAGCTGCGACGGCGTGACCAGGAACCACGGGATCAACCAGAGAAGCGCCGCGAAGCCGACCGCCGAGAAGCTGACGCGCCAACCGTAGTGCGTCAGCATGTACGGCACGAGCACGCCTTCGACGACCAGCCCGGTCCGCGTCCCGGCGTCGAACAAGCCGTTGGGCAACGCGCGTTGTGCGGGTGGAAAGAGCAGGCTGACGATCTTCGAGCCGCCCGGAAGGTAGATTGACTCGCCGACCCCGAGCAGGACGCGGAGCGCGATCAGCGAGGCGAGCCCGGTCGAGAGTCCCATCAGGCCCTGCGCCATCGACCACAGCGTGAAGGCCCCGGCATAGAGCCACCGCAGGTTCACCCGGTCGGCCAGCACGCCCATCGGGATCTGCATCAGCGTGTAGGACCAGAAGAACGCGGAGAGCAGCACGCCCTTGGCTTCGGGGCCCAAGCTCAGTTCCTTCGAGATCAGCGGCAGGGCGAACGAGATCGTGGCGCGATCGAAGTAGTTGATCAGCGACGCGGTGAAGAGCAGCCCGACGATCGCCCATCGTCGCGAGATCGCCGTCCCCAGCGAGGTGGGTGGTGTGTGCGAGGAGGTGTGAGCCGACGTGTGGGGGCTGGTCATGGGTTGTGAGTGCGTCCGGCCCCGGGAAGGTACGTCAAGCGCGCGCTGAATGCACGTCTGTTGTGGGCAGCCGCATCTTACGCTGGCAGGTGCGGGCGCTCACTTCTTCCAGATCCGATCGGCCAGATCTGCGAAGCGGGACCAGTCAGCAGGGGTCAGGTCATGACCGCCGGCGCGCACGTGATAGCCGCGGCTGCCCCGCACCAGTGGCGTGTCGAGCGGCGGCATGGCGTCCTCGCCGATCGGCGGTTGGCCGTAGAGGCTGAACACCGGAGAGGAGGCAGCCATGGACAGGAACTCGCCCCGGGGATCCGACCACAGGTCCTCGTCAGCGCTTGCGACATAGAGCGCCCGCGGCGCGGCCAGGGCCAGGAGCATGTGTTGATCGACCGGCAGCGCCGCCGGGCGTCCGTTGTAGCTCTTGTACGCCGCGGTGAACCAATGCGGGAACGCCGTGTTGATCACCTCCAGCGTCTCCCCGAACCAGCGGCGGCTGAGCGCCGCACCCCCTTCGCCCGAATCGTTCGACACTATCATCGCGAAGCGCTCGTCCTCGGCGCCGGCCCAGAGCGCGGCTTTGCCGCCGCGAGAGTGCCCGACGACGGCAATCCGCGCCGGGTCGATCCTGCTGTCGGTGACGAAATAGTCCATCGCGCGGCTCGCGCCCCAGCCCCACGCGGCCAGCGCGCCCCAGCTGTAGGCGGAAGCCTCGCTCGTACCGAGACCGTCGAACAGCGACATCACGCCCGAGCGGAACGTGTCCTTGTCGTCCGGCGCGAGCTGGCCAACCTGAAAGGCGGCGATGCCATACCCACGGGCGATCACCTGTTCCGCCGGCCAGAAGCCGGATTTCTCCCGGCGTGTCGGGTCGGTATTCGAGGCCGGCCGGTTGTTGATCAGCAGGAACAACGGGACGCGGCCCGGTGTGTTCGGCAGGAACAGCGTGAGGTCGAACCGATGCGACTTCTGCCCCTGCCGGCTGGTGATGACGACGCGCCGTAGGGTGGCCGCGTCGCTCATCGCGTGCGCGTCCTCCTGAATGACCTCGAAGGTGAGATGCTCAGGGCGTCCTGGCGACCGGCCGTACACCGTCGTGCGGAAGAGGTCGAGGATCTCCTCGCGGCGGGCCCTCCACTGCGCCGGCGTCTTGACCGCCGCGGGACCGAGGACGTCGGGCAGCGTGTATGGCGGCACGCGGGCCTCGTCGTAGTTGACGTTCCGCTTCTCCTGCGCCGTCGCACGAGCGACCACGTCCGGGTTGGCACGCCAGCCGATGCCTTGCGCGAGGAGCAGTGGCAAAGCGATGCAGAGAGTGGTCGAAACAATCGCACGCATGACGCGTCTCCAGAGCTCCGGCGTCGCAGGTCACGGCGCGGTACGCGGTCTCGCTGGTTCGAAACCAACCTGAGCGCGGCTGGGAACAAGCGACCATGTTACGAGTTCCCGGTCTACGAGGGCGAGGTGCCGAGCGCGCTGAGCCAGCGCAGCGCGGTCAGGCTGGGCATGAACGCGTACTCGCCCCCGAGGGTACGAGTGAAGCTCTCCAGCATCGGAACCTTCCGCCGCAGCGGCCGCATCGGGATCGTGTACTGGCCGGTGCCGTCGTGCGACCCGCAAATCGGATCTCGCTCGGTTCCGAGGCCGAGGAAGTTGCCGTCCTCGATCCACTGCGTCTTCAGGAACTGGTAGGTGTCCGGCGCGGTGGCGCTGATGAAGATGAAGAAGATCCCGCGCCCCTGCCCGTCGTCGTCGAACACGCCGTCCGGCAGTGGCGGGCCGTAGGCGGTGCCGTGCCGGATGATGCGATGCAGGCGGACGTCGGTCATCACCGGCAGCGGCGTGTCGCGCGGGTTCATGCGGCGGATGTGGGCACCGAGGGGGCAGCGGAGTGCGCCCGCATCGTTGCCCTCGGCATACAGGAAATTATTCATCCGCTGCAGATCCGAGCCGAGCTCCGGCTGATCGGCATCAGGGGCCAGCATCAGCGGCGCGCCGCTCGGCCATCGTCCGATGATCTTGGCGGCCAGGAGCTCGGGGCTGAGCCGCGGCCCGGCGTTGTCCCGCAGGAAGCGGCGGAACGCCGCGACGCGGGAGTGGAGCTTGCGGAAGCCGACGAACGTGCCGTTGCGGCCCAACTGGTCAGGTGCCGGCACCGGCACCGTGCGGCCACCTTCGCCGGGGTAGCCAAGAACGAATTCCCCCGCCGCGATCGGCATCTCCCGACTCACGATCGGGCTCAGGACGTTCCCGCGAATCTGCGGAAAGCTGATGCCGTCCTTGTAGCCGAAGGGCGTGCGGCCGCCCGGAACCTGCGCGAAGTCGTCGCGAGAAAGAACCTGGACGGCCGGGAGGTCGTGCATCTGCTGTCGCGCCAACGCCAGCATCTGCTCCCACTTGCTCTGCGTCAGGCACAGCAGCGTCAGCGCCGCATGGATCTGGCCGGTTCCATACGGCGCGTCCCAATGCGCCGGCCGGCTGTCGTCAGCGGTTTCGAACGAGGCCGCGCGCGCGGCCATTCCCGCGCGAAAGGCCGCGGGGAAGGACGCCAGGGATGGCTCCGGCACACCGAGCGCGCGCAGACCCTCGTAAGTGAGCGCGATCGCCACCCACGTATCGGCCGCCGCGAACTGCGCCGCCGAGACGACGTGCGGCTGAAGGCGCCGGAGGAACTCGCGTCCCTGCGGCGCGTCGGCGAAATGGAGCAGGACGTGACACCCCACATACGGGGCAGGACGCATCCGGAGCACCGGGCTCTGGATGTCGTCGATCTCCAGCGCGGGAGGGTCCGCCTCGGCGGCGCTCACTTACAGGCCCGCGGACGCGGCGCTGAAGAGCACGTTCAGCGCGTCGCGCACCTTCACGGCGGCACGTATGCTGGCCACGGTTTCGTTGGGGTAGGCGACGTACCACCCCGTGGCGGGGATCTGGTATTTGGCGATGAAGTCCTTGACCGTCGCCGAATGGATTCCCGGCCAGCCTTCGACGACCGAGAAGAGGTTGTCCATCGCGTCCGGGATCTTGGTCGCGAAATCGCTGATGTAGCTGTCCCAGTCGCCGTCGTATGCGGTGGCGAACAGCAGTTTCGTGTCGTTCTCGAGGATCACGAACCGCATATCGTGGACGGTGCCGACGGCATCCGCTCCCGAGAACGTGCCGCCCCCGAGCATCGCGCGCAGCCGCGGCGCACCCGCCGCGCCGGCTTTCAGGGGAACGATGACCGTCAGCTCGGAGATCTGGCCGAATCGCAAGCCGCCGCGAGGCGGAGTCGGAGAATCTGGTGCCATGGGTGCACGCCTCCAGGAGGGAACAATCTGTTGGTGTCGCGGCGGAATTTATCACAGGCGGGAGGGGAGTGTGTGCGCCGGTGTGGCGAACCGCAGACGTCGCCGCACCGGTCTTGTCCTGACTGCCCGCCGTCTTTCCCGAGGAGCGGCGCCCGGTCTCCGGTGATAGAGTTTCTACAGCTTCATTGACGTCTACGGATACACTCGGTCCCGGCAAGCAAACGATGGCTGACTCGCCGCCCTATACCGTCGCGATCTTCAACGCCAGCGACGACACGGTCGAAATGCTCCAGACCAAACTGTCGCTCTCCGGCTGCCGCGCCATCCCCGGCACCGCCGACTCCGTGAAATCGGGCGAGCTCGATTTTGTCGAGTTCTTGAGCACCCACCGCCCGGACGGCATCATCTGGGACATCGCGCCGCCGTACGAGCGTAACTGGAACTTCTTCAAACTGCTGCGCTCCGCCAGGCCACTCGATCACTGCCACATCGTGCTGACGACGACGCACAAGCAGCATCTCGATACCTTGGCGGGGCACGACACCGGGGCCATCGAGATCATCGGCAAGCCCTACGATCTGCAAGTGATCGTCGATGAGATGATCAGCGGCATCGAGCGGCGCCGCCGGCCCGGTCCGACCCCAGTCGCGGCCGTGCCGCCGCGCTCCGGCGAGGCCCTGAGCCATCGCCACGCCGGCGCGGACAGCCGCGCCGACGTTCACGAGATCCTCGAGCGCCGGCGTCAGGACTGACGGACCCTCCGGGCTCCTCTGGCGCCGGTCACGACGCTGGGGCCGTGCTGGGCATGCGCCAGCGCCGCGACGAACACCACACCGCCGAGGGTGTTGCCCAACAGCACGGGGACGAAGTAGCCGACAATGTAATCGGTGAGCGGTCGCTGCCCGGCGAAGATGACGTAGAAGCACTCGGCGGAGCCGGCGACGATGTCACTGAAAGCGCGATGACGTCGCCGCGCACGCCGCCCATCTTGATGCGATCCCCGACCGTGAACGTATGGCCTCGCATCACGACGAGGTATCCCGCGAACGACGTGACCGCGCGCTGTGCGGCAATCGCCAGCCCGGCCGTCGCAAACCCCGTCACGGTCGCGAGCCGTCCGGGATCATCGAACCAGATCGAGATCCCTGCCAGAAAGATCAGCCCCAGCGAAGCCAGCGCACTGATCTGCCGGGTTCAGAAGACGACCCGGTCGTTGTCGCCGCCGCGGGTCGCGCCGCGTACGATCCACAGCACCACCGCGCGGATGCCGAGCACCACCACCGCCGCCACGATCGTCATCACGGCGCGCATCGCCGTTTCGCTGTTGCCGCCGATCAGTTTGATGCCGAACAGTTCCACGCACTGTCGCTGAGCACGGGTTGTGCCGAGCGGCGCGCCGTCCAGCCAGATCGGATGGGAGGTGAGGCGTGTGGGCTGGTCGAGAGAGACGGTGGCGTCGACCGAGTCGATGGACGCTGCCGGCCGGATCACGTCCGGCGCGGCAGCGGCCCGATGGCAAAGATCTAGGTCTCGGCCTTTTCCGGCGCGGCGATGCCGGGGTTGGATCCGCCCGGCCGGATCAACTTGCGGAACGGGGTCAGCAGATCGCTCGGCCGCCACGCTCCCAGCCCGTCGAAGTAGGAGTAGACGACCGGCGTGATGAGCAGCGTCAGCAGAAGGCAGAGAATCTGTCCCCCGATGATCGTGACGGCCATCGATGCCCGCGATCCCGACCCGGCGCCGCGGCCGAAGGCGATCGGCAGCATCCCGGCGACGATCGCGATGGTCGTCATCAAAATCGGCCGCAGGCGGACGTGGTTGGCCTGGACGATCGCGCTATGACGGTCGAGCCCTGCCGCGCGCAGGGTGTTGGTGTAGTCGACCTGCAGGATCGAGTTCTTCTTGACGATGCCGAAGAGCATCATCAGGCCGATCGCGCTGTAGACGTTGATCGTCATCCCGAACGCCATGAGGGCGAGCAGTCCCGCCGGCAGGCTGAGCGGCAGGGCCGTCATGATCGTGAGCGGGTGGATGAAGCTGTTGAACTGCGACGCGAGCACCATGTAGATGAACGCCACGGCCAGGATGATCGCGATCGCGAAGTCGTTGCCGGCCTGGCTCAGCGTCCGCGCACTGCCGCCGAACGTCACCTGATATCCCGCCTTCAGCCCCAGCTCGCCGACCTTGGTCCGCGCCTCGGCGACGGCCGTGCCGAGCGTAATCTTCAGCGTGTCGAGGTTCGCGTTCACCGAGATCTGCCGCATCCGGTTGAAGCGGTCGATCGACGCCGGTGCGTTGCCGATCGTCAGGTGCGCCACGTCGCTGACGCGCACCATGCGGCCGCCCGACGCGGGGACGAAGATGTTGCCCATCGCCGACGGATCGTTGCGGAACGGCTCGTCGAGCCGCAGCCGGACGCTGTACTGCTCGTCACCGTCCTTGAATTTCGAGACCTCCTGACCGCCGATCAGCGTGCTCATGGTCGAGGACAACGTATCCATCGAGACCCCGAGGTCCGCCGCGCGCTGACGATCGATGTCGATGCGCAGCTCCGGCTGGGTCGCTTCGAAGCTGGTGTCCGCGTCGGTGACGCCGTCGATCTCCTTGACCTTCTCGAGCAGCGCGTTGGCGTACTTCTGGAGCTCGTCGATGTCCGGACCTTGCACGATCATCGACAGGCGGTTGCTGCCGCCGCCCCCGCCGCCGCCTCCACCGCGGCCGCCGCCGCTGGTGGACGCGCCCGACAGGTCGGTGCCGCCCGACACGCTAATCCGGGCGTTCCGGTACTTGCTGAGCGTGCGCCGGGCCACCTGCATCAGTTCCTGCTGCGACGGCTTGCGTTCGTCCAGCGGGATCAGCTGGACCGAGTAGTTGCCACTGCCGTTCTGAATCGAGGTCATCATCGACTCGAGGTTGGTGCCGAGCGCCGTGCGCAGCTCGCCCTCGATGGGCGTCATGTACTCGAGCGTCCGGTCGAAGCTGGTGCCTCTCGGCAGCCGCAAGTTGACGCTGAACTCGTTCTGGTCGTCGTCTGGAACCAGCTCTTTGCCGACATACGGGTAGAGCAGGGCGGCGGAGGCCACGGTGGCGGCGGCCACGCCGAGCATCACCGCGCGGTGCCGGAGCGAGAACTCCAGCATCTGACCGTACTTGCGATCCATCCAGGCGTAGAACCCGATCTGCTTGGTGCTCGCCGCGTGGTCCTGGTGCGCGTCCTGCGGCCGCAGCCACCACGCGCACAGCGCCGGCGTCAGCGTGAACGACACGAACATCGAGAGCATGATCGCCGTCGCGGAGGTGATCCCGAAGCTGTAGAAGTAACGCCCGACCTGGCCGGTCATGAACGCCACCGGCACGAAGATGACGACCAGCGACAACGTGGTCGCCATGACCGCCAGGCCAATCTCGGCGGTAGCCCGGATCGCCGCTTCCTTCGGCGTCGCGCCTTTTTCTTCGATGTACCTGAATATGTTCTCGAGCACGACGATCGCGTCGTCGATGACGATGCCCGTGGCCAGCGAGAGGGCCAGCATCGTCATGTTGTTGAGCGAGAACCCGAGCGCGCGCATCACGGCGAACGTCCCGACGATCGAGATCGGGATCGCGACTGCGGCGATGACGGTCACCCGCCAGTTGCGCATGAAGAGGTACACGACCAGCGCCGCGAGCAAGCCGCCGAGGAGCAGGTGGTGTTGGATTTCCTCGAAGGACTTGCGGATGAAGCGCGACTGATCGCGGGTCGCGCGAATCTTGATGTCCGCCGGCAGCGTCGCCTGAATCCGCTCGACGCGTTCCATGACCCGGTCGACGACGGTGACGGTGTTGGTGCCGGACTGCTTGCGGATCGACATCGAGATGGCGTTTTCGCCGTCGAGGCGGGTCTGGCTCCGGACCTCCTCGTTCGAGTCGGTCACCTTGGCGACGTCGCCGAGCGTGATCACCGAGCCGTTCTGCGAGGCCAGCACGATCTTCTTGAACTCACCGACGTCGCGCAGCCGCCCCATGGTGCGCATCGAGAACTCGGACGGCCCGGCGATGAAGCTGCCGCCCGGAATCTCGGTATTCTGGCGGTCCACCGCGCTGGCGATCTGGGCCACCGTCAGGCCGTAGGCGTTCACCCGGTTGGGATCGAGCAGGACCCGCACTTCGCGGCGGCGGTCGCCGAACAAGGCCACCTCCCCGACGTCCTGCACCGTCTCGAGCACCTGCTTGATCTGGGTGTCGGCGATCTGGGTGATCTCTTTCGGCGAGCGGCCCGAGAAGACCACGAGCGTCAGGATCGGCGCCGCATCGGGGTCGATCTTGCTGACCACCGGCGGCTCGGTGTCGCGCGGGAATCGCACCGTCGCGACCTTGTCGCGCACGTCCTGGGTCGCGGCTTCGATGTCGCGCTCGAGGACGAAGGTGATGGTGCAGTTGCCGTTGCCCTGGTTGGAGCTGCAGCGCAGCTCGTCGATGCCGTTGATGGTGTTGACGGCGGCCTCGATCGGGCGGGTAATGGTGGTTTCGATCTCTTCGGCGCTGGCACCCGGCAGGCTGGCCCTGACGTTGACCGTCGGCGAGTCGGTGCGCGGCATCAGGTCGAGGCCGAGCGCGCCATACGAAGCCCACCCCAGCACGACCAGCGCGACGCTCATCATCACCGCGAAGACCGGCTTGCGGACGCTGACTTCAGCGAGCTTCATTTCGTCTCTCCCTGCTGGCCGCGGCGGGCGTTGCCGCCGCCGCGCCGTCCGCCGCCGGAGCCGCCGCCGTCGCCCGCCGCACCGCTGGTGACGCTGACCCCGGTCGCGAGCTCATTCAGACGGCTCGCCGCCAGCGTTTCGTCTCCCTTCAGGCCATCGACGACCTCCCACAGGTCACCCTGGCGGACGCCAAGCGTGACCGTCTTCTGCGCGATCTTGCCATCCTTCACGAGGTAGACCGACGATACGCCAGCGAGGGTCGAGACCGCCGCATCCGGCACCGCAAGCACCCCTTCGTCCTTCTTGGTGAGGATGACGCCCTTGGCGAAGAAGCCCGGCTTCAGCCGCAAATCGTCGTTGTCGACCAGCGCTTCCACCGTGAACGTCCGCATCGTCTGATCGAGCGATGGACTCACGTAGGCGACCTTGCCCTGAAAGACCGTGTCCCCGAAGGACTCGACGCGGAACTCGACGACCTGCCCGGGCTGGACAATGCCGGCATGACGTTCCTGCACGCCGGTCCGAAGCTTCAGCGGGTTGACCTTGACGATGGTGACGACCGGCGTCCGCTCGGCGATGTATTCGCCGACATTCACCGGCCGCTCCGAAACCACGCCGGAGATCGGCGCGCGTACCACGGCGTCGGCCAGCTTCTTGGCCGCAAGATCGTAGGCGGCACGGCGGTCCTGGAGCAGTGCTTTCTGCCCGCGCACGTTGTCCACGGCGGATTGATACGCCGCCTCGGCCACCTTCAACCGCGTGTCGGCCGCTTGCATCTCGGCCGGGGGGAGCAGGCCGCGCTTCGAGAGCGTCTCGGCGCGTTCGAGATTGGCCCGCGCGTCTTCGCGGTTCGCGAGTGCGTTCTTCACCGCGCCGATCTGATCGTCGGGCGGGGGCGTGTCGCCGTCCGATAGAGGGTCGGCCATCCCGAGCTGGGCGCGCGTCTGCCGGAGCGCGCTCTCCGCGCGGGCCAGGGCCAGCGCCAGCTCCTTCGGTTCGAGCGTGACGAGCGGGTCGCCGACGCGGACTTCGCGGCCGATTTCCACGGCGACGGAACGAACGACGCCGGCCACCTCGGCACTGACCTTGGCCTGGTCAGGCGCGAGCAGCGTCCCGGCGAGGTCCACCTGGCGCTGCACCGTGATGCGTTTCGTGCCGGTCGTCTGAATCGGGACCGCGTTGCCTCCTGGCCGGCGATTCTGGCCGGCCGGGCTGCTGCCGCAACTGGCGATGAGCCCGGCGCAGCCGAGCACCATTGCCGAGCGGGTCAGCGTTCTGTATGTGAGCATCGGCCGCCGGCCGGGTTCGTGATTGTGTCGCGTGGACTCCCGCGTCGGGGGAAAGTCCGGAGCCTGCTGAAGAACAAACATGGGTGTGCGACTTCCTACGACGCAGGAGGGCCGGCCGTTTCCCGAGTGCAGCAGAATAGTACACGCTGCGCGATACGGCGGAAGGCCTGCCGTCCGGTCGCGCTCGGCCTTTGCACCCTTGCGCTTGCTTGCCGCGCGTGGCCCGCTGATCTGAGCGCGGTCCGACTCTTCACTTCGCCTCAGAACGAGGAGGAACCGTGGACACGCTTCGAGCGATTGTCGTGCTGCGCTCAGCGCCCATCGCAATCGTCCACGGCCGTGCTCCGGGGTCGCGGGCGGCAACGGGACGACTGTGCCCACTCAGCCGTTGCTGTGTGCTAATTCGAGCGCGACGAATTCGCGCGCGCGCTCGACTGATCCGTACACCGCAGTCACGCCTGGTGAGAGCGTCGTCCGTTATGATCGGGCCACGACATTTCGGCTGTGTCGAGCCCGGGCAGGATCAGACCGCGCTCGAGTCGAGGGACGATCACCATGACCAAAGTCGGTCGATTCACCATGTGGGTGACGCTGTCCGCCATCGCGATCGTGCTCATCTTCCTGCTCACGCGGTTGCGCTGAGTCGTCGCGCTGGCGAGCGTCGCCTCCGGGCCGCGGTGATGCGTGTTCGGTGGTGAGCCTGCTACGCCAGCGCGTGCGCCCGGACGCCGACGTTCACTTCCACCCTCCGCACGAACGCGTCAACGAAATGCCGCAGAACGGCCCAGTCGGTGTAGACGTAATCGCGCGTCGTGTCTGTGTCCCCGCCGGCCTTGCCGGCAATGCGGCGCATCATCAGCCGCGTCAGCCACCCGTAGTGGGTGTATAGCAGCGCTCCGGCTGCGCCGAGGCGCGCGGTCGGGCGCCAGCCAGTGCTGTCCAGGAAGCGGGTGACGATCGCTTCGACCTCAGCCTGGACGGCCGGATCGTGCTGCAGGATTCCGAGACTGACCGACACGAACGCGGTGGGCATCGCGTTCAGCGACGGCGCATGGGTGCGTACCCAATCCACGACGGGCTGTTGGAAGCGCCCGCGATGCACCGACGCCGCGACAAGGACCGCATCGTACCGGCGCGGATCGGGACCGTCGCGTGTGGCCTGAACGACGGCGGCCGTCCCTCCGCCGTCGTTCACGGCATCCCCGATCGCGGAGGCGATTCGGGCGGTGTGTCCATCGGTCGTACCGAAGATGACGAGGATACGGGGCATGGCGGTCCTCCTGTCGCGCGCGATGCTGTACGATTATGCAAGCCGCGCAGCATCGCGGCGGCACGCGGCCGCCGCGTGTCGCCGGTCGCCATCACACGCGGGCAGCGGAAAAAATTCGCGGTGCCGCGTGGAATCTCGCATCGAGTTCGGTCGCGTGTGCTTTAGGACTCGCGCGGCACGCCGCCACGGGCATCAATCACGCGGAAAACGCCTCCGCCCACGGCGGTCCCGCCCACGGTTGTCTGAGGCACAGGCGTTGCACCGGGAGAGGCACACCTGGAGATTGTTATCATGCTGCCCCCTTCGATTCTCTGTGCGGTGGACTACTCGGACGCATCGGCCGGGGCGCTGCGCCACGCGGCGGCGCTGGCAACGCACTTCGGCACACGGCTGATCGTCCTGACGGTCGAAGACCCGTTGTTGACCGAAGCCGTCGACCTGGGGCTCGGCATCGTCTGGACACCGGAAGCGTCGAAGCAGGAGCTGGCCGCCTTCGTGGCCAAGGCTCTCGGCCCTTCGTCGGTCCTCCACACGACGTGCGAGTACGAGGTCGCGGTCGGGAAACCGGCGGCCGAAGTGCTGCGCGTCTCGAGGGAGCGATCGTGCGCGCTCGTGGTGATGAGCACGCACGGCCTGACCGGCGCCCGCAAGCTGTTCTTCGGCTCCACGACCGAGCGGGTGCTGCGCGAGACGACGATCCCGGTTCTGCTGACGCCGCCGGCGAGCCGCGGCACCATCCGCTTCGATGACGCACGGGCGGTGGTGCGCCGGATCCTCGTGCCGACCGATCTCTCGCCGGCCTCGAACGCCCAGCTCGAGACCGCCCGGCGCATCGCCGCGACACTCGATGTCCCGCTGCTGGTGGCGCACGTCGTCGAGCCCTTGAAGACGCGGCTGGCGTCGCGGCTGCATCACCCTGGTCTGCACGCCGATCGTCGCGCGGTCGCGGAGGACCGGCTGAAGGAAATCGTGGCGTCGTTACCAGGTCCGTCGGCGCCCGAGGCCCTGCTGGCCCATGGCGATCCGGCCGAGGAGCTCGCCAAGATCGCGCACGATCGCCAAGTCGGCCTGATTGTGATGCCGCTGCACGCGTCACCAGTGTCCGGGCCGCGCATCGGATCGGTAACCTATCGGGTGCTGTGTCTGACGTCCGATACCCTGGTGCTCGCGATGCCTCAAACAGCGGCGGGATCGGTGCGCGCCCCGGCCGATGCGACTGGCGTGAGTGTGGCGAGATAGGGAAGCGGGCGCGGCTGGTGCAGCCGGCGGGTCCGTGTCAACGGGCGCGTTGCAGGTCCACCGCGCGCTCGCGGGTGTAGGTAATCTCGAGGACGTCGCCCGCCTTCACGCCATCCAGCAGGCGCGGATCGACGACCGCCCGGGTGACGTGCTGATTGTCGGCCGTCTTGTAGACGATCACGTTCCGGGTTCGGTCCACGCGCTCGATCGTTACCGCGGCCTTGACCTGCTGGAGTACTTCGCTCGCTCCCGACGGATCGCGGGACGCCGCGGTCGCAGTGGTATCGACCGGCGGGCTCGGCTTTGCGCCGGGATGCATCCCGACGATGACCGACTCGATGAGACGGACGGTGATTCTGTCGCCGGTCCGGAGCTCGTCGAACAGCTTCACCTCGGGCGCCACGGTGATCATCTGCGTCGTGTTGGAACCGGTCCGCACGGTCAAGGTGCGCGTGGACCGCTCGACCCGCTCCACCGTGCCGGACACGGTCACGGACTCACGCCTGCTGGATCGTGGCTCCTGCCACCGGGCGGGCAGCGCGAAGGGCGACGCGGCGAGAAGCGAGACGATGACGAGGTTCACGATGGGCACGTGAGCTCCCGGTTACAGTGGCGTAGGACGCAGGCGATGAACGCCGTTTCCAAAGCGTAGGCAGGACCACCGCGCTGTATCCGTTGGTGCCGGCTCCCTCCGGTCCAGCGAGCGGGTTTCAGAAGTTCAACTCCAGGTTGGCGTGAAAGACGGTGCCCTTCGCGCCGACCGGCATGGGATACGCGGTGTACCCGACCGGCGAGTGATTCACCTGAATGAGCTCGGTGTTGACCCGGAAGCCGCGCTGCTTGACGGGATAGAAGTTGACCCCGCCGCGCACCTCCCACGGGTCACCATGCGTGCCGTAGATCCCCGAATTCCCGAAATAGACTTGAACCAGCTTCGGCACCACCATCGCGGATGCCTGTATTTGGTAACCGTGATCGTTGATGTCGGGAACCCCTGACACGTTGATGCCCTCGTAGTCGCTCAGCCAACGCCAGTAGTACTCCGCTTCGAGCGACAGCCCCTTGTATTTCACCCCGCCGTCCAGGCTCGACATCCGGTACTTCACCCTGTTGACCGTGACGCCGGGGCCGAACAGATCCGCCGTGAAGATCTGACTGCCGTCGGTCAGGCGGATCTGGCTGTTCTCGATCCCCTCCGTACCGGGCTGACTCTGTTTGTCCTCGGTGCTCGAGGTGTAGTGAATCGCGAGGCGCGTGGCCAGCTTCTCGTGGAAGTCGTAGTCACCGAAGGTGCCCCACAGACCGAACTCGCCGGTGGTGGGCAGCCACTGCACCATGTACGACTGGGTGTCGAAGGTGTTGTCCATCTGCGCGGCGCTGATGCCGAGCGTGCTCAGGTTGTTGGCGATCATCGCCTGATATTTGAACTTCGTCGCGAACTCGCCCTTGAGCCAGAATCCCGTCGTATAGGAGCCGCGGAAGAACTCGTCGGCGATGAGACGATCGTCGACACCGAGCCAGTAGGGGAACTGGCCCTCCGTGCTGCGCACGCTCGGGAGCGAGGTGATGCCGCCGCCGAACGTGAAGTACTTGTTGAAGACATAGCTGATGTTGCCGGCGCCGACGACTTGTGCCGGGTCACCCTGCGACGCATTGGACGACCACACGTAGAGGTAGTAACGGAATTTCGGCGTCAGGAACCAGCCTGAAAACGGCAGGAAGAACTTCTGCAGCTGCGCGTCCTGGCGCCGTTGCACGGTGTGGACCTTCCCGAAGGAATCCGTGTACGTTTCGTCCAGACCCAGCTGATTGAGATAACGCGCGTAACTGAAGAGGCGGACGTACACCTCACCGAGCTCGTCGTCGACGATCAGAAAGCCGCCGTTCGGAATGTAGCGCGGCGCTTTCTTGGTGGTCTGCGGCGGTGCCGCGGCGGCACCCGATCCCGCGACGAGAAAGTCGGCGACGCAGCCGTCCGACACCCACGCGCCCTTGTCGTCGTAGCCCCACGTTTTGCCCAGCAGGCACGCCGCCGTGCCGGAGGAGCGGGCGAGGACGATGCCCTTGGACGTGTCCGCCGGGCAATGCGTGGTCTCACCGATCTTCGAGGCGCACGAGACCGTCACCGTCACCTGAGGGGCGGATGCGGGCTGCTGGGGCGAGGCATCGGATGGCTGCGCCGCCGTGTCCTGCGCGAAGACCGCACCCGCGGTCAGCACAACAGCCGCGAGAACGAAGAGCGCGCGAACCGACCGTCTTCCGTACGTACAGCGCAGCAATGAAAGGCATGTGGTCAACATCTGCATCCCGGCGAGCACACGGGATGCCACCGGCGATGACACGGTAATTCGTTGAAAAGCACGCGATTGCCGGGACGCGCCCCCGGCTTCTGGAGCATCCTCCGTGATGCTGGAGCCCTCCGGACCGTCGGGGTGGCCGATGGGACAGGTTGGTCGGGGGCCGTTTCCTCGCGTCGCTCGAGCGAGGGTGTCGTCCGCGCAAATGCACCGGTCCTCATCGTCAGCCCGACCGCGACGTCGGGACCAGATCGGGGGCGGGCTGGAGCGGGAGCTCGATGTGAAAGGTGGTGCCGCCGCCAGGTGGAGCACTGACAGTGATCTGCCCCTTGTGGGCTTCGATCAACCGTTTTGCAGTGGGCAACCCGAGCCCCGAGCCGCGGGCTTTCGTCGTGAAGAATGGCGTGAAGACGCGATCGAGGACGTCAGGAGGCATTCCCGGGCCATGGTCCCTCACGGTGACGTGGCACGTGCTTCCATCGCGACCCAATGCGACTTCGACTCGTCCCTTGCCGTGCATCGCATGCCCGGCGTTCACCAGCAGATTCTGGAAGGCCAGGCTGAGGAGCTGGGCGTCGGCTGATACCGCCGGGCAGCTGCCGGTGATCTCGACTTCCACATCGCGCATGCCGGGGTCGCGCCGGAGCAGGCCCGCCGTGCCGGCGACGAGGTCGGCGAGATCGGTCGGCGCCGAGTGCACGACCGGAGGCCGCGCAAAAAGGAGCAGTTCCTTCATCAGCCGATCCAGCGCGTCGATCCGCGCCACGACCTCGGTGATGACGCGCCGGTCCGAGTTCTCCTCGGGCAGCCGGCTGCCGATAACCTGCACCGCGCCGCGAATCGCCGCCAGCGGGTTCTTGACTTCGTGGGCGATCACCGCGGCCATCTCGCCCAACCGGGCGAGCGACTCCTGCTCACGCAACGCGCCCTCGATGCGCACCCGTTCACGGAGGTCGTGAAGGATGCCGGTGAACTTGCGCTGGCCGCCGACCTGCGCCTCGCCGACGGACAGGTGCAGCGGGAAGACCGTCCCGTCCTGGTGCCGGCCCATCACCTCGCGGCCGACGCCGATCACCTTGGCACGGCCGGTCGCCAGATACCGTGACAGGTATCCGTCGTGCTCTTCCCGGTACGGAGACGGCATCAGCACCGTGATGTTCCGCCCCAGCACGTCGGCCTCCTGATAGCCGAAGAGGAGCTCCGCCGCGGGATTGAAACTCTCGATTGCGCCGTGGACGTCGATGACCACGATCGCGTCGACCGCTGATTCGACCACTGCTTCCCAGCGGGCCTCGCTCGCACCGAGCTGGGCCGCCAGATCCGCTCGTTTGGTCAGGTCGTGCACGACCGCGGTGAACCGGCGCACCCCGCCGACCTGCATCTCGCCGACGGTCAGGTGCAGCGGGACGGTGGTGCCGTCGCGACGCCGGCCGGCGACCTCGCGCCCGCGGCCGGCGATGCCGGGCTCCCCGGTAGTCAGGTAGCGCGCGAGATATTGGTCGTGGTCCTCGTCGCCCGGTGGCGGGATCAGCATGCGGAGCGGCCGCCCGATCACGTCGTCGGCCCGATAGCCCAACATCGCCTCGGCCCCGGGGCTGAAGGAGTGGATCGTCCCGTCCACCTCGATCACGACGATCCCGTCCACGGTGGTGTGGACGATGGTCTCGAGCTGCTGGGCCCGCGCCGTGGCCAGCGCGGCGGCGTGGCGTTGGTCAGCTTCCGCCCGGCGCATCCGAGCGGTCAGCCAGGCAATGCAGGCGCCCGTCGCGCCGAATGCCGTGAGCGCGTCAAGGCCCGGCGCTGAACTCGCCGCCAGCCCCGCCGGCCCAGCCAGCCAGTACATCGCGGCGACGGCTGACAGGCCGGTCGCGAGCAGCCCCGGCCCGAGCCCTCCGAGCCAAGCCGCGAGCAGGATCGCCGGATAGAACGGCAGGTAGGGGACGTTCGTGCCGAACCACCGGCTC
>Ga0207697_10000163_pt1 | contig 33514 bp, 27 predicted proteins | sample KBSSwiS5withPhiX_FD_184293 | JGI IMG/M metagenome (GOLD analysis project Ga0207697, IMG submission 184293) | Switchgrass rhizosphere microbial communities from Kellogg Biological Station, Michigan, USA, with PhiX - S5 (SPAdes) (version 2) | ecosystem: Host-associated > Plants > Roots >... | reverse complement strand
GTCACGGTCGCGTTTGGGTTGCGCAACATGGCTGATTGGGGCGCTGCCCTGGCGGAGATGGCACGGGTCCTAACGACTGGCGGCCACGTCCTTGTGCTTGATTTCTCCCTGCCCACCGGCGCGTGGAGGCCGCTTTACCGGGCCTACTTGCACCACTGTCTCCCGTGGCTGGCTGGAATAATTACCGGCCAGAAAGCGGCCTATGATTATCTCGGCGCAACAATCGAAAAATTTCCAAGTGGCGAGGAAATGTGCCGACTGATGGAGACAAGCGGTTTTCGAAATGCACAGGCGCAGCCACTTTCTGGCGGCATCGTGACAATCTATCAGGGCACCCGTTGATTACCCGCCAGGCGAAGGCGCGGCGACGGGTGAACCGACTGCGGATGGAGTTTGCGTTGTGCTCGGTGACGGCGACGGTGCAGCGGTCTTAGCGAGAGGAAATTTAAAGGCGGTGAAGTCGGGATTGCTCAAGAGGAATGTTCCGTCGTGCCCGTCGACCTTGGCGAACCACATTCCATCTTCGTTTTGCGAGCCGATCGTTAACGTGTGAAGCGCCTTGTCATCTGGCGAGGTAGTGAAGCTGACCGTCAGCATCGGTTTGTCGAAGCCATGCGCCGGTATCGGTGCGCCTGCCCAGCGCACGGCGTGCAACGAAGAGAGGGTTTTGAGCAGCGACTCGATATTATTCATATCGATAGTGCCTTCGCCCTTGATCCATTTCCAATCCTTCGGCCCGTTCCGAACAATCGATTCCTCGCGATCGGTCATGCGCGCGATGCGATGAATTTCCTCAGGTTTGAATTTGAAAATCGCCAGCTCCTGCCATTGCAACGGATCAGCCGGGATCTTGCGCAAGAATTCCTGATTAACCGCGACGATGAACGGCTCTTCGCCGACACGCGCGTAAACGTTCGGTCCCTCGACTTTGCCGAACGATAGAGTCAGGAAAGGATGCTCGCCTGCGGCTGTTTCCGCTGTGTTTTCCGAGGCGAAGGAGCTAAAAGTTAGACGCAGCTGGGGCTGGTCGAGTCCATACTTGGCCAAATCGGACGCGGTTTCGGCCACAAATTTACTCACCTGCTGTTCATTCAACGCGTCGAGAAGGCGACGCACCTCGTCGCCGTCAGCCGGTTGATTATTCCGGCTGGCAATCGTCCAGCTTTGCCCTTTGCGCGCGAGCACGACTTTGGGTTGTTTGGCTGCTTCGATGTTGATTCGATCAAGGTTGTTAGTATCCAGCCTAACGAGATGGCGATCCCGCAGATCGTTGGGACGTGCGCTCAAAATTTCCTCAGTTTTCTTAGGCAGAGCGTAGACTGCGCTGCGGGGCATATAGCGCGCGTAGACGGCGTCTTTGATTTTCTCGGCGACGGCGCCGATCTGAAGAGTTCGGCCTTCTTTGTCGTCAGCGCCGTAAATCGTAATCGAACCGCGAGGTTCCGAGAGGCCATAACCATGCAGGTCGCCGCGATCGTCCGCGACGAATTCCTGAACGCGGGCGTTCGTCACCTGCGCGAGCAGATCGCCAACCTTCTGGTCGTCGCCGCGCGCTTGTAAAGGCTTTGTGATCTCCCAGCGGTCACTCTTTTTCGTTAATTCGATTTCGCCGGCGGCACTTCTTAGCACCGCGCGAACCACTTGCGCCGTGGCGAGATCCGTCAACTTTCGATCGCGGAACTCATCGGGCTTTTTGGAAATATCAGTGCGAACTTTCTGGGCCGCGAGAAAGACGTCCTTCGAATCCGCGAGACGCACATACATCGTTCCCGAAAACGCTGTGTCTTTGCCAAAAAAGATTTCGGCGGGCGCACCCGAACCGATTAGCTGCATGCGCAGTTTTGGCTGCACCAGACCGAATTCAGTCATTCGCCCCTTGTCCGCCGAGACCTCCTTGGCGGGCACCGCGCCTTCCTTCCGCCAGGTTTCGATGTCGCTCAGGAGATTATCGACCGTCGCGCTGTCGGCCTGGTCGTTGACCGGTTCGGTCAGGCGCCACTTACCTTGCTCGCGTTTCAGGACAATCTTGTCTTCGCCGTTTTGAATCGAGATCCCCTCGAGCTTCTCGCGATCGAAATTCACGACATTTCCCGCCTGGCGTTGCGTCTCCTCCGTATTGGGTTTTTTGCTCTCGAAGAATTTGATCCAAACCCCGAGCCCGATGACGAGAAGGAGGAGGACGAGGGTAGTGCGCGTCTTCATTTCTACGATTCGTTAGGCGCGTCGTCGCCACCAAACGACCAGGCCAAGCAGCGCCGGGATGAGCGGCATGAGGGCCAGGACTCCCCACCGCAGCTGCCTCAGTTTTTGTTCGTCGAGGCTGAAAGTCAGTGTCTGCGGAATTTTCGGAGCGATCCCGATCATTTGCTCACGGCTGAGCAGCCAGTTCAAGCTGGCGGAGACGAAATCGAGACCCTGCTGGTCCTGAGTGAGTGCGTTGTTCTGAATGAAGGTGGCGTTTCCCACCACCACGAGACGGGCCGAATTGATCTGAACGCGTTCGTCGGCACTCCCGCCTTTTTCGACCGAGGCCGCGATCGTGAGCGGATCACCCTTGTCCTTCGTCGAATCGAATTGAAGCAGCGTTTCGTCGTCCGAATTATAATCCGTCTCTCCCCAATAACCCTTTTCGGCCTCCGCCAACGGTGCGAGATGGATGTTCGCAGCCGCGACCTGTTGGGAATCGAGAGTCAACGAACATGTCGGGCCGAAGAATGGCGCACGCACATCGGCCAGTCGTTTTACCACCGGATTGTCGCCGAGAAAATGCGCGACCACATCGCGAACGCGCGCGACTTCCTCGATGCCGGTTTTAACCACCGCCATCAGTCGATCGTCATCCACTTTCACCCCGAGCTCGTTCACGAATGCGAGCAGCTTCGGTGTCTTGGCCGCGGGATCGACGAGCAGCAAAATGCGCCCATCCTTGTTCCAAAAATCGCGCAGCATAGTTATCTCGCGATCAGACAGATCGTATTGCGGGCCGGCGATCATCAATACTTTCACATCCGCCGGAATACTGGGCACCTCGAAAAGGTTGAGTTCCTTGAACTGGACGTTTTCGTTCTCGATAAACGTTTTGAGGGTCGAGATCGGGCTCTCGCCGGTTAACGGTGGTTCCTTGTGGCCGAGCAGGTATCCGACAATGTTTTTCTTCCCTTCCACCACGTCGATCAGAGCGCTCGTGATCGCTTGTTCGCCTTTGAACTTTTTGACCGCCGGCGCCTCGCCTGACATCGGGTCACCTTGATCCATCTCGGCCATTTCCGACGCCTTTACCGTCTTGTTTCGACCCTGGTAATCGACGATCAGAACGCTCTCGTCCGTCACTACTTTGTATTTATCGAAAAGCTCCTTGGCCCTGGTGAGGTTGCGTTCCGGATCCACATATTCGACGTCGATCGTGCCGTGCCCAGCGTACTGATATTCCGTCAGCAGATTCTGCACATCGGCGGTGATCGGGTTTTGCGAACCGAAGAAAACGGTGATTCGCGCCTTTCCTTTTAGGCCCTCGAGGAAATGCTTCGTCTTATCTGAGAGCGCGTATTTTTTGTCGCGGGAGAGGTCCCAGCGTCGGTAATGCTCGAAGCCTAGATAGTTCACCATCGCCGCGAGAACGATGACGATCGCGAGCTGGACCAGCACGTTGATCCCAATCTGGAAGCGACGAATTTTTTGCGGCTTGTTAGGCGAAGCGGGTTCGTCAGACATCTAGAGCTTCCATTTTCGCGATTGGAACGCCTGGTAGGTAAAGGTCAGCATCAAAATCGTCATGCTGAGATAGAGAACCATCGGGCGGGTATCGATTTGACCGCGCGAGAGCGTTCCCATCTGTTCGATCGCGGAGAAATATCCGAGCAACTGCCGCGTCTCAGAGCTGACATCGAGGAGGATGAATGAGACGAGCCCGAGAAAAAAGAGAAGGGTGATGGTGGCGAAGGAGATAATCGCCGCCACGATCTGGTTTTTGGTCAGGACGGAAGCGAAACAACCGATCGAGAGATAAAACATCCCGAGGAGCAAAATCATAAGGTAACTACCCAAGTAGGCGCCTTGGGACGTCGCCGCCGGCTGGAGCGCTCTCCACTGAAAGATGACGAAGTATAGAACCGTTGGAAGCCAGAGAACGATGTAAAAAAAGAGCGCCCCAAAATATTTTGAAAGCACAACCTGCCAGTCGCGCACCGGGGCGGTCATCAGCGGCTCGATCGTGCCGAGCTTAAATTCCTCCGCGAAAAGACGCATCGTGATAAGGGGGAAAATGAGAACGAAGGCGAACCAGAAAAAGACCGAATTGAAAAACGCTTCCTGAACCGAGTAGGCGACGGCCCGCTGATTCATGAAGGAGACTTGGAAATAAAAGTCGAAGCCAGTGACGAGAAGGAAGAAGACGAGAACGATGTAGGCGATCGGCGAATAGAAGTAGCTGCGAATTTCGCGCGAAAGAAGAATGAAGAATTTTCGCATGGTGGTCGCGATTACGCTTCGGGATGAGTGATCTCCACGAAGACGTCTTCGAGGGTCGCTTTGCGCTGCGATAGTTCGCGCACTGTCCAGCGCCGTTCACTCGCCAGGCGAAAGATTTCCGGTCGAATCTCTGTCTCGGCCTCGGCGCGAAGCGAGAAAATTTGCCAATCGCCTTCGGTCGTTAGGCTGACATCCTTGACGCCGGCAATTTTCTTCAGTTCTTCCACGCCATTATCTGTCCCGGTCTTGGCCTCCAGAATAACCCCGGTCGCTGTCCGCATCTGGTTCAGCAAATTTTCCGGCGTATCGCACGCTTCGATCCGTCCCCGGTTGATGATGATGACACGGCTACAGGTCATTTCGACCTCGGGCAGAATATGAGTGGAAAGCAGAATGGTGTGCTGGCGGCCGAGATTTTTGATCAGATCCCGCACCTGCCGGATTTGGTTCGGATCCAACCCACTGGTCGGCTCATCAAGAATCAAAAGATCAGGCTCGTGGACCAGGGCATCAGCCAGGCCAACGCGTTGCCGGTAACCCTTCGAAAGGGTGCCGATCAGTTTTTTTTCGACCTCTTTCAACCCGCAAAGTTCCTTCACATCGCCGACCCGTTCGGCAATGCGGCGGTGTTGGACGCCTTTAAGCGCGGCGCGATAATCCAGGTATTCATTCACGCGCATATCGTTATAGAGCGGAACGTTTTCCGGCATATAACCGAGATGTGCGCGCGCTTGGAGCGACTTTTCAAAGATGTCGAATCCGGCCACCGACGCGCGCCCCGAAGTTGGCGGCATGAAACTGGAAAGGATGCGCATGGTCGTGCTCTTGCCGGCCCCGTTAGGTCCGAGAAAGCCCATAATTTCGCCCTTTCCCACTTCGAAGTTCAGATTGTCGATCGCAGTCTGCCCGGCGTAGCGCTTGGTGAGGTTTTCGACTTTGATCATGCGGGAGCGAGTTCTTACTGACTACGGGAACATTCGAAGCGTTGGAATTTTTTCCGAAAAATTTTCAACGCGCCTCAAGATTCACCGTCTCAATGCGGCGCCCACGGCCGTTGCGTCCGATGACGCCAACCGCGAAATCGACGCTTGATCCACTATTGGCGCGGCTGAGCAGGCGTTCGACATCTTTAACGGAATTTACCTCGTATTTTCCAATGCGGTATATGACCAGACCGCGTTCAATTCCGGCCTGATCCGCCGGACTATCGGGTTCAACCGCGCTGACAAGAACACCTTTGTTGGTAGCAAATCCGAGGGCGGCAGCCAAATCGTTAGTCAGATCCTGCAACTGCAGGCCAAACAACCGATCCGCGCTGGAGGAGCCAGTCTCTTCGTCTTGCGCGGCTGGTTTGGTAGGCGGCCGTTTCTCGGCGACTTTTTTGAACTCTTCGACATTTTGCCTAACGATATCGGCCGGAATCGCAAAACCCAGGCCCTGGGTCGGAATGCCCTGCGGAGTGAAAGCCATCTTTGCGGAGCTGATGCCGATCAGCCGGCCGCTCAGATCGATCAAGGGCCCGCCGCTATTGCCGGGGTTAATTGCCGCATCGGTCTGGAGCAGGTCATGGTAATCGACATTGTCGATCGTGATGTCGCGTTTCACGCCACTCAGGACGCCGCGGCTAATCGAACTGCCATAGCCGAGCGCGTTGCCGACCACGATGACGGTTTGGCCGAGGAGATTGGGTGAAATGTCCTGGAGGTTGACGAAGGGAAGTGGTTTGTCGCTGTCGATTTTGATGAAAGCGAGGTCCCTTTTTGAATCGCCGGTGATGTAACGCGCCTTGTAACTTTTCTTGTCGTTTGTAATCACCTCGATTTTCAAGTCAGCGGCCCGTTCGACGACATGTTCATTGGTGACAATGAATCCGGCTGGATCGACCAAAAACCCGGTGCCGAGACTTTGCAGAGTTTGCCGGATCTCACGGGGACGGTTTCGATAAACGCCAAAAAATTGCGCGGCAAAATCGTCGAAAGGATCGCGAACCTGGCGCCGCACGACCCGCTCCGTGTTGATGTTGACGACGGCGGGCAGGACTTTGGCGACCGCCAGCACGGCGGGCTCGGCCGCGGGATCCGCTTGGGCAAAAGTTACTGCTGGTCGAACAAGGCAGAGCGAAATCAGCGAAAGCACCATTGCTCCGATACCGCGAAATCGACGTCTCTTGATCATAAGGTTACGCATTCGTCTTGGCTGCGTTTTGCAGGCGAACATCGAAGCTGACCCAACAGTGTCAACTTGCTGCGCGGGCAAACGGCTGCAAGCTACTGAGACCATGCGACCGTCCTTTGCGACCCGATTCAATCTCGACCTCATCGATGAGAATTATCGTCTTTGGGAAAAAAATCCGGACGCGGTTGATACCTCCTGGCGCGCGTTTTTCGAAGGCTTCGAACTGGGCAACACGCCGCAACGCAATGGCGCAACAGCCGCCGTCGCGCCGGCTCGCAGCGTTGAGGCGGAGAACTCGCTTCAGAGGCGCGTCGATGGGTTGGTTTATGCTTATCGCACTCTCGGACACACGATCGCGCGCATAAATCCGATCGAAGAGGCCAGGCCGCAAAATCCTCTTCTCAGCCTGCGCGAACTCGGATTTACCGAGCAGGATCTTGATCAGCAGGTTTCGTCAAAATTCTTTCTCGATAACAGGAAGATGACCCTGCGGGAGATGATCGCATCTCTGCAGGAAATCTACGCAGACTCCATCGGCACGGAATTTCAGCACATTCAAAATCCGCGTCTCCGAAACTGGGTGCAGGATCGCATTGAGTCGCGTCCCCCAAACCACCAGGCTTCGAAAAAGGTAGAGATCGCGCTGCTTCGGCTGCTTTTGGAGGCGGAAGCTTTCGAAGTGTTTTTGCATACCCGATACGTCGGGCAAAAACGCTTTTCGCTCCAAGGGGCGGAATCGCTCATCCTCATACTCGATACGATTTTGCATCGCTGTCCCCATGCCGGTATCGAGGAGATCTGCATGGGGATGGCACACCGCGGCCGGCTCAATGTGCTGGCGAATTTTCTCCAAAAATCGCTCAAGGTGATCTTCACCGAATTCAACACAAACTATATTCCCGAGCTGGTAGATGGTGACGGCGACGTCAAATATCATCTCGGTTATCGCACCATCCGAAAGCTCGGTTCCGGCGATGAAGTTGAGATTCGGCTGGCCGCGAACCCGAGTCATCTCGAAGCGGTCGACCCCGTGGTGGAAGGAATCGCGCGAGCGCGGCAGCGCATTCGGGGCGACACCGAGCACCGTCGCAAGGTGCTGCCAGTGCTCGTTCATGGAGATGCGGCGTTCGCTGGTCAAGGGATCGTGGCCGAAACGCTGAACATGTCGCAACTGCACGGTTACAGCACGGGCGGCACGGTTCACATCGTCGTCAACAATCAGATCGGCTTTACCACCCTCCCCGAGGACGCGCGCTCCTCCATGTATGCGACGGACGTCGCCAAAATGATTGAAGTCCCGATCTTCCACGTGAATGGAGATGACCCAATCGCGGTCCGCTTCGTCACGGAAACGGCGCTCGATTTTCGCCAGGAATTCGGCCGCGACGTCGTGATCGACATGTATTGCTACCGTCGCTACGGGCACAACGAGGGCGACGAGCCGCTTTTCACCCAGCCGGATCTCTACGCGAAAATCGCCAAGCGGCCTTCCGTCGCGAAGCTCTACAAGCAACAGCTTCTGGGCGCCGGCGTTTTGACTGAAGATGATGCCGCTTCTCTCGAAGCGGAGTTCGATCTGCGTTTGGAAATGACACTCCAGGAAGTGAAGTCGCTCGAAAAAGAGCAGGCGGAGCGAAAAAATTCCTTCCTCGAGTCGACCGCAATTTTTCAGCCCAAATATTCGGACAAATCCGTGCCGACCGCGATCAGCCCGGAGATGCTGAAGCGGATCGTCGCCGGCCTAACGACGGTGCCTGCGGACTTCAACATCCTGCCAAAGGTCAAACGGATCACGATCGACCGGCAGCGCCAGGTGTATGAGGCCGGCGGTCCCTACGATTGGGGATTTGCCGAAGCCCTCGCCTTTGGCTCCCTTCTTCTTGAAGGCGTACCCGTGCGTTTGTCGGGTCAGGATAGCCGGCGCGGAACGTTCAGCCATCGGCACGCTTTTCTTTACGACGCCAAAACGGGCCAGCCATATCTCCCGTTGCTCCATCTCGCGCCTAACCAGGCTCGAATTTGCATTTACAACAGCCTGCTTTCCGAAGCTGCTGTCCTCGGTTTCGATTACGGCTATTCGCTCGACTATCCCAACATGCTCTGTCTGTGGGAGGCGCAGTTCGGCGATTTCGCCAATGGCGCGCAGACCATCATCGATCAGTTCATCGTTTCGGCCGAATCGAAGTGGCAACGCCCGAGCGGCATCGTTCTTCTTCTGCCGCACGGGTATGAAGGCCAGGGTCCCGAGCATTCCAGCGCGCGACTCGAGCGTTTCCTGCAGGCTTGCGCGGAGGAAAATATTCAGGTCTGCAACCTCACCACGGCGGCCCAATATTTTCATGTTTTGCGTCGGCAAATGAAGCGCGACTTCGTCAAGCCGCTCATCATGATGACGCCGAAAAGTCTGCTCCGTTCCGAGCTGGCCTCCTCCCGGACCGAGGATTTTACGAATGGACATTTCGCGGAAATTTTGCCCGCACCCGAAGTAGCGCCGCCGGACAAAATCGACCGCGTCATTCTTTGCTCGGGAAAAATTTACTACGACCTCCTCAATCATCGCGAGCAGGAGAAGATCACGACGGCTGCCATCGTTAGGCTGGAGCAGCTCTATCCGTTGGCGGAACAAAAACTGCGTGCCGCGCTGCAACCGTTCACCCAGGTCCGGAAGATTATCTGGTGCCAGGAGGAATCGCAGAACATGGGCGCGTGGACTTTCGTCGAACCCCGCCTGCGGGCATTGTTAGATCGAGAAATTCTTTACGCCGGTCGCAACGCCAGCGCGAGCCCGGCGGTCGGCGCACTCGCCTTGCACAAGCGCGAGCAGGCCTGCGTGATCAACGAAGCCTTCACCCTTTAGGGAGGTTCAGGGGTTGTTGCGGCAGCGGCGGCCACTCCGAAATCGTAGTAATAGGGTGACCAGAATGATTGGTCAGCCACATCGGAAAGCGCTTTCCAGGTTGCGGTCGGGACGAGCGGCAGTGAATCGACCGCGAATGTGCCAAAATCGTTGCCGAAAATGTCGGCGCCGGTGTTGTAAAGTGTTCCGCCTTTTTTCAGGTAGGGTTGCAGGTCCTGGAAGGTAATTTGCACCCCGGTGGCTTTGTTATTGTCGATCGCGTACTGAGCGATGGCGGCATCGAGCAGCCGAAGTTCGTTCAATACGGCGACCGCCTGGCTCCGCTTGCGAGCCCGCAGAAAACTGGGCAGAGCGATCATCGCAAGCAACGCGATAACCGATACGACAATCATGATTTCAATCAACGTGAAGCCGTCATCGCGGCGGAGGGAGATTTGCATCTTTGTGCGGTTCGCCCTCTATAAGCAATTTCTCCGCCATGGGAGTGTGAAACGCATTCGCCTGCCAGGAACTGGATTGTAACGAGAGGGCTCGGCTTGCGTCTCCCGCCGATTTGGCGGTTGTTGTCTGGTCATGAGCGCACCCGGTCACGTCTTTACTCTTGGGATCGAGGAAGAATTCCAAATCATCGATCCGGAGACGCGCGAATTGCGGTCCCACATCCAACAGATCCTCGGGCAAGGGATGGTGACCCTTAAGGAGCAAATCAAACCGGAGATGCATCAATCGGTCGTTGAACTGGGCACCGATATTTGCCGCGATGTGCACGATGCGCGCGACCAGGTCATTCGTTTGCGGAGCGAGCTGGCTACTATGGCTGGCCGCGGGGGACTAAAGATTGCCTCTGCCGGGACGCATCCCTTTTCGCACTGGTTCGACCAGCACATCACCGAGGGGGAACGTTACGCCGAAATTGTGAAGGACATGCAGCAGGTGGCGCGGGCCAACCTGATTTTCGGTCTGCACGTACACGTCGGCATTCCGGATCGCAACGTCGCCATCCACGTCATGAATCAGGCGCGTTATTTCCTTCCGCATCTTTATGCGCTTTCGACCAATTCACCGTTTTGGGTCGGTCGAAACACCGGGCTGAAAGGTTATCGCCTGAAGGTTTTCGAGCGCTTTCCGCGCACCGGAATGCCCGATGCTTTTGAGAGCCTGTCCGAATACGAAGACTTTCTCAAACTGCTGATCAAGACCGGCTGCGTTGATAATGCCAAAAAGATCTGGTGGGACATCCGGCTACATCCCTTTTTTGATACGCTCGAGATTCGCATTTGCGATGCGCAATCCCGCGTGGACGACACGATGGCGATGGCGGCGCTAATCCAGGCGATTGTGGCGAAGTTGCACAAGCTGCTCCATCAGAACACCACCTTTCGCGTCTACCGCCGGCGATTGATCGATGAGAATCGCTGGCGCGCGTCGCGCTACGGGCTCGACGGTAGGATGATCGATTTCGGGCGCGAGACCGAAGTGGATACGCGGGAATTGCTTAACGAACTGCTCGATTTTGTTGCGACCGAAGTAGACGAGCTTGGCAGCCATCAGGAAATCGCGCATGTGGAAAGAATTATGCGGGAAGGGACGGGCGCAGATCGTCAGGTTGGCGCTTGGGAAACCCAGCACAACATGCATGACGTGGTCGATCTGATCGTGAACGAAACCTACGAAGACCTGACGGCATCGCAGGCGGATAAGTTGGCTCAATAGCAAAGGGATCGCTGCCAGCCAAAGGTCGTCACGCGGACGATTGATATTGGTGCGGCGATCAGCGGTTTGCGGGTTTGCTTGCGCCCCAATTTCGCATGAGAGTCACCACCCTTAATGCCCGACCGCGCTTATTACCATCCAATCGATCCTGAGCTGCTTCCCGGCGCTCGGAACGCGGTCGAAGTCTGCCTGCGTCTTCAGCCCAAGGAACGAATCACGATCATTACCGATAGCGCCACGCGCGAAATCGCCGCCGCGCTTCAGCAGGAGGTGGAACGTGTCGGATCCGAGTACAGTGTTTTTGTCCTCGAACATCACGCCCGCCGTCCGCTCAAGTTTATGCCTGAGGCCATTCTCGAGGACCTGGCAACGTCGCAGGTTTCGATCTTCGCCGCTCAATCTCAAACCGGAGAGCTTGGCTCTCGCATTCAGATGACCTCCGTAGTCAACAACTACGGCCTGCGCCATGGGCACATGGTGAACATCAACCACGAGATCATGCTGGAAGGGATGAGGGCCGATTTCTTGCAAGTCGATGAACTGAGTCAGCGGCTCGTCGAGCGGGCGCGCCAGGCCGAGAAGGTGACCTGCAAAACCCCAGGCGGAACAGAGTTCGTGGCCGAGCTTTCGCCCAGACTAAAATGGCTCAAAACGAGCGGCATCATCACCAAGGAAAAATGGGGCAACCTCCCCGGTGGCGAAATTTTCACTTCGCCGAAAAATACGAACGGAGTTTTTGTCGTCGACGGTGTGGTTGGGGATTTTCTCTGCGAGCGTTATGGCGACCTCAAGGAAACCCCGCTTACGATCGAAGTGAAAGATAATCGGATTGTTGATCTCCACTCCGAGAACAAGGATTTGCGCGACGATTTCCGGCTCTACACCAGCACGGACGAAAACAGCAACCGGGTCGGAGAATTCGCGGTCGGGACCAACACCGCCTGCACCCGCATCATCGGCAACATTTTGCAGGATGAAAAGATTCCAGGGATCCATATCGCTTTTGGTCATCCGTATGCCGAGCACACCGGTCAGAACTGGATTTCCAAAACGCACATCGATTGCGTCGGCCGCGACTTCGACATCTGGTTCGACGATGAGAAGGTGATGGAGCGCGGCAAGTTTCTCGTTTGAGTTCGCGGACAGCCCCGCAACTCGCTTTCCCGCGGGAACTTTTGAACAAAGAACGTCGCGTCTACGTCTACGTTGGGACTATGACAAAATTGATTGCGTTAGTAGCCGCGGGAATGTTTGCAGCCGGGACCATGTTCGCGGGTGACCATGGCGATTGCGCCAAACATGCTGGAAATGATGGCAAGATGGCGTGTACGGTTGCAATGGCCGACCTCAACCTCACCGCCGAACAGAAGACCAAGATGGAAACCTTGATGGCTGAACATCACAAGGAAGGTTGCACAGAAGCGACCGAGAAGAAGTTCATGCACGAGGCCAAAGGAGTCCTGACGCCGGATCAGTTCGCCAAGTTCAAGGCCGAATGCAAAGGCGAGAAGGAAAAGCCAGCCGCCTAAGGTTCGACATTACTTCGTAAAGCAACGCGCCGAGAGCAATCTTGGCGCGTTTTTGCGTTCCGACACTGCTTGTTTCGGGTGTTTCGCTTAACACTTACCTTGTGACGCTGTCCTTCGTGTCGTCGGCCAGTGCCGCGAGAATCTCATCCGCTGCGTCAATACCCACGGTGTCGTGAGTGGCATCGGGAATTCCGCGGGCGGTAACAAACCCGGAAAACTCCGCGGCAAGTTCGTAGCTCATCCTTGGCGGAATCATCTGGTCCTGCATACCGTGAAAGATCATCACGCGCGGCGGCGGCCTGCGGAGCGCTAGCTGACGCAAAGCTGTCCGATTGTCGTAGTTCTCCCCAAGAAGACGCGACAGGGGACCAACGAAGACCGCCGCTTCTTCTTTTACGCTGGTAAATGGCGCAAGCAGGATGATCCGATTTACTTGTGCGTGCCGGATCGCGAAATCGAGCGCGGCCGCCGCGCCAAGCGAATGACCCATCGTGGCCAGCCGCGGCTCCAACACTTTGAGCTCGGTTTTGAGCCGACTGGCCAAAGCGAGCAAGGCCCCATCGGCTGCGAACCGCATGTTCGCGATATTAGGCCAGCCTTCACTGTTTCCGTAACCGGGATACTCGATGAGCAAGAAAGCGTTGCCGTGAGTTTGATCTTCCGCTGTCAGCGGTAGCCAATCGAGCGCGAGAGCACCGTTGCCGCAAAAAGCTACCCAGATTCGATCGGGCAGAACGGACTTATTACGAGGCGGAACGTAGAACGCAGTCTGTCGGCCGGAGTTTGTCTCGAACTGTAACTCAACCACATTGCCAGACAGCAGCTGCTGATAGTTCGCGCGATATGGGTGCGGGTGATAAAGAGCGAAGTGTTCCAGAACGCGAAGGATCCCAATTAAGGCAAGCACAGTGCATGAAAAAACCGCGGTAACTCGAAGTAATCGTCCCGCCATGCGGATGGGGTGGGCAGTAAGATGAAACCGCCCGCCGGTTGGCTAAGGCACGAATTCGAACGCGCCCATATCCGGTAATGCTTCCCCGTTCCCGTCGCCATCGAGAACGCGAGGATTACGCGCGAAATCTTTCGCCGGTAAATTCGGCACGTCTAACGTGCCGGCATCAATTGCCGGGGAGCCGGGTGAAAGGTCCAAGTCTCGTCCTCCCGGACCTACGAACTCTGGATCGACAGAGATATTTCCATTCGTTCCCGTGAGGTTCGCAATACCGACGTAGTCGCCCGACGGATTTGCGAAAACGAGGTTATTCTCCCAAGTCGGCTCATTGCCGGGATTGAGGAAATCCACCTGCAGTCCCATGTCGTTTTGGACGATGATATTATTAGCGTAGAGTTGTGAGGAAGTTGGCACTCGAGCGTCCACCCGCACGCCGACGCTGTTTCGAACGATCGTATTGTTGGCGACAACAGGAGTATTTCCCTCGGGCAGAGTCATGTTAATTGCCCGGCAGGGATTGCTGGAGAAGACGTTATTAATGATCACCGGCGCAGAACTATTCACAAAGCTCACTACGCCGGAAAGAAATTGAGTGTCACACGTGTTCCCGACAAAGGTGTTATTCTCGATAACCGGAGAAGAACCGTTACCGCCAATCGCCGCGCCGAACCCGCCTCCACCTTGCGCGTTATTGCGAAAAGTATTTCGCATGATCGTTGGCGACGCTCCCAACAACATCATCCCGGCTCCAAAACTGGCATTGCCGTGCTCGATGGAAAAGCCAATCACCTTCGAGTTGCGCCCTTCGCCGCCTTGGAAAGTTATTACTGTCCCGGCATTGCTGCCATCGATGACGGTGCGCGAAGGCCCGCTTTCGCTCCGCAGGGCGATTGCTTTCCCATGGAAATCGAGACGCTCAAAATAAGTGCCCGCAGCGACTGCGACGGTATCTCCATTGCTCGCCGCATCGATTCCTTGCTGGATTGTCGGCTGGTCTGCCGGGACATGGATGACAGCCGCGCCCGCGGTCCCGATCGCAGCGAGTGTTAGTGTCGTTAGGTAAATCTTTATTGTACGATGCTGCATGCGCCGATACTTTCCATACTGATGCAAATGTAAAGAAAATTCGACGCTTGCGCGGAGCCGTGGCGCCTGCTCGAGCGCGAGTATGATACAGTTTGCTTCAGTTTCATACACATGTCGCTTGCACGCTTCCACGACGCTCAGGCCAGCTTATCGGTCGGCTATAAAGCCGCGCTGGCGGAGATACGACGCGGCCGGAAGACGAGCCACTGGATCTGGTACATCTTCCCGCAGTTGGCTGGCCTTGGCCGGTCCTCCACCGCGCGCGCTTATGCGCTCGACGATCTCGCGGAGGCCTGCGCCTATCTGCGTGATCCGCTTCTGCGCACTCGCTACGAAGAAATCGCCTGTGCGGTTAGTGACCAACTCGCCCGGGGCCGTGCTTTGGAGGAGCTGATGGGAAGCACAATCGACACTCTGAAATTCGTATCGAGCCTGACACTGTTCCGCGCTGCCGCCGAAGCGCTCCAGGGCGAAGGTGTGCATTTCGAACATTTGGCACGACGTTGTGATTCCATTCTCCAGCAGACCACCGGCCAAAACTACCCGCCGTGTGCTCAAACGCTCGCGGAGCTAAAGAATTAGTTAGAACCATTCTGCTCGCTAGATTCGAGTCGACGACTCGATTTTCGCTGGGCGCTCGTTCCGAATCGACGTTCGGACCTAAGCCCGGCGCGTGCCTTTTTGCGTTAACGGGCCATTTCCTAATGGGCGAGCGTTGCCGCGAGGCCGTGTGAATGATGTCCATTCAGACGATCTGCGACCACAACGCCCAACTCCCACAATCCAGCGAGAGGGAGGGCTACGGCCCAGAAAAGAAGGCATTCCAGAACCATTACTGTCTCAATAACTGTCTTCATGATTCACCTACCTATTTATGAAATCGTGCGGAGAAAGCTTTTTGCGTGCCTGTCGACCAGAACGTCGCTCGCAATTTCGCACTGACCTCATCGTGAGCTTTATCTTGAAGTCCACCGAAAACCGCGGCGCCGTGCGGCTCTCGTTTGGGCCCTGGGTTAAGACTCAGTGGCTCTTCAGCTCGACCAGGATCAGGTGCATCGGCTTGTCGCCAATGTTCTCCGCGGCATGAGTTATAGGGTCACGATAGATCACGTCGCCGGTCTTAAGCTCGCCGTCGGTGACTTTGCCGTCTGCGGCATAATTGCGATAACGACCTCCTTCGATGACATAGATGACGTAAGCGGGATGTGAGTGGACCTGCTCTTTCACCCCCGGCGGCAAGTTGGCTTCGAGGACCCGCACACGGTCGTTTTCAAATTTAAGTTTTACCGTCTTCGAATTGACGACAAGCGGGTCTTGGGCGCGAGCCGACGTCACGCAGGTGCCGAAGCAATAGGCGGCTGCAATGCCAAGCGCGGCGGGTAGGAGAAGTCTGATCTTCATAGGGTGATTAGTTTGGTTAGGCATACATCGAAAGAGGAGCGGAGGAAATGAAAAACGAGCTTCCGGGGTCTCGAGAAATGTTACGGCGAACCGGCTCTCCTCTCGATTTCAAGGTAATGACCGACAAAAAATTTGAAGAGCACGAAACAAAATCCCGATCCCGCGGCGAAACCAACGTGCATGAGCCAGAAGGTTGTGGTCGGCATCGTTTGGAAAAAACCGCCGACCCACCCGACAAGACTATTGGCAGCAAAGAAGGCCAGATAATAGAGGCCGATCATCGTGGCATTGACTGCTTTCGGCGCGTATTTGGCGAATAGAGCGAGACTGATCGGCAAGAGATGCGCAAATGCGATGCTGTTGATGAAGTGAAAGGCGACCGGCCAGAAAAGTCCGATCTTATGACCTGCCTGCTGGGTGGCCGCCGCGACGAAGAGGCAAAGCATGCCGCCGATGGAAAAGGCTGAACCAATGATGAGCTTGGTGATTTCATCAGGTTCGCGCCATCGTTTGCCATACCAGCGGTAAAAGAGCGCGACGAGCGCGAGGAAGCTGACGCTGACAATGGCGTCGAGAGTGACGAGCCAGGTGGTAGGCAACTTTCTGCCGAGGAAGACGAGATCAAACTGCTGGTCGCCCCAGACCAGGTAGGCATTGAAAATTTGATTGTTAGGTACAATCGAAACCGCAAGCACCGGAATAAGCAGGACGAGCGCAATGACTGCGCGCCAGTCGGATGCGCTGAGTTTTCTTTTGGCCGCAGCAGCTTGTCCGTTAGGCTGGGTCGGACTACGGATTTCGGCTTGCTGATCACGCAAATATTTTTGCCCTGACGAGTAAATAACGGTGGCAAGAAGCATTCCGATTCCCGCAGCTGTGAAACCGTAATGCCAGCCATAAACCTCGCCGAGCGTTCCCACGATCAGAGGCGCAGCGATGACCCCGGCATTCACGCCGAGATAAAAAATCTGAAAGGCGTCGGCACGCCGCAGGTCTTCCGGTTTGTAGAGTGAGCCGACCTGACTGGCAATGTTGCCCTTGAACATTCCGCAACCGAGCACCAGGCAAAGAAGCGCGAAAAGAAACGCCACCTCGAAAGCCATGAGAAAATGTCCTGCTGCCATGGTGAGCGCGCCGAGAAGTACGGTGCGGCGCCGGCCGAGCAAGCGGTCCGCAAGAAAGCCACCGAAGATTGGTGTGAGATAAACGCTGGCGGTGTAGGTGCCGAAGATCGCCGAGGCGAGCGCCTGTCCCGACCGCCCGCCGTAAAGCTGTCGGAAGCTATCGAACCCGGCGACGTGCTCGATGTTTCCGGGAAGCAAGAGATACTTGACCATGTAAAGGACAAGGAGCGACTGCATCCCGTAGTAGGAGAAACGTTCCCACGCCTCGGTGAAGGCGAGATACCAAAGCCCGCGCGGATGACCGAGGAAATCGGGCGCGTGATCCTGGAGAACGAGGGGCGCGGCGTCTTCGGGTTCAGCGGCAGCGGTCATGCGCGCCGGAGACTAGCGCTGCGGGAACCGACATGTAAAGAGTGCGCCGCGCGGAAAAACCAAGCGTCCGCGTTTCGTGGAATTTAATTATGGAATGCTGGTCAGCGTCAGATCATTTCCGTCGCCGCCTTGATAGGTCACTTCGAACCTGTTGCCATGGTCGGTGAAAACAAATCCTTCGGGAAGGTTCTCGAATACTCCTGCGATCGGTGTTGCCCCAGTGTTGTCGATCACGGTCAAAACTGTGCCGTCTGGGACACTGAATCCGCGGTTATTGCCAAAGGCGAACTGAGCGCCTTCCTGGATCGTCACCGTGTTTGCTACGACTTTACTGGCGACCGAATCCCTGCCTAATCCGACGTTGTAGAAACCGTCGGATGCGAACGTGAGCCCGTTCAGGATTGTGAGCGTACCGGGATGGCCAACGGTTTGGCCGGGAATGAGAAAAGCGCCGTTACCTGGATCATTGCGACCGACAGTGACTGCGCCGGAAATTGTGCCAAAGCCGCCCAGGGCACCGGAATCGACCTGTACCGCGCCGGTGCCGGTACCGGAACCGCTGGTGTTATCGACTAACAGCAGACCTGCACGCACCGTCGTTCCACCTGTGTAAGAGTTGGCATTAGTCAGCTGCAACTTGGCCTGACCAGCCTTGACAAAGGTACCAGAGCCGGAGATGACACCCTCGAAAACGTTATCAAATCCATTCTTAACGCCAAGCTGCCTGGAACCTAACGAGACAAGGCCGTCGCCCCTTAGTGAAGCGATAGTTATTCCGGGAGCGTTATGACCCGTGATATCAAGAGTGCCGTTGCCGTTAAGGACGATATTAGCCTTCCCACCGCTGGAATCATCGAAGAAAAAGATCGTCCCACCCCCAGCGCCGTTCGTTCCGCCTTTCGCGGTTAGAGTCGCGTTAGCGGCGGTCGAAGTGTTTACAAATTCAACGTGGCCGCCCGTCGCGCCGCTAACAGTCCCTGCGTTGAGGGTGAAGTCCGCCTGACCCGCCGTCGAGGAGTCGAAGAAAAGTACACCGCCGCCCGCCGCGGAATTGGCGGCGCCGCCGTTTAGGAAAAACGTCGCGGTGCCAGCGGTTGAGGTATTGAAAAATGAAGTCGTGCCGCCGAAGGAATTGCGCACCGCTGAGCCGCTCTCCGTATAGATAGCGTTACCAGCCGTCGCACTGCCGGCAAAATCAAGCTCACCCTGGTCGCGTCCGACGGCGCCGACGATAAAGTTTTGCGCAATCGTTGCGTTGTTCGTCACTCCCGCGCCATTGATGAGAATGCTGGAAAACGAAGAGTTGGTGGTGATGGTGAATGCGCTCGCGTTCGGCTGAAAAACGATGCCGTTCAGCGTGATGCTGCTCGAGACATTTACCTGGGTTTGACTGGAGACAGCGAAAGTGGCGACATCGGAAAGCCCGTTTGGCACAGTCGCCGGAGTCCAGTTGGCGGCCGTGTTCCAATCCCCAGTCGCCGGGTTTGATTGCCAAGTGGCACTGCCGGCGAGCGCGATGCCGACGTTACTGCAGATAATGGCGACCAGCCCGGCAAATCCGACACGAGATAGTTTTCCAAATAGGGAGTGCATAAGGCCGCAAATCTTGGCGAAGATTGATCATGGGCGCGAGCCGGCAAAGGTTACGCGGTTGTTACTTTTGGAGGCGCAAACCCCTCGGGGCGAGCGTTTGACCATCGCGCTCCAATACGTCAATAATGCGAGGAGTGCGTGCGAGCGATAATAGATCGATTTCACGACGGCGAGCAGCGAAGTTGATCGGTGCAAGCGCGCTTGGCGCGCTCTTCACGACTGGCGCGTCTCGCCTCGTCGCGGCAGCTGAATCGGCCGCGAAGATTCTGCGCGCCATTCCATTGACGGGCGAAAAGCTTCCCGTCATTGGACTTGGCAGCGCGGGCACTTTTGACGTTCCTCCCGGCTCTCCGCAGGCAAAAACAGTCGGGGAGATGCTGGCGCTTTTTGTGAAACTCGGTGGAAAGCTGATCGATACCTCGCCAATGTATGGCACCGCCGAAAGCGTCATCGGTGACCTCGCTTACAAAGCAGGTCTGACCAAATCGCTGTTCGTTGCCACCAAGGTGTGGACCCGGAGTCAGACGGAAGGAATCGCCCAAATGGAGCATTCGTTGCAGCGCTTTCGCACCCGGACGATCGACCTTATCCAGGTCCACAACCTCGCTGATGTCGACCGCGAGATGACGTCACTGCGCGAATTGAAAGGAAAAGGAAGAATTCGCTATACCGGCATTACTCACTCTGAGGACCGCGGTCACGGTGAAGTCGAGAGGATCATGCGCCTGCAGAAGCCGGATTTCGTGCAGATTAATTATTCGCTGATGGATCGAGCGGCCGCGTCGCGTATCCTGCCACTCGCCCAAGAACTTGGCATGGGTGTCATTATCAACCGTCCTTTCGGCGGTGGCGGCATATTTCAGGTTATTTCCAAGAGGCCGCTGCCAGCTTGGGCGGCAGAATTCGATTGCCATTCCTGGGCGCAATTCTTGTTGAAATGGATTGTATCGCACCCGGCGGTCACCTGCGTCATTCCGGCCACAAATAGTCCGCAACACCTCGAAGATAACATGGGGGCAGGGTTGGGCAGGCTCCCCGATGCCAAAACCCGGGCGCGCATGGCCTCGCTCTTCGTCGGATTCTAACTCTATTGTGGCCGGGATTTGTGATCCCGGTAAGGTTATGACGGCCAAGGTTTTGTCGACCTAGTTCAAACGCCTTCGCTACAACCTTGACAGAGTGCATCACAGAACGCCCGGGTAAGGCGGTTACGGGCTTGACGTTTTGCTGACCGGTTGCTATAAGCCGCCAAGTTTAATCTCTCAAGTCATGCAACAAAAACACCCTCTCCGCCGCCCTTCCGCAATCTCTCTTCTTATCTTGTTTCTGGCCGCCATGTTTTTTGGCGGAACTACCTTTGCGCAGACCGGATTTACCGGAATTTTCGGCGGCGGACCGACTTACATCAACGCTACTAACAACATTACTGAACTAAAAAATTCGGGATTTACTGAAGTCATCGTCTGGAGTGTCGAGGTCAAGACCAACGGTGACTTGAACCTCAACGGAGAGTTTCCTTTGACCTCCAACGGAGTTTATATCGGCGACCAACTGCATCCTGACTTTGCCGCGAACATGTCGGCGTTGAAAGAAGGGACAGTCAAAAGAATTACATTCAGCATTGGCTCATCTAATTTCGGTGACTGGCAGGACATTAGAGACCTTGTTAATTCTCAGGGCACAGGCGAGGACAGCATTCTCTATAAGGATTTTGCGGCTTTGAAAGCTGCTATCCCGGCCTTGGATGCGATCGATTTTGATGATGAAAATAGCTTTGACTCCTCCACGACAATTCAGTTTGGAGTCATGCTGGGTCAACTGGGTTACAAGGTAAACCCGGACGCTTTTAATAACAGTAGTTACTGGAAGAATGTTGTTGCCCAGATAAACACTCAGCTTCCTGGGACCGTAGACGGGGTTCATCTTCAGGCCTACGCGGGCGGCAGCGGGAACAATCCATGCGTCGGATGGGATTTTGGCGATGTCCCGGTCTGGCCCGGTTTGTGGGACTTGGATGACACACCTAGCGAGGTGCAAAGCGTCATGAGTGGCTGGAACACTCAGTGCGGTATCAACGGCGGGTTTATGTGGCTCTATGACGACTTTGTTGGCAATGGTCTCGCCGCGCAATACGCGAGCGCGATTAACAACGCGGTCAGCAGCACTGGCTTTACGCTCTCAGGTCCGAGCAATGTGTTTTTGAACCAGAATTCATCCGCGATTGCCCAGATTACAATTACGCCGCTCAACGGTTTCCATGACAAAGTCACTTTAAGTCTATCAACTCTACCCAAGGGAGTTACGGCAACCGTCGAAGGACACGGAGGGAAGCGGAAGCTGACCTTTCAAGCCAGTCCTTCCGCCCGGACCGGATTCACTTCCGTGACCGTTACTGGCACTTCTGGTGACATCACGCAAACCTTCGCATTTACACTGGCCGTGAGCGCCGCCGTTGGCGGAAACGGAACGGGCACACAGGTGGATCTGTCGTCGGAGTTTAATCTCTACGGTATCTATAGCGACGGCACCTCTTATGCGACTGGAGGTATCGACGGCGCGGGCTATTCGTACTCAGCGAACCTCCTTGGCACTTCGCGAGTCCTAAGCAAGACGCTTTTTGATTTTGGACCCGCCGATCAACTTAGTGCAGTCGGCTGTAATGGACAGGTAATAGCTCTTCCACAGGGTCAATACTCCGGGCTTATGCTGGTGGGAACCGGGGTGCAGGGGAATCAAACATCGCAAACTCTTACGGTTAACTACACGGACGGAAGCCATTCACAATTCGTTCAGAGCTTCAGTGATTGGTTTACTCCGCAAAAGTACCCGGGCGAGTCCGAATGCGTGGCAATGGCATATCGAAATACGAGTAACGGCACAAGGGATCGCCGAACCTTCAATCTCTATGCCTACCGATTTACATTGGACCCGACCAAGATCGTGCGAGACATCAGCCTGCCCAATAACCCCGATGTGGTTGTGCTCGCAGCGACGCTGTCGCCTTAAATCCGCGACCACGGTTTTGTTGTCAGTGGCGATCTGTGCCATTCTACTGGCCGATGGATCCGACCCTGCGCGCCCTTTTCAACGCTGATTTCTCTCCCGCGAAGTATGAATCTCTCGTCAATTGTGTGCAGGGGACTGAGCGCTGGCCGGCAGATTTCCGGATTTCGGAAACACCGCTTTTTTTGACGCGCGAGTTCACGGACGAGATTGTTAAGGCGTCCGAGGAAATTGTAGCGCAAACGCGGACGCCGGAATTCGCCCGGCACGCCGAGCCGGCCGTTCCACCCGGCCTGGAAGTGCCTAACGAACCACCGCATCCCAACTTTATCGTGGTGGATTTTGGGGTCTGCGAAGAAGGAGGCCGGCTAACTCCGCGTCTGATCGAACTGCAAGCTTTTCCCAGTCTCTATGGGTTTCAGTTGCTCTTGCTCGGTTGCATGCGGCAGGCCTTCCCGGCCATTCCGCGCGATTGGACGTCCGCATTCAGTGGATTGAAGGATGAAACCTACCTGTCGATTCTGCGCGAGGTGATACTCGGGAAGTCTGATCCTGAAAATGTGATACTGCTGGAAATCGAGCCGGAAAAACAAAAGACGCGAATCGACTTTGCCTGCACCGAAACCTTACTCGGAGTTCGTCCTGTCTGCCTAACGAACGTTAAGAAACGTGGGCGGCAATTGTTTTACGAGCGCGACGGTCGTGAAGTGCGGATCGAGCGCATCTATAACCGAGTCATCTTTGACGAGCTACTCCGCCGACCGGATGTGAACCCGGGATTCCATTTTCAGGAAGAGCTCGACGTGCATTGGGCCGGGCATCCGAACTGGTATTTCCGGATTAGCAAACATTCGCTCCCATTCCTGAAAACGCCCTACAATTCCTCCACTTGGTTCGTGGATGAGTTTCCTCCAACTGAGTCACTGGAGGGCTACGTTCTCAAGCCGCTTTATTCCTTTGCCGGATTAGGCGTAGATATGGATCCAACCCCCGAAAAGCTGGATGCTCTTGAAACACCGCACAGCTGGATTTTGCAAAAGAAAGTGCAGTATGCGGAGTTCCTCGAGACTGTCGATGGCCGGCGGTCGAAGGCGGAGATCCGCATGATGTTCCTCTGGCCCGATGGCGGCGAACCTATCCTCGTGAACAATCTCGTGCGTATGAGCCAGGGCAAGATGATGGGAGTCGACTTCAACAAGGACAAGGCCTGGGTCGGCGCCAGCATCGCGCTGCATCAACGAAGCTAGCTGGAGGGACGGGCGCCGTTCCGTCCTCGTTTCTGAAACACGGACGACATTCACCTAGGCGGATCGTCCTCCAATCTAGGATTTCATCTCGGCGTTCGTTTCGGCGAAGGCGTTGACGGCGTGTTCGAGTTCTTCACGCGAATGTGCCGCGCTCACTTGAGTGCGGACGCGGGCTGTCCCGTGCGGCACAACTGGATAGAAGAAGCCGATGACATAAACGCCTTTCTCAAGCATGCGGGCGGCGAATTTCTGGGAAAGGGCGGCGTCGCCGAGCATGATTGGGACGATCGGATGGGTCCCGGGTTTGATTGTTAAACCTTTACTCGTTAGGGCGGCACGAAAATATTTCGTGTTTTCCTCGAGCTTATCGCGTAGCTCCGTAGAGCTGGAGAGAATTTCGAGAACCTTGAGCGAAGCGGCGACAATAGGGGGCGCGACGGTGTTGGAAAAAAGATAAGGCCGCGAACGTTGCCGAAGCAGCGCGACAATCTCCTTTCGTCCGCTCGTGTAACCACCGCTCGCGCCGCCGAGGGCCTTGCCCAGGGTTCCCGTAAGTACATCCACCCGGCCTTGTACCCCGCAATGTTCCGGCGTGCCACGTCCGGTTTTGCCGATGAATCCGGCGGCGTGCGCATCGTCAACCATCACCATCGCGTCATACTTTTCGGCGAGATCGCAGATTCCTTTCAGGTTCGCGATCGTCCCGTCCATCGAGAAAACACCATCGGTCGCGATGAGCCGGAAGCGCGCCCCTTTTGCAGCCTGCAATTGCGCTTCCAGATCGGCCATGTCGCAGTTCTTGTAGCGATAGCGCTGCGCTTTGCAGAGCCGGACGCCGTCGATAATCGAGGCATGATTCAGTTCGTCCGAAATGACGGCGTCCTCCGCGGCTAACAATGTTTCGAAGAGACCGCCATTCGCGTCGAAACAGGACGGATAAAGAATCGTATCCTCGGTCCCGAGAAACTTCGTCAGGGCCGCTTCCAACTCCTTGTGAATATCCTGCGTGCCACAAATGAAACGCACGCTGGCCATCCCGAAGCCGTGCGAATCGAGCGCTTCCTTTGCGGCCGCAATCAGCGCGGGATGATCCGCCAAGCCCAGATAATTATTGGCGCAAAGATTGATCACCCGCCGGCCGTCCGCGATCGGAATCTTGGCGTTCTGTGGCCCGGTGATAATGCGCTCGGTTTTGTACAACCCCTGCGCTTTGATTTCTTCAAGGGTGGAGGTGATCTGATCCGCAACTTTCGCAAGCATGGAGGAAGCTTCGCGGAAACAATGCCGGCTGCCAAGGCCGCGAACGGAAGTTGGACTTCCAGCCCGACTTCCGACTCGGGGACGGTGAAAACTGCGAGAATGCCCCTTGCGTGCTTGTGAATAACTGTTAATAACTTTCCGACTCAGTTTAGGATGCGAATCTTTCCTCTCCTGTTTGTCGCAGTTCTTGCGCTGTCGTTAGGCGCCTGCAGCACTTCGCGCAACCTCCCGGCTTACGAGCAGCCGCTCGCCAAGACCAATTTCCAGCAGGTGCGGACGACGGCATATACACATACAGAAGCGGACCACGAGGAGTATGGAAACCGCACTGCGCTTGGCGGTGTGCTGCATGCCGCGGCTCCGGCGGCACCGGTGCCGCGCGCGATTCCGGTAACGCAGCGGGATGAGCGGCGCGCGCGCAACGATTATCGGAGCGTCGCTTTTGTGACGGCGTCGCAGCCGTTCAGGACTAATAACCTTGCCAACCCAATCTACGGCAGCGCCGCGGCTGATTGGTCGCGCTGGCCGGCAGGAACCATCTTTCGCGTGGTATCAACTGGGCAGCTTTATCGGGTCGAAGATTATGGATGGGCGCTCGCGGGCCGGAATACGATCGATCTTTACATGGCGACTCCCGGGGACATGAATCGGTGGGGTTTGCGGCAGGAGTTAATTGAGATCGTGCAATGGGGCGATCCGGAAGAGAGCCTGCGTCGCCTCGCCCCGCACACCAAATATCGTCACATTCGCCGGATGGTTTTGGAGCTGGAAGGCAAGCATCGAGCGGCGGCAAATCTGGACTAATGTGGGAGGGGCCTTTGCGCCCAGATTTTCGCGCGGCCTAACGATTCGCCGCACAAAGGCGGCTCCCACATTGCAGGACCCACATTGCGCCTCGCGCGCCAATCCTCCATCTTTGCAAAAGGATGCAAGGGCTGGAGATCAGTTTGCTTGTGCCCGATCTCTGGCAACAAGAGGCGGTGCGCGCGTTACAGGCAGGCAAGGATGTGGTTGTGCACGCGCCGACCGGTGCAGGAAAAACCTACATCTTTGAGCTGCTTTACCCGTCTCTGAAGGGACAGGCGGTCTTTACCGTTCCAACGCGCGCCCTCGCCAATGACAAGCTGGCGGAATGGCGTACCCGCGGTTGGGACGTCGGCATCGCGACTGGCGATCTGGCGTTGAACACCGATGCCAAAGTTGTCGTCGCGACCCTTGAGACGCAGCGCTCGCGTTTTCTGCGACGGGTCGGGCCACGCTTGCTTGTGATCGACGAATATCAGCTCATCGCCGATCCGGTGCGCGGTGTGCATTACGAGCTTTCTCTCGCCCTCGCGCCTCCCGCGACCCAACTTCTCCTTCTCAGCGGCAGCGTGAACAATCCGCAGGACGTAGTGGAATGGCTGCGTCGCATTGGACGCGATGCTGTTCTCGTTAGGCACGATGAGCGCCCGGTCCCGCAACACGAGGTCGATCTTCGCTCGTTGCCGGAAGTCGGTTTTCTCCAGATCCGCGAATTCTGGCCGCGCATGATCGCCAAGGCGCTGCATGCCGGACTCGCGCCCGTCCTTGTCTTTGCTCCTCGACGCAATGCCACCGAGGAGATGGCGCAGACGATTGCAAGCTCGGTGCCGCTCCGCGATCCGTTGTCGCTCTCGCCGCAACAAGAAGCGCTCGCAGGTAAGCGACTAACGAAACTTTTGCGCAACCGGGTTGCTTACCATCACAGCGGCTTGAGTTACGCCGTCCGCGCGGGGCTGATCGAACCTCTCGCCAAAGCGGGTCAGCTCAATGTCGTGGTCGCGACGATGGGACTGGCGGCCGGCATCAATTTCTCGATGCGATCGGTTTTGATCACCGACACCAGGTATTTTTCCGGAAACTTCGAGCACCGGGTCGAGCCGGATGAGTTGCTGCAAATGTTTGGCCGGGCTGGTCGTCGCGGACTGGATGACACCGGTTTCGTTCTGTTCACGACGGACTCGCCACGCCTTAGTCACGCTCGACCGCGAAAGTTGAAACGCGCGACGCAGGTTGATTGGCCGAGCCTGATCAGCGTCATGGATGCATCTTCCGTTGTGGCCGGGATCGGTGATCCTGGTCGAGAAGTGGAGTCCAAGGACACCGGGATCAGCGATCCCGGCCACAACGTGCCGTTTGCGTCCGCCGTGTCCCTCACGCACTCGCTCTTTAGCGTGCAAAAAGTACCACTCGGCGTGGAGCATTCGCTCGCCACCGGACAGAAGCCGTGCGGGTTGTGGGTGGATGCCGAGCGGGCGCGATTTGTCAGACGACCAATTGTTGAAATCCTGAATAGCAACGAGGAATGGGAGCCGCGTGGCGAGCGGGCGAAAGTTTCCTTAGGGGAGGCGCTTCTGCGAGAAAACGACCGTTGGATTCCCGCCCTCCGGCAGCCAAAGATTCTCGACCGTTTCGCTCTCGGAAATCTTTGCCGCTTGCACGGGAAAAGGATTTACGGGCGCGAGCTGCCGCTCGCCACCTTCGTTGCCGGGCAGACGGATTTGCAGCTGGTCAAGCCGCTGCGGAAAACGCTGCGCCAAAAGACGCTCGCGGAAGACGAGCTGCGGTCGCGGGTGGCGGAATTGCTTCCGCAATGGAGCGGAGGCGGGGTGGTTAACGAGTTCGTTAGGCGCGGAAACCTTCTCTCGGTAAGAATCGACTTCTCCAATTTCCTGATCGAAGCCCGACGGGATTCGTTAGGCCGGGCCCTGCTCGAGCCGCCGGAGCGGATGGCGCTACCGCTGGTTTGCCGCGGCTGTCCTGAGTTGGAGCACGATCAGACCGTCGAGATTACCGCGTCTCCGGCCTACGCCTGGCGGCGCCTCGGCCTCGTCGGACCCGATGGAACGCCTACACGGCGTGGAGTGGTCTTTGGCTTTTTTCAGGGCGGCGAAGGGCTCGCGATTGCCGCTGCGCTCGAAGACGAGACCTACCCGATCGATGACCTGATCTTCGATCTCGCCAACATCCGGGCCGGTCCGCGCTTTGCCGGCGACGAAGCTCCACTAGGCGGACGACTCGGCGCGCTTTGTCAGCAGCGCTATGAGCGCGCCGATCACCCGGGGTATCTCGAAATGGGGGTGCCGGTGCATTACGGCGCCGGGGCTGCGGAGGTGATTCGCGAATTGGTGACTAATCCAGGTGGGCGTTACAAGATTACCTCCGATTCCTTGCGGCACGGCGATGTCGAGCGCGCCTTACTGGAATGGCGCAGCATGCTTCGCCACATCGCGCGCACGCCGGATTTGGATTGGAAACGCTGGCGCGATTTGAAAGCAGCCGCGGAGAAATTGATCGAACGTTCGCCTTCTCCAGCGTTCTTCGATTTTCCGCCGCTGCTGGCCGCGCAACAACGGCGGTTCGGGGCCTAGCCTGTAGTAGGTGAAGAGCAGGAGAAAGAGTAAGATGCTACTTTGCGTTCGATATGCCTAACGAAAGGACGCCTGCTCAACTCGGATATCGGATGCCGGCGGAATGGGAACCGCATGCCGCCACGTGGCTCTCCTGGCCGCGCCGCGAGGGGATCAGCTTTCCCGATTCCTACGATCGTGTTGTGCCGGTTCTGCGTGCGATGGTTGCGGCACTGCGCGAGTCAGAACCGGTCAACATTAACGTCCGCAGCGACGCACACGAAGCGGACGCGCGTGCTGCCCTGGCGGAGTTGCCTGACGAGCAGCTGACTTTTCATCGAATCCCGACGAACGAGCCCTGGTGCCGCGATCATGGACCGATTTTCCTCATCCGGGCCGAGCAGCCGCGCCTGGCGGTGGTTGATTGGAATTACAACGCCTGGGGCGGCAAGTATCCGCCCTTTGATCTCGATGAGGTCGTGCCGACACGGGTGGCAGAAAAGCTCGGACTTCCTGTTTACTATCCGCAGATGATCCTCGAGGGCGGCTCGATAGAGGTGAACGGCGCGGGAGCATTGTTGACGACGGAATCGTGTCTGCTCAATCCGAACCGCAATCCCCAGCTGGGCCGTGAACAAATCGAGCAGCGATTGCGCGATTTTATTGGGGTGCGCGAAATTCTGTGGCTGGGCGACGGAATTGAGGGCGACGACACCGATGGGCATATCGACGATCTGACGCGTTTCGTGGCTGAGCGCACGGTTGTCACCGTGGTGGAAGAAAACGAGGCAGATACAAATTACGAACCGCTGCAGACGAATCTCGATCGATTACGGCGGCTGACGATCGATGGAGGACCGCTCGAAATTCTCACCCTTCCCATGCCAGCGAAAATTGTGCGCGAAGACCTTCGATTGCCCGCCAGCTACGCGAATTTCTACATCGCAAATAAGAGCATCCTTTTGCCGGTTTTTTCCGACCCTCACGACGACGAAGCGATCGCGGTGCTCGAAAGCGCCTTCCCGACGCGGCGTATCGTTCCGATCGATTGCCGCGAGCTAATCTGGGGCCTCGGCGCTTTCCACTGCCTGACCCAGCAGCAGCCGGCGGTCGATTGAATAGGCCCCCGCGCGAGGTTCTTCGCCTCACCCCGGCTAGTACGACTTTCGGCGCACTTGCCTCACTTATCGGGGCGTTCTAATGGTAAGGCCCTCCAGATCCATCAACTGCCCACCTACAACCAACAACCTCGACTTATCTTATGGCAAACTTCGGCATTAATGGCTTCGGCCGCATCGGGCGCAATGTGCTTCGCGCCATGTCCCCGGATCAGGTCGCGCAAGTCCGCGCGATCAACGACCTGACCGACACTCACACTCTCGCGCACCTTCTGAAATGGGATTCGGTGCACGGAAAATTCGACGGCGAGATTTCGTACGACAACGAAAACATCGTCGTGCGTGGCCACAAGATTAAGATCTTGAAAGAGCGGGATCCGGCCAAGCTGCCGTGGAAAGACCTGGCCGTGGACGTTGTCCTCGAATCGACCGGTTTTTTCACCAGTCGCGAAAAGGCGGAACTGCACTTCGCCGGCGGAGCGAAAAAGGTCCTGATCAGCGCACCGGCGAAGAATCCCGACGCGACCATCTGTGTCGGCATCAACGACAACATCTATGACGCGGCGAAGCACAATATCGTTTCCAATGCGAGTTGTACGACGAACTGCCTCGCGCCGATGGCGAAGGTTTTGCACGAAAACTTTACGATCGTGAATGGCTTCATGAGCACGATCCACAGCTACACCAATGACCAGCGCATCCTCGATTTTCCGCATGAGGACCTGCGCCGGGCGCGCGCGGCTGCGATCAGCATTATCCCGTCGAGCACGGGCGCCGCGAAGGCGATTGGCGAAGTATTGCCCGCGCTCAAAGGAAAGCTCAACGGCGGCGCGTTTCGGGTCCCGACACCCGACGGCTCGGTGACAGATTTCACCGCTATTTTGGAAAAGGAGGCGACGGTGGAATCAATCAACGCCGCGTTCCAAAAGGCAGCCGGTGATGCAAGCTACAAGGGCGTGCTGGAGTTCAGCGACGAACCGCTCGTCTCGAGCGACATTGTCGGCAATCCGCATTCCTGCATCTTCGACAGCAAACTGACGATGACGCACGGCGGGAAGTTCGTGAAGGTCGTCGGTTGGTACGACAACGAATGGGGCTACAGCAATCGCTGCGTCGAAATGATGGAGATGATGTCCTAGGACTGCTCGTGCTCGCATTGAGCAGGAGCAAGAGCAGGAAAAAGAAGAATGAGTAAGCTTTCGGTCCGTGATCTCGATGTGCGCGGCAAACGCGTGCTGATGCGGGTGGATTTCAATGTCCCGACGGAAGAGCGCGATGGCGCAATTGTGATCACGGACGACACCCGGATGCGGGAAAGTTTGCCGACGATCAATTACCTGCGCGAGCAGGGCGCAAAGACGATTCTGATGGCCCACTTCGGTCGACCGAAAGGAAAACCCGTCGAGAAATATTCGCTCCGGCCGGTTGGGGTGGCGCTGCACGATCTGATTAATCATCCGGTCGCTTTCAGTCACGACTGTATCGGCGCGGATGCTGAGAAAATTGTCGCCGACATGAAAGACGGCGATGTCACGCTGCTCGAAAACGTCCGTTTTTATGCGGCTGAGGAAGCGAACGATCTGACGTTTGCAGAGTCACTCGCCAAACTCAGCGACGGGATTTACGTGAACGACGCGTTCGGCGCCGCTCATCGCGCGCACGCCTCGACCGCGGGCGTCACCAAATTCGTCAAGCAAGCTGCGATGGGTTTCCTGATGGAGAAGGAGCTCAAATATTTGAAGGAAGAACTGGCACAGCCGGCCAAACCTTTTCTCGTCATTCTCGGAGGCGGGAAAGTTTCGGACAAAATCGGCGTGATTAAGGCGTTGATGGAAAAGGCAGATACGATTCTGATCTGCGGCGCGATGGCCAACACCTTCCTCGAAGCCGAGGGCATCCACATGGGAAGCAGCCGGGTGGAGCGTGATAAGCTGGATCTCGCCCGCGAGCTGATGGACCTCGCCAAGCAAAAAAATGTGCGGCTGCTCCTGCCGATCGATTTATTAGGCGCAGAAGAAATCAAACCAGGCGCCGCGACCCGGCATACCGGGCGACTCTCGCACGATTATGACGTCCCGGAAGGCTGGCAGGCGGTCGATATCGGGCCAGATACGATCGCCCTTTTCGAGAGTGAAATCGCGCGCGCCAAAACTATCCTGTGGAATGGACCTCCCGGCATTTTTGAGATCAAGGAATTCTCCGCTGGGACGGAAGCAGTCACGGTAGCGCTGGCGAAATCAAACGCCACCACCATCATCGGCGGCGGCGATTCTGTCACCGCAGTCAAGCAGGCCGGGCTCGCGGATAAGATGACTTTTATTTCGACGGGAGGCGGCGCCTCGCTGGAATTGATTGAAGGCAAGGAGCTGCCCGGCGTTGCTGCCCTGACGGAGAAAACCTAGACCGAACCAAGGACAGTGGATTAGCCGGATCGATTTCCCAAAATCCACCGTTCTGTTAACTCGCCCAAATTTTCATGCGAAAAAAAATCATCGCCGCGAACTGGAAAATGAACATGACTCAGAGCGAGGCAGAAGCCTTCCTGAGCACGTTCCAACGTGAAATTGGCGATCTGGACGAAGTCGAAATCGTGATCGTCCCGGCTTTCACATCCATCCCGAAAGTCTCCGAGCTGTTGGCGCAGACGCAGACAATCAAGGTGGGAGCGCAGAATATGCACTGGGAACGAAGTGGTGCCTTCACCGGTGAGATCAGTCCGGCGATGTTACGCGAACTCTTTGTCCGTTATGTTGTGCTCGGGCACAGCGAGCGACGCGCGATGTTTGGCGAGACAGACGAGATCGTGAATCGCAAGGTGCGCGCGGCTCTCGAGGAAAAGCTTCGTCCGATTCTTTGTATCGGTGAGACGCTCGCCCAGCGCGAGAAAGGAGAGGTCGAAAAAGTTCTCTCGTCGCAACTGCGCGGCAGTTTGGCAGATGTTGAGGCGAAGGAGCTGCTCGAAACCGTCATCGCTTACGAGCCGGTCTGGGCGATCGGGACGGGTAAGACCGCAACCGCTGCTCAGGCTCAGGAAGCGCATGCGTTCATTCGCCGGACTTTGCACGAGATGTCAGACGACGGGACGGCGGAGAAGATTCGGATTCAATACGGCGGCAGCGTCAAACCGGACAACGCGCGCGAACTGCTCTCGCAAGCTGACATTGACGGCGCGCTTGTCGGAGGGGCTAGTCTCGATCCGCGCAGCTTCGCCCAGATCGTGCAAGCCGGAATGACAAGCGGAGTCTCGTAGGGACGAGGTCTGGCTGGCGGTGTTGTAGCCGTCGCCCTGCGGGCGACGTGAGGGTTGATCGTGCTGGCGGAGCGCGTGCCCGTGCTTCGCACAGCGAAGCGGCTGCAACGGCGCGAAACCTCTACGGAGAGAGCGCGTACGCTTCGACCAATGCCGTGCCGGTCGCATTCGCCGCGCCACGAACCGTCGCGGTGTAAGCACCGGGCGCCAGATCCTGCAAAAGGGCAGATTCCTTTGGATTCGTGGGCGGGATAGTCGTGGCGATGATTTCGTCTTTGGCTGGATTGTCCTGCCAGTCGTCGTTGAAATCGATCTGCGCCCCATTCGCGTCGTACAACGTCAGAGTTGTGTCACTCAATGGATTCGCGACCGACCCGGCGAGCGACGGACCGATTGCGCGGAGCAGAACGCTCTGTGACCCCGTGCCATAAACAATAAACCCGCCAATCAAAACGTTATCGTTTATTTGCACATCGCTCCGCGTCGAGATGTTGAGAACGCTCGAGCCCGGTCCGGAATCGACATCGTAAACCTCCACCAAGCCAACACCGGTGCCATTGTTGGCGCCGTGAACCACCGCGGTGTAGCCGAGGCCGGCCGGATCGGCAGGAAGGGTGAGAAAAATAGCTGACTCTTCAGGTTCGCTCGGTGGAATGCCAAAGTCGATCACGCTCTGGCTGTTCGGATCGTCCTGCCAGTTGTCGTTAGAGGCAATCAGAGCGCCGGTGCCATCGTGTATTTCGAGAGTTGGATCAGCTAGAAAACCCGTTAGGCCCGAACCGGCCAGTGACGGTCCGATCGCGCGAATGATAACCGGTTTGGGGTTGTCGCCGAGCACGATGAAACCGCCAATGAGCGCCGCCTCGTCGGTCCCGACGACAGCGCGCGTGGAGATGTTGGCCAGTTTCGAATTCGCAGACCGGTCCAGGTCGTAGGCTTCCACTAAGCCAATGCCTGTCGTTCCGTTGACTCCGCGCACGATGGCGGTGTAACCGG
>Ga0207697_10000154_pt1 | contig 34024 bp, 33 predicted proteins | sample KBSSwiS5withPhiX_FD_184293 | JGI IMG/M metagenome (GOLD analysis project Ga0207697, IMG submission 184293) | Switchgrass rhizosphere microbial communities from Kellogg Biological Station, Michigan, USA, with PhiX - S5 (SPAdes) (version 2) | ecosystem: Host-associated > Plants > Roots >... | reverse complement strand
TCGCCGTTGTCGCCGGTTATCGGAATCAACGAACCTTGCGGCGTTCCGACGCCAATGGTGAAAATTCGCACGCCGGCGTCGGCCGCAGCTTTCGCAGTTTTCACCGCATCACCGCTTAATTCCTCGCCATCGGTGAAGATGATCAGCGCGCGATTTCCCATGGCGCTTTTGCCGAAGCTCTGCGTGGCAAGAGTAATTGCGCTGGAGATATTGGTGCCGCCTTCGGGAATGGTCTTTGTGTCGAGATCATTGACCGCCTCAATCACGGCATCGTAATCAATCGTGAGCGGTGCCTGTAAAAACGCGCGTCCCGCAAAAGCGATCAGACCAACGCGATCACCCTGCAGTTCGTCGATCAAATCCTGAATCGCCAGTTTGACACGGTCGAGCCGGCTCGGCTGAACGTCGTTGGACAACATGCTGCGCGAAGTGTCCACGGCCACCAGCAGATCCAGTCCCTTACGCTTTACGTCCTCGAAAGTGTAGCCCCAGCGCGGTTGCGCCAGACTGACAATCGCCAACGCAAGCCCAAGCAACAGCAAACCAAATCTTATGATGCGCCGCCGCCGATTGACGTTTCCAGCGAGCTGCGGCAGCAAGCGCGCGGACACAAACAACTGCAGCCGTTTCAATCCGCGATGTTCCGAGTGCACAAACAGAACAATCAAGAGCGGGACGAGCAATAATCCCCAAAGCCATTCTGGTGCGCCAAAGCTCATGGTAATTTCTCCCTGTCATTCCGAGCGAAGTCGAGGAATCCCGAGGCATTGCCGTGGGTCTTTCCGCGGGATCCCTCAACTGCGCTTCGCTTCGCTCGGGATGCCACCGCATTCATGGTAATTTTTTCCAAATCGTTTGGGACAAAAGCATTTGCGCCACCAAAAGTCCGCACCCGCCCATCAGGCAAAGCGGGAAGAGATCGCGGTATTGCTGATATTTTTTCACGCTCACCGTCGACTTTTCCAGCTTGTCGATGTCGTTGAAAATTTGTTCCAGCGATTCAGTGTCGGTGGCCCGGAAAAATTTGCCGTCGGCGATTTTGGTCACCTCTCTTAAACCGGATTCGTTAAATTGAACGGGTTGATTTTCGTACAGGATGTTTCCCAATGCATCGGTCAGCGGTCCGCGACTGGTGAAAACGGGCGCGGGCGCGATTCCATTTATTCCGGCACCGATTGCGTAGAAGTGAATCTTCAATGCCTTCACTGCCTCGGCGGCAGTATTCGGCGGAATTTTGCCAGCGTTATTTTCGCCATCCGTCAACAAAACGAGAACATGGCTCTTTGAACGTTTATCATTTAGCCGATTCGAAGCCGATGCCATGGCGGATCCAATCGCAGTGCCGTCCTCTACCAGTCCGATCTTTACTCGATCCAAGTTTTGCAAAAGCCAGTCGTGATCCAGCGTCATTGGGCTCACGACATATGGGCGCCCGGCAAACGCAATGATCCCGATGCGATCATTTGGACGAGCTTCGATGAATTTTCGCGTGACCTCGCGAATCGCATCCACGCGTGTCGCTTCCTGGCCCCCGATAGTGAAATCTTTCGTCAGCATTGAGCCGGAAACGTCCAGCACGAGCATGATGTCGATGCCGCTCGCCTCGATCTGCGTGAGACTTTTACCAAGTTGTGGTCGCGCGAGAGCCACCACGAAGAAAGCCAGCGTTAGAAAAAGCAGCGCCCGCAGGATTTTACCGACTCGCGCAGCACTCTTTTTTCCGATCGCTTGCAGACTGGCTGTAGACGAAAACGTCAGCGCCGCAGCCGGGCCGCTTTTGCCGCGCAACCAGGCAAGCATTGGTATCGCCAGCAGTAGGAGCAGCAGCCACGGACGCGCAAACGTCAACGCGCTATTCCCCTGGAACCAATCAAAGAAGTTTGTCATACGGAGCGACGAGATTTTGTCCGCTTCGCGTGCCACCAAACGTCATCCTGAGCGGAGCGAAGCGAAGTCGAAGGATCCCGCAGAATTGCCTCAATGTTGAGCCACGAGATTCCTCCACTTGGGTCGGAATGACAGAGACAATTAAACGGTCGCAAGTTGACCTCCTTTCACAAAGCGGATTGCTTCTTCTAGCAACAATTCGCTGTCTGACGTTGTCGCTTCGTACTTGGCGAACTTAATGAGATCGCAGCGGCTCAAAAAATCCTCGAGCAACGATTTGTCATCGGCGGAAAACGATGGGGCTTTTGCCGCCGCAGTGAGAAATTCTATCGACGTTTGTCGAGTTGCCGGGACGCCGTATTGCTGGGTCACATAACGCCTCAGAATGTCGGACACGCGAATGCTAAACTGATACGGACTCATTCTGTCAATTTCAGGCCGAATTTGTTCGAGTTCTCCGAGCGCGATTTCGCGTGGGGCCTTCGGCGGCAACTGTGGTTTCCGTCGCTTCACAAACCACCACGCAACGAGACCGACCAGTGACAGAACGACAAATGCGATCACAAAAACAAGCCACGGAGGAATCAGCGAATAATCCACTGGCGGCGCTATGTCATGGAACTCATCAGCAGCGAATAAATACATGTTTATTACCTAGCAGCCGTCATTCCGAGCGAAGTCGAGGAATCCCGTAATGAAAGGTTTTAAGGCATTCCGCGGGATCCTTCGACTCCGCTGCACTTCGCTCAGGATGACTCGCTGGTGCACTTCACCCTCCTTTTATCGAACTCCGAGCCGCCGTTCGCGTTGTTTAAAGAACGAGCGTAACGGCGGCAGATAATCTCTGCCGGTTTGCAGCGTGATTGTATCAATATTGTTTCGTCGCAGCGTGCGCGAAAGCTCTGTTTCAAATCCAGTAACGAGATCTGTAAAAAGATTCCGCGTCTTGCGATCTGCAGTATTGATCTCGATTTGTTCGCCCGTTTCGGCATCCTCCAGCGTAATGATGCCGACGTTTGGCAGCGATCTTTCGCGTTCATCCTGAATCTGGATCGCTATGAAATCGTGCCGCCGGCCGCTCACCGCGAGCGCGCGCGAGAAATCCGGCGCTTGAAAATCCGAGATGAAAAACACAACCGCACGGCGAGTCACAATCTTGTTGAGATAATCCAGTGCCAGGCCGGGCTCAGTGCCGCGTCCCTGTGGTTCGAAGAACAAAATCTCCCGGATGATCCGCAGGGTGTGCGACCGACCTTTCTTAGGCGGAATGAAAAGTTCAACGCGGTCGGTGAACAGCAGCAAGCCCACCTTATCATTGTTTCGGATGGCACTGAATGCGAGGAGGCAGGCAACCTCGGCAGCTAGCTCACGTTTCGATTGCGTAGTGCTCCCAAAATTTCCCGAAGCGCTCACATCTACGACGAGCATCACAGTGAGCTCCCGTTCTTCTGTAAATTTTTTCACGAAGGCGCTGCCCATCCGCGCGGTGACGTTCCAATCGATCGCGCGAATTTCGTCGCCGGGTTGATACTCGCGCACGTCTTCAAAGTTCATTCCACGTCCTTTGAAAACGCTGTGATAATTGCCGGCGAACGCCGTCTCGACCAGACCGCGGGTCTTGATCTCAAGCGTTCGGATTTTCTTGAGAATCTCCGTTGTTTTCTCAGCCCGCTTGTCATCCCGAGCGGAGCGAAGCGAAGTCGAGGGATCCCGTGGCATCACAGATTACCTCCAACTGGTCGTAAAGCGTACATCTGATCAAAGAGATCACGCCATTCAGGATTTCTTTTCGCGATGAGTGCTTCCTTTTTTGACCGCCTCCAACACTTAAGCTGCTTTTCTCTCGCTATCGCGCTAGTCGGATCCGGATACGCCTCGAAATAAATCAGCTTATGAGCGTTGTACTGCCGAGCAAACGCGCTGCCAAAACCGAGCGAATGTTCATTCGAACGCCGCTCGAGGCTGTTGGTGACACCGACATACAAAACCGTGTGACGATCACCGTTGGTCAAAATGTACACGAAATAATTCTGATGTTGCATCAATGAGTTCTCGACTTAGTCGATAGCATTTGTTCGTGAGCAGCCGTCATCCTGGGCGAAGCGGAGTCGAAGGATCCCGCGGATTTTGCTTTTCGGTTACGCCACGGGATTCCTCGACTTCGCTCGGAATGACTGAAGTACGGCATCACGGCACTGGCAGGCCTGCAAAAATTCGTTCGATGATGGTCTCACTCGTCACCGTCTCGGCTTCGGCTTCGTAGCTGACGATGATTCGATGGCGCAACACGTCGGGGCCGATGCTCTTCACGTCCTGCGGCGTGACGTAGCCGCGGCCGTTCAGGAAGGCGTGGGCGCGTGCACCGAGTGCGAGATAAATGGTGGCGCGCGGCGAAGCACCGTAGCGAATCAGTCCTTCGAGTCGCAGATTGTAGGCAGCCGGATCGCGCGTGGCCCAGACCACGTCCACAATGTAATCTTTCACGCGGTCGTCGATGTAGATGTTGTTAACGACATCGCGCGCAGCGATGATTTGCTTCGGATCCACGACAGGATCTACTCGCAAATCCGGCGCCGAAGTCGCCATTAGATCGAGGATGCTTCGTTCCTCGCGTTTTTGCGGATAACCGATGTTCAATTTGAACATGAAACGGTCGAGCTGCGCCTCAGGCAGTTGGTACGTGCCTTCCTGTTCGATCGGGTTTTGAGTAGCGAGAACCAGGAACGGATCGGGTAACGGATAAGTTTTTTCGCCGATGGTCACCTGCCGTTCCTGCATCGCTTCCAACAACGCGCTCTGAACTTTGGCCGGCGCGCGATTGATTTCGTCAGCCAGAATTAGATTCGAGAAAATTGGGCCAAGCTTGGTGGTGAATTCGCCACTGCGTGGATTGTAAATGAGCGTTCCAACCAAATCTGCGGGCAATAAGTCAGGCGTGAATTGCAACCGCTGGAAACCGGTCTGAATGCCTGCGGCCATTGTTTTAACTGTCAGCGTCTTAGCCAACCCCGGGACGCCTTCGAGCAGGAGATGACCGTTGGCCAGCAGTCCCAGCAAAAGACGATCCACCAAATACTTCTGCCCGATCACAACGTGGCCAACCTGTTGCCGGAGCGCTGGCATCCACTGACCCAGCTCTCGTACTTCCTGCGTAATTTCCTGAGTCGATTTCATACGGTCTGCTCAGACAAGTTTGGCAGCGAGAATGTTCGATCAAAAACTCGCGTACACCGCTGGCGATCAGCCTTCGGTGCGGTGTCAAAAACGTGCTAAGAGTGACTCACAAATGTCAGCCCTCAAGCCGTGGCACCGAGCGACTCTTATAGTGGTACTTGCGGGTCTGGCAGTGGCGCTACTGGCATGGGTCGCGCGTACTGATCCGGCTATTAATTATTTGTCTCGTCATCGAGATGCGGAATGGATCGTTTTTCCGACTGCGGTTGATGCGCGCGCACATAACAGTGCCAGCCTGGATGCAACGTTCCGGCGCGAATTCGTTTTGCCTAAATCTGCGACGGCGCGCTTGCGCCTTCGTGCACTGCGTCGGGCGGAAGTGAAAGTAAATGGCGTTTCAATTCAGCTTCCGCAGAACCGTAATTGGAAAAACGTTTTAGAGATTAACATCGGGGAGCAGTTGCGCCAGGGCCCAAACATTGTCGAGGTGCGCGTGTTCAATCACAACGGGCCTCCAGCGCTCTGGCTCGTTTTGAGTACCGATCAACTAAATGTGCGCACCGATGAAAATTGGGAAGCATCCTTTACGGGTTCATCATGGAGGCATGCCGCACTCGCTTCGGCAGCAAAGACGCCCGGGCCTGGCAATCCCGTTGCAGATGGGGAATGCACTTTTGATGCAGCAAAGAAGATTTGGCCGCTCTGGATTTTGCTGATCGGCGTTGCCTGTGGATGCGTCATTCTCTGGAGCGCCGGCTTAAAGCGATTCAAACCACAGTCCATCGAACGAGTCGTCCTCCTTCTGATTTCCGCCATGTGGTTGTTTTTGTTTTGGAACAACACACGGCTTCTACCATTCCATGTCGGCTTCGATTCGATGGAACATCTCAAATACATCGATTACATCCAGCAACATTGGTCGCTTCCATCGCCGACTGAGGGCTTCGAGATGTATCATCCGCCGCTCTACTTTTTCATCGCCGCCTCGATCCTTTCGTTTTGTAAACTCTCGATTACTGATCCGGCCTCGGTTGCCGTTCTGCGTGCGCTAGGCGCAGTCTTCGGCATCGCGCAGTGTGTTCTGGTGTTCTTAACTTTGCGCCTCTTGCTTCCGGTCAGAGCGGCTCTGGTCGGCCTTATGCTGGCGGCTTTTCTGCCAATGCATTTGTATATTGCGCATTATGTGACGAACGAAGTTCTCACTGCCACGCTCGCGACGTTAACGGTTTACCTCTGCTTGCGTTTGCTTAAGAACGAAACGCCGCGCGTCGCACAATGTGTGTTTGTTGGACTGGCACTGGGCGCGACGATGCTGACGAAGGCGACCGGCCTTGTCTTAGTTCCCATAATAATCGCCGCGATCTGCGCAAAGCGTGTCCACACGAGGGCGCCGTTTGCTATTTCGTTGCGCAATCTCGGTTTGCTCATCGCGAGTTGTCTCGTGGTGTGCGGCTGGTACTACGCGCGTATATGGCTGAAGTTCGGAACGCCGTTGCTGGGCAATTGGGACGTCATAAGCGGATTCAACTGGTGGCAGGATCCCGGTTATCACACAGCAGCCGATTACCTCCGTTTCGGGCGTTCATTAGTAACCCCGCTGTTCAGCGGGTTCGCCGGATTTGCTGACGGCATGTATTCGACGTTATGGGGCGACGGTTTGTTAGGCGGGGCGTCGAGCGTGAATGCCCCCTGGAACCTCGGCCCGATGCTCGCAGGGTATTTGTGGGCTTTAGTTCCGGCAGTTTTGATTGTTATCGGCGCGGGCGTCGCCGGTGTCCGATTCCTTCGGAAACCGTCGGCCGAATTGTTTGTGTTGCTTGCTTTGTCTGTCGTCGTAGCGCTGGGCTTAGGTTTTATGAGCCTGAAAGTTCCTTCGTACGCGCAAGCCAAAGCGTTTTATGGATTATCTGCTCTGTCGTCGCTTTGTTTCTTGGGCGCGGTTGGTTGGGAAACGGTGACCAACAAGTGGAAGCATTTTCGATTTATCATCGATGCGCTCCTGGTATTTTGGACGCTGAACAGCTTGGCGACGTTCTTCATTATTCCTTCTGCACCGCAGCATCTGTACGCAGTAAAAATTCTGGGCCAGGAGGGTAAAATTGAGCAGGCGGCGACGGAAGCAGCTAAAGCAATCGAAGCTGATCCTTCGAACGCTTCGGCGCACGGATATCGCGCTTTGAGCTTCAGCGAGCTCGGCGATGATGCGGAGGCCGTGAAGGAAGCCGAGCGCGCAGTCCAGTTAGCTCCTACAGATTCCACGGCCTATCTCAACCTCGCTATTGCAGCCAAGCGCACTGACATGGAACGCGCTGTTGCAGAAGCCAGACGCGCAATTGACCTGGGGCCGGAAAATTTTTCAGCGTACCAACTGCTAATGAAGTGTTTTTTGGAATCGGGACGCTACCAGCAAGCAGCGGCATTCGGACCGGAATGGCTGACTGTGTCACCCTTCGATGCTGCGGCGCATTCTTCTGTGGCTCTGGCAACGGCACATACTGGTGACTTGATGACGGCCGCACGACAACTCGGTTATGTGATGATGCTGCGACCGAACGCTGAGGAAGCGCTGACCCAACTGCATCAGATTGTGGTGTCGCTGGCTAAAGCGCCTGATGGATTGCAACGACTTCGTGACATTGCAACGAATGCACCGGATTCACCGCGAATGCTGGACGAACTCGCATGGTTGCTTGCGACCTATCCCGATTCCCATGCGCGCGACGGCGCCGAGGCAGTTCTTCTTGCCGAACGCGCTTGTGCGCTTACCGACCGCCGCATTCCTGGTCTTCTCGCAACGCTGGCTGCGGCTTATGCCGAAGCTGAAGATTTCCCACGTGCAATCGCAACCGGCGAAGAAGCGCTGAGCAAGGCACGCTCCCTGAATGATACCGACGGCATACAACTGAGTGGAAATATTCTCGCGTCGGTTCGCACAAATGTTCCATATCGCCACGAGCCCGAGCAGTAGCCGGATCTCTCGCTTCAGGATCAGCGTCGCGCATTATCCCTGGCCCTCGCACGCGCCGTTAAGACGATCGGCAACCCCGGGTACGGTTCAGCTTCCCGAATGCGAGCTTCGAGATAGCGCCGATACGTTTCGGTGATCAAATGAGGATCATTTACGAACAGGACGAATTCCGGCGGTGTGAGATTGCGTCGAGATTTATCGAAAGGCGACGCTTTTCCTCGGAGTCTGTCGGCGGACTGGTCAGCTTCACCGAGGCTACCGCTTCCAAGGAGGCCGCCATTCTTTGGTTGCGTCGCGTAAAATAACTTCAGACGGCGGCCTTTGACCAAGGGAGGTGGATTTGCTTCAAACGCCTGCCGCAGCAGGCGATTTAGAACTCCCGTTCCGATGCGCTTCCGTGCCGCATCTTGGACTTTTTCGATCAACGCAAAAAGGCGAGCGACATTTTCGCCAGTCAACGCAGACGTGATTAGCACCGGCGCGTATTTGAGGAAGAAAATTTGCGACCGCGTCTCCTCGACTAATTGCCTGCTCAACTGCTTTTCCTTACTTCTCCGCTTAACCAAGTCCCATTTGTTTAAGGTGATGATGGCTGGTTTTCGCGCGGTTTGAATCAGGCCAGCGATCCGTTTGTCCTGGGCGGTCACGCCCATTGTGAGATCGATGATCAGAATACAAATATCAGCGCGACGAATGCTGCGCTCGGCACGCATAACGCTGAAAACCTCAGCAGAGGTAGAAACTTTTCCTCGGCGGCGAATCCCGGCGGTGTCGATGAAAAGGAACTTCCAGCCCTCGCGTTCGTAAACGATATCGATGGCGTCGCGGGTTGTGCCGGCCAATTCGCTCACAATCGCGCGTTCGCTATGAACGATAGAGTTGATAAGCGAAGATTTACCAACGTTCGGCCGGCCGACGATCGCGATCGCGATTGGATGCTTAACGTTCAACCCGCGTTCGCCGAGGTTACGTCTAACAGATGTTGGATCGTCGATGTGAGCAGGCGATGGGAGTTGCAATTCGATTGCGTCCAGTAGTTCTGAAATGCCGCGATCATGTTCTGCGCTGACGGAAATTATCTTTTCGAAGCCTAACGAATCGAATTCCACAGCCAACGGGTCGTGCTTCTCGGTGTCTATTTTGTTAACCACCAGCACGACTGGTTTTCGCGATTTTCGCAACATCCGCGCCAGTTCTTCATCGACAGGCGACAGGCCTTCTTTTGCGTCGACGACGAATAGGAGAAGATCGCTCTGACGCAGCGCGTTTTCGGCAGCGTGTCGTACCTGCTGGGTCAGTTCGGATTCGCCGGCGCCAAAAATTCCTCCGGTGTCCCAAAGTGTGAACGGATGCTCGGCGCGAGTGCAGGTTGCCGAAAGTCGATCGCGTGTGATTCCGGGTTGGTCATGAACAATCGCAATTTTCCGGCGAATAAGACGATTGAACAGCGCGGACTTGCCTACATTCGGCCGCCCGACAATGGCTACATTTGGCAGCGCGTGTGCCTCATTCACCACAGCATCTGGCATCTAGGGTTTTGTCGGATGCGCGTGGCCTTCTGCCTGCAATTGGCGGACGCCGTCCGTAACGTAAAGGATCCCTGAAATCAGTGTGAACGCGCCGGCGACCAGCACAACATAGAGCACGGGAATAATATGCAGTTGTAGCATCACCCATCCGATCGCGACCATCTGTAAAACCGTCGCAATCTTTCCCGTCCAGTGTGGCTTGACCTGAACTTTTCCATTGAGCAAATACAGAACAAGCGTCCCCACGAGAAGAATGGCATCGCGCGAAATCACGAGCACTGGAAACCACGCCGGGAATTTTCCGCTGCCCGGTTCAAATTCGCTCCAGTTCGTTAGGCTTAACGTAATGATGCCGCTCAGCAAAAGCCCTTTGTCGGCAATGGGATCGAGAATGACTCCAAGGGTGCTGCGTTGGTTGTATCGTCGAGCAACGTAACCGTCGAGTCCGTCGCTTACCGCGGCGAGAATGAAAATTGCGATCGCTGCAAACCGCTGCCATTCGAGTGGCTGGCCGCGTTGAATGCTTTCGCCGTAATAAATCGCCATTGCGACGAAAGCCGGAATCATGAGGATCCGAACAACGGTGATCTTGTTCGCGGTGGTCATGGCGCGGGAAAATTGTAGGGCGGTTGATTGGTTCGCGCCAGCGAACTCGTCCTCCCACTCCGCTTCTATGTAGCTCGGCACTGGCAGCATCTTTTCTGCAAAACACTTATACTCATGGTCGTTAGGCCTTGATGAAGGCTAGCAAGTCGGCGTTTATCGTCTCAGCGTTGGTGGTAGGCATTCCGTGCGGAAAACCTTTGTAAGTCTTGAGCGTCCCGTTCTTCAGCAGCTTGGCCGATAACGGTGCGGAGTCGGCGTAGGGAACGATCTGATCGTCGTCACCATGCATCACGAAGACTGGCACCGTGATCTTCTTCAGATCTTCAGTGAAATCGGTCTGTGAAAAGGCGACGATGCCATCGTAATGCGCCTTTGCTCCACCCATCATACTTTGACGCCACCAGTTCTGGATGATCGCTTCCGACGCTTTCGCGCCCGGCCGGTTGAACCCATAGAATGGTCCCTCCGGCAGGTCGCGATAAAATTGCGACCGATTGGCTGCAAGCTGCGCCTGCAATCCGTCGAATACTTCTTTGGGAAGGCCGCCGGGATTCGCCGGCGTCTTCACCATCAACGGCGGCACCGCGCTAATCAGCGCAGCCTTCGCGACTCTTTTTTCGCCATGCCGTCCCAAATAATGCGTTACCTCGCCGCCGCCGGTGGAATGACCAACGTGCACTGCGTCTTTCAGATCAAGATGCGCAGTCAAAGCCGCAAGATCATCGGCGTAATGATCCATGTCATGGCCGTCGCTGGTCTGAGTGGACCTTCCGTGGCCACGCCGGTCATGGGCGATGACGCGATAGCCGTGTTTGAGGAAGAAGAGCATCTGCGCATCCCAGTCGTCCGCCGACAGCGGCCAACCGTGGCTGAAGACAATGGGCTGTCCACTGCCCCAGTCTTTGTAATAGATGTCGATGTTAGCTCCGTTTTCTTGTCCCACAGTTACGTATGGCATGATGTGTTTTCCTTTAGTTAGGTTGTTGTTAGGCACCGTTAACGCAAACCACCCGCGATAAGGAGCGTTTCGCCGGTAACCCATTTGGAATCGTCTGAAGCGAAGAATACGGCAGCAGGCGCGATATCGTCCGTCTGACCGACTCGACCGAGCGGCGTTTGCGATTCCATCATGGTTCGGAATTCGCTTTCATGAAATCCGCCGGTAATCACTCCGTCTGTGATCACCATACCGGGCCTGATTGCGTTCACCCGGATCTTGCGCGCCCCAAGTTCCTTTGCCAGCGTCCGCGTGATCGCGTCGACCGCAGCCTTCGTTGCATTGTAAACTACTCCGGTCGGTGGCGTCAGCACGCTGGCGAGCGACCCAATATTGATGATGCTGCCCCCAGCAGGATTGAAATGCTTCAGCGCTTCCTGCGTGGCGAGGATCGTTCCGAGAACGTTTGTATCGAACATCCGGTGGAATTGCTGCTCCGTGACTTCCTCCAGAAGCACGAACTCGTAAACGCCGGCGTTATTGACCAGGATATCGATCTTTCCGAATGCTTTCTCTGCTTCCGTGAACAGTTTCTCAACTTCTGTCTTCTTCGCTACGCTGCCTTGGATAGCGACAGCTTTTCCGGCGCGCTTGATAATTTCATCTACCACGCGATCTGCGTCTTGCTTTGCCGAGACGTAATTAACGATTACGGACGCGCCCGCCTCCGCAAACTCTTTTGCAATCCCCGCGCCGATTCCCTTCGATGCTCCTGTTACTACTGCAACTTTTCCAACTGGTTTATCGCTTTTCATTTTGGTCCACTGTTTATCTAGTGATCCCTGATTCCGGTTCAAGCCGAACGATGCGCTGAATGTTTAATGCAGGGACGTCCGCGACTCAAAGGCGGCGATGCCGCGTTTGCAGGACCAATTTCCAAAACGTTCAAGCTTCGGGTCCGTGAAACGAGTGAATCAGTTCCGTTGGCGCGTGGCTCCGAACAGGAACCGAGTGCGACGCTCGGTCTCGTCGATGCAAACTTTGATCACCGGTCCTCGCGGAGTGGGGATGTTCCTCGCAGACTTTGTGCGTCTCGCGCGCGCGTGTTCGCATTCGGAATATGCATCCACGCCGAAGTTCCGCGGCGTTTTGATCAGGATACTCGCGCGATTCGGACATCGCGGCCCCCAAAAAAATGAGAAGACGTAGTTTGGGTAACTCAGGGTTAGAGGTCGCGCCGTTGGCGTTCGGCGGGAATGTTTTCGGCTGGACGGTGGACGAGCGAACGTCTTTCAGATTGCTAGATGGTTTCATCGCCGCCGGATTCAATCTGATCGACACTGCTGACGTTTATTCAAAGTTCGCATCGGGCAATCGTGGTGGTGAATCGGAAACTATCATCGGCAAGTGGCTCAAGCAGGGCGGCAGACGCGATAAAGTCCTCATTGCCACAAAAGTCGGGCTCGAGATGGGACCGCGCAGGAAGGGTCTTTCGGGCGCGTACATCGTGCGGGCGGCCGAAGATTCGTTGAGGCGGCTGCAAACGGACTATATCGATCTTTATCAATCGCATCGTGACGATCCCGAAACCCCTCTGGATGAGACGCTGCAAGCTTACGCGCAGTTGATGGAGCAGGGGAAGGTCCGCGCCATCGGGGCGTCCAATTACAGCGCCGAACGACTCTCCCATGCACTAGCGGTAAGCAGAAGGCATGGATTGCCAAGATATGAATGCCTTCAGATGGAATATAATCTTTACGATCGCGCAGAGTACGAGAAAACACTCGAACCGGTGTGCATCGAGAATGGTTTGGGAGTCCTCAGCTATTTCTCGCTGGCGAGCGGATTTCTGACAGGCAAATACAAATCTGCAGCCGACGTTGCGAACAAAGCGCGCGGCGATTTCGTGAAAAAATATCTGAATGAGCGCGGCTTTAAGATTATTGAAGCGTTGAATGAGGTAGCGAAGCAACTTGATGCAACGCCTGCGGGCGTCGCTCTGGCGTGGTTGATAGCGCGGCCAACGGTCACCGCGCCCATCGCAAGCGCAACAAGCCTGACGCAGTTGAAGGAGCTGATCGGCGCGACCAAGCTCAAATTAGATGAAGCATCGCTGGGGCTTTTGAATCGAGCGAGCGATTGGCGAGTCTAATACTGCAATGATGGGTGACCCGTTAGGCGGTCTTTCGACACGCAAATTGCATTTTGACGTAGCAGACGCGCGGCATTTCGGCGATTAAGGGCAGAGTGCTTTGCTCAACTGAAAAATGAAAGACGATGCTTCTCCTACTCGCGTCACTTTCTTGTTCGACGTGGACAACACGTTGCTGGATAACGATAGAGTCGCAGCAGATCTACAACGCCACCTCGTCAGCGAAATTGGCTCGAAGGGAGCGCAGGAATACTGGCAGATCTTCGAGCAACTGCGCGCCGAATTGGGCTATGCTGATTATCTCGGCGCGTTGCAACGGTATCGAGACAAACATCCGCGCGCCCCGCATTTGGTGTGCGTGTCTGATTTTTTGATCAATTATCCATTCATCGAGCGTCTTTTTCCCGACTCGATCAAGGTGATCCAGCACGTGCAGCAATGGGGTCCAGCGGTCATTCTCTCGGACGGCGACGTCGTTTTCCAACCACTCAAGGTCAGTCGCTCAGGACTGGCCGATGCTGTCGCCGGTCGTGTGTTAATTTATGTGCACAAGGAGCAGGAACTCGACAATGTCGAGCAACGCTATCCAGCGGAGCATTACGTGCTCGTGGACGACAAACTGCGTATCCTGGCCGCCGTAAAAAAATTCTGGCGAGCGCGTGTGACCACTGTTTTTGTCAGGCAAGGCCACTATGCCAATGATCCGAAAATCCTCTCCAACTATCCGGCAGCGGACATCAGCATCGAACGTATTGGGGATCTGCTGCAATATGGTCTGTACGAATTGCTGAAGGCGAAAACGTGAGCAGACAGCGTCGCTAACGCCAATCGGAAAAGATGAGCTTCTCCCAGCAGTAGTCGCAACTCAGCGGAAGCGTGATTGTGGCTCCTGCTGCGAATTAAATAACGCAGCCACATCGAAATCCGAACGTAATGTTATTACTGGATGCAAAAACAAGAGAAACAAAACATGACGGCTGAGAACCTCGAAAAAGTGAAACTGCTCGCGCGTGATTTGCGGGATGGAAAAGAGTTTCCGCGTAGTCCGCGAGCCACACTGGCAGGTTATGTATTGGCGGCGCGCGCCGTGGACAAATGCCGCGCAGTACTTCTGGATTGGCACGGCGGATACCACTCCAATTGCCCGCTCGATCAGCGCTGGTTGAATTTTGCCGAAATTGATTACGGCGATTTTCGTGCGGTCGTCGCCACCGGTGCGACCGACGACGAGATCGCCGAATGGATTGAGAAAAATGCCAAGAAACGGTCGCGCGCTGAGATCGTTGCCTGGAATAACAAGGAACGCGACCTGCGTCTCAGTGATCTGCCGCCTGAGCTTCAGGAATACATGGAGAATTACATCCATCAATATGTCCCGCGTAACCGCGTCGTGTATCATTGGTTCGACGTGTACGATCTGGAAGAGCAGCGAATCTAAAATCGTGGTAGGGACGCCGCGCTGCGGCGTCCGGTCGGCGCAACGCGCCGACCCTACCTCATCCCTTCAACTTCTCGCAACCTGATGTTGATCTCGGACGTGAGCGTCCGATGAACGGGACATTTGGCGGCGATCTCCATCAGCTTCGCGTGCTGTTCTGCGCTCAACGACCCTGTCAGTTCCACTTCAACATCGATTCTATCAACCATGCCGTTCTTCGTGTCGCACTCCTGACAATCGCTTGCGTGAATGCGCGAGTGCCACAGGGAAACCGTGACATTTTCCAGTGGCAAATGATTTCGACGCGCGTAAAGGCCGATTGTCATCGAGGTGCAGATGCCAAGGCTCGCGAGCAAGTAATCGTATGGATCCGGCCCGGCATCGCCACCGCCGGCGCTCACCGGTTCGTCCGCGACAAAGTCATGCTTACCCGCAGTGATCTCTTGCTGAAAATTCTGCGCGCTGCCGCGCACGACGATGTGCGGTGTCTCTTTAGCGGTTTGTGTAGCCATAACCCAAATCACGAACGCAGGATGCCCGCGAACGCGTCGCGGTACCGCCAGATGAGAAAGACCAATAAAATCGAAATGACGGCGGCCATTGGCAGCCCGCTTGGGTCCATCAAGATGTGGACGAGATCGATGTTCACAATTACGGGAGCGAGTAATACCAAACCGAGAGGGACGAAACGTCCGATGAGCAGGAGCAAGCCGCCAACTATTTGGAACAGGGCGACAATGTGAAGATAGTGGCTCTGGAAAAGGGCCTTACTGAAATCTCCAAGCAGCCCCGGAGGCGGCGGCGGCATCGGAATGAAATGCAAAAAGATATTCGAACCGAAGACAACGAAGATCAGCCCGAGAAGAACTCGCGCGATAATGGTGACGACTTTCATTTCCAAATCATGATGTGGTTGATGGTAAATTCCAATCTTGAACTTCTGTAAGCTCGGCTTCAGGAATGATTCCGGAAGCCAAGGAGTGACGGCTTCCCAGCCGTCAATGCTTAGTTTCGACGGTTGCCCAAGCCGTCATTCCCTGCCTTAAATTCCGGCCCGGTCGAGAATTGAGTCGAGCACGCTTTCAGCTTCGAAAACTTCGCGCGCAACATCGCGAGCGGCGCGAGAGTGTTTGGCGTAATCGGCATTAATTCTTTTCGCGGCATCTGCGACCTCGTCCAGCGTCCGAAAAGATAAGAGTCCCTCTTTGCCGCCGTAATTTTTCGTAAAGCCAGTTTCTTGGGTAATAACAGGACGGCCAGCAGCAAGATAACAGGCGCTGCGATCGCTGAACCAGCCGGTATTTAGCCGGACATACTGATCTTTCGCGACCGTGAATTCACCTTTCGAGCGTTGGATGTAATCGCGATAGAGCCAGTAATCGACGCTCATCTGCAATGGCGAGGTCAGACGCCAACTGTTTTGCTCAAATTTTTTGCGTGTTTTTGTATCATCGATGTTGGTTGCCATTTCGAATGTTTCGCCAGCTGTTTTCGGCGCGGAGACGAACCGGAGAAATTCGCGCGATTTGCTCCAGAGATATTTTTTGCCCCGCCATGTAATGTCTTTCAAACCACTTGTGGACCAGTTCGCGATTGTTGTGAACACCGCTGCGCGAGAAGACGAACGGGCCGTCTTCCAAAGATCTGTCACAACTGGTTGCCGTGTGGGCAGCCATTTGAAGCCATGCAGCGGCACCGGAAAGTTTTTCGTGCCGATATTTTCGCCGAATGTGAAAAGCGCGTGATGCCGCCGCAGATATTCGGCTGTCGGTTTCAGGCCTTTGTCGATCTTAATTTGCTCCACTCCAGGATCGCTCTCGATGTACAGGATGCGATCGGAAACAAGTAAATCGTCATTGAACTCCTGCGTGCCGCAAACGTTCAGGATTGCATCGGCGTCGCGATAAAGTTGCCGGATTTTCTTCAGCGGAAAGCCTGCCGTTGGATTACCTGGCAAGTAACGTGCGCAATACGCCCAGCGATCTTTGAAATCGAAGTCGCGAGCCAGGCGGTCGAGAACTTTTGCCGCGTAATCGAACTCGTCGGTAACTTCGAATGTTTCCGGGTTGTACGGAAGACGCGCCGAATCTTCGATGAAATAGACGTCGTGCCCGAGCCGTTGCAATCCCACGACGTAATGAATGTGTTGCCAGACAACGCCCGCAATCGGCATCGAGCCCATGAAGCCCATCACCACAATGCGCTTGCGTTTCATGAAGAAGAAAACGCGGAATGCATAATGTCGAACGCAGAAGATCGAATGAAGAGAATTCGGCATTGGGCGCCGGGAATTATGCGTTGGGCGTTGGAACCACTCACGCTTGGAATTTTTTCACGATTGCCGCCGGATTCCCCGCCACGACCGTGTTCGGTTCGACCGATTTGGTGACTACTGATCCGGCCGCGACAACTGAGTTCTCGCCGATGGTGACGCCCTTCAGAATCACGGCGTTCATTCCAATCCAGACGTTGTCGCAGATTTTGACTGGCACGGTTTTCAATTTCGGGCGCGCCGGACGATTCTTGAAGTACGGCGCCAACGCCTCCGCGTCGATCAGGCGTTGCGCCGGTTCGATCGGATGAAAATCGGAATCGGCGATGCCGACGTTCCATGAAACAAGACAATACGAGCCGATCTCGATCTTTTCCTCCGCCATGATCAACGCGCCATTGAGCAGCGTGAAATTGCCGACTGTGCATTGGCCATTAACTCCGATCGCAAATGAGCACCCTGCATAACAGGAAACATGTTTGCCGAAGACCACTGCGCGCGGTTTTTTGTTTCGGAGAAACCGGAAAATTTGCGCGGTCTCGCAATAAAAACCTTCGCCGAACTCCACGTTCGGCGGGATTGGCTCCTGCCACCAATCGTGTTCTACGTGCCGATCTTCTTTAACGTTGCTCATGGGAGTTGCTTCCTCAACGACTGGAGCTGGCCTGCCCTCAGGCCGCGGCGCGAGGGCGCGCCGTCTCCATGTCTCGCAAGCGAGACGCATGCGCTACTGTGTGGGAAAGTTTCCCGATGCATAAAGTTTCGCGTAAACGCCACCGCGGGTGAGGAGTTCCGGACCGCGGCCTTGTTCGATGATGCGTCCGTGATCTAGCACGATGATTTGGTCGAGGTTGTGAATGGTCGCCAGCCGATGCGTGGCGATCAAGGTTGTCCGGCCGTGCATTAACTCCTTAATGGTTTCCATGATGGCAGCTTCGGTACTTGGGTCGAGGGCCGAAGTCGGTTCGTCTAGCAACAAGATTGGCGCATTTTTCAGAAAGGCTCTCGCGATTCCGATGCGCTGCCGTTGACCGACGCTCAAGTGACCGCCGCGTTCGCCCACGAGGTTGTCGTATCCCTCCGGCATTTGCCGAATAAACTCGTCTGCCTGGGCCCGACGCGCCGCTTCAATAATCTCTTCCTCCGTCGCCTCAGGTCGGCCGTAGGCGATGTTCTCGCGGACGGTGGTAGAGAAAAGTAGCGTGTCTTGGAGGACGATGGCGATCTGATTGCGCAAAGATTTCTTTGTAATCTCGTCGACGTCGCGACCATCCAGCATCACGGAACCCGCAGCCGGATCGTAAAAGCGCGGTACTAAACTGAGCAGTGTGCTTTTTCCCGCGCCCGTGCCGCCCACGAGTCCCACAATTTGATTTGGTGCGATAGAAAGATTGATATCGCGCAAGACGATTCGGCTTTCGGCGTAACCAAAATCGACCGAGCGAAATTCGATCGCGCCTTTAGCCGACGAGATATCGACGGCGGTCGGGGAATCCCGCACGTCATCCTGACTATCCAACACTTCGAAGCAGCGTTTCGCGCCCGCTGTAGCGCCTTCCATTGCCCACGCCGTGTACGTGAGGGATTCCAATGGTTGATAGAGCATCAGGAGGTAAGCGCTAAAAACCAGCAACGAACCCAGGCTCAGAGTGCCGGCGAGCACATGCAAAGTTCCTACGTAGTACATCGCCGCCGTGCCGATCACCATGAGAGTGCTGATTACCAGAGCGCTGTTCACATTCGTCAACGTTAGCCGCAGATTTGCCTGCAAACTCTGCTGCGCCTGCTGATGAAATTGTCGGACCTCGAAGTCTTCGCGCCCAAAAGCGTGAACCATTCGAATCGAGCTCAGTCCCTCCTGCGCTTGCGCGAGGACGGCGCTTTCCTGTTCCTGAATTGAAGTCGAATCACTGCGAATCCGGCGCGCAAAGAAATAAATCGCGCCCACGATCAGAGGCACGATCGCCAGCGAAAGCAGCGTCAATACCCAGTCGAGTCTCAGCATTACGATGAATGTGCCGATCAGCGCGATTGCCGAAGCAAAGATGTTGGTGAAACCTTTGTTGTAGATTGTTTGTATCGACTGTGAGTCGTACGCAACACGAAAACTGGAATCGGCAGACCGCCGCGCGTCATGAAATTTAAGGGAGAGGCGTTGCAGATGAGAGTACAAATCGGTGCGTAGCTTCAGCAGCGCCTCAAGGCCGATCTTCACAAACAGATAATTCGTGATCCAATTGATGATGCCCCATGCAAACTGGATCAGGATCAGTGCGAGACAGAGTAGGGGAACCAAAGTCCGCCAATCACCGCGCGCAGAGGGCGCTGGTCGCAGAAAATCGTCCACGATGATTTTAAATGGCCACGGCTTGAGCAGATTCAGGCCGATGCCAACCAGCGACAGAAACAGGCCGATTGTTGTTTTTCCCCAGAACGGCTGGTAGTAGCGAAGGACGCGCCGGTAAATCGACATCTGAATTTTGGAATTGCGGATTTTAATTTTTGGACTGAACTAGGGCGAATTCATTCGACTTGAGATCGGAAGATTTCTCGGCAGGGCTTGGCCTGAGGGTAGTCGAAGGGCTCGGAGTGACAACATGCATCATCTGGTTCAAATCTGGTTTCAGTGGGTCGAGCAGTGGGGATATCTCGGAATCATTCTGCTCATGGCCATGGAAAGCTCGATCCTTCCAGTTCCCAGCGAGATCGTTATTCCGCCTGCCGCATTTCTCGCTTTGGAGGGGAAACTAAACACGTTCGGTGTCATAGCCGCCGGCACGTTCGGCTCATGGCTTGGCGCGACGGCGACTTATTGGGCTGCATTGTGGCTTGGACGCGTCTTTATCGCCCGCTGGGGACGCTATTTTCTGCTCAGCGAACATAAACTAGAGCGGGCCGAAAACTGGGTTCGTCGTTACGAAGCAGGAGGCATTTTTTTTGCGCGCCTTTTGCCGGTGATCCGCCACGTCATTTCTATTCCCGCTGGAATCATTCGCATGAACTTCATCACCTTCAGTCTAATGACCTTGGCGGGATCGGCGCTGTGGTGTTCCGTCCTGGCGTGGTTTGGGCAAAAAGTGGTGACGCGTGAAATGATCGACTCGCAAGATGCTACGGCTTTGATCAAAGCCGTAAAGGAGAGCGGTCATTTTCACATGATCGTGATCGCATGCGCCGTGCTCACCGTTCTTTATCTGCTGGTGGTCAGTCTGACAGATAAAAAGCGGAGAAACTAATTGGGCAGCGGTCGCAGGGCGATGGGTAGCTTCATCTCAAAGGTCGTGCTGTAGATTGCGCTGTCCTCGCGCAGCGACTTAGCCCCTAAGCATTGAATCCGGTCCAGCAGCGGATTCCTATCGGTCTGAAGTTTTTATGTTTCGAAATTGAACAAAAGTGTCACGAAACGGTCAGTTCTAAGGTGCATAGAAAGTGAACAACTGCACTCACACCATGGACGACATATTCACAATGAAGGCTGGCATCGGACCTGCTCAGAGTAAAAACGGGCAACATATGAAAAGAAATCCTGAATTTCGCCAAATCATTAGACCGCGCACTCGGCTTTCGCTCGGTGACCTGATCCTGGCAGTGGGTTCCTGCACGCGCAGCAGCACAGAGATGGTTGCAGCGGTGGCGGACCTCCTGGCCAGCGGCCAAGTACGCGTAAAGGATAACGGACGTTTCCTGCGCGCCCGCGTTTGCTAAGAAGCGGCTCTTTCAACGGAGTTTCGCTAGCTTGGTACCGCATCTTTGCCGATATCGCCCTGAATAGCGCGGTGCTACGCACCGCACCAAATTTCAACCGCTTCAGCGGTTTTTGATCCCGCGCTGCTCGAAGTGTTGACAGCAGAATTTGAGTTCAAAGCGCTCGCTGAAGCTAGGTGCCAACGGAAAAGAACTGCGATGCTTTAAAAACGCTTTTCGCACACCGCGGTCGCTTTTATGATGCCAGCGTGATCGATCGTTATTCCCGGCCAAAGATGAGCAAAATTTGGTCGGATCAACGCAAATTTGAAATCTGGCTGGAAATTGAAGTGCTCGCGTGCGAGGCAATGGCCGAGCTTCGCCAGATTCCGCAAGAGGACGCCGCTGAGATTCGAAAACAGGCGCGGTTTTCGATTCCGAAGATCCTCGAAATCGAAAGGCGAACCAACCACGACGTCATCGCTTTTCTCGAAAATGTAGCCGAATCCGTCGGGCCGGCGTCCCGCTGGATTCACCAAGGGCTGACTTCATCAGATATTTTGGACACGACGCTCGCGGTCCAATTGAACGAGTCCTCCCAAATCCTTCTCGATGATCTGGAATCGCTTCGAAGGGTAATCGCAGACCAAGCGCGACGGTACAAAATGACACCGATGATCGGCCGGAGCCACGGTGTGCACGCTGAGCCGATCACGTTTGGGTTGAAGCTGGCGCTGATGTTTGATGAATTCGGTCGCGCTATTGAGCGCCTGACTCAAACTCGAGAGCGCATTCGCGTCGGTAAAATCAGTGGAGCAGTCGGTACGCACGCGCACATCGATCCAAAAATCGAGCGTTCGGTGTGTGAGAGGCTCGGCTTAAAACCGGCGACGCTTTCGACGCAAATCGTGCAGCGCGATCGTCACGCAGAATTTATGACCAGTCTGGCCTTGATAGCATCGAGCATTGATCGCTGGGCGACGGAGTTTCGCCATTTGCAGCGGACTGAAGTGCTCGAAGTAGAAGAATTTTTCGGCGAAGGCCAGAAAGGCAGCTCTGCCATGCCGCACAAACGCAACCCGATCACAAACGAGCGATTGAGCGGATTAGCCCGTGTAATTCGTGGGAATGCTGTCGTTGCGCTGGAGAACGTGGCGCTTTGGCACGAGCGCGATATCAGCCATTCTAGTGCCGAAAGGATCATTTTGCCGGATTCATGCATCCTGCTGGATTACATGCTCGTGAAATTGCGCGATGTAGTCGAAAAATTGCAGGTTTATCCGGATCGAATGGCCGAGAATCTCGCGCTCACAAAGGGCCTGTATTTCAGTCAATCGATCCTGCTCGCGCTCACGAGCGCAGGCGCAGAGCGTAAGAACGCATATGAAGCCGTGCAACGCGCGGCCATGAAAACATGGAAGGGCGACGGGACATTTACAGAAAACGCAAAACGTGAACCCGAAATCATCGCCCGTCTTTCACCAAAAGAAATCGATCGTCTCTGCTCGCTCGACGTTCACTTTAAACACGTCGATGCGACATTTAAGGCGCTCGGCTTAGAGTAATAGACGGCGTTGGCTCAGCGGATCGTGGACAATATTCGGCGCGTTCGGCCTTCGTTTATTCGTATCGCAGCGCTTCGATAGGATCGAGGTTGGCTGCGCGATACGCCGGATAGAGTCCGAAACCAATGCCGATGGCGGAGCAAACAAGAAGTCCGGCAATTGCCCAGCCGTAGGGAAAGATGATGTCCACCTTCAGCCAAGCTGCCAACAAATCGCCGGCGATGATTCCAAGGACAATTCCCAGGATTCCGCCGGCTTCGGAGATGAATACGGCTTCGGTGAGGAATTGACGCAGGACGTCGCCACTGCGTGCGCCGATTGATTTCCGCACACCGATTTCTTTTGTCCGCTCGGTAACGCTTACGAGCATGATGTTCATGATGCCGATTCCTGCAGCTAAAAGTGCGATGAAGCTGACGACGAATGCGCCAATGCGCACCACGCCAGCGACTGAAGTGAACGCGCTTTTCAGTGAGTCGTTAGAATAAATCTCGAAATCGTTTTCCTGGTCGGCGCGCAGTCCACGCGCAATGCGCATGGCGCTTATGCCTTTGTCTAGCGTTTGATTGTAAGTCTCCGTGGAGAACGCTTGCGTGGCGATGTTCACCGTACGTTTCGCCTCACCGAAGTCCTCGAAAAACCGCGTAATTGGCATGATACAAAGATCATCCTGGCTTTGGCCAAAGGAAGTTCCTTTCTCCGCGAGTACGCCGACGATTGTGTAAGTGTGACCGCTAACTCTCACCACTTTGCCAATCGGCGATTCGTGGGGGAACAATCGTTTCTCGATCATTTTGCCCACGACAATCACTCGGCGCGAAAGCTCGACGTCTTCGTCGTTCAAGTTCCGGCCATATCCGAGGGTGTAGGCGTTTGCTGCGAGAAAACTGCCGTTTGTTCCTACAATGAGAAGGCTCGGGGTGGTCTTCACGCCATTGTAAACAGCCTGCCCCTTCACCTCGTAACCAAAAGTTTTGAGACAGATTTCGCGTGCGTTGCCTTGCATCAACTTCGCGTAGTGCAGTGCTTCGCGATACGTCACGTTGCGGCGGTTCTGATATTTTTTCTTGATCTCGCCGCCGACGTTCACGTTCGCCGGGTACTTGGCGAATTGGAAAATGTTCGACCCGAGAAAACTAATGCCGCTTTCAATGGAGGACTGCAGCGCCCCAATAGCCGTCATTACCGAGATCACCGAGAAAACGCCGATGGTAATGCCGATCATTGTCAAAGCAGCGCGCAGTTTGTTCGCGCCTAACGACGCCAGCGCCATCTTGATGATTTCGCTGAATAACATCTCATTAACACCGGCGTTCAGGCCGGTGAAATTGCATCGCCTCCAATAGCGGCCGTTTTAACGGCTTACTTCTCGCCAAGACTCTGGAATTCAGTGGAGACCCAGCTAGAAGCCGTTGAAACGGCTTTGAGCATTCGGCGCCAATGTCACCGGCCTCAAAGGCTGGTGTTAGTGAAAAGATCGGTGACTCACTCATACCTGAGCGCAGCCACCGGATCGAGCCGAGACGCGGACCAAGCCGGGGCGAAGCCGGAGAACAAACCTGTGAGAATCGAGACGATCATGCTTACAAGGACCAGGCCAAGCGAAAATTGGATTGGAAAAGAGGGAAACGCCTGGCCAATGCCGGTGCACATCACATAGGCAAACCCCAATCCGATGAATCCGCCGAGCAGACACAGCGAAGTGGATTCGATCAGGAATTGAAGCAGGATCGTGCGTCTCCGCGCGCCCAGAGCTTTGCGTGTCCCGATTTCACGCGTGCGCTCCTTCACGCTCACAAACGTGATGTTCATTATTCCGATCGCGCCGACAAAAAGCGAAAGACCGGTGATAAAAAGTCCCGCGATAGCAATGGAATTCTTGATTGGATCCAGGGTGCTTTTCAGCGCTTGTTGTTCGTTGATGCTGAAGTCGTCTTTTTTCTCCGGTGGCAATCCGCGAACTCGCCGCATGACTCCGATCAACTCGTCTCTCGCTTCCGCAAGCCGCGTTTTGTCCTTCACCTTTACGAGAATGTCGGAATCGCTTTTGGCGCTGAAGTATTTTTGAAACGCGGGCAATGGCATCACCACAATCGAATCAAGACTGAATAACCCTAAAAACGTGCCCTGCCGTGAGATGACCCCGACTACTCTGAAAGGTTGCCCATTAATCAGCACCGATTTCTCGATCGGAGTCTCGGAAGGAAACAGCGCGTCGGCCACGTCGTAGCCGATCACACACACGTTGGCACCGCCGCGGGATTCGACATCGTTGAAAAATCGGCCCTCCTTAAAATCGAAGGTCGAAGTAATAAGGTAATCCGAAACGGTTCCTCTGATCAGAACGTTGCTGACTTCGCTTTGGCCATTTTTCACGCTGCGCAACAGACTGGAAGTGGGTACTGCGATCACGAGATTCGAATTCGGCGTCGCAGCGATGATGCGATTGATTGGCTCGGCGTACTCGGTCTTAATCTTTTTGCGGTCGCGGAAGTTCCACCAATCATCCACTCGCTTCCACGGCCATTGCGAAACGTAAAGCACGTCGTCGCCGAAAATGGCCATACTTTTGTCGAACCCAACCTGAATGCCGCCGATCGCAGTGCCCATAAGCGTCACGGCGACAATCCCGATGATGACTCCGAGCGCGGTGAGAGTTGAGCGCGTTTTGTTCGAAAGCATCTGCGCCACGGCGATTTTCCAGCTTTCGCTCAGCTCGTACAAAAATCGTTTCATTGGTAAACCGCAGCAGCGGCTGGGAGCGGATCTTCCACCGGCAAGTTGTCGATGCCACCGAACCCGCCGTCGTCACTTTCGATTAGTCCATCACGTAAGCGGACTGTGCGCCGCGCATGATTCGCAATGTCGGCTTCGTGCGTGACGAGAATAATTGTGTGTCCGCGTTGGTATAGATTCTCGAAAAGCATCATAATTTCATCGCCGGTTTTTGAATCCAGATTACCGGTCGGTTCATCGGCCAGGATGATGGATGGATCGTTTACTAAGGCCCGCGCGATGGCGACACGCTGGCGCTGCCCACCGGAGAGCTCGTTAGGTTTATGGTACAAACGATCACCCAGCCCCACCTCGCGCAACACGTGTGCGGCGCGTTCACGCCGCGTTTCGGAATCGATCCCGGCGTAAACCAGAGGAAGCTCGACATTGCGCAAGCTGTCGGCGCGCGGAAGAAGATTAAAGGTTTGAAAAACAAAACCGATCTCGCGATTGCGAATCGCCGCCAGGTCATCGTCGGTCATGCTGGAAACGTCCCGGCCATTGAATTCGTAACGTCCGGAACTCGGTGTATCGAGGCAGCCGAGCATGTTCATAAGAGTCGATTTGCCACTGCCACTCGGGCCCATGATCGCGAGATACTCGTTGCTGTGAATTTGCAGCGACACGCCTCGCAGTGCATGAACAACTTCTTCGCCCATCACGTAGTCTTTCGTGATGTTTTCGATGTCGATGACAAGCGGGCTCTCCAGCCCGCTTGTAGTGACGAGTGACATGTGATTAGTGACGAGTTACTAACGCCCTGCGAGTTTTCGTCGTAACGCATTCAGCATGCGACGAAGTTCTGAAATCAACTCGAACAGAGCATCAGCATCCTCAGCGCGGGTATACGTCAGTTCCACGCGCACAATCAGCTGAGTGTCGAGTTCGGCGACCGAGCCTTCAGCATGCGAGATGAACTGGATAAATTCACCCGTTGTGTGCCGCGCTTGGCCTTCGGCAATGTTCGAGGGCACGGACACAGCTGCTCGACGCATTTGAGCGATAACTCCAAACCTTTCGTCGGCCGGAAAACTCCGGGTCAAGCCGTACACGAGTTTCGTGAGCTGGATACCCTTCTGCCAAACAACGAGATCTTTGTAACTACGAGTGGTATTTGGTTTCATACGTATCGTTGTAACAAGCATGCTCGTCACTTGTCACTCGTCACTCATCACTTCGTCGCTTCCTTATCATAGGAGACCTTCGCGCCTTCCTTCAATTTCCGGCTGATTGCGCTGTAGCTGCCTGAGATGACTTCGTCACCGGGTTTGACGCCGCTTTTGATTTCCATGTAGGAGTCGTCTGCAATCCCGGTGGTCACCTTCACCATTTGTGCTTTGCTGCCGTTCTTGATGAACACAACCTTGAGCAGTTTTTCGTGTTCTTCTTTCTGGGCCTGTTTCTCGAGACGATCGTTGCTCAGCTCCGCCTTGTTATCATCCTTGTCGCGCGCGGCGACTTTTTGCTTTTGCTTTTCGATTTCTTCCGGACTGAGGCTGCTATCTCCGGTGCGAATCGTCACGCTTTGCATCGGCACAGCGATCGCATCCTTAACCATGTTCGTCTCGATATCCGCAGTGCAACTGAGTCCTGGGCGCAAGACCACATCGCGGTCGTCGACGCGAATTTTTACCTCGAAATTCGTGACTTCTTCCTGCGTACCTGTGCCGGTCGTTTTTCCGGTGTTCGCGATTTGTTGAACGACCCCTTTGAATTTGCGGTCGCCGTACGCGTCGATTTTGATGTTTGCCTTATCCCCAAGTTTCACGTTTACGACATCATTTTCGTTCACGTCCACCACGGCTTGCATGTGGGTGAGATCGGCGACTCGCATCACATCGGTCCCGGCAAATTGATTGGTCGCGACAAGGCGTTCGCCCAGTTTGCTGTTTAGAATGGTGACTGTTCCGTCCATCGGCGAATAGATCGTGGTTTTTGAAAGCTGATCGCGCGCCTGACTTGAGCTCGCCTGTGCTCGTTCGATTTCGTGCAATGAACTCTCGTATGTATTTTTCGCTACGTCGTTCGCCGCTTCCGCCGCGTTGTATTCCTGTTCGGAAATCAGTTTTTTGTCGAATAAGTCCTTCGATCGCCGGAGGTCGTGCTCTGTCTTAAGCATCGTCGCTTTTTGCTGAAGGTTCGTCGCCTTTGCGGCGCTGATCGCTGCTTCCTGTTGTTCGAGCAAGGCTTTGTAGGAATCGGGTTTAATCTTCACCAGCAGGTCGCCTTTCTTCACTTGCATCCCATCCTCGACCGGCAGCTCGGTAATTTCGCCGGCAACTTCCGGCGAAATTTTCACTTCGGTTTCGGGCTGTATCTTACCGGTCGCGGAAACGGTTTGCAGAATGGTCCGGCGCGAAGCCTTCTCGGTTGTCACGGGGATCGGCTTCTCCCGCTTGCCCGCTAACACTAGCGCAATGACCAAAAGCACCACGGCGCCTGCTGAGCCAAAAATAATTTTGCGCCTGCGACCCTGCCGGCGCTTCTTCGCGTCATGGACAAGTGGGGGAGTGGTTAAGGCTTGATGCATGGCATGATCGCTTATGCGGCTGAAACTATCGCTGTTTAGACTTTCGCCAATGGCGCACGTTCATCGCCCTCATTCGGTGGGATGCAGTCCACGGCTGGTTTGGATTCAAACAATTTGCGGCTGCGCCTGCTTCTGTCGATTCCGTATCTGTTGAATCGCCCACGTGGCGTGCTCGGCGATCAATGGCTCCGGGTCGGCTGCCGCGCGTTCGAGCGTCGGAAGATCGGATTGATCGCCCACATTGCCCAGGGCGACACATACATTACGTAGAAACCCGCGGCGCTTTATGCGCTTTATCGGCGATTTTCTGAAAAGCGCCCGGAAGTCCGCGTCGGTTAAATCCAAATATTCCCGCAGCGACATACCAGTCGTCGATCGGCGCGCCGAGAATGCAGTTTCGCGCGAAGTTTGGGCAAACCGGTTCCAAGGGCAGGCGTCCAGACAATCATCGCAACCAAAGATTCGATCGCCCATTAGCGGACGAAGCTCCACAGGGATGGAGCTTTTCAATTCAATGGTTAGGTAGGAAATGCACCGACGCGCGTCCAACCGATGCGGAGCGCTAATCGCGCCTGTTGGACAGGCTGTGATGCAACGGTCGCATGTCCCGCAGCGATTCGGGACTGGTTCATCCGGCGGCAATTCAAGCGTGGTCAAAATCTCCGCGAGAAAAAACCAGGTTCCGAGCCTCTCATCGATAAGCATGGTGCTCTTGCCGTGCCAACCGATGCCAGCCTTTGCGGCATGATCCCGTTCCAGCACGGGCCCTGTGTCGACATAACATTTCTGCTCTCCGCCAAAGCTGCGAAGAAACTGGTCGATTCCGCTCAGCTTTGGCGCGATTACATCGTGATAGTCGTCGCCCCAAGCGTATCGCGCGATTCGCCCCGTTCTTCCTGTCGGCGCGGCCCTGTGGACCGCGTTTCCCTGGAAATAATTCAGCGCGAAAGCAACGATCGATTGCGCACCCGGCAGAATCTTTTCCGGATCGCAACGTTTCTCTTCGCCGCGTTGCATGTAATTCATTTCGCCGTGCGCTCCGTTGCCCAGCCATTCACGAAAATCATTTGCGTGCGCGGGTGCGGTGCAGGCGGCGACGCGGCACGAATCAAATCCGATCTCTCTCGCAAAAGAGATAAGCCGCGCCTTCAATTCTGTTGCCGAAATCTGCATCATGACGTCTTGGCCGAAATATGTGATTCCGGTTTGGAATTCATTCTCCTAAGTTTCGCCAGAATCGCCACGGCGACCTCTTCATCGGTGAGGACCGACGTATCGACCCGAATATCCGCAATGTTTGCGTAAACAGGTCTGCGCGCACCTAGGATTTCCGAAAAAGACTTTCTTGGGTTGTTCGTTTGCAGCAATGGTCTGTTTTTTTTCCGAGAAGCCCTCGCGAAAAGCGTTTCGTCATCGCCATCGAGCCACACGATCACAGTCTGTTTTTTTAAGATCTGGACGTTTTTCTTGCGCAACACGATGCCGCCCCCTGTAACGATTACCATTTGTTCTTCGGTTTGCATGCCGCGAAGTAACTCCGTTTCCGCCTCCCGAAATTTCTTTTCACCGTGTTCGGTAAAAATTTCCGGAATCGACATTCCAAAGCTCGAAGCAATGACTTCGTCTGTGTCGAGTAAATTTAACCCCGTTCGCCGACGAAGGCACTGTCCAACGGACGATTTACCTACGCCCATCATCCCGATTAGGGCAATCGATTTACCGCCGCCACTCACCCTGGAATATCTCATTAACACCTGGCTTCAGCCAGGTGCAGGATGTAGGCGGAGCTGAGAAGCCGTTTAAACGGCTTTCGATGGACGATGCGTCCGTCACCGCGCTGAAACGCGGTGTTATGAAAGATTACCACGCGAGTTGGCCTTTCATAGAAAATCTCTACTATTTGCCCATGCCTGAATCGAAACCTTTGGTTGCCGTTATAATGGGAAGCAAATCCGACTGGGACACGATGCGGAATGCGGTGGAAACACTGGATCAACTCGGCGTGGCGAACGAAGCACGTGTGTTGTCCGCCCATCGGACGCCTGATGCGACGGCAGAGTTCGCGCGAGGCGCAGCGGATCGCGGATTGCGGGTGATCATCGCCGGCGCAGGCGGCGCGGCACATTTGGCCGGAGTCATCGCGGCGCACACGTGGCTACCGGTTCTGGGTGTTCCAATTCAATCGAAGCTCCAGGGACTCGATTCGCTGTTGTCCACTGCACAAATGCCGGGCGGTATTCCCGTCGGAACACTGGCCATCGGAGAGGCAGGCGCAAAGAATGCCGCACTTTTGGCGGCTGCGATCCTCGCCACGTCTGATGATACTCTTCGTCAAAACATAGAAGCGTTTCGCAGGAAACAGTCGGAAGCGGTCCTGGCAGCGAAATTGCCAAGGTGAAAACAGTGATTTCAACCGACCGCGTTGCGGCGGTTGAACTACTGCGGAAAGGCTGCGTTGTCGCGCTGCCTACCGAAACTGTTTACGGACTCGCCGGTCAGGCGCTCAATCCAATTGCCGTCGCGAAGATTTTTGAAGCAAAGGAACGGCCGCGCTTCGATCCGCTAATTGTTCATCTGCCGAATCGCGATTGGCTCGGCAAAATTGTGGATGTGCCAGCGGAGGACCGACAGCTGATTGGTAAGTTGATCGACAAGTTTTGGCCGGGGCCATTCACGATGATTCTTCCGAAGCGCGAGATTATTCCTGATATCATAACGGCAGGGTTAGACATGGTGGCGGTGCGAGTGACTGCACATCCTGTGTTTTCCGAGATCGTCGATGAATTGGATGAGCCACTTGCTGCGCCGAGTGCAAACAGATTCGGCCGTATCAGTCCAACAACAGCGCAGCACGTGTTGGCTGAACTCGACGGACGGATCCCACTGATCATCGATGCTGGACCCACACAGCACGGCATTGAGTCAACGATCGTCGGTATTCGGGACGGCGAAATCATGATCTTTCGACGCGGTCCGATTACACATGAACAGTTATCGCAATTTGCAGAAGTGAGCAGCGTGATGGGCACTTCAACCATTTCCTCGCCGGGACAGTTGCCATCGCATTATGCGCCGAAAACCCCATTGCGTTTGATTGATAGCGCCGAAGATTTTTCGCTGGAGAGGAATGAGCGCACTGGATTGCTGGCATGGCATGCAAGGAGGGGCGATCTCCAGATCGCCCTGCGGCGGAGTGGAGACTGCCGTTCCTTGAAATTTGCGGCGGTGCGAAACCTGAGCGAAGGGCAAGATTTGCGAGAAGCTGCGGCCAACCTTTTTCGCCATATGCGCGAGCTCGACGCACTCGGTCTCGATCTCATCGTTGCGGAACGAGTTCCCTCTCGAGGACTCGGAGCGGCGATAATGGATCGACTGGAACGAGCGTCGCACCGGTAGCGGTCCGGATGGCAATTGAGAAAACGCAGCAGCGACGCGATTCAAAACATCGCCGCAAAAACTCAGCGTTGCAGAACAAGCTCTGGGTTCGGCACACCGATTGGCGCTTGCTCAATAGTGGTGATTGGCTTCTTGCCACCGGCCTGATACCCCAGAGCAGCTGCGATAAATCCCTTGAAGAGAGGATGCGGCTTGTTGGGTTTGCTTTGAAATTCGGGGTGATATTGGCAACCCACGAAATAAGGATGATCGCGTAGCTCGATTAATTCGGCGAGAGTACCGTCGGGTGATGTTCCTGAAATAACGAAACCCTTCGCAATCATTCGGTCACGATATTTCATGTTGAACTCGTAACGGTGCCGATGCCGCTCGGTTACTTCCGTGTCGCCGTAGATTCTTTCCGCGAGCGTGCCCGGAACAATTTTTGTCGGCCAGGTTCCCAGCCGCATACTTGCGCCCTTGTTACGTACGCCGCGCTGCTCTTCCAGTAGCGAGATCACTGGATTCGGATTGTGTTTGTCGAATTCCGTGCTGTTGGCGTCTTTGATTCCACACACGTTCCTGGCGAATTCAATCGTCGCCACTTGCATACCCAGGCAGAGACCAAGAAAAGGGATTCCATGCTCGCGAGCGTAACGCGCAGCATTGATTTTTCCTTCTGCTCCCCGAACGCCAAATCCGCCGGGAATAAGAATACCCGCCATATCTTCCAGTTGGTCATCGACGCCATCCGCGATGGATTCAGCATCGACGAGTTTGAGATCGATTCCGCAGTCTTCGCTCGCGGCGGCGTGCGTCAACGACTCATAGATGCTCTTGTACGCGTCGCGCACGTCCATGTATTTGCCGACCACTGCGATCTTGACGCGTTTACTCGGACTAATGACGCAGTCGACGAATTTTTGCCAGTCTTTCAAATCGGGTTTGGGCGTTTCGAGGTGAAGAAGGTCGCATACGAGTTGGTCTAGTCCCTCGGCGTGAAGAGTCAAAGGCACCTCATAAATCGTGTGCTCAACATCGCGTTCCTCAATCACTGCTTTTTCTACAACGTTGCAAAACAGCGACAACTTTCGACGCACATCGCGGTCTAGCGGTTTTTCCGAGCGGCAAATCAAAACCTGCGGCTGCAATCCGATTTCGCGCAGTTTCGCCACACTCTGTTGTGTCGGCTTTGTTTTTAATTCGTGCGCGGCCTTGATATATGGCACGAGCGTGACATGCATGTTCACCACATTTTCGGGGCCGACTTCAAGAAGGAATTGGCGAATCGCCTCGATAAACGGAAGACCTTCGATGTCCCCAGTCGTGCCTCCGATCTCCGTAATCACCACATCGTATTTGCTTTCGTCTGACAGTTTGCGAATGCGCTCCTTAATCACGTCGGTGACGTGTGGAATCACCTGCACGGTTTTGCCGAGATAATCACCGCGGCGTTCCTTTAAAATCACCGTCTCGTAAACCTGACCGCTGGTGAGATTGTTGTGCCGCGTGAGCACGCAATTGGTGAATCGCTCGTAGTGACCAAGATCGAGATCAGTCTCCGCGCCGTCGTTAAGCACGTAGACTTCTCCGTGCTGGGACGGATTCATTGTCCCGGGATCCACATTGAGATACGGATCAAACTTTTGAAGTACCACACGCAACTTGCGGGCTTCAAGCAATGTTCCCAATGAGGCAGCAGTCAGCCCTTTGCCTAACGAACTCACGACGCCGCCAGTGACAAAAATGTATTTCATCGAGACGTTTTTCGTTCCGCGCGAGCTAGTTTCTGCTCCAGCGCTTTTGCGTCGGCAGGTGTGTCTATGCCGGGCGATCCCTTGTCGGTGATGAGCACATGAACCTTTACACTATTTTCTATTGCGCGCAATTGTTCGAGCGACTCAGCACGCTCCAGCGGCGTGGGTTTCCACTTCACGAATTGCAGGAGGGCGCTCCGCCGAAAACCGTAGACTCCTTGATGACGAAGTGACAGGGAGCGGCCATTCTCATGGAATGGAATCGGCGCGCGCGAAAAATAGAGAGCGTTTCCAGCGAGATCGACAACCACTTTGACCTGGTGAGGGGACAACGCGTCTTCCGGATGTTCAAACCGATGCGCGGCAGTGACGATCTGGAGTGCACGGTCGGAACTGAGTTTCTCAACGATCCTGTCGATGAGCCGCGGATCAATTAACGGTTCGTCGCCCTGAATGTTGACGATGAAGGCGAAGTGTTTCGCTTTGCGTGCGACTTCGGCTATTCGATCGGTTCCGCTGCGGTGGCGTGTTGAAGTCAACGCGACTTCGGCCCCCCAATTAAAAGCAGCCTCGGCAATGCGCATATCGTCTGTGGCGATAATCGTGGAGTTCAGGGCGTCAGCCGCCTGGCATCTGTCCCATACTCGATGCAAAAGGGATGTGCCGGCAATCAGATGCAACGGTTTTCCTGGAAAACGCGTAGAACCCCAGCGCGCTGGAATAATGCCTACCGCTTTATCAGGGGATGTCATCCTGAGCGACGCAAAGCGGAGTCGAAGGATCCCGCGGATAAGTGCCAATGCAGCTGCCGGATTCAAAGCGTAGGTTAACGAATTCGTCCATTCCGTTGCACTCTCATTTTTGTTCGGAATACCGAAGCATCATGATTTTGTGTTCAAGATAAGCTGGACCGCTGCGGGGATATCATCGACCACCCACTCGGCGTTGCTTCCTGTCATGTCGCGTTGAATTTTGGTCCGCACACGAATCGCACGTACGCCTGCGTTGTGTGCGCATTCGACGTCGGACTCCTTATCGCCGATCAAAAACGAACGGGAAAGCTCGACACGATGGTCTTGCGTGGCTTTGACAACCATTCCCGGCGCGGGTTTGCGGCACTTTGAATTTTGTCCGGGAGGATCCGGACAATAGTAAGTGGCGTCAATCAAATCTGCGCCAAGCTGCCGTAGCACCTCCGATTCGACCACACGATATTGATCGAGCGAGAAGAGTCCGCGTCCAATCCCGCTTTGATTTGTGATGATGATTACTTTGAATCCTCGCGATTTTAAACGCCGCAATGCCTCGACCACGCCCGGAAAAATCCGCACATCCTTTGGATCGGAACAGTAATCGGTATCTTCCATGATCGTGC
>Ga0207697_10000153_pt1 | contig 34067 bp, 30 predicted proteins | sample KBSSwiS5withPhiX_FD_184293 | JGI IMG/M metagenome (GOLD analysis project Ga0207697, IMG submission 184293) | Switchgrass rhizosphere microbial communities from Kellogg Biological Station, Michigan, USA, with PhiX - S5 (SPAdes) (version 2) | ecosystem: Host-associated > Plants > Roots >... | reverse complement strand
CGAAATGAGCGAGCTGAAAGCTCGCGCTCCCCAGATTGCAAAGCCGACCTCCAATATTACTCTGTTCGCGGTCCATGAGTTCATTTGCCATCCACCCCATCGATCCACACGAAATCGCGGCCCTGCTCCACGGAGCCCACGCCGATCCGTTTCGCATCCTCGGTCCGCACCGGGTCGGCTACGATTTGGTGGTTCGTATTTTTCGTCCTGACGCGAAGGAGGTGCAGGTGGTGGCAGCGAACGATCATACCCAGGTCTTTCCGGCGGAACGATTGCACGTCCAAGGGCTTTACCAGGCGACCGTGCCTAACGAGTCACGCGATTTCGCATATCTTCTCAAAGTGGTTGCCTTCGACGGCTCGGAGCAACTCATGCGTGATCCCTACAGCTACGGGCAATTCATGGGCGAGATCGATCTTCACCTTTTCGCGGAGGGAAATCATCAGTGTCTCTACGAAAAATTCGGGGCGCATCTGCGTGAAGCTGGTGGCGAGAAGGGTGTCTATTTTGCAGTTTGGGCGCCGAATGCCGCCCGAGTCAGTGTGGTGGGCGATTTCAATTTTTGGGATGGCCGCGTCCATCCGATGCGGAAACTCATCGCGAGCGGCGTCTGGGAAATCTTCATCCCCGGGGTCACAGAAGGCGCGCATTACAAATACGAGATCAAGACCGCGACGGGCGCGCTTCTTTTGAAGAGCGATCCCTTTGCGTTCTTCAGTCAGCACGGCGTGCAGACCTCTTCGCTCGTCTACGATCTTGAGCGTTATCAATGGAGCGACCGGCCATGGATGGAGGAGCGCACGAAGAAAACGTGGCACCGGAGCGCGATGAGCATTTACGAGGTTCATCTCGGCTCGTGGCGACGGGTGGAGGAGGAGGGGAATCGCCATATGAGTTACCTCGAGTTCGCGCAAACCCTGCTCCCGTATGTGCTCGAAATGGGATTCACCCACGTGGAGCTGCTGCCGATTGCGGAGCATCCATTCGAAGGTTCGTGGGGTTACCAGGTGACGAACTATTATGCGCCGACCAGCCGCTTTGGCACTCCGGATGAATTGCGCCATTTTGTCGATGCGTGTCATCGCGCCGGAGTCGGCGTGCTGATGGACTGGGTGCCGGCGCATTTTCCAAAGGACGCGCACGGATTAGCCGAATTTGACGGCACCGATCTTTACGAACATGCCGATCCGCGTCAGGGGGAGCACCAGGATTGGGGCACACTGATCTTTAATTTGGGCCGCAATGAAGTGCGCAATTTCCTCACAGCCAACGCCCTTTTCTGGCTCGACAAATATCACATCGATGGCCTGCGGGTCGATGCGGTGGCCTCGATGCTTTACCTCGATTATTCGCGCCAGCCGGGGCAGTGGATTCCGAATGTTTTTGGTGGCCGCGAAAATCTCGACGCCGTGACTTTCCTCAAACAGGCGAACGAGCTCTGCTACGCGAATTTCCCGGGCACGATCACGATCGCCGAGGAATCAACTGCGTGGCCGGGCGTTTCGCGGCCGGTTTATCTGGGCGGACTGGGATTCGGCTTCAAGTGGAACATGGGGTGGATGCACGATTTCCTGCACTACATGTCGCTCGATCCGATCTATCGGCGCTTCCATCAGAATAACGTCACGTTCTCGATCATGTACGCTTTTCAGGAGCACTTCATACTCGTGCTCAGTCACGACGAGGTGGTGCACGGCAAGGGTTCGCTTCTCAATAAGATGCCGGGGGACGAATGGCAGAAATTTGCAAATCTCCGCATGTTTTATGCGTGGATGTACGGGCACCCTGGCAAAAAGCTTCTCTTTATGGGAGGTGAGTTTGGGCAGTTGCGGGAATGGAACCATGACGTCGGCCTGGATTGGGAACTGACGAACCTGCCCCGGCACGACGGACTCCGCCGTCTCGTGCAGCATCTGAACCACGTTTACCGGAGCGAACCAGCGCTTTGGGACCAGGACGACACCTACGAGGGATTTGAGTGGATTGATTTCCACGATGCGGACCAGTGCGTGGTGGCGTTCCTGCGGCGTTCGAAGGAAGGGGAGCTGCTCGTTTTCGCGGTCAATGCGACGCCGGTGGTGCGCTACAACTATCGACTTGGCGTAACGCAGGACGGATTTTATCGAGAGATCATCAATACCGACGGCGAGACCTATGGGGGAAGTAATGTTGGTAATCTGGGCGGGCTAGAGGCCGAAGCGGTGGAATGGCAGGGGCGAACGCACTCGATCGTGATTAATCTTCCGCCCTTGGCGGTAGTGGCCTTTAAACGCGAAGCGGGCCCCGCGGGTGATAGCGCGGTCGAAACGCCGAACGAGGCGAAAGCGACCAGCTAGCGTCTTGCTTGTCATCCCGATTTGGCGTCAGCGGGGATGATGATCGTTGCTCAAGGGAAAACGTAAATTCCAGATCCGACGTTCCTCGGCGCGGAGATCTATCGTAATTGCGGAAAAATTCGATCGCCAAGCCTCTGCCCGCCGTTTTCGCCGAAAAAACATGCAACCCATGAAAAAAATACTGTTGACGGCTTAACGAATAATTTCCATTCTCTGCCCAACCGAGCCACAACATGAAAAAAACAACTTCAGCCTTCACCCTGATAGAACTGCTGGTCGTCATCACGATCATTGCCATTCTCGCCAGTATCGCGTTGCCTGTTTTTAGCAGCGTCACCGAGCGGGCCAACCAAACCAAAGACTTGTCAAACGCGAAGCAAATCGGTTTGGCATGTAAGGTTTACGCGGGCGACCATGATGGGAAGTTCCCGTATCAAAACGGGCAAGTCGATCCGCCTACCGATATCGCAGCGCCGGGATCGGGTGCCTCGAACGCAGTTTTCGCCAGCCTGATCCCTGGTTACATTCCGACTGAGAAGATATTCTATCTTGCCAAATCGGCTTGGTCATCAACGGTGCCAGACGAGAAAACGGCGACCGCAGCTGATCGGCTTGAAGCGAAGACGAACAACTTTGCCTACATGTTTGGTCTAACTGACACAGACAACCCTAGTTATCCGCTTGTCTTTGATGCACCGATGACCGGGGCGACCACTTACTCGACGAACCCAGCGACTGCGGGCGGAGTTTGGAAGGGCAAGAAAGCGATCGTGATACATACCGATGCAAGTGGATCAGTCGAAAACACCACGTTCGTGAGTGCTACAACTTTCAACATTATGGGTAAAACGGGTCAAACCGCTCTGGCGGATATTCTAGTGCCGAACTCGGCAAATAGTTGGATGGATCCGGCCGCCAACTCTGTCCTCTATCCAGCGCCATGATTTAGCCGACCACGGCTCTTTCTACCGAACCTCAGAAATAAATTCGCCATCGCGGACGCGGGTTGTGACCTGCGTCCGCGGTTTGGCTTCGGCGACCCGCCGAATGACTTTTCCGCTGGCGTCGCGAGTGATGCTGTAACCTCGCTCCAAGGTCGCTTCCGGCCCGAGAATGCGTAACAAACCGGCCGCGCGCTCCCAGCGCTGGCTAGCCTGATCCATCCCTTGCCGGGTTGATTCGCGCAGTCGCCGGCTCATTTCCGTTAGGCTTTGTCGGCGAACCGTTAGCTCCCGGGCGGGATTGTGCGCTTTGAGGGCAAGCTGTGCATTGGTTAGGCGGGTTCGGTCTGTGGTGCGACGGCGTTCGACCGTGCGCGAGAGCGATTCCCGCCGGAGATCGAGTTCCTGTTGCGCGTCGCGCAATCTTTGGCTCAGCTCGCGCAAGAGCGCCTTTTCCGAGACGGCGCTCAGGCGGGCCCGCGCTTGACCGAGAAAACCACGCCAACATTTTTCCAGGCAATTTTGCAATTCGCGCGTGCGTCGCTCGAGGTCGCGCACATCGGGCACGATCAATTCCGCAGCGGCGCTCGGCGTAGGAGCGCGAAGGTCGGCCACAAAATCGGCGATCGTGAAATCGATTTCGTGTCCGACCGCGGAAACGACCGGGAGAGCGCAATGAAAAATCGCGCGCGCCACGACTTCCTCGTTGAATTCCCACAAATCCTCGATGCTCCCGCCGCCGCGGGCGACGACGATCACGTCGAGCGGTTTCCAAGCGTCGTTAGGCTGGCTGAGTTCGCGCAGGGCGGTCGCGATTTCGAGAGACGCTCCCGTTCCCTGCACGCGGACCGGACTGATCAACACTTCAACCGCTGGGGCGCGCCGCGCCAAAATGTTGAGCATGTCCCGAATCGCAGCGCCGCTCGGTGAAGTAATGATCCCGATCCGCCGCGGAAATTTCGGCAAAGCGCGTTTGCGGTCGGCTTCGAAAAGACCTTCCGCTTCGAGTTTCCGTTTCAGTGCCTCGAATTTCGCCTGCAAAAGGCCGAGTCCGCGCGACTGCAAAATCTGGACGTTGAGCTGATACTGCCCGCGCGCTTCGAAGAGAGTGACGTTGCCGTAAACCTGGACCTGCATGCCGTCGGTTAACGGACGCGGGAAAGGCAAAATCGTGTCGCGAAAAATCACGCAGGAAATGGCGGCGCGCTGATCCTTGAGAGTGAAATACTGGTGACCGGACTGGTATTTCTTGTAGTTGGAAATTTCCCCCTGCACCCAGACCGCACCGAAACGTGTCTCGAGAAGTCCGCGGATCGAACGAGTCAGCTCCGCGACGGTCAGCACCTTCGCAACGTTGGGGAAAAGATCAGTGTCCGAGTTCATTAGCGGCAAGGCGTTGGGGTCTGGGGAGCGCGTGCGCCTCGCGCGCATCGTTCGGCGCCTCGCCGAACGAACGAGGGTTCGATGGCGTCATCGTGGTCCTCTTGTGCCGCGGCGACCGCTCCAGCGTGATTCTGCTGCACCGCGTCATCTTCACGCGCCGAATAACTCACTCTGCGAACCCGCCGGTATCTTCAGTCCGAGTTTTCGGTAGGCGTTAGGCATCGCGACCCGCCCTTGCGCCGTGCGCTTGATGTAACCTTCCATGATGAGATACGGCTCGTTGACTTCTTCCAGCGTGCCAGCCTCTTCTCCCACCGCCACGGCCAGCGAGTTCAATCCGACCGGACCGCCATTGAATTTGTAAATCAACGTCTCAATGATGCGCTTGTCCCATTGATCGAATCCATCGCGATCGATTTCGAGCATCGTTAGGGCGCGGTCGGCCAAATCCGCTGTGATTCGCCCGTCCGCTTTGACCTGCACATAATCGCGGACCCAACGCAGAAGGTTGTTCGCCGTTCGAGGCGTGCCGCGGGTCCGGGTTGCGATCTCGGCTGCGCCGGCAGAATCAATTTCGACGTTAAGCAGACCTGCGCTGCGCAGAATGATTTTCTGCATTTCGTCCGCGCTGTAATAGTCGAGACGGGCCGTCATTCCGAAACGCGACCGCAGCGGTGCGCTCAGCATACCCGACCGGGTGGTCGCGCCGATCAGGGTGAACTTCGGCAAGCGCAATTGCAGGCTCCGCGCCTGTGGTCCCTGGTCGATGATGATGTCGAGTTTGTAATCCTCCATCGCCGGATAGAGGTACTCTTCGATTGTCGGTTGGAGGCGGTGGATTTCGTCGATGAAGAGCACATCGCCTTTTTCCAAACTGGTCAGAAGCCCGGCGAGCTCACCTGCCTTCTCAATCACCGGTCCACTGGTATTCTTGATGTTCACGCCCATCGCGTTGGCGATGATGTGCGCGAGTGTGGTCTTGCCCAGACCCGGTGGCCCGCTCAACAAAATGTGTTCGAGGACGTCCCCACGTTTTTTGGCCGCCTCAACCAGCACTTCGATTCGCTCACAGACCTTCTCCTGGCCCGTGAACTCGCTGAACATCGGCGGCCGCAGCGAGATTTCGAAGGCTGGATCGGGTGGAGGCGGAATCATCGGAGGATCGTAACATAGGCTGCGAGTCCCGCACGTGATGACAATGACGAATGATGAAGCAATGACGAACGACTAATGTGGGACTTTGCGCCCCGATGATCCAGCGGACCGCTAACAGATCGGGGCGCAAAGGCCCCTCCCACATTGGATCAGTTCGACATTCGTTGTTTCAAGTTTTTCGTCAGCACCAATTCCGTTCCGCGACTGCGCAGCACGTAGTCTACGCGATCAAACGCATTACGAATGATGTGCAACCCGAGTCCGCCCGGCTTGATCAAATCGGCTCGCCGACTCTTCAGCGCATCGGGTCGCGCTTGTTTCCCGTAGTCGCGCAGCCGCAGGCAGACGCAATCACTTTTCATCTCGAGCGAGAGCGAAATAAACTGGTCATCGCGCAAATGGTAAGCGTGACGAATGATGTTGGTGCAGGCCTCATCTACGCCAAGGACCATGAGAGTCCGCTGACGTTCGGAGAAGGGGAGAGACTCGAGAAAACGCCGCACACAGGTGCGGAGCAAGGCGAGATTACCGGTGTGACTGGATAACTCGATTTTCTTCTTCATCAAAGTCCGGCGACGACATATCTGACACGATTTTGCGGCCTCGCGTTGAAACGCTGGAGGATTCCGGCGCGGCCCGCAACGAGTTTCCGTCATGCGGTCGGGGCGAGGACGGATGACGAAATTGATCAGCGGGAAAGACCTTTTGTCATTCGAGCTTTGTCATTCCTTCGTCATTGGGCATTCATTATCCGTCATTTGCCATCTCCCTCTTTTCGCGATCGGCACTGGCAATCCACTCTAAGCCATGCACTATTTTTGCATGTGGAAATGCCTCATTGTGTTGCTTCTCCTCGCTGTCCCGGCCTTGGCCGAAGAACGACCGACCGCTTACGAAGCGATGCGAACCGTTGGCACGCAGCTGAAGCGCGACTATGTCAATCACGTCATCGCCGTCACGGGGACGAACGGCCGATCGCAGCCGGAGACGTGGAAAATTTTGATCGAGGACCCGAGCGCGCGTGGCGGGATCCGCGAAGTCGAAGTGAGCAACGGGAAGATCGCCTCCGAGCGCACCCCGCTGCGCTCTGCGGTCGAGAGCTCGTTAGGCCCGGTCATCGATACCGCAAAACTGAATCTCGATTCGAGCGGCGCATTTACCCTCGCCCAGCAGACCGCGACCAAGTCGCACATTTCCTTTGATACGGTCGACTATACCCTGCGCGTGGATGAGAAGGGAAATCCGGTTTGGAGAGTGGCATTGCAGAGGCGGGACGGGAGCCCGGCAGGCACGATTTTCATCGGAACGAATAACGGTACGGTTACCCGCACCGAAGGGCTTTTCGCCGGTGGCGATCGGGTCGCGACGGCAGATCAACAGAGCAACGAGCAAAATTCCCGGGATGCTGATGATGACGATCCCAACAGCGTGACCGGAAAAATAGGGCAGGCCTTTAATCAGGTTGGTAATGATGTGAAGCACACTTTTGTTAAAGTCCGCCGCTCGTTCGTCGATTTTTTCCAGGACAAATGAGAGGGCTGGATTCGGCGACCGGGGAACGCGACATTGCCGCCTTGCAATCTTCTCTCCGCACCCGAAAATACCGCCGATGAATGCGCCGAGCTCACCTCAGACCCCGTGGACAAATATGCGCCACGGCTGGCAACAGCTCTATGGCAGCTTCGAGAAGATGGGGATCAGTATCGAGTGGCACGATTTCAAAACCAGCAAGCCGCTGGATTGGGCGGAGAGCTTTCGTCCCGGCAGCATCGAGTTTTGTCTGAATCTTGATGGACGAGGTGCGGTCGGGCGTGGGAGTGGTACGCCGGAAGATTACGGTCCGAGCAGTTCTGGCTACTACGCAATCGGCCAGGAGCCTTTGCGCGCCACGCGGCAGGCGCATGATCACCATCGCTTTGTCACACTGGAGTATTCCCGGGAACATCTACAGGCTCAGCTCGCTGACTCGGAAGGGGAACTGGCCCCAGCCATGCGCGAGGTGATTTTCCCTAAACGGCAGCAAAGCATGGTTTCGCGGCCGCAGCAGATGTCGGCCGAACAACGCGCGATCGTGGCCAGCCTGGCGGAGCCTCCAGTACCCAAGGCAGCGCGGATTCTTTGGTATCAAAGCAAGGCGCTGGAGCTCATGGCGCATTTCCTTTTCGAGCCGAAAGACCCGGAGATGTTTTGCATGCGGCAAAAACGGGTGGCGCGCGATCGCGTCGTGCGGACGAAGGAGATTTTGCTACGCGATCTGGCCAATCCGCCGACACTGGAAATGCTCGGCCAGGAAGTGGGATGCAGCCCATTTTATCTCAGCCGGATTTTTTCCCGCGAGGTCGGCCTGACCATCCCGCAGTTTCTACGCAACAAACGAATGGAACGTGCCGCCGAACTTCTCCGCAGCGGCCGTTACAACGTGACCGAGGCTGCGACTGAAGTTGGCTACTCCAGCTTAAGCCATTTCAGCAAAGCGTTCTGCGAAACGATCGGCTGCTGCCCGGTCCTTTATCCGGCCGCAAAACATATCCTGATCGATCGTTAGGCGGGATGACGACAGCGGCCGTCAGCGCCGGAGGCAAACGCTCCGGATTGTTTCTTTTACCCACGCTGACGCTCTGGCAGCGGGAAATTGTCCGCTTCTATCGGCAACGTAATCGCATCATTGGCGCGCTGCTTTCACCCCTGGTCTTTTGGTTCGTGATCGGTTCTGGCATTGGACCCTCTTTTCGGGTTGGGTCGGCGCCGAATGGCATGAGCTATCTCGAATATTTCTATCCCGGCACACTCATTCTGATCATGCTTTTTACCGCGATCTTCTCGACCATCTCGATCATCGAAGATCGCCGTGAAGGATTTCTTCAATCCGTTCTGGTCGCGCCGATTTCATCGGGCGCCATCGTTTGCGGCAAGATTCTCGGTGGAACAACGCTCGCCATGTTCCAAGGCATTATTTTCCTTTTGTTGGCGCCATTCGTCGGCATTCACATCACGCCGGACCGGATTCTGGTTTGCCTCGGAACGCTTTTTATCGTCGGCTTCGGCCTGACCGGTCTGGGATTTCTTGTCGCCTGGCCGATGGAATCAACGCAGGGATTCCACGCGATCATGAACGTTTTTCTAATTCCGCTCTGGCTGATGTCCGGTGCGCTTTTTCCTGCGACCAATCCGCACTCCTGGATTTTTTGGGCGGTGCATTTGAATCCGGTCACCTACGGCGTCGCGGCCGTCCGAAGGGCGCTTTACGCCGGCGACCCGGGCGTGCTTAATCTGCCTGGCTTCGCCTTTTCCCTCGGTGTTTCGCTGGGCTTCGGCCTCGTCATGTATGCGATTGCCTCCGTGCTCGTGCAGAAAAAACCCTCATGAAAATTAAACGCGCGCTTATTTCTGTTTCCGATAAAACCGGCCTAACCGATTTCGCGCGCGAGCTCGAAAAGCTTGGCGTTGAAATCATTTCCACCGGCGGAACAGCCAGCCTTTTGAAAAAGGAAGGGATCGCGGCGCGAGACATCTCCGACTTCACCGGGTTTCCGGAAATGCTGGATGGCCGGCTGAAAACGCTGCATCCCAAAGTGCATGGCGGTTTGCTCTATCTGCGGGGCAACAAAGAACACGAAGCCGCCGTTCGTAAGCATGAGATCGAAGCGATCGATCTCGTGGTCGTTAATCTCTATCCGTTTGAAGCCACGATCGCAAAACCGGGCGTGAAGTTGGGAGACGCGATTGAGCAGATTGATATCGGTGGGCCATCCATGCTGCGCAGCGCCGCGAAAAATTACCAGTCGGTCGCGGTCGTGGTGGATCCGGCGGATTACCAAGCGGTGCTCGACGAGATGCACGATCGCGACGGCGAAACGACATTGAAGCTGCGTGAGCGCCTTGCGATCAAAGTCTTCATCAAGACTTCCGATTACGATCGGGCGATCGCGACTTTTCTGAATGAAAAGAAGGAGACCGAAACATCCTTTTCACTTTCGCTCCCGCTCGTTAGTCGTCTGCGTTACGGCGAAAATCCGCACCAGACAGCTTCGCTCTACGGCACCTTTGCCGATCATTTTGAAAAACTGCACGGCAAGGACCTTTCCTTTAACAACCTGCTCGATATCACGGCGGCGGCAGATTTGATCGATGAATTTTCGGAACCGACTGTCGCGATTCTCAAACACACCAATCCCTGCGGGGTCGGGAGTGATTCGGATTTGCGCGAGGCGTGGCTCAAGGCTTTTGCGACCGACAAGCAGGCGCCCTTTGGCGGAATCATCATTTGCAATCGGCCGCTCGATCTTCCGGTCGCGAAAGCGATCAGTGAAATCTTCAGTGAAGTCATCATCGCGCCGGATTTCGCGAGTGATGCGCGCGCTTTGCTCCAGAAAAAGAAAAACCTGCGTTTGATGCGCGCTCTGCACCCGGCTTCTCCACCAGAAAAAGCGCCGATGGATTTGCGATCGGTGCGCGGCGGCCTGCTCGTTCAGCAAAAGGACGCCGTTGAGATTGACCAGCTCGAACACAAAGTCGTGACGAAACGGCCGCCCACGAAACAGGAAATGGCCGCGATGCTTTTCAGTTGGCGTGTCGTGAAACATGTCAAATCGAACGCGATCGTTTACGCCGGACCAGATCGAACGTTGGGCGTCGGCGCTGGACAGATGTCGCGGGTGGACGCCTCGCGCATCGCCGTTTGGAAAGCGGAGGAAGCGGGTCTCTCGCTCGAAGGCAGCGCGGTGGCGAGCGACGCTTTCTTCCCGTTTGCCGACGGGCTAATCGCGGCTGCCGAAGCGGGCGCAACCGCCGCAATCCAGCCAGGCGGCTCGGTCCGCGATAACGAGGCAATTACCGCCGCCGACGAGCGCAACATGGCCATGATCTTCACCGGCGTGCGTCATTTCCGGCACTGAGCTCGAGTAAGATCTCGACACCCGCCTCAGAACAGCGGTCTTCCAGACAGAATAGTTTACGTCCCGGTGCCGCGCTGTCAGCCTGAAGCTTGGCCGGCGACCTTTTACCTCCGCGTTCAGGTAGGCTCTTGCAATTGACGGGAATAAAGGTTCGATTCGAAACTCTCTTCTCCATGGAATTATCTGATTACGCTTTTTTTCGCCCCACGGTGGCCCTGTCGGCTCTGCTGCTATTCGCGACCGCTGCTTTCTCTTTCGGCGCGGATGCTCCGACGGTAACTTGGACAGAAGTAACACCGACGAATGCACTGCCGGCACGGGCATTCTTCGCCACGGCTTACGATCCGGTGAGCGGAAAGGTGGTTGTTTTCGGCGGCAGCGATTCCTCGGGACAGTTGAATGACACTTGGACGTACGACGGCGCCACCTGGACTCAGGTGCCCACCAGCATCGCGCCTGGTCCGCGTGCGGCAGCGGCAATGGCTTATGATGAGTCGATCCAGAAGGTGGTCTTGTTCGGCGGGTTTGTTGGTTTCACGATTCTCCAGGACACCTGGCTTTGGGATGGCGCGACCTCGACCTGGTCGGAAGCCTCTCCGCGGACGGTTCCCACCGGCGCGACGAATCCAATGATTTTCACTGACCCCGCGAATGGCCACGTCGATATGTTCGGCGGTTATCAGGGTCTGTTTTATTCGCGCAGCATGTGGCAGTGGTCGGGAACGGACTGGACTCTGTTGAACCCGCGCGTCACACCTTATCCGCGCAGTGGAGCAATCACAGTGCTCGATCCGATCCGGCACAACGTGGTTCTGTTCGGAGGAATTTCCGACAACTGGATTGTCCAGAATACATGGACATGGGATGGCAGAAACTGGACATTGCGAACGCCCGCGAATACGCCGCCGCCGCTCTACTTCACGACGGGTGGCTTCGATCCAGGGTTGCAGGCAGCGATCGTATTTGGAGGAGGAAGTGAAGGTGTCGATCAAAAAAGAACCTGGGCGTGGGACGGAGGGAATTGGAAAAAGCTCGCGCCGGCTGCTCGCCCGTCACCTCGGGAAGGTTTGGGAACAGTTTGGTATCCGCCCACCCATCAGTTTCTGATCTTTGATGGGACACTTTTTCTTACGAACCGGTTTGCCGGCGATATGTGGGAGTTAGTTCCCAACTGATTATGGAACGTTACTCTTAGTAAGCGTCCTAAGCGGCTGACGCTTGCTCTAAAACCGTATAATTTTTCGGATTCTCGGGTGTCTCACTTCTTAGAGAGGTGAGATATCTATGAACAAGCCGGTATTCTATAAGCCTCCGCCAAGATGGCATTCCTTTGCCGCTTTAGTCGCTGCGGTGGCGATCGAAGTGGCCGCTGTTGCGGTCGCGAGCCTGGCAACGGACAAGAGAATTCCGATCGACAATGGAGTGCCTCCAGAGCAGCCCATCGATGGTGTTGTCATCGAAGACTCTCCGGAGTCGACTCCAGCGCCTCTGGAAGACTTAACGTGGCCACTACCTCCGCCGCCGACCGACAATGCGGATTTCGTGCTCACTGAACCTAGCCCGCCGCCAACCACTACGATCAGATCCAACCCAACAGTAAGACCGGCCGTTTCGAGGGTGGCGCACGCAAGCGGTGGCACTGTCGATCTGCGGCCCTGGATGTCTAGCATGCTTTTCTCACCGCATCCCGCTTACCCATTTGAAGCGCGAAAGACAAAGCAAACAGGCAGCGGCAAATTCCTTCTGCAGTTCGGTCCAAATGGCGAAGTAACCGACGTCATTGCGGTCCAGAGCACAGGAAGCGCAGTTCTCGATCAAGTCTCGCTGACGGCCTTGCGACAATGGCGCTGTAAGCCTGGCGTTTACGAGAAAGTGTATGTTCCGATAACATTCACCCTTCAGGGCGCACAGTTATGACGGAATTGTCTAGGCGCGCCGACCGCCCCGAAACATTGCGCCTTGCACGAAGATTCCGAAAACGGAAAGCGCGACTACCAGGACGGTCGCGCCCGTCGTGGGCAAATGAATGCTCCCCGCTATGAGTCGCGCGCCTTCGATTGCTGAGAAGAAAATCAAAGCCCAATCGAAGACCGCGAGCAGCAAGAGGGCGCCGACAATCCCGCCGAGAACGAAGGTGATCATGGAATAATGCGCATAGTTAGCCCAAACCGCTGCGGCTACGGCGACCGCAACTCGACCTCCGACAAGGAAACCCGCAATTCCAATTGCGAGCTTCTGCAACATCATCGCTAGCAGCGCGCCGATTAGACCCAGGGCGATGGAGAGGAGCAGAGACAGCCAAAGCGGTGGGTTTTGGCTTAGGTAAGGCGCGAGTTCGAGCCCTATCGCAAAGCCAAGCGCCGCGACGAAGAGCCAGAAAAGTCGTCGCCCGAAAAAGAGCAGAGCGCATCCCATAAAAACGCTGATGATGGGAACAGAGGAATGCATGTTTCGCTATTTCTTCGGTGACATCATGGCGTCTCGCTTGGCTTTGAATTCCGAGCCCGCCTGCCAGGTCGGGTATTTCTCGTCGTTTGCGACCTGATAACCGACTTCGAAAAGGAGCTGCGTATCTTCGACAGCGCCGGATAGGTCCCACGTCGGATTCACTTCGTCCGAGACCTGATGATAACGATGCAGTACATAGTCATCGCTCATTTTCTGTCCGTAATCGGCGGGCTTGCCGACGAAGTTTTTTGGTTTGCTTCCCGGATACAAGGACGGCACACCGACCTTCGATAACTCAAAATTGTCCGCTCGGAAAAAACTTCCCTTCTCTGGCTCACTATTTGGCGTCGCGACCCGGCCCTGTCGCTTCGCAGCGGCGACGAATAGGTCATCGAGAGTGGAGTTACCATAACTAAGATCCTCGATATCGCGCGTTTTGCCCCAGGGGTTGATGACATCGATATTGATGTCGGCCAGGGTATGTTCGAGCGGGTAAAGCGGATGCTCGGCGTAGTATTTCGCCCCTAACAAACCACCTTCCTCAGCGGTGGTGGCAAGGAAAAGAATGCTGCGTGGTAGTGGTTGTGGAAGCTGCGTGAATGCCTGCGCAATCTCGAGCAGGCTCGCCACACCGGAAGCGTTATCGAGCGCTCCGTTATAGATCTGGTCGCCTTTAAGATTCGGGTCACGGCCGAGATGATCCCAATGCGCGCTGTAGATGATAAAGTCGTCTTTCTTCTTCGGATCGGCTCCTTCGAGCTTTGCTACCACGTTATGGGATTTGAATTCTCGGATCTTGTTTTCGAGGGTAAAATCAGCTTTGGCCCCGAGTGGCACAGGGTGGAAGTCCTTCTTTAGCGCAGCCTGCTTTAGTTGGTCATAGTCTTTGCCCGCAGCGGCCAAAAGTTTTTTCGCCTCGTCGAGAGTCATCCAAGAACGAACTCCGACCGTTCCCATGTTCTTGTCCGGCGCGTCGATAGCAAAGTTTTCCTTGGTGTTACTGTTTTCAACGACCGACCAAGGATAGGCAGCCGGAATCGTTTCATGGACGATGATCGCAGCTGCCGCTCCTTTTTTGGCGGCAATCTCATACTTGTAGGTCCAACGGCCGTAGTAGGTCATTGCTTTTCCCTTGAACATCGTGTCATCGAGCTTGCTCGAATCGTTGGGATCGGGCACAGGCGGATCGTTAATCAGAAAGACGAGTGTTTTGCCTTTTACATCCATGCCTTTGAAATCGTCCCAGCCGTACTCCGGTGCGACGACGCCGTAGCCGACGAAGACCATATCCGACTGCCTGACCTCAACAGTAGGAGTAATGCGTTGGGTGAAAGCGACAAAATCGATCGCTGGACGCAGTTCCATCCTGCTGTCCTTGACGGTGAATGCGGCGGTCGGTGAGGTGAAAATACCGGCGAATGGAACTTCCTGCGTATAAGCACCGTTCGGATTGCCCGGTTTCAGGCCAAGTTTCTTGGACTGCGTTGTGATGTACTCGACGGAGAGATCTTCGCCGTGCGTGCCGGGTGCGCGCCCTTCAAACTTGTCCGATCCGAGGACTTTGATGTGCTCTAGCAATCCGTCGCGATCGATTGCGTTCTCGGCTTCCTTTGGAGGTTCGACGCCGGTGTCAGCGGCGACAAATGAGACGGACAGCACTGCGAGCGAGAGATGGATTAACCATTTCATATAGACATCCAATCTAGCGCGAAAACCCGCGCGTCCAATCGAGGAACCTGACAAGTAACAAGTCCGTTACTCTTTCTGATCTTGCACCATGCCTCGGTCTCGGAAACCGTTCGCCCGCAATTTCGTGTCGTAGGACCAAACCTCATGGACCTTCCGATTAAGAGAGCATTGAGAAATGAATTTCACTGACAAGTTCGCAATCTTTGTAGGCTTGGCTGGCGTGACTGCTGTCGTGCTGGCGGTTTGTCTCTGATTCGAACTCAAGCTTGAGGCGCTACTAACCTTCGCCGCGTCGGGAGACACGGACTACACAAGTCCTAAACAAGATTACCCACCTGTTGCACACGGCATTGCCTGGGAGCCTCGTGGTTTGCGCGAACTTAACGTAACTTCTGGGTTACAAACGCGTTACCATTCGCAGTTCGCGACCGCGCGGTCGCCTTCTATAGTCGGCGGCCCATGAGAGCTATCAGACTTTATTTAACTTTGGCTGCATCCGCGCTTCTTGTAGGCGGCTTTGCGCAACCGATCGTTGCAGCACCTCCAGCTCCAGGGCTAGTGGCGCCTGCCAGCGGTGCTGCCTTGCCACAACCAATTACTTTGGACTGGAATCCAGTGACGGCGCCCGGCGGAGATATCGGAAGCTACACATGGCAGGTGTCGACAACGAGCTCATTTACCAAAGTGATCGCATCGGGCTTCAAGAATATCGATTCGGACCCTAACGTGCCGACTCCCACCGCGGATAAGGTCAGTGGCCTGGCGAATGGAACATACTTCTGGCGAGTAAAGGCGACGCAGCTAACAGGAAACGGTGGCGTGGATTCGCCGTGGTCGGAGGTGCGAAATTTTGTCGTGACTGGATTGGGAGCCGCTCCAGCCACCCCAACAATCACTTCGCCCGCGAACAACTCTCAGTTTCACGTGCTGGAGACTTTCAAGATCCAATGGTCGGCTGTTACAGGCGCCCAATTCTATATTCTGGAGGCAGACGACGAGCCGACATTCTCAGAGCCACTCACGTTAGCTCAATCACCTGTCAACTTCGGTACTCAATTTGGCGGTGGCTGGGGTAATGCTTTACCGAACGTGTACTATCGTGTGCGAGCCGTTTCTGTTGACGGGGTCAGAAGTCTCCCCTCTGCGACCGTGGTTGTGCACGTCACAGACGCGGCTCCTGTCCCACCTGCAGTCTCATTAGTTGCTCCAGCTTCGGCGGCGACCGTCAGTTTGCCTTTCTTTTTCGATTGGTCAGACACAACGAACCCGCAGATTCCGGGCTACGAATTGGATGTAAATACGAGTCCAACTTTTGCGGATAATACCATGGTTCTCATCCTGCCCGGATGCTCGCGTTCCGATTATATGATCACGCCGGAACTGCTTGCCCCGGGAAGCTACTATTGGCGGGTGAGAGCGCTGCACGGCAACGGTGTCGGGCCTTTCTCGGCCTCACGACAAATCACTGTCACCGCTGGGCCAACCCCGCCAAACGTTAATTTATTCGCAATCTTGTCCGAACCTATCAACGGTTATGGCGGTAATTCAGTTCAGGCTCGAGTCATGCTCGACAATCCCGCGCCGGCCGGCGGTGTAGTCGTGACCGTTGCAACGGATTTGCCTCAGGCCAACATGCCGTTCAAGACCGTAACTATTCCCGCAGGAAAAACGGACGCAACGATTAGCCCAGTGACAACTGGTCCTGTGCCTAACTTTGGACTCTCAATTGGTATTATCGGCGACATTTTTGCCGGCTTCGGCTCCGGACGGGAGCAAAACTCTCTCGGGGTTTTGCCCATCCTCTATGGAACTAGTCTAAGTCGGGAAAGCGTTGTCGGTGGAACTCCGGTAACCGGGAACGTGGCCTTGCTTAGTGCGGCGCCTCCCGGAGGCATCACTGTCCGGTTAATTAGTAGCGATACCAGCTTGGCGGTGCCACCATCGACTGTCTTCATTCCGGAGGGCGCGACTGGCGCTGACTTCTCGGTGGTGACGAAAACAACCTCTGTTTCTAGTCGTGTAACAATCGAAACTGGAACCGATGTTGACGGTTATCGTGCTCCGCAGTGTTCGCTCGTTGTAACTTCTGCGGGAAGCCCAAGTCCTGCTGCAAGTCTTTCTTCGCTGTCATTTAGTCAGAACTCCGTCCCGGCAGGTGGGACGGTGACAGGAACAGTGGTTTTAACTTCAGCGGCACCTGCTGGGGGCGCCCTTGTGACTCTTAGCGCCAGCATGGAGGGACAAGTGATCGTTCCGCCAAACGTGACCGTCCCGGCCGGAAGCCTGAGCGCGACCTTTACGACTATCCCGGCTCCGCAAACCGCGATTTCGCGCTACGTCCTTGTTCAAGCGCATTACGGAACATCCGGTGGTTCGCAAGCTCGCATCCTCAAAGTTGATCCCGCAGTTGGTCCGGCCACGCTGCTTGCGATTGGACCCGCCGGCCAGGACGTCATCGGTGGAAAGCCAGCGCGTGCTTCTGTCGGGCTTGTCATGCCTGCGCCGGTCGGCGGAGGTGTGGTCACCTTAAGCACCGACAATCCGTCAGTCATTCAGGTGCCGCTAAGCGTCACGATCGCGGCGGGCAATAGCACGATCAGTTTCACGGTAAATACAAGTCCGGTCGCAGTTATTCCAACGGGTGGCAACGTTTTTGCCAGCGCGGGTGGCATAACCAAATCCATCTTTGTTACAGTCACACCGGATCCCAACGCTCCGCCGCTTTTGCAAGGAGTAACTCTCAATCCGACCAGTGTCGCTGGTGGAACGAATTCGACGGGAACAGTGTTACTGAACAGTCCAGCTCCCGCTGGTGGTGTTACTGCAACGTTATCAACCAGTGATCTGACGGCGACGCCTCCTCCGATTGTCAGTATTCCTGCCGGTCAAACGTCAGCCAATTTCATCGTGACTACATCGACAGTGACTAAGGATGTAGTTGTAACGATCAGTGCTCTGGTGGGCAGCTCGTCGAAATCAGCTAACCTCACCGTAACCAAAGGCGGAGGAGCAGCTTCGCTCTCCTCGATCACCCTTAGTCCGACGTCGGTGACCGGAGGCGCTACCTCGCAGGCAACTGTCACTCTGACCGCGCCGGCACCTTCCGGTGGCGCCGTCGTCGCTCTTTCGAGTAGCAATACCGCGGCGGCCATTGTTCCGGCAAACGTGACCATTCCCGCCGGCGCAACCAGCGCAAAGGCTACGGTGACAAGTAAGAGCGTGAGTACAACGACAGCAGCGACGATCACCGCGACCTACAACTCGGTTAGCCGCAGCGCCACTCTGACAGTGAATCCGGCCTCGGGTGGCACCTTGCCAGCGCCGAGCCTACTCACACCGGCTGCTGAGGCGCGTTTCGCTCCGGGCAGCAACATTATCTTCGACTAGACCGAGGTGACCGGCGCAGCTAGCTACACGATTCAGATCGATGATCAGGATAGCTTCTCAAGCCCCGTCGTTGATCAAACCGTTACGATCTCACAATTTTCGAGCAGCACTTTGCCTACTGCGACGATGTGGTTTCGGGCCAGGGCCAATGAGGCGTCGGGCGCTCCCGGTGCGTGGTCGGCCATCCGACGTTTCGAAGTTAAGAAATAGGTGAGATCTGGCTTGCGTTCCGAGCTTTCACCGCTTGCCTCGTTCCCAAACTGAGTTTGGGAACGAGGGGTGAAGCCCTACGGTTTGGTCGGGGGCTTACCTGCGCCGCCTGGATTACTTTCCTTGGAAGGCCCGCTGCCCGGCTTTGCCGGCGTCTCGATGCCCAATGTTTTCAGATAAGGCTGAATCGAACGCTCGCGTCCGAGGAACTTGCGAATCGAAACATCGATATCGCGGGAGCCGCCCGGCGCGTAGATTTCCTGGCGCAGTTTCATTCCGGCATTCTTATCGAGGAATCGGTTAGGCGCTTTCTCGAAGACAGTCGCCATGTCGGCAGCGATCGAGTCGGCCCAGGCATAGCCATAGTAACCGGCGTCATAACCGACGAGGTGTCCCCAGTATGCGACGAACGCCGTGTCAGGATCGACGGCGAAAAAATCCTTCGTGAAAAGCGGGTTCGACATCGCGACGCAATCGTACGGTTGATCGACAGGATGAACGTCATGCAAGGTGAGATCGATGTCGCCAAAGGTAAACTGACGACGATAGAAAACGCCGACCGTAGCGAGCTTCGCTTCCTTCATCTTCTCGATCAGCTCCGCGGGAATTTTCTTGGACGGATCACGATAATCGGCCGCGAACGTGTCGAGGACCTTCTTATCCCAAACCCAGTTTTGCAGCATTTGGGAAGGCGCTTCGACGAAGTCGGCCGGGACACTGGTCCCGGAGAAACGAACATACTTGGCCGTTGTCACGATGGCGTGGAGCGCGTGGCCGAATTCGTGAAAAAGTGTCTCCACATCCTGATGATTGAGGAGTGAAGGCTTGTCCTTGGTGGGCGGCGGGAAGTTGCAGATAAGCGCGACGGTTGGGCGCTGATACTTTCCGTTAGGCAGCAGTTTCCCCGGAACAATTCCGAACTCAGCGAAGTGATTGAACTTCCCTTCGCGCGGAAACATATCGAGATAAAACATCCCAAGCGGTTGCCCGCTGGCGGCGTCCGCCACCATGAAGAGCTGAAGATCGTCGATCCATTTTTCCGGTGCGATGATCTTTGTAAATTTCAGCCCGAAGATGCTCTGATAAATGTCGAACATTCCTTCGAGCGTGCGCTGAAACGGGAAATAGACGCGCAACGCGTCAGTATCGACCGTGTATTTCTCTTTCTTGAGTTGGTTTTGGAAATAGCGCCAGTCCCACTTGTTGATCTGGGCATCAGGATTCTTCGTTTCCTCGACTTTCAGCTTGCGCAATTCCGCGACTTCCGCGTCGAACTTCGGTTGAATCCCGACGACCAGATCGTTGACGAACTTTTTCGCCGTGGCCCCGTTCTTCGCCATCTTGATTTCCGTCTGAAAATCATCCCACGATTTGTAGCCGAGCTTGAGCGCGATCTGGTTGCGATGAGCGAGGATGTTGTTCAGGAGCGGAACATTTTTCTCTCGCGCAAGATTGAAACGAACTTTGAAAAGATGCTTCCGCGTCTCTTCATTTTTCGCGGTTTCCTCAACCGTGTTGTAATGAAAAGTGACGTTGGCGAGGATGGTGTAAGAGTCGTCGCCCGTCTTGACTCCCGGTGATTCCAGAATCGTATCGGGCACGCCTTCCAGCTCGGCTTTGCGGAAAACGATGGGCGCTTTTACGGCGACAATGTTTGACTGAAAATCCGTCTCGAGTTGCGCGAGTTCTTTGCGCAGTTTCTCGACTTCCGCGCGTTTGTCGGGCGGAAGCGCGAGCCCGGCGCGTCGATAATCGCGCAGCGTATGCTCGAGGAGGAGCGCGTCTTCGCCTTCCAGTTTCGGCTTCGTGTCGGCAAACGCTTTGACGGCTTTGTAGACATCTTCGCGATAATCAACCCCTACGGCCCAGTCCTGAAAAACTTTGACCGCCTTCTCGGCCGCGTCGCGCATGGCGGCATCCTGGTTGGTCTGCTGAATGACGATAGTTTTCGAAACAGCGGTCTGTGCGTCATTCTGAATATCATCAATCGCCCGGACCGTGCTCGCGAAAGTTACTTTGCCCAGGTCCTGCTTGCCGATCGTATCGAGCGCTTTGTTGGCGTTGGCGATCGCGGTGTTGACGTTGTCCTGCACCTCGACCGGCGTCTTTGGCCATTCGGGGATGACCAGGATCTCATTCGCCTTGTCCGCGGCGGCCTGAAAATCGGAAAGGCTTTTGACATCATCGGCTCGAAGCGAAACGGCCATGGCCACGGAGAGACTAACGAGTAGGAAATGTTTCATAGGAATTGCGATTGAAGACAGAACTAAGAGGATTTAGCAGGGTTGAGGAAAAAGGAAAATCGATCGTGAAAAATCCAATTCTTCATTCTGCGAGATTTGGTTAACCTGTCGGCCAACGGCTTCGCCATGAAAGACTTTTTTACGACATTTTTGGTCGCCTTCATCCCGCTCTTTGTGGCGATCGATGCGATTGGAATGGTAGCAATCTTCATCGGTTTGGGCGCAAATGTTGATCGGCAACGTCGCCAGCAACAAGCCCTGCTCGGGATTGGAACGGCCCTCGTTATCTCGGTCGGGTTCGTCTTTCTTGGAAAATTAATTTTCAAGGCGCTTGGGATTACGGTGGCCGATTTTCAAGTCGCGGGCGGATTGCTTCTCTTGACCTTTGCCGTGCGCGATTTGCTTGAGATTAGCCCCGACAAAGGACGGCCGGTTGATGATTTTGGAATCGTCCCGCTCGGGATGCCATTGATTGCCGGACCGGCCCTCTTAACGGCACTGCTGGTGTTGGCGGACTCGGTGGGCGCGGCTTTTACGCTGCTGTCCCTGGTCGTGAACCTGGTGATTGTCGCCGTGGTGTTTTGTTCGGCTGATCGAATCACCAAATGGCTCGGCAAACAGGGGATCAAAGGCGTTTCGAAGCTGGTTTCGCTGCTTCTCGCCGCGATCGCGGTTAGCCTGATTCGGCGCGGCTGGCTAGGGAGATAGAGGCTTCGGATCAGAACAGCCCGGTCCGCAACATCACGAGGGTGCAGCCTTCCACGACTTCGATTCCGGCGCCGCTCGCTGCAGCGGCCAATTCTTCGTTTTCGGCCCCGGGATTCATAATGATCCGCAGCGGATTGGCCGCCACGATTTCGTCAATCAACGGGGTCGAGCGAGCCGCGTTCATATAGATGGTGATCGTGTGCACGGGTTCCCCGATCTCCGCCAGTTTCGGGAAGCACCGCACACCTTCAATTTCCTCGAAGGCCGGGTTTATCGGGATTGGCCGATAGTCAAAACTGGCCAGCAGGCGCACAGCTTGATTCGAGTAGCGCTCGGGGTTTTTCGAGGCGCCTAGCACCGCCACATTGCGTTTTTCTTGAGAAATAACTGCCATTTTGGATTGATTTTGGTAGAATAACGTCCGGCGACCGTCTCCTTGACCGTCCGGTGCCCTCCATTGACAGGGATACCATGCTTGTTAGTATCCCGCCTTATGAGATTTCCTCTCACCCTCACGTCGAAGATTGCCGCCTACATTGTAGGCCACAAGATTCGCGGGACGAAAAAATTCGCCACGGTACTCCAGCTTGAACCGCTGCATACGTGTAATCTGACCTGCACGGGGTGCGGCCGGATTCGGGAATACTCGACTTCCCTGAAAGATCTTCTCCCCCTGGAGGATTGTCTGGCGGCGGCTGCGGAATGCAACGCACCGATGGTGTCCATATGTGGTGGTGAGCCCCTGATCTACCCCCAGATAGAGGCGCTGGTGGAGGGTTTGCACGAGCAGGGCCGGATCATTTATATCTGCACCAACGCGATGTTCATGCGCAAGAAGATGCGCGAATGGATGGCGAGCGAATACCCGAAGCGAGCTGAATTTATTGACGGAAAGATCTCCTCGTTGCTCGCGGCGAATTTGATCACAGAGAAGGACGCGGTCGCCATCCGGCAAGGTCCGAAGGATGCGACCAAGCCGACCATCGGGCCGAGCAAATGGATGTATTGGAACGTGCACCTTGATGGTTTGGAGCGAACGCACGACCTGATCGTGGAGCGCGAAGGCGTTTTCAAGGAATGCATCCTCGCCATGAAGATGGCGAAGCAGCTCGGCTATCAGGTCGCGACCAACACCACGATCTATAAGGAAACCGACATGTCGGAGATCGAGCAGATGTTCGATTTTCTGAGCGATATGGGCGTTGACGGGCATACCATCTCGCCCGGTTATGAATACGACGCCGCGAAGAAGGACATGATCAAACGGCTCAACCTGCAGCCGGAAAATTTCTTTCTCACTCGCCAGATGACGATCGAGAAGTTCAAACAGATCGAGCAGTGGATGAAGGACTACACGCTTTTTGGGACGCCGATTTATTTCGAGTTTCTCGCCGGCAAACGTGATCTCACTTGCTCAGCCTGGGCGATTCCGACACGAAATATTCGCGGCTGGAAAGGCCCCTGTTATTTGATGACGGACGCCCATTATTCCAGCTACCAGGAGCTGCTGGATAGGGTGGAGTGGGACAAGTACGGCGTCGAAAACGGCGTGGTGAAAGACAGCCGCTGCGAGAATTGCATGGTCCATTGCGGCTATGAGCCGACCGCCAGCCTTGGTTTGAACGCGCAGAAAGGCGATACTTGGAAGACGGTGCGATTCAATTTCGGGGCGAAACCAAAACCGACCGGGCGAGGCAACGAGATTGCCGCGTATAATGGAGTGACCTCGGGCAACGGTCATCTCACAGGCAAGAAAGCCGAACAGGCATTGCAGGTTTCGTGAGCCGCTGAAAATGGCTAATCCCTCAGCGAACATCATTGCTTTACCTCGGGTCGAGGAAGACGCGCCATATTTGGCGTCCAACGAGGAGCTGGCGGAAGCGATCGCCTTGGCGCAGCAAAATCTTCTCCGCCAACAGAGATTCGACGGACATTGGGTCGGCGAGCTCATGGTCGATAGCACGCTCTGCTCCGATTACGTGCTTTTCATGCACTGGCTCGGCGAAGTGGACGAGACGCTGCAACGCCGCTGCGTGAAACATATTCGGAAACGCCAACTGCCCGACGGCGGCTGGAATATTTTCTACGGCGGGCCGAGCGAGATCAATGCCTGCGTGAAAGCGTATTTTGCGCTCAAACTCGCCGGGACCAGCCCCGACGCGCCTTACATGCGGGAAGCTCGCGCCAACATCCTGCGGCTCGGCGGCATCCCGCGGATGAACACCTACAGCAAGCTGTACCTGGCATTGTTAGGCCAGTTCCCCTGGAAGTATCTGCCCGTCATCCCGGTAGAGATGATTCTGCTGCCGAAGTGGTGCTTCTTTAATATTTACAGCATGTCCTCCTGGAGCCGGGCCATGCTCATCCCGCTGGCGATCATCAACCATTTCAAACCGACTCGCGAGCTGCCGGAAGACAAGCAACTGCACGAGCTTTATCCGGTGGGGACGGAAGGCAGCGACTTCACTTTGCCGCGGGATCAACGCATCTTCACCTGGCGCAATTTTTTCCTGCGGGCCGATCGTGTTCTGAAACTTCTTGAGCCGTGGCACAGTCGCCCGCTTCGCCAGCGGGCTCTCGAGGAAGCGGAACGCTGGATGGTCGAACGCATCGGGGAGGGGAGCGATGGGTTGGCCGCGGTTTTCCCGGCGATGCTCAATTCCATCATCGCCCTGCGGGCTTTGGATTACCCAAAAGAGCATCCGCTTTACAAAAAAGCATTGCAGGATTTCTCGGGCCTTTTTGTGGATGACCCGGACGACTTTCGCATCCAACCCTGTCTCTCACCGGTCTGGGATACGGCGATCAACATTATCGCTTTGGCCGAGTCCGGTTTCCCCGCTCAACATCCCGCGTTGCAACGCGCCGCCCAATGGCTTGTCGACAAGGAAGTTCGCGTCCGTTGCGATTGGACGATGAACAATTCCCACCCGGAAGCCAGCGGCTGGGCGTTTGAGTATAACAACATTTTTTATCCCGATACGGACGACACCGCGATGGTGCTGATGGCGCTGCGGTTGGTCCGGCCTAACGAGCAATCCAAATTGTCCGAAGTGTTCGAGCGCGCGCTCGCCTGGCAGTTGAGCTTCCAATGCCGCGATGGCGGGTGGGCTGCTTTCGACAAGGATGTCACTCGGCATTGGCTGGAAGACATGCCTTTCGCCGATCACAACGCGATCCTTGATCCGACCTGCAGCGATCTGACCGCGCGCACCCTGGAGTTGTTAGGCTACATCGGGTTTAATCCCGGCCGGCTGCTCGTGCGCCGGGCGATCCGTTATTTGCGCGAGACGCAGGAGGACGACGGTTCCTGGTATGGCCGCTGGGGAGTGAACTATATCTATGGGACGTGGCAGGTCCTGCGCGGGCTGCGCGCGATCGGCGAAGACATGACCCAAAGTTGGATCCTGCGCGGGCGCGATTGGCTGGAAAGTTGCCAGAACGACGATGGCGGTTGGGGCGAAAGGTGTGCCTCCTACGAGAACCCCGATCTGAAAGGTCAGGGCCCGAGCACTGCTTCGCAAACGGCCTGGGCGCTGATGGGAATTTGCGCCTGTGGCGATCTCGATCGACCCAGCATCCAGCGCGGATTGTCCTACCTGCTCTCGACCCAACGCGTCGATGGCGCCTGGGACGAACCTGAAATCACCGGCACCGGTTTCCCGCGCGTGTTCTATCTCAAGTACGACATGTATCGCCAAAACTTCCCGCTTCTAGCGCTGGCGACGTATGTCAATTATCGCAGCGGGATTGGTCATTATCAAAGTTTCTACCGCTGGGTCGGAAAGTAGTAGGGGCGTGCCGGATTATCCGGAATTATTCCGTCTACTCCTCGTTAGGCGTTTCGACGCGTCGTGAAACTAAGTATCTTGGCTCTCGTCGCGTTGCTTGCGCTGTCACTAGCGGGCGGAGTTGACCCGATCAAGGCGTCCAGCGTCAAGTGGACGGGGCACTTCGGCTCGTCGGAAGCAGACTCGCACACAACGTTCTGCTTGATGGCCAGGGGCGCCTTCCGAACACCGACCAAGGACATCGAAACGGTAACAGCTGAGTGGCTAAAGAAGCATCCGAATGCGGTTCTGGTGGCAGTGTCATCGACTATGCCGTTCATCGTCAAAGACCCCCAATCCAAACTTACGTTTGTCTGGATCGTAGACGGTAGTGAGACTCTCAATCTTGAGTTAGTCCGTCGAGGCTGCTTCCACCCGGCCACGCAAATTATTGGGAACGACCAAAAGCTCGAAATTCCCAGACCGGATTACGAGGCTTTTACGAAGAAGCTCACGGTGGCGGCGGATTATGCATACGACCACAAGCGCGGATTGTGGAGCGAACCAGAAGAACCAGACAACCCAAATGATTGATCGAAAGCGTTTAACCCAGCAATGGAGCCAGCGTCGGGCAGCGTGATTACTGATCGTGTTGCTATGCACTTCCTCGCTTGTGGCAGCTCATCTTGTTTTCGTTAGAAGATTCGCGACATGTCGATACAGAATACGCGTTCTGATCGACCGGAGAACGTTCACGACGGTCGTGAGGAGAGCTATTGGCACATGGCACAGGATATTGCCTTTCGCGCCCATTCACGTCTCGAAGTCCGCGACGGCAGCGTCTATCTTGTGAGTGACGCCGCAGACGAGCAGATTTGCATTCCGTCTCAGCCGAAGCATCGCTGGTATGAAACATGGCTCGTTCTTCACGAGCGATTTCCTGCGCTATCGCACCTCTGGCCAGGCTACCGCCCTTCATGATGCGACATCCGAAGTCTCTCGCGAAAGACCAGCGGTATTACTCAGGGGATGAGATCCATGTCGGCGCCCGCGTTCGCTGTGCTGGTGATACTGGCACTATCGTTTTCGTTATCGACCTCAGTGAATATTCAACAGATTACCCAGAGAGCGATTGGTCGGACTATGGCACGGGACTCATGATTGAAACTCCCGCTTTTGCGCGAGTCATGTTCGACGAAGCAGATGAACATTTGGAACTTTTGTCGCGAGCGACACCAACCGTTTGACGATACGATCGAGCTGGCCGCTAGTTATCGACACCACCGAGCTTTCTATGAGTTTGCCTGCCTGTTATGCTGCAACTGACGCTCTTGGTCGCGGCAGCTTCTCGTTCTCATAGGTCCCAATGCGCGCCATCACGAAAACTGAAGCCCAGGAGTGGTGTCGGTCACATGACATCGCGATTGATGACCGTGGTTTGCCACAGCCTGATTTTGCCGAGACTCAAGGCCTCGACTTCAAGATTCCCGAGGATACTGGCCAGCGGATTGCTTTGCTTCATAAGCTCTTCCGGAGCGTGCCACCGGAGCGCGAAATCTTAGTTTGGTTCGATGATTGGGGAGTGTGGCCTTCCGGTGAGCGCAAGCACATGTTTGAGCGTTTCCGTGATTCATATGGAGAGCATCGCTGGCTTTCGGATGCACCCGGTTATCTGTTCGCGACTGCAGAACGTAAAGACGCTATTTCGTTTGCTGCCTTCGCCATTCTCTTCCTTTGGGACTGCCATGTTCTTACTGATATAGCAGACACCTGGTTGTTTTTCTCCCACGATGAGATCGGCTGGCTTTGTTCGCGTTCGCCGTTGCCTGTGCTTGTGTTGGCGTAGGTCCTATCGTCATCGTGTGATCCCGGCGGCCATTTAGATCAGGCGTTAGACCTTGCGCAGACCTGCACATTTCATGAGAACTTATGTTTGATCACGTCAAATTCGGAGTCAGCGACTATGAAGCTAGCAAAGCATTCTTCCTCAAGGCACTCGCACCGTTCGGTGTAGGTGTGGTCTCAGAGGGGGCGCCGACGTACGGCGTCGAGCTTAGCCCCAGAGGTGGCAAGGTTTCATTGTGCCTCTACCAAAACGAGGAGAAACCGGCGCCTCTTCACTTGGCGTTCGTGGCCGAGAATCGCGACCAAGTCGATGCATTCTATCGCGCGGCGATGGAGGCGGGTGGCAAAGACAATGGTGCGCCTGGTCTGTGCCCGGAATACCATGCGAACTACTATGCAGCTTTCGTCATTGATCCGGACGGGCACAACATCGAAGCGGTTTGTCACGAACCCTAGGCGAAGACATGAAGCGCATCTGGACGATCATCGGCGTAAGGGACGTTCCCGCGAGCTTCAAATGGTATCAGTCGCTCTTCGGGCAGCCCGAGACGCCACCGGGCCATGAGAACTGGGGCCAGATTCTGGATACTGACGGAACCGTCTTGCTGTGCCTTCACCAATGGAGCGCGCACGACCATCCGTCCTTGATGAGTCCTGATGACGGAAAGGCCGGCAACGGGCTGTTGCTGTTCTTTCGTGTCGATGACTACGAGATGGCCCTGAAGCGGTCACGCGCTCTCGTCAGCCGGCTCGAAGAAGAGTCCCACTTGAACCCAAACACGCAAACCATGGAGTTCTCACTCCGGGACCCGGATGGATACTTTGTGACGATAAGTGCGCTCTCGACACCGTAAACCTAATCGATCGCTGACCGATCCTGCTATCTCGCAGATCGCAGTTAGAAGATTGAAGTTCGTCGCACACTCGGCCTCATCAGCGGTGCCTGATTTGTGCCTCGTTAGACCTTGTGAAGGCTATCGCGGTAGCTCATTTCTCTTCGTTCAGCCTACTCCCTCGCGCTTGACCTCAACGCCCAGAATTCATATACCGCAGGGCGGTGGAAATTTATATCGCGCGCGACGGCCAGCAGGCTGGGCCGGTTTCGATGGAGCAGCTCGTTACCATGGCAGGTCAGGGAACCGTTTCCGGTTCTGATCTGGCCTGGCACGAGGGGCTTGCTAACTGGGTTCCGCTATCAGAAGTGTTGGGGGCGAAGACTGGGGCACCGGTTTTATCACCGCCTATCCTGCGCAGTTCGAAGGCGCGGCTTGGCCTCGCTGGGTTCGTTATCGGAGTGGCGGGCGTTCCACTATGGTTCATCGTTTTGGCTGTAGCTGGTGTTCTTCGAAACCAAAGCCAGTACATGGCGATGTTGGGATTAGCGGTGTTTGCTATACTCCTGGTGAACTTGGTTGGCCTTACTCTAGGAGTTGTAGCCCTTTCCGATAAAGACGCACGAAAGCGGCGGACGACTATCGGCGTGTCTTTGAACTCGATCGCAATTGTTTGTTTTGTTTTGCTCCTGATTATTGGCCTTACGGTGAAGTAGGTCCAGACAGGCGATGCAATCGCGTGCTTGTTGAATGAAGACGGGGCTGGCGCGAACTCGCGAAATCTTCAGGGACCGAGGGGCTTGAACATTGCCAGGAAATGCGGTCCTGCCTGCGTTCTGGCAAAAACGCCCAGATCAACCCCAGTGGAAGAAAACCTTTCGATTGTCCGGGTGGAGTTATTCGCGACGTAAAGATTACCTGCGGCGTCAAAGATCATGCCGTGGGGCGAATGTACCCCAGCACTGGCGAACACTCCGAGGTCTTCGCCGGTTGGGGAAAACTTCTCGATCGTACTGCTGGTGAAGTTCCCCACATAAATGTTGCCGTCGCGGTCCATCGCCAGGCCCCACGCGAGAGAAAATCCACTATCCGCGAAGACGGAAACAACGCCGTCTGGCGAAAATTTTAAGACCGCACCTGTGTGCGTTGGGCCCCCGAATGCGCAAGACACGTAAAGATTGCCAGTTTTATCAAAGACCAAATCGACCGGGTGTTCCAATCCGTCGCTTGCATCTGCGAAAACAGTCCCGACTCCCTCCGGAGTAAAGCTCATGATCGTGTCAGTAAGAATATTGGCGACATAAAGATTGCCATTCTTATCGAAGGCGAGCGCGTGCGGCCCTCTCAAATTAGTGTTTGCAAAAACAGTTACGGTTCCGTCCGGCGCAATTTTCTGAATCGAATAGTCAGCCGGATCATCGCTCGACACGAAAAGGTTGCCCTCCTTGTCGAAGGCGAGCCCAGTCGCGAAGCTTATTGGAGCGACTACGCCGAGATTCCGTCCGCGCGAAGAGTACGCCAGGACGATGCCGGTCTGGTAATTCGTCTCGTAGATCGTGTCTGTTCGGGGTCCGGTGGCTCCGATGCTTTGGGCGCTGACGGAACTCGCGATCGTGCACGCCATCGCAATGACGGGTGCAGCGCAGAAAATGCCATTAATCCTTCTCATTGTAAGCCTTTGCCTTGCTAGAGTTATACTCGCACAATATTCCGGCCCTACGATAGGATTTTCGCTTTCGCAGATCGGAGGTAAGGAACTGGCAACAAAAGGTCAGAGACTGGAGGGCTTGAACATCGCAAGGAAATGCGGTCCTGACTGTGTTGTGGCAAAAACGCCCAAGTCAACGCCAGTAGGCGAGAATTTTTCAATTGTTTGGGTAGCGTTGTTCGCGACGTAAAGATTACCCGCGGCATCAAAGATCATGCCGTGCGGCGAATGTACCCCGGCGCTGGCAAATACTCCGAGATCGACGCCGTTTGGGGAAAACTTTTCGATGGTACTGCTGTTGTAGTTCGACACGTACATATAGCCTGCCCGATCCATTGCCAGACCATAGGCGAGGTGAAATCCGCTATCCGCGAAGACGGAAACGACGCCAGTCGGCGAAACTTTCAAGACCGAACCTGTATGGGTCGGACCTCCGAACGCGTTTGAAACGTAGAGATTGCCCGCACCATCGAAAACCAAATCGATCGGGCCCTTCAATCCGTCGGTTGCATCTGCGAAAACCGTCCCGACTCCCGCCGGAGTAAACTTTCGAACCGTATTAGCATCGACATTGGCGACGTAAAGGTTGCTGTTCTTATCGAAGGCGAGGGCGTGCGGACCGCTCAAGCCAGTGTCCGCAAAGACAGTAACGGTGCCGTTCGCGGCAATTTTTTGAATCGAATAGTCGCCCGGAACGTCGCTCGAGACATAGAGGTTGCCGACCTTGTCGAAGGTCAGTCCGGTTGGGAAACTTAACCTGCCAACCGCTCCGAGATCCTTTCCGCGCGCGGAATAAAGCTCGACCGCGCCGGTTTGGTAATTCGTCTCGTAGATCGTGTCCGTTCGCAGGGCCGTCGGTTCGGCGGTTTGGGCGACGGCGGGAGTTGAAATCGTGCAGGCCAACGCAATGACAGGCGCTGCGCATAAAACGTTACCAATCCAGATAGGAAACCTCTTCATAGATACCCGTTACTCGGAGCCAGCTATTCTCGCACAATCTTCCCGCCCCAAGATAGGATTTTCGCCTTTGTGCCGGCCGCTTCCGCTTCCTTGATCTGGCCGTTGCGATTGTAGAAGAGTGAAAGACTCGTCCACGCGATTTGATCGTTAGGCTTAAGTTTGACCGTTGTTTCGCCGGCCGCGATCGCCTCGGGAAATCGTCCCAGCTTCATTAAAGCCATCCCGAGCGCATGCCAGCCGTCGAAAAATTGCGGGTCAAGCTCAACGCAACGCCGGTATTTTTCGACCGCGCTCTCGAGTTCGCCGATCGCAAGATCGCCGTTGGCGTCATCGAAAATTTCTTCAACTGAGTCCATTTTTTACGAATGCGCTGCCAATATTTAGCGTCTGCTGTCTCAGCGGATTCGGGAAAGATACACGGACGCCACGGAGGTGGTCCCTCCACCTGCGCTGAGAGCGCACGCTACAAATCCTCAGGTCGGCTTTACTGCTGTCTCCGGCGCTTTCTCCGGCACGCCGGCGGCCTTACGCCGTTCGCGCAACCATTCGTAAAACACGACTTCGCCCTTGTTTGTTAATTCCTGGGTCTCGAGGAAAGAACGGGCTTTCTCGTATTGCGCCGGCTCGATCGTCTCGCGCTTTTCCAACACCACGAGCAATCCTCCGGTCGGCGTCGTAACAAAATCGCTTACACTACCGGGGCTCAAGCTGCTTGCCGTCGATTTGATGTACGGCATATCCGGGCTTTCGTCTTTTTTCTCCGGCTTCGGCGCTGGAGTTTCCCCGGGCGGAGTATCGACCATCGCGAACGCCGGAATCGTTTCCAACTTCACACCGGCCTGACCGGCAGCGTCGTCCAATGATTTTCCGGCTTTCAGCTCATCTTTCAGCTTTTGCCCAACTCCGGCTGCTTTCGCCGAAACCATTTGCTGCACACTTTGTTTTTTCAACGCCTCGACAATCTTTGGTTTCGCTTCCTCCAGGGTGAGGGGACGGGCGGGCTCGATCTTAACGAGATGCGCCAGGTCAAAACCATCTGAGGTCTGAATCGCGTCGGTATTCGGCGATTCCTTCGTTAACGCGAAAGCCGGCTGAACCAACGCCTGTTGTCCAGCCAACTGCGGATCGGGCGCAGCCTGGGTAAACTCGCCGGTCTCCTTCGCGTTGAGATGGAACTTGGTCACCACTTGGTCGAAGTCGGCGCCCTTAGCCTGAAGCGCTTCGGTGAACTCATTCGCCTGATCGGCTAACTTTTGCAGGACGTCGATCCGCTGTTTGCCCGTCAGCTTCTTCTGCTCATCCGTCAGGCTGAATTGAACCCACTTGATCTGGCGCTTCTCTTCCGTGTTCAACTGGGCCTTATGGCTTTCGAAATATTTCGAGATCTGGTCATCGGTCACTTGCACGTCCTTGGTGAAATCCTCTGAGCTAAAGCGAACTACCCTTACGTCCATTTTTGCGTAGGCCTGCTCATAGTCGCGCTTCATTTCGGACTCGGGCACAGTCACGCCGGCGCTCAGGATTTTTTTCAACTTCTCGAGCGCGATCTGGTCAGCCACCAATTCTTCGATCTGCGCTTCACTGAAGCCCATCGGGGCGAGCGCGTTATCGGCGAACTCCGTGTAACGCGGGAGGTCAAACCCATCTTTGCCTTGGAAAGCGACGAGCCCTTTCACCCCGTTGGCGATCTCGCTTGTGCTTGCGGTGAGACCCATTTCCTCCGCCTCGTGGCGCAAGATCAGTAGATTCCAGGAAAAGGCTTCGTATGCGTCGTTTTCGCTTTGAGCGCCGGCGGTGAGGCCTTGGACGAGGTCGCGCATCCCGAGTTGGCTGCCGAGCCGAAGGAGTCGCATGTTCCGCTGCATCTCAGCATGGGAAATACTGCGATCGTAGATCTTTCCCACGAAGCCGTCTCCCATCTGGGCGAAGTCGGTCTTGTTCCAGTACCAGGAGAATGAAATACAGACGAGGATCGTGATGAAGATCATCAGGATCTTGTGGTGCTTTCGCATTACGGTGATCATGGGATTTGAGCAGGTTTGGAGTGGCGGAATCTAGGGATTCGCTCCGGGGCGGCAACTAATTTCGGGTAACAAATCCGAATGTCGAGCGCCGTAGGCGCGACATGTCTGTAGGCGCGGCGACAAAAAGAATAAGGCAGCTCCGTAGGAGCGGCATGGGGCAGAAGAGTGGTGTTGGAAATTATGCCGCTCCTCCGGAGCTAAACACGTTTTTTGAAATTTTCGCCTATAGATATGTCGCGCCTACGACGCTATTGGTCGCCATCTCCGGGCCACAATTCTTCGAACACTCGGCGCAAAGACGATTCTTCAACAGTCTTCTAGGCGGAGGACGGCTCGTTGTCGCGGCTGGCTTGGATGAACTGTTCGACCTCGGCCACGTAAGTTTTGAAAGGATCGCCCATCACCAGAAAATCGTGGCTTTCGCACGCGATGGAGTCCCAGTTAATCACATAGGGGCGCTTCTCCCTCCGGAAAACTGCAACCGCATAGGCGCGCCCGTTCGCGCGTGTATCCGCAGGCGGGGTAAAAGTAGCGTCTTTTTGCCGGACGCGATTGTTCCATTCTCCGATGCGTTTGGCGGGCTGCAGCCCAAAGAAAAGCCCGCGCGCTGGATCGATGTTGTGATATTCGAGGTCGAGACTTTGCAGCCAGGGATCGGCCCAGGAAAGCTTCTCCTCTGCCATGAACGATTCGAGCAGCCATTTCTTGCTGATCCAGTCGACCCCGCCGATCAGCGACTCGGGCTTATGACCCAATGCATCAAGTGTGTAACGCCAGCTTTCGAGTAACCAATCGGTCTCCTCGTCTGTGCCGCCGAGATATTGCTGGGCGAGCGTGTGCAGCCGCCATTGGATATCGAGCGCTCCAATCGTTTGGCCGTTTTCCAGCTTCACGAGCCAGCGCAAAGTTGCGTCGCGGGAAATCTCCCTGGTCGCCTGGACCGCGTCGAGGAGTTCGAGGTCGTTAGGCAAAAGGCCATTCTCGAGCAGGGTGAGCATGCAGGCAGTCGTGCCAATTTTCAGGGCATTGGCAAACGGACTCATGTTGGAGTCGCCGATGAGAAGATGCAGTCGCCGATATTTTCGATAATCGGCCAACGGCTCATCACGCGCGTTGATGATGGCGCGGTTGAACTGCACCCATTGGTAAATGTCGTTCACGATATGATCGGCCCGTTGGCTCAGCTGAAAATCGATCGACTCTTCCGCGGCCGGCACCTCGAAGTCGAAGGCGAGGGGATTGGCCTGGCCGACCCGACCCGCTCCGGTAAAAATCTGGCGGGTGGCGAGGAAAGCGAGAAGTGCGCCGAGTGCCGCTGGGGTGAACTGCGCCTCGCGTTTCATCAGATAATTCTCATGACAACCAAACGTCGCGCCGGTGTGGTGATCGATGTTGTTCTTGATGAAGGCAACGTTGCCGTTCGCGCCTAACGAATCGAGCGCGGACTGGAGAAGTTGGTCGCCAGCCAGATCGTAAGCGACGACGTCGCGCAGTTGCCGGCATTCCGGCGACGCGTACTCGATGTGGCCCAT
>Ga0207697_10000152_pt1 | contig 34092 bp, 34 predicted proteins | sample KBSSwiS5withPhiX_FD_184293 | JGI IMG/M metagenome (GOLD analysis project Ga0207697, IMG submission 184293) | Switchgrass rhizosphere microbial communities from Kellogg Biological Station, Michigan, USA, with PhiX - S5 (SPAdes) (version 2) | ecosystem: Host-associated > Plants > Roots >... | reverse complement strand
AGGCCAGCAGGAACCGCCACGTGTCGGCGTGCGTCCAATAGGCAGCACTGGCGAGCGACGTCGCGTACCATCCGAGGACGAGCACGCAGAACAGCTTGGCGAGCATCAGGCCGGGCAGGATGCGCAGCCCGCGCGCAATCGTGTAGGCGTAGAGCGACGGCGTGCGCGCAAGGCTCTGGGCGATCAGGAAGCCGCTGATCGCGAAGAATACGATCACGCCGATCGTCGCAGCGTCGGTCCGCTGGCCGCTCGCCACGACGAGTGGCTCTTGCAGCATGTGCCCGGTGAGCGCGTACGAATGCGAAAACAGCACGGACGATGCCGCGAGCATGCGCAACAGGTTCAGGTTGTTGTCGCGTCCTGCCGCAACGTCGGCGAACGTCGGTGCGCGAAACCGGGCGAAACCGAAGCTCATTTGCGGAGCTCACGATGAAGGAACCGTTTTCCCGTGACGATGCGCCCTGCGTCGCCGCCGACGCGTCGCTGCTGGCCGGGCAGGTCGCGTACTACCGGGCGCGCGCCGTCGAGTACGACGCGTGGTGGTACCGGACGGGTCGCTTCGACCGCGGCGCCGAGAACAACGGCGCTTGGCGAGCGGACGTCGCAGTCGTCGAAAGCGCCGTCGTCGCGACGCTCGCGGCAGCGCGGCCGACGAGCGTGCTCGAACTCGCGTGCGGCACTGGGCTTTTCACCCGTCACCTCGCGCCATATGCCGATCGCGTGACGGCCGTCGATGCGGCGCCCGAAGTTATCGCGATCAATCGCGAGCGTGTCGCATCGCGCAACGTCGAATACGTCGAAGCGGATCTCTTCGCGTGGCAGCCGCCGGCGCGGTACGACTGCGTGTTCATGAGCTTCTGGCTGTCGCATGTCCCGCCGGCACGCTTCGCCGCCTTCTGGTCCATGGTGCGGCGCGCGCTCGCCCCGGACGGGTTTGCCTACATAGTTGATTCCGCGCACGATCCCACGTCGACCGCCGCCAATCATCCGCCACCGGACCGGCACGCGGGCATCGTCACACGCCGTCTCGACGATGGACGCGAATTCCAGATCGTCAAGGTGTTCCATGAGCCCGCGCCGCTCGCCGCGACGCTCGATGCTTTGGGCTTCACGGCGCGGATCCGGAAGACGCCGCGCTATTTCATCTACGGCGACGTGCGCGATACCGGTTGAGCGGGTGCCGCGGGTCCGCCGGATTTCGATTCGCTACGTCGCGTCGGTGGAGTACACGTAGGCCTTCTGCGCGACGCGACCCTCGTCCAGTGCGCGATCGGCGGCTACCTCGGCCGGCAGCTTGTCCCAATAGATCGCTCGCCCGATTCGCTGCTCCGTTTCGAGCTGTGGCTTCTTCTCGAGCAACTCGCGGATGAAACGCGTGTGATCGGAGACGTAATGACGCGACGGCAGCATCGGCATGGCGGGAGGCGAAGGGTGCGTGGAGAACGTCGATGTTATCACCGACCGCGCTCGCGCATCGAGCCTGCGACGATGCGGAAAGCGAACAGACGGCACTCGATGGCGCCGTTCCACAGCGGCGTGCGCCGCTCGGGCTTGAGGCCGATGAGCTTGGCGAGGCGGAGATCACCGGTGAGCAGATGGGCCGTCCAGCCGGCGAAGTTGCGTTTCAGCGCGTCGCCGAGTTGCGGGTAGAACGCTGCCAACGCGTTGGCGTCGGCAAGCCGCACGCCATACGGCGGATTGGCGATCAACGTGCCCGCGGCTGCCGGTGCGGTGCGCGTCAGAACGTCGGCGCGCTCGACACTGACGAATGCGTCGACCTGTGCGCTGCGCAGCGTCGAGCGCGTCTTGCCGACGGCACCGTCGGCGACGTCGCTCGCAAAGATCGCAGGTGAGTCCGGCGCAGCACGTATCCGGTCGCGCGCGGCCTGCTTGATCCGCTGCCACGTCGGGCCGTCGTACCAGGCAAGCTTCTGAAAGCCGAACGTCCGCGCCAGGCCCGGTGCGCGGTTCGCGGCGATCAGCGCGGCCTCGGCGACGATCGTTCCGCTGCCGCACATCGGGTCGAGCAGCGGAGCATCCGGCGCCCATTGCGCCAGCGCCAGCAGGCCGGCCGCGAGATTCTCACGCAGCGGCGCTTCGTCCGCATCACGCCGATAGCCGCGCTTGAACAACGGCTCGCCCGACGTGTCGACGTAAACCGTCGCGTCGCGGTCGGTCAGGTGCAGGTGGACGCGCACGTCGGGCGCGCGCTTGTCGATCGACGGCCGCACGCCGTGATCTGCGCGCATCCGGTCGCAAACGGCATCCTTGGTCCGCAGCGTCGCGAACTCGAGGCTCGTCAGCGGCGAGCGCGTCGCGGCGACATCGACGCGCAGCGTGCGCGTGGGCGCGAAATGCCGGGACCAGTCGAGTGCGTGCACGAGCTCGTACAGGTCGCGCTCGTCGCGGTACGGGCCGCCGCCGACGCGGCGCAGCACCCTGCTGGCGATCCTCGTCTCCAGGTTGGCGTGATAGGCAAGCGCGAGGTCGCCCACAAACGCGACGCCGCCGTCGGACGGGGTGACGTCGGTGGCGCCGATCGCAGCGAGCTCGGTTGCGAGCGGCCCTTCGAGACCGCGTGGGCACGACGCGAAAAAGCGCTCGCTCATCCGATTTAAAAATGGGTTGCGACGCGGGTTGCGTTCAGAACGGCTTCGCGACGACGAGCCAGACGATGACAACGAGCAGCGGCAGCGCGGGGATCTCGTTCAGCCAGCGATAGAACACGTGGCCATGACGATTCCGGTCGCGTGCGAAATCGCGGAGCAGGAAGCCCAGGTAGACGTGAAACGCGATCAGCACGAGCACGAACGTGACCTTCGCGTGCAGCCACGCGCCGGTCACGCCATAGCCGAGCCACATCCACATCCCGAAAACGACGGTGAGGACCGCGCCCGGCGCCATGATGCCGAAATAGAGCTTGCGCTCCATCAACTTGAATCGCTCGATGCCGATGCGATCGTCGGGCGCCGCCTGCGCGTGATAGACGAACAGGCGCGGCAGGTAGAACAGCCCCGCGAACCACGTGATCATGAAGACGATGTGCAGCGTCTTGACGACGTAAAAGCCCATGAGTCACCTTGAAGATGGCGCCGACGCGTCGACTCGGCACGCGGCGCGGCGCCTACTTGAGCAGCCGGCGCCGCGTCAGCACGACGGCGACGTAGTATGCGGCGATCGAATAGGCCAGCAGAACGATGACGTGCGTGACGATCTGCGACGGAATCTTGCCGAGCATCAGCGGCCGCGCAATGTCGATCGCGTGCTTGAGCGGCAGCGCGCTCGCGACGGTGGCGAGCCAGGCCGGCATCTGGTCCACCGGGAAGTAGACGCCCGAGAACAGCAGCATCGGCGTGATCACCAGCGTGAAGAAGTAGGTGAAGAAATCGTATCCCGGTGCGAGCGCATTCATCACGAGGCCGAGCGCGCCGAAACACAGGCCGACGACGAACCCGAGCGGCAGGATGAACAGCGCGAGCCACGTGTGACCGAAGCCGAGCGCCTGGATGACGACCAGGATCGCTGCCGTCGACATGACGGCCTTCGTCCCGCACCAGATCCATTCGGCGAACACGACATCGTCGAGTGCGATCGGCGCGTTGATGATCGCCTCCCACGTGCGCTGGACATGCATCCGCGAGAACGCAGAGTACATTCCTTCGAAGCTCGACGTGAACATCGCGCTCTGGCATACCATGCCGGTGCCGATGAACGCCACGTAGGACATGCCGCCGACTTCGCCGACGAGCGAACCGAGGCCATAGCCGAGCGCCAGCATGTACAGCAGCGGATCGGCGATGTTGCCGAGAACACTCGCGACGGCGAGCTTGCGCCACACGAGCAGGTTGCGGCGCCAGACGGGCACGAAGCGCGACGAGAGCCGCGGAGGCTGGAGGATCGTGGTGGCGTACATGGTTCGGATCGATATCGCGTGACGCGCGCTACTTTACACGCTCGATGCGCGCGTCAACGGCTTCGCCACCGGCGCCGTTCTGCGGGGATGAACCTGGTTCGCGGTCTCGTGCTCGCAGCCTGCTTCCTCGGCGCCGGCGTCGTCGTCGCGCAGCCGACGCCGGTCTCCGTGGTGACCGAAACGGCCGCGCTCGGCGGCGAGGACGTCAAGGTCGACGTCTATCGTCCGCAGGATTTCGATTCCGTGGGCGTGGCCGTGCTGGCGCATGGCTTCACGCGCGATCGGATGCGCGATCGCGATCTCGCCCAGGCACTGGCCGGCGCGGGGATCGTCGCCGTGGCGCCGGACTTGCCGAGCGCCGTCAATTCGCTCGGCAACGGCGATGCCGTCGAGGGCCTCGTTGCCGACCTCGAACGCGGCGCGCTCGGCCTCCCGCCCACGTCGCGCGCGCGCATCGTGCTGATCGGCACGTCCGCCGGCGGTCTCGCGACGGTGATCGCGGCGTCCAATCTACCGGGTCTCGCCGGCTGGATCGGCCTCGACCCCGTCGACGGTACGGGGCTGGGAACGCTCGCCGCGCGCAAGCTGCGCATCCCGTCGCTGGTGCTGCTCGCGGATCCGTCGGTGTGCAACCTGTTCGGCAGCGGCCGCTTGATCGCGAACGCAGCGTCTTCTCACGCGCGCACCGAGCGGATGCGCGGTGCGTCGCATTGCGATTTCGAGGGCCCGACCAACAAGTTCTGCCGCACTGTCTGCGGCAAGGGCGCGCCCGGGATGGCCGATGCGGTGCGACGCGAGGCGGTCAGTGCCGCGCTCGCGATGCTCGATTCGCCGCCGCAGGACGTGCCGGACGCGGGACTGCCCACGGCGCCAGCGGTCGCGCCGCAGGTGGCGCCTGAAAAGCGCTGATTGAACGCAGCGCTTGGCGTCAGTCGCGCAGTTCGCGCCCGGTCAGCTTGATGAACAGATCCTCGAGATTCGCCGGCCGGTGCAGGTAGCGCACGCCGGAGTGCGTCGCGAGATCGGCGAGCAGCGGTGCGGCGTCGTTCGCGTAGCAGAAGGCGGTCTCGCCGGCGATCTCCAGCCGATTCGACAATGCGCGCCCGCGCGCTGCGGCCCACGCTCGCGCATCTTCGCCGTACACCTCGACGACTTCGGGCTCGACGTGCGCTTCCAGCAGAGCGTGCGGCGTGTCGCACGCGATCATCGTGCCGTGGTCGATGACGGCGAGCCGCGTTGCGAGACGCTCGGCCTCGTCCATGAAATGCGTCGTCAGCAGGATCGTCTTGCCCTGCTTCAAGAGCTGCCGCAATCCGTCCCAGATCAGGTGCCGCGCCTGTGGATCGAGCCCGGTCGTCGGCTCGTCTAGAATCAGCAACTCGGGATCGTTGATCAACGCGCGGGCGAGCGTCAACCTGCGCTTCATGCCACCTGACAGCGTGCGAATCGACGTCTGCGCTTTGCCGGCGAGGCCGGCGAATTCGAGCAGCCGCGGGATGCGCCCGTCGAGAATGCTGCGCCGGATCCTGAAATAGCCGCCGTAGATCAACAGGTTTTCGCGAACCGTGAAATCGGGATCGAGGTTGTCCATCTGTGGAACGACGCCAACCCGGATCCGCGCCTCGCGAGCGGCCTTGGGCACCGGCTCGCCGACGAGCTCGATCGAGCCGCCGTCCGGATCGATCAGCCCGAGGCAGCAGCGAAGCGTCGTCGTCTTGCCCGCGCCATTGGGACCGAGCAGCGCGAAACATTCGCCGCGCCTGATCGCGAAGGTCAGGCCGCGAACCACTTCGAGATCGCCGTAGCGCTTGCGCAGGTCCTGCACGCGCAGCACGGCATTGCCCACGATAGCCGCCGCGATCGGCACGGGCTGCTCGGCCACCGCTGCTACGCGGTCGTTCACGCGTTCGCCGCGCGTGGCCACAGTGCCGTGACGACGCGCGCGAGTTGCAGCAGGCGGCCGTGGAAGAAGTGCCCGCAGCCAGGAAACACGACGACGGGAAGCTCCTGCGGTCTTGCCCACGCGAACACGTCGGCGAGCGGGACGACGTCGTCCGCCTCGCCGTGCACGACGATCGTCTCCGGTGGCACGTGCTCGACCTGGAACCGGTTGACGGCGGGGCCCACGAGCACGAGTCCCTCAGGCTTGACCTGCGACGCGACGCGCGTCTGCACGAACGAGCCGAACGAGAATCCCGCGAGCGCGACGGGCAGCGCTTCGCCGAAGCGCGAGCGCGCATGCCGGAGCACCGCGAGTGCGTCCTCGGTTTCGCCGATACCTTGGTCGAACGAGCCGGCCGAACCGCCGACGCCGCGAAAATTGAAGCGGATCGCAACGTAGCCCATCGCGTGGAACGTCTTGGCAAGCGTGTGCACGACCTTGTTGTCGAGCGTTCCGCCTTGCAGCGGATGCGGATGGCACACGAGCGCCAGGCCGCGCAGCCGCGTTGCCGCCGGTGCGTCGACGACGACTTCGATATCGCCGGCGGGACCTGCGACGATCAGCCGCTCGGCATTGCGCGGCGTCAAATGCGCAGCCTCTCGACGATCTCGCCGCCGACGAGATGCCGATCGATGATCTCGTCGATGTCCTGCCGGTCGACATAGGTGTACCAGACCTCTTCCGGATACACGACGATCACCGGACCTTCCTCGCAGCGATCGAGGCAGCCGGCCTTGTTGATGCGCACGCGGTCCTTGCCCGAGAGTCCGAGTGCCTTGATCCGCTTTTTGGCATATTGCTGCATTTCGAGCGCATCGTTGGTGGCGCAGCAGCGTTCGGGCGGGTCGCGCTGGTTGCAGCAGAAGAACACGTGGTGCTGGTAATAGCTCATGGCGCGTCGATTATAGCGGCCGGCCCGACGCGTACTCGATCATCCGGGATCGGGTGGCTTGCCCCACGACGGTCGCCCCGCGAGCGCGAACAGCCATGCCGCCGTCAGCAGCGGCCAGACGAGCAGCGCCGCGCGGGTCAGGCCGTTGTAGTTCAGCAGCTGACCGTAATGCCAGTCGAAGATCGCGAGCGGCGCTCGCGCGCTCAGCGATTCGGGCGCCAGCACCGGCGCGAGAAGCGCCGACAGCAACGCGATCGCGCACAACGCCACCTGCACCGGACGCGGCAGCGCGATCGCGCCGGCAAGCAGCGCGCCGCCGATTGCCGCACCGATCAACACGCCGGGCTTTACCCACGATTGCCACATCGCGGGCTTGAGCAGCACGACGGCGGCGATTCCTTTGAGCAGCAGCGCACCGGCGATCAGCGCGACGACGATTGAACCTGCGTGACGCCGCCGGCGCAGCAGCAGCGCCGCGAACAATCCGACGCCGAGTACCTGGAATCCCGTTCCGGCCGCCTGCACGACGATGTTCGCGTTCTCGTGCGCAACGGTGCTCGCGTCATCGTGCACCGGCGGCGCGGCGATGAGTGCCGGCCCCGTCGGAACTTCGTTGTCGAACGTCACGGCGAACAGTGGGATGCCGGGATTGGTCTGCGCAACGAGCCACAGCAGCATCAGCGCCAGACCGACGTCGCCGAGCGGGCCCGGCAGGAACAGCCGCGTCCGCGCGCCGTAGATCGAGTCGCGCGTCGATTGATTGTAGGCGAGTACTGTCGCCAGCGCGCCGCCGCCCAGTGCTCCGACGATATTGGCGGCGAGGTCGAACGGACTCGCGACACGCGGCGGGACGTACATCTGCAGCGATTCCATCGCAAACGACATCGCGGCGCCGATGACAACACTGTGCACGATCCGTCGTGTCGGCGAGACACCGCGGCGCAGCAGCGCGACGAAGAATCCGAACGGGACGTACGAGAGAACGTTCAGCAGCGCGTCGTAGCGGATCCAGCGCGCCGACCCGAAATCGAACAGGAAGAACGATGTCTGCGGCGGCAGCCATGGATGAAACGGCTCGAGCGACGCATAGACGATCGCGATGCCATACAGCGTCGCGAGCACGTGCGGCAGCCGCGTGCGCAGGCGAGGCGGGGACGTCGCCGTGTCCATGCCGCGATCATCGCACGCTGGCCTGCTGAATCGTTCACCAAGCCGAAGTCGCACCAGAAACGTGGCGAGCAGCCCCGAGTGCGCGAAGGCCCGCAGCGAGGCCGAGACAGTACATAAACGTACGGCGAGGGCCGAGCGAGGATACGACAAAGTAATCGGGGCGCACAGCTGGTTTATGGTGCGACTTTATTTGCTGGCCTTGATCTCGGTCCATAGCTTGCTGCGCAGGCGGCGCTGCGTGACCGTCACGTCCTTCAGCTGCTCGAGCTTTGCCTGCAATTCCTTCGGCGGGAACACCGCGGGCAGCTTGGTCAACTCGGGCTTGATGTATTTCAGCGCATCCGCATTGGGGTTGCCGGAGCCGATCAGGTTCGTGAGCTCGGCCGAGTTGCGGCCCTCGAGCATGAAGTTGATGAAGCGCAGCGCGAGGTCGGGCCGCGGCGCGGACTTGTGGATGACCATGTTGTCGACGGCCAGCACCGCGCCTTCCTTGGGTACGCCCTGCAGGATGTGGAACTTCCGCCCGGCCGCCTGCGCGTCGAGGTTCGCCTGGAAGATGTCGTTCGAATAGCCGTGCACGAGCCAGATGTTGCCGACGGTCAGTTCCTTGATGTACGACGACGCGTTGAATGCGGCCCAGTACGGCTTCGCCTTCTTGATCACGGCAGCCGCCTCGTCCCAGTGCTTCGGGTCGACGTCGTTCGCCGAGTAGCCGAGGTACTTCAGCGCCGCGGCGAAGAGCTCGTTGGCGCTGTCGAGCACCGTGACGCGGCCCTTGACCTTCTCGAGGTACTTCGGATCGAAGATCACCGCCCAGGTGTCGGTCGGAAGTCCGAGCTCCTTCATTTTCTCGTCGTTGTAGCCGATGATCGTCGTCGACATTGCGTAGGGCACCGAATACTGGTTGTTCGGATCGAACGGCGTGTTCAGGTAGGCCGGGTCGACGGCCTTCAGGTTCGGCAGCGCGGTCTTGTCCAACGGCTTTAGCTGGCCGCCGCGGATCAGCGCCTGTACGGCGTTGCTCGTCGGGACGAGCACGTCGTAGCCTTTCGCGCCGGCAGCGAGCTTCGCGAGCAGCTCCTCGTTGTCCGAGTAGTACGTCTGCACCACTTCGCACTGGCACGTGCCCTCGAACCGCTTGATGGTCTCGGGGGCGATGTAGTTGTTCCAGTTGTACAGGTGCAGCTGGTCCCGGGCGGCGGCGAGCGGCGCGAACGCGAACAGCGCCGCCAGGACGGCAGCCAAGGCGACGGGCGAGCGGAAGGTGGTCATGGTCAGGTTTCCCGGTCGGAGCGGAGGAGGGTGGGCGACAGTTTGGCGGCAACGACGATCAGCAGCAACGTCAGCAGCATCAGCAGCGTTGACACGGCATTGACCTCGGGCGTCACGGCGATCTTGATCATCGAGTAGATCTGCAGGGGCAGCGTCACCGTGCCGGCCCCGGCGGTGAAAAACGTGATGACGAAGTCGTCGATCGACAATGTGAACGCCATCAGCGCGCCGGCGATGACGCCCGGCATGATCAGCGGCAGCGTGACGTACCGGAAGGCGTTGGCGGGCGACGCGCCGCAGTCGCGCGCCGCCTCGGTCAGCGTCTCGTCCATGCCGGCCAGCCGGGCGCGCACGACGATTGCGACGAAGCCGATGCAGAACGCGATGTGCGCCAGCGCCACCGATACGAGGCCGAGCGTGAAGTTCAGCAGCACGAAGAAGATCAGCAGGCTGACGCCCATCAGAATCTCGGGAATCGCGATCGGCGTCAGCACGAGCACCGGCAGCACGGTGAGCTTGTAGCGGTGCATCGCCACGCCCGCCATGGTTCCGAGCACGGTCGACACCGCACTGGCCGTGACGGCGATCAGCAGCGAATTGCCGGCGGCGGCCAGCATGTCGTCGTCGGCTGCGAGCTTCCGGTACCAGTCGAGCGTGAATCCGACCCATTCGGCGTTGAGCCGCGAGTCGTTGAACGAGTAGACGACCACGATCAGGAGCGGGACGTACAGGAATGCGTACGCGAAGAGCGCCGTCGCCCATAACCACGGCGAGCGTCTAAGCACGCGCTGTCGCTCCGCCGCCGCGGCGACCGACCCAGGCCGCGATGCCTGCCAGCGCGAGTGCGGCAACCGTCAGCACGATCGACAGCACGCTGCCGAACGGCCAGTCGCGCGTTTCGAGAAACTGCTGCTTGATCAGGTTGCCGATCAGCGTGTCGTTCGGCCCGCCGAGGATGTCCGGGATCGCGAAGATGCCGAGCGCCGGAATGAACACCAGCGCGGCACCCGCATAGACGCCGGGCAGCGACAGCGGGAACGTAATGCGCCAGAACCGCTGCCAGCCGTTCGCTCCGAGATCCTGCGCGGCGTCGAGCAGTGCCTGGTCGTGCTTCTCGAGGTTCGCGTACAGCGGCAGCACCATGAACGGGAGGTGCACGTACACGAGGCAGACCAGCACGGCGAACGCGCTGAACAGCAGCGGAACCGGCTCGACGCCGAACCACGCCAGCGCGCCGTTGACCAGGCGCGCCAACGCTGCATTCGGGCCGAGGATGATCATCCACGCGTAGACGCGGATCAGGAAATTGCTCCAGAACGGCAGGATGACGAGCAGCAGCAGGAGGTCGCGATACTTGCGCGGACTCTTCGCGATCAGCGTTGCGAGCGGATACGCGAGCAAGAGGCAGATCAGCGTGGTCAGCGCCGCGTACCAGGCGGACTTGATGAAGACCTGCAGGTAGACGGTCTCGGTGACGAATCGGGCGTAGCTGTCGAGGTTGATGTCGAGCTTGCCCGCTTCGTCGACGAGCGGTGCGAGGCCGCCGAACTCGCCCGGCGAGCGAAACGACGCCAGCACCATGATCAGCGCGGGAATCGCGAAGAACACGAGCAGGTAGACAAGCGGCGGGCCGCTGACGACCCACTTCGCCATCCGCACAGATCGCTTCGCCATCGTCTCGCGCAGCCTTCTATTCAGCGATGAAATGGCCGGCGTCGACGTGCCAGCTCATCTCGACCGCGTCACCGACTTCGAAGAACTTCGCGCGCCCGCTCTGCGAGTTGGCGAGCAGCGCCTCGATCCGGCTGCCTCCCGACGTCTGCACGCGGTACACGGTGACGTCACCCATGTACAACAGGTCGGCGACCGTGCCGCGGTAGTGGTTGTCGGGCGAGTCGAGCGGTGCGCCCGCGGCGATGCGGATCTTCTCGGGGCGCAGCGCGATCGTGCCTGGTGAGCCGACGGCCACGGGTGCCGCTGTCGCCACGCGCACCGGTCCAATGCCGGCCACGTCCAGCGTGACGCTGCCGGCGTCGTTCGCCGTCACCGGTCCCGAGAACAGGTTGCACTGGCCGATGAAGTCGGCGACGAACTTCGTCCGCGGAAAGCCGTAGATCTTCGACGGCTCGTCGAGTTGCTCGACGCGGCCCTGGTTCATTACGGCAATGCGATGCGACAGTGCCAGTGCCTCCGTCTGGTCGTGCGTCACATAGACGAACGCGATGCCCACCTCCTTCTGCAGGTTGATGAGCTCGATCTGCAGCTCCTCGCGGAGCTTCGCATCGAGTGCTGCGAGCGGCTCGTCGAGCAGCAGCATCGTCGGATGCGTGACGAGCGCACGCGCGATCGCAACGCGCTGCTTCTGGCCGCCGGAGAGCTCGTGCGGATAGCGCCTCTCGAACCCGATGAGCCGCACGTCCTCGAGTGCTGCGGCGATGCGCGCCGGCCGCTCGCCGGCGGACACACGCGCCATCTGCAGCGGAAACGCGACATTGCCCTCGACCGTCATGTGCGGAAACAGCGCGTAGTTCTGGAACACCGTGCGCACCGGGCGTGACTCGGGCGGCTGGCCGGCGAGATCCTCGCCGTTGAGCAGGATGCGGCCGCCGTCCGGCAAATCGAACCCGGCGATCATGCGCAGCAACGTCGTCTTGCCGCAGCCGGATGGCCCGAGCAGCGTGAAGAACTCGCCGGCCTGGACGGCGAGCGTCACGTCGTCGACCGCGGCGAAGCTGCCGAACCGCCGTGTGACGCCTTCGATATCGAGCAGCGCCATCGTCACCCGGTCCGCAGCATCAGCACGATGATGACGGCGAGCAGCAATGCGATCACCGCGAGCCAGCGGTTGCGCGACTGTTGCGTCGCGGCCACCGCGCGCAGTGCGGCTTCGGTGGCCGGCGCCGGCGCCGACAGCTTCTGATGCAACAGGCGCGGAAGCTCAGGCAGCACCTGGACGAGCGACGCGGCTTCGGCGAGCAGCCGGCGCTCGAGCGCGCGATAGCCGATCTGGTCTTCCATCCAGCGCTCGAGGAACGGCTTCGCCGTGACCCACAGGTCGAGGTCGGGATCGAGCTGGCGGCCGAGCCCTTCGACGTTGAGCAGCGTTTTCTGCAGCAGAACGAGCTGCGGCTGGATCTCGACGTTGAACCGCCGCGACGCGCGAAAGAGCTGCACGAGGACCTTGCCGAGGGAAATCTCCTTCAGCGGGCGGTCGAAGATCGGCTCGCACACGACGCGGATCTCGCTCTCGAGCTCGTCGACGCGTGTATTCGCCGGCACCCAGCCCGACTCGATGTGCGTCGTCGCGACGCGGTGGTAATCGCGGCGGAAGAACGCGAGGAAATTCTGCGCGAGGTAATTCTTGTCCTGTTCCGACAGCGTTCCCATGATGCCGAAGTCGAGCGCGATGTACTTGCCGTGGTTGACGGGATCGACGCCGACAAAGATGTTGCCGGGATGCATGTCCGCGTGGAAGAACCCGTCGCGGAACACCTGCGTGAAGAAGATCTCGACACCGGCGCGCGCGAGCCGCTTGAAATCGATGCCGGCGGCGGTCAGGTCGGCGATGCGCCCGATCGGAATGCCGGCCATCCGTTCCATGACGAGCACTTCGCTCGCCGTCCAGTCCCAGTGGATCTCGGGAACCCGCAACAGGCCGGAGCGCAGGAAATTGCGCCGCAGCTGCGAGCAGTTGGCGGCCTCGCGCGTCAGGTCGAGCTCGTCGTGGATCGTCTTGTCGAATTCGGCGACGACGTCGCGCGGCCGCAGCCGCTTGCCTTCGCTCCACAGCCGCTCGACGAGCGACGCTGCCGTACGCATCAGCGCGAGATCGTGCTCGATCACCTCGCCTACGTTGGGCCGCAGCACCTTCACGGCCACCGGCGTGCCGTCGGGAAGCTCGGCGAAATGCACCTGGGCGACCGAAGCGCTTGCCACCGGCGTCAGGTCGAACGTGCTGAACACGTCGGCGAGCGGCCGCCCGAACACGCGGACGATCGTCGCTTCGACCTTGTCCGACGAAAACGGCGGCACGCGATCCTGCAACAGCGCGAGCTCGTCCGCGATGTCGGGCGGCAAGAGGTCGCGCCGCGTCGACAACATCTGTCCGAACTTGATGAAGATCGGCCCGAGGTCTTCCAGCGCGCGCCGCAGGCGGACGCCTCGAGGCAGCGAAAGGTCGCGCCAGAACAGCGTGGCGCGAACGATCGGCCGGAATGCGCGCACCCGCGCATGTCCAAGGGCGAGGTCGTCGAGACCGTGCCGCAACGCTACGACGACGATCCGGAAGAGCCGACCCAGCCGCATGGGCCGGATTGTACCGGCGCGCTACAGGACGAAGCGCGGGCGGCGTTTACGCGTGGACTGCGTCGTGCACGGGCAGTGTTCGGGAGTTGGGCTGGGTTTCACGTCGCGCGCAACAGGCGGCGCGGGACGGCGCACCGTAACCGGCTTGCGCCGGCCACCGCGCGGTTTGTCGACTGGCACCATCACACCACCGCGCGCGCGCTCGGGACGGAGAGCGACGGTCCGCGCCGCAGGGGGCCGACGTTGCGCCACAGGTTGATGGCGAGCACGACGATGCCGATTGCAGCCCCCATCGCGCCGACGATCGTCACGGGGAGGAACCCGTCGTGGCCCGTCAGCGCGAAGCCGAGGCCGACCATGAATATCGGCAGCGTCGTGTTATGGATCCAGAAATGCGCCGTGGCGAGGCGCGTCTGCGCAGCGGCCGGATACGCGTGATAGATGACGCCGACGATCGCGAGCGTCGCGAAGCCGAGCAGGTTGATGTGCGCGTGCACCGGCGCCAGGACGAACTGGTGCGTGATCCCCATGACGATGCCCATCGTCACCCCCAGCACCAGGTAAAACGCTGCAACCTTGATCAAGCGTGCACTCATTGGCGGCTCCCTCAAATGATGAATGTGTGAACGGCGGTCAGGCGGCGAGGCCCACGCGCGCTGCGGTGAACGCCGCGGGAATCGCCGCGATCGACGGATGGAGTCCGGGGACGAGCATTCGCCCGAGTTCCCAGTCCGCGTCGGGATCGGCCGATGTTTGCAACGCCTTGAACAGATCCGCGAGCGGCACTGTATCGCACGTCGCGTACGCCGCGTACACGGCCCGCGTGATCGCGAGCTCGGCGAGCACCGAAGACGCGACATCCGTTCGGCTCGAGCCACGCTCGAATTCCGCCAGTGTCGGCATGCCGGAGTCGAGGGCGCGAGCCGCCTCCGCCAGCGAGCCGAGCAGCCGCAGCCCGGCCGGATCGTTCGTGCCCAGCACGGCCACGAGGACGTAATTCGCGAACGCCTCCTCGAGCCAGCGCGACGGGAACATGACGCCCTGCTGCTGGGCGAGTACGTGGGCCACTTCGTGCGCGATCAGTGACTCCGCCAGCGCATCGAGCGCAGGGCCGCGCCGGTCTCCCGGATCGGCGCCGTGGACGTCGACCAGTCGCGCAAGGTCGCGCGCCGGCAGGTTGCGCGCGAGATAGCGGCTGATGCCATGCCAGGCGTCCGCAGGAGTCACGCCCACCACGAGATCACCATTGGAGGCGACGTGGGTCACACCATACGCGGCGATCTCGGCATGGGCAGCCCAATTCCGCCGATCGAGAATGCGCAAGCTCAGCTGCGGCTCCACGCCCAGCACGTCGCGCAGCAGGTCGCTGGCATCCTGTGCACGCAGCGCGATTCGCGTAGCGGCGGCGCCGGAGTGTTCGCTGGCAAGAACCGCGAACGTAAAGCCGTGCAGCGGCTTGAGCCCTGCACGTGGGGATTGGGCGGGGCGTTGGTACGCACGCACGGGCGCCTGGCCGTGCGGCGGCAGGGGGACGACGAACATTGCGGCTCCTTCAGAGTTCGAACACAACGTCCGCATCGTGGCCTCCGCAGGCTCACGGATCGCTGACGGATCGGGTTCGAGGCCGCCGGAAGCGGCGGAAAAGCTACTTCGGCTCGCGCCAGCCGGCGATATCGGCGAAGCGGACCGGCGTGGCGTTGCCCGGGGCGTCCGGCGGCAGCATGCCGGCGAGGCGTCCGGCGACCGCGAGGTCGTGCACCTCGTGCGGCGTCAGCGCGAGGATGCGTAGCAGGCGCTCGAGGAACGCCCGTTCGACGGCGCGCGTGGCCGCATCGGCCGAAAACAGATCGGCCGCAAGGGCTGCAAGCCGCTCACCGAGATCGTCGCCGGATCCCGGCGTCAAAGCGGCGTGCTGGTTGCGAACGTGCGTAATGGCGGTCATGGCGTTATCGAAGGTAATCGAGGCGACGCGCAAAGTCCAGCGCGAGCGGCGCATCGAGATAGAAGTAGCGGCGGTCGTTGCGGCGGCCGACGCTTGCTCGCAAGCCGCCTGGTAACGGCGCGAGCCCGATGTGCCGGTATCGGTTATAGAGATCGCGGTTCGCCGCAAGGTTCCACCGACTTCGCGCTGCGTGCAACCCGACGCGACCTTCGAAGCCGCTCGCGTAGCTCTCCTGCACGGCGATGTCCACCAGCGGGCGCATCAGCTTCAGGTCGGGTGCAAGGCCGGCGGCGTGCAGCGCCTGACGCGGTGCGGCGGCGAGGTACCAGAGGAAGATCGACGGCGCATCCCAGTCGCGGATGAACGGAAATCCGCATGCGAGCAGCACCTGGCCGACCGGAAACGCGGTGCCGTCGGCGCGCTCGGCGAACACCTGCAGCAGCCGGACGTCGGCGGCGCGCCGCGCGCCCGCGAGGCCGATGATCGCTTCCTGGACCTGATGGAACTTGAGCAGCGACGCCCATTGCCACTTGCGGTCGAAGCGAAACTCTCGCGCGTCACGAATGTGCGGCTGCACGTGCGCGTCCCACAATGCGAGCGTCTGCGGCGTCGCTTCGGCAATCCGGATCGATAACTGCGTCTTCCGCGCCGTTTCCACGTGGCGCAGAAAGCGTCCTTCGGTAGCCGTCACCCGGCGCCCTGGCGACTGACCTGATCGAGCGTCGCCCGGATCGCTTCGGTCTCGGCAGCAGGCTTGCGGCCGAGCACGATCGACAGCAACTCGCGGCAGCGCCGGTACGTCGTCAGCGCACCCGCCGGATCGCCGAGCTCGCGCTGGCACACCATCAGCCTGCGATAGACCGCTTCGGCGAGGTTGTCGAGGTCGAGCGCGCGTTCGTAGAGCGCGCGAGCCGCGGCGAAATCGTGTTCCGCCTCGAGCGCCTGGCCTCGCGCGAGCACCGCGCGCGCGAGTCGTGCCTGCAGTCGGTCGCGCAGCGGCAGCGCCCACGGTGCCGGCGCTTCGAGTCCCAGGAAGTGGCCGCGATAGCACGCCAGCGCCGCGTCGATGTCGGGCGGCGTTGCGTCGAGCGCCTGCTCGAACGCCCACACGTCGAGCCACACCAGGCGGTTGTCGAGTGACAACCGTCCTTCGGCGAGCGTCAGCGCGCCGTCGACGTCGAGCAGCTTGCGCAATCGGTACAGTCCGCTGTCGAACGAAGTCTTCGCGTCGTCGCCTTCCGCGTCGGGCCAGAGCTTGGCCGTCAGCACCGAAGCGTCGACGTTGCGCCCGCCGAGCGCCACCAGCGCCTTCAGCATCTCGAGCGGACGCTTCTGCGCCTTGCCCTTGGAAACGAGCGGAACGCCTTCGCGAACGACGACGAAATCGCCGAGCGTGCGCAATGCGAGTGGCCACGGCCAGTCAGGCGTTGCCGGCGACGGCGCTTCGAGCCTGCGCTCGCGAATCAGCGCGCGCGTGAACTCCGGCTCGATCCCGTGCTCCAGGGCCAACGCGAGCAGCGCCGCGACCAGCCCCGGCAACTGGCGCAGGAAGCCCGTGTAGCGGCGTTCGCGGCACGACCGCAGCACTCCGCGGAGCAGCGCCACCGCATCGTCGACGCGGCCCTGCTGCCGCGCCGCATAGGCTTCGACGAAACCGCGCTGCTCGCGGAAATTGTCCGCATCGACGCCGACGGCAACCTGCAGCGCCTCGTCGTAGCGCGCGAGCGCCTCGTCGAGCGCGCCGCGCTGCAGGTGCGATAGCGCCTCGCGGACGAGGAAATGCGGAATCTGGATCGTGGGCAGGCCGGCGCTGCGGCCAATCGTCACCGCCTCGCGCGCGGCCGCGACGGCGTCGTCCGCGCGTCCTTCGAGCATCCGCACCGTCGATTCCTGGAACTTGAAGTAGGCAACGTCCATCCGGCGCGCCGGGTTCAGCACCGTCCGCAGCTTGTCGAGCGCTGCGAGCGAGCCCTGGACGTCGCGCGAGGAGGCGACGGGCGCAACTTCTGCGTAGTAGATCTCGAACAGCACCCGGCGCAGTCCGTGCTCGACGGCGATCGCCTCGGCATCGTCCATCGTCCGGCGCGCTGCGTCGAAACGTCCTTGGATCTGATGATTGAACGCGAGGTGAACGCGCCACCACACTTGGTTCAGCGGCGTCGCGCGCGAATCTTCGAGCCACGGCGTGACGCGCGCGATCAGCGCATCCGCAGTGTCGCCCTTCGTCTTCCAGTTGTAGTAGTTGAACAGGATCGACGCGGCGTTCAGCCGGAAATTCAACGGCACGTCGAGCGCCGAGTCGTCGGCGACCTGTCGCGCGACCTCGGCGGCAACTTCGGCGATCCGCGGGTGCTCGGGCGCGCGGAACAGAAGCGCGATCAGGAACGCCGAATAGACGCGCATCGCATCGTACGGCGCGTCGAGCGGCGCGCTCGGCGTCAGCCGCTCCTCGAACACGCGAATCCAGCGATCGAGCGGCGTGAAATCCGCCCATTCGAAGTAGTGGCAATCGACGGCGTGCGCGGCGGTCATCAGCATCCTGCGCACGTCGCCGTTCGCGATGAAACCTTCGTACGCGGCCGCGAGCAACTCCTTCGCGCGCCGCGGATGGCTATATAGGAGCGCGACGCCGAGATACAGCGCAAGCCGTGGCTCGCGTTGCCGCAGGTCGTCCGGCAGCGCGTCGATCCATTGCGCGAGCGTATTCGCACGCCCTTCGGCAATCAGCGTCGCACCGGTGTGAAGCGCGAGTCCCATCAGCGCCGACCATGCTTCCGCCTCGCGATACAGCGCCGCTGCCGCGTCGAATTCGCCGCGACTCACGAGCTGGCCGCCGGCGCGATCGAGCGCTGCGCGGCGCTCGTCGGGTGTCAGGCGCTTGCGGCCCTCGTCCAGCAGGAACTCGCGGAACAGTGCATGGAACTGATAGACCGGATCGCCGCTCGTGCGGCGTCGATCGGTGAACAGGTGCTGCCGGTACAGGTAATCGAGCACGCGCGGCGCATCGGCATCGTCCGTGATCGCCGCTGCATCGCCGCCGGTCACCGAAGGCAGCAATGCCGACAGCAGCAGCGTGCGCTGGTTGTTCGGGCGCGCGCGCTCGAAGATCTCGCCGGTGAAATAGGCGAACACCGCTTCCTTGCTTTCCGGAACGCGGCGCGTCGTGTCGAGCGCGCCCGCGCGCGCGAGATGCTCGCGCATGAGAACGATGCCGGCCGCCCAGCCGTCGCTGGCGCGGTGGATCTCCCGCGTTACCGCCGGATCGAGTCGTGCGCCGGCAGTCATCGCCTTCGCTTCGTCCTCGGTGAAGCGAAGCTCGCTCCAATCGATTTGCGTGATCGATTGGTCGGCGATCAGTCGCGACATCTCCGGCGGCGGCGGCATCCGCGACACGAACACCAGATTGAGGCCCGCAGGCGCTTCACGCAGCCCCTCGCTGAACGCGTGACGCCACGCGGCGGTTGCCGGCGCCTCGTGAAAGTTGTCGATGACAATGAGTGCGTGCGGCGGGAACAGTGCGAAGAATGCGCGCAGGAACCGTCGCGTGAACGACGGCAGTTCGGTCGCGTACTCGGGGCCGAAACGCGGCAGTGCCGCGCGCTGTTTCGGCTTCGCGCGCACGACGTCCGCGGCCGCCTGCGTCAGATAGTGGAAGAATGTGCCGGGATCGGCATCTCCGGCGTCGGCCTGAAACCAGACACCGGGCGCCTTGCGCGCTTCGATGTAGCTTGCAATCAGCGTCGACTTGCCCGCGCCCGGCGGGCCCGCGATCCAGACGATCGGGTGCTCGCGCGCCGCATCGAGCCGCGCGAACAGCCGCTCGCGCCGCAGCACGTCGTACAGGCGCGGACGACTGAATTTAGCGAGCGTGATCGGCGTGGACGGGACTGACGACCGCGGCATCTTCACCTTATCCTGATTCCAAATTGTAGCCTTATTCAGGCACGCAACTTGCCACTGAGGTGCCCGTGCCCGCGGCGCGCGTGCATCGCCGCAGCCGTTTCGGCGGCGCCTGTCGATGCGGCCGCCATCCGATTCATCCTTTGACCCGCAATCCATGTCGAATTTCACTGAAGAACAAGCCCGCGCTTACATGCACAAGCTGTTGGCGGCAATGACCGAGGCCGGCGGCTCCGACCTGTTCATTGCGAACGACTTTCCGCCCAGCATGAAAGCGCACGGCAACATCCGCCCGCTGACCAGCCAGAAGCTCACCGGTGCCGTCACGCGTCAGCTTGCGAACTCGGTGATGAACGAGCGTCAGCGCGAGGAATTTGCCCGCGAGTTCGAATGCAACTTCGCGTTGGCGATACCAGGCCTGTCGCGCTTTCGCGTCAACATCTTCATCCAGCAGCAGCATGTCGGCATGGTCGTGCGCACGATCGCGTCCGAGATGCCGAACTTCGAGAAGCTTGGCTTGCCCGAAACCCTGAAGGACGTCGTGATGAACAAGCGCGGACTCGTGCTCGTCGTCGGCGCCACCGGCTCGGGCAAGTCGACGTCGCTCGCGGCGATGATCGATCACCGCAACCGGACGTCCGCCGGACACATCATCACGATCGAGGACCCGGTCGAATACGTTCACGCGTCGCTCAAGAGTCTCGTCACGCATCGCGAAGTGGGCGTCGATACGCATTCCTGGCACCACGCGCTGAAAAATACGCTGCGGCAAGCGCCGGACGTGATCCTGATCGGCGAGATCCGGGATGCGGAGACGATGGAGCATGCGATCGCGTTCGCCGAAACGGGGCACCTTTGCCTGGGCACGCTGCACGCGAACAACGCCAACCAGACGCTTGACCGGATCATCAACTTCTTCCCGGAAGAGCGCCGCAACCAGTTGCTGATGGACCTGTCCGCCAATCTTCGCGCGATCGTCTCGCAGCGCCTCGTGCGCACGCAGGACGGCGAAGGGCGCAAGGCCGCCATCGAGATCCTGCTCAACACGCCGACGATATCCGAGCGCATCTTCAAGGGCGAGTTCCACGAGCTGAAGGCGATCATGGGCAAGTCGCGCGAGCTCGGGATGCGGACGTTCGACTGGGCGCTGTTCGAGCTCTACAACGACAATCACATCTCGTACGAGGAAGCGATTCGCAACGCCGACTCGGCCAACGAGCTGCGGCTCAACATCAAGCTGCGCAGCCCGCGCGGCGAGCCCGCCATGAGCAGCGCGTTGTCGCTGTCGATCCACGAGGGACCGACCGAAGAGGAACGCCAGCTCGAGTTCCAGAAGCAGCAGGAAAAGAAGCGCCAGGTGGAGCAGGAGCGCTTATTCGAGCGCAAGCGCGAGCTGGAGCGCAAGCGCGAAGCGGAGGATCAGGAGCTCAGCGTGATGCGTTTGCAGAAGCAGCGCGCCGAGCTGGTCGGCAAGTAGCGCTCCCGGCCGTGCTACGCGTCGGAGCGACGCTCCGGCAGCCGCGCTGCCAGCGCATCGATCCGCGCGACGAGCGCGTCGATTCGCGATTGCAACGCGGCCGACTCGTCGCGCAGCACCCGCAGATCCGCCGGATGCGCGAGCACTTCGACTTCGTCGCGCGCGTAGCTGCCGACGTTGTCGCCGATCCGCTTCGTCGCGTATTCAGGCAGCTCCAGCATCCGCTTTCCCGCATCCGCCACGCGCTGGCCGACGATTGGCCCGAGCGTGCGCGCACACAGCTTCTCGACGAACCACGGCAGCGTTTGTGCGAGCTCCTTCAGCGTGCCGCCGAGCTCGACGTCACCTTCCTCGGTGACGAGCTCGTTCCACCGCGCAGGGTTGGCGAGGAATGCCGGAACGTTGAACGGCGAAAGGGTTACGACAAGGTCGGGTTTGGCGCCGGCGGCGGGCGCGGCCTCGAGCGCGCCTTGCCCATCGATGCGGAACTCGCTCGTCAGCGGCCCGACGCGAAGCGAAAAAGCGCGGCCGGCATGCGCGGCCAGCCGGTCGCGTGCCCACGGCTCGTCCGCGAGCACGCGATTGAAGGCACCGCTGGCGAGCGCCATCGGCGGCGCGGCGTTACGCCGCTTGACTGAACTGCTGGATGCCCGCCAGCAGCCATCCGGACGATCCGTCCACCGGCTTCACGAGATTCCACGCTTCCTCGAACGGCTGCGCGTCACGCGCGCCGTCTTCGCGCATCGTGCCGTGGAACCGGACGGTCGCGACATAGCGATCGCCCTCGCGGACCACTTCGAGGATCTCGGCGTCGAGCGTCACGATGTCGGTCGGCTGCGACGATCCACGCGTGGCCAGGTCGCGCCCGATCTCCGCGTGCATCTCGGGCGTGGTCATGTCGGCGAGGAAGTCGCGATCGCCACGGTCGTACGCGGCCTGCAGTCGGCGGAACTGCTGCTGCGCCTGATCGACGAAAGGTGCGGCGTCGAATCCCGGCGGGTAGCGACCCGCGGCCGCGTCGGTCGCTCCGAGCGCGGCCGGCGCGCCCCACGCAGGCTCGATGGCCGGCGTGCGTGCGGGTTCGAATCGGACCGGTTCGGCGCGCGCGCCTGCAGCCTGCATCGCAACACCACCGCGACGGGCAAGGAATGCGCGCACGAGGAAGATCGCTCCGACAGCCAAAAGGCCGATCAGCAGCAGGCTGCCAAGCCCTTCCGACAGGCCGAGATGCGAGAACAGTGCGGCGAGGCCCAGGCCCGCTGCGAGACCGGCGATCGGGCCGAGCCAGCGCGACGCGCGCGACGGAGCGGCGGCGGCAGCAGCTCCTGCGGCGGCCGCGGGTGCTGCGGCCGTGGCGCCCGGCTTCGCAGGCATGACGGGATTTGCGGCAGGGCCGGTGACCGAGTTGCTAGTCGAAGGTGGCGTGCGCGCCGCGGGTGGCGTGATGCTGCGCTGCATGCCGAAGCTGCGGCCGCCGCCCATCCGTGCCGCGTCGGCGAAATCGGCGTGGGCGAGGGCCAGCGCCGCGAAGACGGTGACAGCCAGAGCGAGAAGACGATTCACGAGCATCCTCCTGGGGACGAAGCCGCCAAGGCGGCAACCGGCCGATGTCGCTGGCCAGCCCTTATATGCGGGCGGTAGCCGGCCGAGTCAATCGGCAACGCAATAGAACAGTCTAATACACCCTTCCGGTGTGCAGCGCGACAACGCCGGCAACGAGGTTGTAGTAATCGACGCGATCGAAGCCCGATCGTTCCATCAGCGTCTTCAGCGCCTCCTGGTCCGGATGGACGCGGATCGATTCGGCCAGGTACCGATAGCTCGCTGCGTCGTTGGCAACGAGCCGGCCGAGCACCGGCAGCACGTTGAAGCTGTACCAGTCGTACAGTGGTGTCAGCGGGGCCGCGACGTGAGAGAACTCGAGCACGACTGCAATACCGCCCGGCTTCAGCACGCGGGCCATCTCGGCCAGCGCGCGCTCCTTGCGCGTGACGTTGCGCAGGCCGAACCCGATCGACACGCAGTCGAAAACGCGATCGGCGAACGGCAGCGCCTCGGCGTCGCACTGGACGGTTGGCAGCGCGACACCGCGGTCGATCAGCTTGTCGCGGCCTGCGACGAGCATCGCGCCGTTGATGTCCGTGTGCACGACTGTGCCGGAGGGACCGGCGCGCTCGGCGAAAAGGCGCGCGAGGTCGCCGGTGCCGCCGGCCAGGTCCAGCACGCGGGCACCCGGCTGCACGGACGCGATATCGACGGTGAAACGCTTCCACAACCGATGCAGCCCCGCCGACATCAGGTCGTTCATCAGGTCGTACTTGCCGGCGACCGAATCGAACACGCCGCGAACGCGCCGCGTCTTCTCGTCGGGTTCGACGCGCTCGTAACCGAAGTAGGCGGGGTCGGTCATCGGAGCATCGCGGAAGTCATGGGGGTTCTCTCACTGCGCGTCGCGGCTGGCGTTGGCGGCCGCGAGGCGTGCGAGATAGTCGCGCCACAGCGTGTCCTGCCGCTCGCAGAGATCGTGCAGGTATTCCCACGAGTAGATGCCGGTCGAATGACCGTCCGAAAATGTGGGCCGTACTGCGTAATGGCCGACGGGCTCGATCGCGGTTATTGTCACCTCGCGCTTGCCGGTCTGCAGCGTTTCCTGTCCGGGTCCGTGGCCGCGCACTTCGGCCGAGGGCGACGACACGCGGAGAAATTCGTAAGGCAGACGGAAGCGGCGGCCGTCGGCGAACACCAGCTCGAGCACGCGCGAGACCTGGTGCAGCTTGACATCGGTGGGAATCAGCGCGCTGGCATCGGGGCCGGCCATGACGAATCGCAGCAGAAACGATTAGTCAGCCTAGCACAGTGCTTTCCTCGCTGGGCCGATCGCCGGATGCTCACGGCTCGGCCTCCGTCACGGCAGCTCGCGCGGGGCCCCTCGCCGGCTGCTCTACTCGTTCGTCTCGGGGACGATGTCGAGATTGCCGATGCCGGAGAACATATTGCGGTTCTTCGCTTCCTTGCCCTTGAGCTTGATGTCGAGCCGCAGGTCGTTCAGCGAATCGGCGTTGCGCAGCGCATCCTCGTACGTGATGAGGCCCGCCTCATAGAGGTCGAACAGCGACTGGTCGAACGTCTGCATGCCGAGCTCGCGCGACTTCTTCATCAGATCCTTGATGCCGCCGACGTCGCCCTTGAAGATCAGGTCGGACACGAGCGGCGAATTCAGCATGATCTCGACGGCCGGCACGCGCCCCTTGCCGTCGCGGCGCGGAATCAGCCGTTGCGCGACGAACGCGCGCACGTTGAGCGACAGGTCCATCAGGAGCTGAGCGCGGCGCTCTTCAGGGAAGAAGTTGATGATGCGGTCCAGCGCCTGGTTGGTGCTGTTCGCGTGCAATGTCGCGAGGCAGAGGTGGCCGGTTTCGGCAAAGGCGATCGCGTAGTCCATCGTCTGCCGCTCGCGCACTTCGCCGATCAGGATCACGTCGGGTGCCTGGCGCAGCGAATTGCGCAGCGCGATCTCCCAGCCTTCCGTGTCGACGCCGACCTCGCGCTGCGTGACGATGCAGTTCTTGTGGTCGTGCACGAACTCGATCGGATCCTCGATCGTGATGATGTGGCCGAAGCTGTTCTCGTTGCGGTAGCCGAGCAGCGACGCCATCGACGTCGACTTGCCGGCGCCGGTCGCGCCTACGAACATCATGATGCCGCGCTTCGACATGATGATGTCCTTCAGCACGGGGGGCAGGCCGAGGTCGTCGAACTTCGGGATGTCGGTCGTGATCGTGCGCAGCACCATGCCGACGCGGCTCTGTTGAATGAACGCGTTGACGCGGAAGCGCCCGACCCCGGGCGGGCTGATCGCGAAGTTGCATTCCTTCGTCGCTTCGAACTCGGCCGCCTGCTTGTCGTTCATCACGCTGCGCACCAGCTCGATCGTGTGCTGCGACGACAGTGCAGTCTTCGATACCGGCGTTATCTTGCCGTCGACCTTGATCGCCGGCGGGAACGCGGCGGTGACGAACAGGTCGGACCCGCGCTCCTTGACCATCAGCTGCAGGAGTTCGTGGATGAATCGGGTGGCCTGCTCTCGTTCCATGATTTGTCTCCGGTCCGGACGCTCGTGACAGCCGCGCGTTGCGCGATCAGGCGGCGCCGAACGCTTCCTTGCTGACGGCGCGCATCCGCGCTTCGGCCGCCGAGATGACGTTGCGGCGCACGAGCTCGATCAGGTTCTGGTCGAGCGTCTGCATGCCAATCGACTGGCCCGTCTGGATCGACGAATACATCTGCGCGACCTTGTTCTCGCGGATCAGGTTGCGGATGGCCGGCGTGCCGATCATGATCTCGTGTGCGGCAACGCGACCCTGGCCGTCCTTGGTCTTCAGCAAGGTCTGTGAGATGACGGCGACGAGCGACTCGGACAGCATCGCGCGCACCATGTCCTTTTCGGCGGCGGGAAACACGTCGATGATCCGGTCGACCGTCTTCGCCGCCGAACTCGTGTGCAGCGTCGCGAACACCAGGTGACCCGTTTCAGCCGCCGTCATTGCGAGGCGGATCGTCTCCAGGTCGCGCATCTCGCCGACGAGGATGTAGTCGGGGTCCTCGCGCAGCGCCGCGCGCAGCGCGTTCGGGAACGACAGCGTGTGCGGCCCGAGCTCGCGCTGGTTGATCAGGCATTTCTTCGACTCGTGCAGGAATTCGACCGGATCTTCGATCGTCAGGATGTGGCCGAACTCGTTCTCGTTGACATGGTTGACCATCGCGGCCAGCGTCGTCGACTTGCCCGACCCGGTCGGGCCGGTGACGAGGATCAGGCCGCGCGGGCGGTCGGTGAGGTCGGCGAACACCTTCGGACAGTTCAACTCTTCCAGCGACAGCACCTTCGACGGAATCGTCCGGAAGGCTGCGGCCGCTCCGCGCTGCTGGTTGAACGCATTGACGCGAAAGCGCGCAAGGTTCGGCACGGCAAAGCTGAAATCGCACTCGAGGAATTCCTCGTACATCTTCCGCTGCGAATCGCTCATGATGTCGTACACCATGGCGTGGACGTCCTCGTGCTCCATCGGCGGCAGGTTGATGCGCCGGATGTCGCCGTGGACGCGAATCAGCGGGGGCAACCCCGCTGACAGGTGCAGATCGGATGCCTTGTTCTTGACCGCAAACGCCAGGAGTTCGGTGATATCCATACGTCAGCCGCCGATTCGCGCGTAGAGAGTCACGCCGGCGCGTGACGTTTCAAGGGAGCCGCCCGGCGGCGCCGATACTGCCCCGGCGGGCAGGTCTGGGCGTCGCATGCGCGAAAATGCGCGGTTGGCGGCGTTTATGGCAGTTTTCATGGGTCGAGCAATGCGGGGCAGCGAGTGATCACGTGTCAAACGATCTGTAGTATGCAATGCATGTGCCAGATTCTGATGATCTAATCGCGGTCGATTATGGGCCGATACGAGAAAGCGTGGCAAGTCGCGCGCCAGCGCATCGAAGAGGCGGAAAAGCGCGCCCAACGCGCACGCGGCTCCGTACGGCTCCTCGCCGTTTCGAAGACGTTTCCGGCCGGCGCGATACGCGACTTGCACGGATCGGGCCAGCGCGCCTTCGGCGAGAATTACGTCCAGGAGGCAAGTGCCAAGCGCGAGGCGCTGGCCGACCTCGACATCGAGTGGCATCTGATCGGACCGTTGCAAAGCAACAAGACGAGGCTCGCGGCGGCCTGCTTCGACTGGATCGAGAGCGTGGATCGGATGCAGATCGCCGACCGGCTGGCGGCCGCTCGGGGCCCGGGCAAGCCACTCGACGTGCTCGTGCAGGTGAATGCCAGCGGCGAGGCGACGAAGCACGGCGTCGCACCGTCCGGTGCGCTGGCGCTGGCGCTGCACGTGGCTGCGCTGCCGACTCTGCGGCTGCGCGGCATCATGGGGATCCCGGAGGCGACGGGCGACGACGTGCGGCTGCGCGACCAGTTCCGGCAGCTGAAGGCATGCTACGACGCCTGTACGGAGCAGGGGCTTGCCGTCGATACGCTGTCGATGGGCATGTCGTCGGACCTGGAGCTCGCCATCGCCGAGGGTTCTACCGAAGTGCGGATCGGAACGGCAATTTTCGGCATGCGGGACAGGATGGGAGAGTGATGATGCGCAGCACATTCATCGGCGGCGGCAACATGGCATCCGCGATGGTGGGCGGGTTGCTGGCGCGCGGCGAGCGTGCCGCCGACATCGCGATCGTTGAGCCACTGCCGCCCCAGCGCGAGAAGCTGGCCGCGCGATTTCCCGGCGTCGGCGTCCACGCGGCGGTCGGCGAGGGCGCGCTGCCGGGGGCGGACATCGTCGTCCTCGCGGTCAAACCACAGCAGATGCAGGACGCCGCGCGTCAGCTATCGCCGTTCATCGGCGTTGTGCCCCTGGTGCTGACGATCGCCGCCGGCGTTCGGTGCGCCGACCTGTCCGGCTGGCTCGGGGGCTACGACCGGATCGTCCGGGCGATGCCGAATACGCCGGCGCTGATCGGCGCGGGCATCAGCGGGTTGTATGCGACACCGCCGGCGCGACCGAACGCTGCCGCCGCCGTCCGGGTGCTCGAGGCCTGCGGCGAAGTGATCCTTTGCGAGCACGAAAGCGACCTCGACGCCGTGACCGGGGTGTCCGGCAGCGGACCGGCGTACGTGTTCTACTTTCTCGAGGCGCTGGAGCAGGCGGCGAAGGACTTAGGCCTTGCGGCGGGCGATGCGCGCAAGCTCGCCTACGCGACGTTCGCGGGCAGCATCGCACTCGCGCAGCAGAGCCCGGAGCCGCCGGCGACGTTGCGCGCGAACGTCACGTCCAGGGGCGGCACGACAGCGCGCGCGCTCGACGTTCTCGACGCCGCGCAGGTCAACCTGCACTTCATTGCCGCCGTCAAGGCTGCGGCGGCGCGTGCGCGCGAGCTCGGCGACGAGATCGCGCGCTGACCGCATCGATTCGCCATCATGCTCGCCTCCGCACTCGGATTCCTGATCGACGTCGTCTTCGGCCTCTTTACCTATTCGCTGCTGCTCCGCCTCGTCATGCAGCTGATGCGCGCGCCGTTTCGCAATCCGCTCGGGCAATCGGTGATGGCGCTGACCGACTGGATCGTCAAGCCGCTGCGCAAGGTGCTGCCGGGCGTCGGTGGCGTCGACTGGGCGTCGGTGATCGCCGCGTACGTGTTCCAGTTCGCGTGGCTGCTGGCGCTTTATTTCGCGTTCGGCCGCGGTTTCGCGCTGCTCGGTCCGGGTCTCGCGTTCGTGGCCGTCGCCGCGCTGATCGCGCTCGTCAAGGCGCTGTTGTGGCTGACGATCATCGTTGTGTTCGCGCAGGCGATCCTGTCGTGGGTAGCACCCGATGGGCCGCTCGCCGGCGTGTTGAACGCGCTGACGTTCCCGCTGCTGCGGCCGGTGCGAAGGCTGGTGCCGCCGATCGGCGGCACGCTCGACCTGTCGCCGCTGATCGTCATCGTCGTAGCACAGCTCGTGCTGATCACGCTCGTGCCGTGGCTCGAGGCGACGGCCACGCGCTTCCTGTTGTGATCGATCGACAGCGTCATTTGCGCTAGGCGGCCGCCAGCGCGTTCGCGAGTCGCACGAAATCATCGACCGATAGCGTTTCGCCGCGCGCCGACGGATCGATGCCAGCGGCGCGCAGGTGCGCTTCGTCGGTTACGCCGGCGAGTGCGTTGCGCAGTGTCTTGCGTCGCTGACCGAACGCTGCGGCGACGATGCGCGCGAACAGGGGCTCATCGGCGATTCGCGGCCGTTGATCGCGCAGCGGCACGAGACGGGCCACGGCCGAATCAACGTTCGGCGCCGGTCGAAACGCGCCCGGCGGTACGATGAACAGCCGCGTGACGGCGAACCGGCACTGCAGCGTCACGGTCAGCCGTCCGTAGTCCGGTGTCGCGGGCGCAGCCGTCATCCTCGCCACGACCTCGCGCTGCAACATCACGTGGATGTCCCGCACCGACGCCGCGTACGCACCCAGGTGAAACAACAGCGGCGAGCTGATGTTGTAGGGCAGGTTGCCGACGACCCGCAGGTCCGGGCCCAGCATGCCGAAGTCGAACGCGAGCGCATCGGCTTCGTGCAATGCCAGGACCTCCGCCGCGAAGCGGTCGCGAAGCCGCGCGGCAAGGTCCCTATCGATCTCGATCGCGGCGATCCGCCCGGCGCCGTCGACGAGCGCTCCCGTCAGCGCGCCTAAGCCCGGACCGATTTCGACGATGTTGTCGCCGGGCGCAGGTGCGATCGCCGCAACGATCTTGGCCACGTAGTGCGCATCGGCGAGGAAGTTCTGCCCGAAGCGCTTTCGCGGCTGGTGGCCCTGCATGCCGGGGCGGTCAGTCGCCGGCGCGCGCAGCGATTTCGATGGCGAGATCGACGGCGGCGACGAGGCTGCCGACGTCCGCTGTCTTCGCGCGCTTCGCGTCGACGGCAAGATCGAGCGCCGTCCCGTGATCGACGGACGTGCGGACAAACGGCAGGCCGAGCGTGACGTTGATGCCTGTGCCGAAGCTCGCTGCCTTCAGTACCGGCAGTCCCTGGTCGTGGTACATCGCGACGATCGCATCGAACCGATGGGCGACATCGGGCACGAACACGGTGTCGGCGGGAAGCGGTCCGGTCACATTGACGCCGTCGATGCGCGCGGCCTCGATCGCCGGTGTGATGATGTCCAGATCCTCACGGCCGAGGTGACCGCCCTCGCCGGCGTGCGGATTGAGGCCGCACACGGCAAGCCGCGGATTCGCGACGTCGAACTGGTCGATCAATCCCCGACGCACGATTGCAAGCGTCTCCCGGACGGCGTCTGCCGTGATCGCGGCCGGCACGTCGCGCAACGGCAGGTGCGTCGTGACAAGCGCGACGCGCAGCGGAGATGCGCCGGAAGTCGTCAGCATCATCACGACGCGACGCGTGTGCGTGCGTTCGGCGAAAAACTCGGTGTGCCCCGAGAATGGAATGCCGGCGTCCTGCATCGCGCTCTTCTGGACGGGGCCGGTGACGAGCGCTGCGAACGCACCCGTCGCGCATGCGTCGCAGCCCGCTTCGAGCATCGACAGCACGCTGCGCGCATTGGTGGGATCCGGGTGGCCGGGCACTGCGGGTGCCGCGAGCGGCTGGTTCCACAGTTCGATCGAGCCACCGACCGGCGCGAATGCGAGCGGATCGTAGTTGGCGTAGAGCACGTGCGCGTCGATGCGTCGCGCGCGCTCGGCGAGCAGCGCCTTGTCGCCCAGCACGACGAGACGCGCCGGAAAGGGATGCTGCGCATGTCGCGCGGCGAGCATCGCAATGAGCTCGGGGCCGATGCCGGCCGGCTCGCCGGCCGTGATCGCGATGCTGGGGTGCGCGGCCATCGCCGTCAAAGCGGCAATACGTCGACCGACGACGCGTCGCCAAAAATCTGCACATCGACATTGAGCGCTGCATATACCTTGCAGGCACCCGTGCGATTCTCTTCGATGCGTAGTTGGCGGTAGCCTTCGACCGCATGCGCCGGTCGCCCGAACAGCCACAGCAGTTCGAGCGGGTTGTCGACGCTCATCTCACCGGTGTGCTGCACGACGCGGCCAAGCGGCAGCGCGTGGCCTTCGCGTCCGAACACGGGGAACTGGTCGAGCCGCGCCGCGTACCGCAGCACCTGCGAGCCAGGATAGCGCGCGCGGGAATTGAGGTCGTACCACGCGCCCGGCGGCAGCGCGATGTCGACGTCGCCGCCTTCGCGCACGATGGGCGCGACGAGCAGCGCATCGCCGAACATGAACTGCAATTCGAAGTCGCGGACGAGCCGGCTGTCGGGGAATGCGAGCGGCATCGCGCGCATGACCGGCATGCCGGTCGCGACGGCCTGCTCGACGAGCCGTTCGATGTAGGGAATCAGCCGGTAGCGCATCGCGAGCCACTTGCGCGCCACCCCTTCCGCCTCGGCGCCGAACACCCAAGGCTCGCGGTCGCCAATCCCGTGCAGCCGCATATGCGACGAGAACACGGCGGCCTGAAGCCAGCGCACGTACAGTTCCGCGGACGGCTGCATCGAGCCGTAGTGACCTCCGACGTCCGCGCTGTGGTACGGATTGCCGCTCATCCCCCACGAAAGGGCGCCGCGAATGGACGCTGCGAGACCTTCCCAATCGCTCTGCGGATCGCCACCCCAGCCGATTGGATAACGCTGGCTTCCTGCCCACGCGGAGCGGCTCCAGATGACGGGCGGGCCGTCGGAAGGCGCCTGAAATCGCGTAGTTGCCTCGAAGACGCAGCGGTTGTACAGGAGCGGGAAAACATTGTGCAGCCGCGCGCCGCTGTCGCCGTTGAACGCGACGGCATCCTCGGGCACCTGCTCGCCGCAATCGCTGTTGATCGCATCGACGCCATCTTCGAACAGCGGCTGATGTGCGTCGCGCCACCACGCGTAGGCATCGGGATTCGTGAAATCGACGATCCCGCTCTCGGGCGACGATTGCGCATAGCCATGGGACGAAGCGCCCGCCTGCGCGTCCCACGAGAACACATATGGATCGCCGTCCTGCGTCAGCAGCAGGTATTGCTGCGACGCCAGCTCCTGGAAGAGCGGCGAGTTTACCGACACGTACGGGTATTCCCAGACGCATACGCGAAGGTCGTGCGCCTTGATCTTCGCCAGCGTGCCGGCCGGATCGGCGAACCGCTGCGGATCCCAGCTGAAATCGAAACGCGTTTCGGCATCCCATGCAAGGCGTCCATCGAGCGACAGCACGTCGGCCGGGATCTTGCGGGCACGAAGCTTGGCGGCGATTGCGATCGCATCGTCGGGCGTCGGATAGGCGGCGCGCGATACCCACAGGCCGAGGCTCCACCGCGGCACGGGCGCAGGACGGCCGGTCAGGTGCGTGTAGCCGTCGACGATCGCTGCGGGTGTAGCACCCGCGAACAGGAACAGGTCGAGCGCCTCCTCCTCGACCATCACCGCGTAGCTGCGATGCGACCAGTCGGGATGGCCAACGCCGTGCGTCACCATGCCCGGCGTGTGGATGAACGTTCCCCACGCGCCCTTGCCGGTGCCCGGACTCCACGCGAATGGCGTGTTCTTGTAGGCGAGGCCCGTATTGACGCCAAGCGCATCTTCGACCCGCGAATGGATCAGCTGGCCGCGCTTGTCGAGCGGCCCGAACTTCTCGCCGAGCCCGTAAACCGGTTCACCCGATGCGAGCGCGAACGCGGCCGTCCACAATCCTCCTTGCCGCAGGCGCCCGAACGTCGGCAGCCGCGTGGTGCCGTGCGCGTGCTCGTCGGTGATCGACGTGAGCACCACCCCGCCCTTCCACGACAGCTTGATCCGCAGCGGCGAACCACTGATCTCCAGCACCGAGTCGCCCGCCGTGAACGTCCACACGCCGGGCAGACGCTGCGTGACGGTGCAATCCTTCGCCCTCGCAACGACGATGCCGTAATCCGGTCGCGTATCCGGTCCGAGGCGCAGCCGGAAGATCCCTTCGCCGAAGCATTCGATGTCGAGGATGTCGCCGCTCGATGTCGCGAACGACGCGCCGGCGGCCGTCGCGCCGAGACTGTGCGGAACGTCGAGGCGGAGGTAACTCGCAGGGTCCAGCTGCATCGTCGTCCGGTCTTTCCGCTAGCCGCGAAAGCGGGGTTCGGGCAATCCGGGCACGTCGACGCGCATCGAGAAAATACTGCCGCTTTGCGGCAAGCGCGCGAGCTCTTCGTCCTCGCGCATCTGGCGCGCCGTCGTTACGTAAAGCGTGCGCAGATCGTCGCCGCCGAATGCGCACATCGTCGGGCACACCGCCGGCACCGGGTATTCGGCGACCAGCTTGCCCTGCGGCGACAAGCGGACGATCCTGCTGCCGCGGTAGTGCGCCACCCAATAATCGCCCGCGCTGTCGACGGCGGCGCCGTCGGGGCGCTCGGTCTCCCCGTGCCACTGAACGAACGTCCTGCCGTTGGCAGGCAGCCCCGCGCCGCCATCGTAGTCGTATGCACGCACGATTCGCGCAGGCGTATCGGCGTGGTACATCGTGGTGCCGTCCGGGCTGAACGCGAGACCGTTGCTGATCGTCATGTTGCCGAAGAGCCGCGTCAGCGTGAAATCGGCGTCGAGCCGATACAGTGCGCCGCTGTCGGCGTCGCGAGTCTCGTTCATCGACCCGACGACGAAGCGGCCCTGCGGATCGCAGCGGCCGTCGTTGAACCGGTGATGCGACGTCTCGTACGGCGGTTCCGCGACGCTGCGCTCGAGTTGCCCCTTGGTGCTGGCAAGCCAGATGCCGTTACGCAGCGCGACGACGAAGCCGCCCCGCTCGCGCAGCGCGAAACTGCCGATCGACGCGGGCATCGGCATCACGCGATTCTCGCCCGTCGCGGGATCGAAACGGTTCAGCGTCGGCGCGTTGATGTCGATCCAGTACAGCACGCGCTCGTCGGCCGCCCAGAGCGGACACTCGCCGAGGCTCGCGCGCACGTCGAGCGCACAGGTAAACGGACTGTCTTGTGTCATCGAGCGGGATCTTTTGGGAACGATCATTCGAGCGCCGACGCGGCAACGCGCATCGTACAAGAAAAGGCGCAACCCGGCGGCAGCGTTCGGCAACCGGTTTGCGTCGCCCCGAGTGCGCTGCGGTTGAACGCGTCGGTTTCGTGCGTCACCGGCTCGAGCGCGATGAAGTGGGCTCGCGGCGGCGCATAGACGACGAGATTGCTGCATGCGCGGTCAGCGGCAAGCGTTGCGCGTATGCCCGTGGAGGCGTTCGTGACGACGGCGCGCCCCTGCCATCCGGTGAACACGTTGTCGATCGCAAGTCCTGCGAGCGGGCGCGCCGACGCGAACGGCAACGCCGCCGGAACGTCGATGCGACGCAGCGGCAGTTGTGTCGCATCGTTCTCCCACATCTGGTGGGCGCCGAACGCAACCGTCGTCGCGGCGTCGGCGACGAAGAAGGGATGCCAGCCGAGACCGAACGGAAACGGCTCCTTGCCTGCGTTGACGAGCGTCAGCGTCACCGACAGGACGACTGCCGCCGGCGTTACCGCACGGGCGAGCTCGAACGTCTGCGTGGCGCGAAACGGCCATGGCCAATTCACCTTGTCGTCGTCATCGGCAGCGTGGTCGAGTGTCAGTTGCACGCGATGTCGTTGCACGGCGGCGACCGACCACGCGCGCTGCCAGCCCAGCCCATGGATTGCGTGCGGATGCGAACCGAAGTTGCGCGCAAGCGCGTAATCCCTGCCGCGGAAGCGCAGTCGCGCATCGCGGATCCGGTTCGAATAGGGAACGAG
>Ga0207697_10000151_pt1 | contig 34208 bp, 26 predicted proteins | sample KBSSwiS5withPhiX_FD_184293 | JGI IMG/M metagenome (GOLD analysis project Ga0207697, IMG submission 184293) | Switchgrass rhizosphere microbial communities from Kellogg Biological Station, Michigan, USA, with PhiX - S5 (SPAdes) (version 2) | ecosystem: Host-associated > Plants > Roots >... | reverse complement strand
CCCGGCGGTCCGGTGCCAGTCGTGGCGGGAAAAGTTGAGCAAAAAGACGTTCCAATTTTCTTGGATGGCCTCGGGACGGTGCAGGCGTTCAATACCGTGACGGTCCGGCCACGTGTCGACGGCGAATTGACCCAGGTGCTTTTTCGCGAAGGAGAGGATGTTAAAACCGGCGACTTGTTAGCGGTCGTCGATCCCCGGCCATATCAAGCAGCGATGGACCAGGCCGTGGCCAAGAAAGCGCAGGACGAAGCGCAATTGGGGAACGCGCAGGTCGTGTTAAAACGCAACACCGATTTGCTGGCACGGAAAGTCCTCGATCAGCAAACTTTTGATACCTCGAGGTTCACAGTCGATCAGTTTCAGGCAACCGTACAGGCGGATCAGGCGGCGATCGACAACGCCAAGACGCAGCTCGATTACACCCAGATCAAGTCGCCGATTGATGGGCGCATCGGAATTCGCCTCGTCGACGTTGGCAATGTCGTACACGCGACTGACACCAGTGGCATCGTTGTCATCACTCAGCTTCAGCCGATCTCGGTTGTGTTCACGTTGCCCGAACAAAGTCTGCAAGCGATTCTGAATCAGGGTGGCGCCCACGGCGGCTTGCCGGTCTCGGCTTTGGATCGCGGGAACACGACTGCGCTCGATCAAGGCTCGTTAACGGTTGTGGATAACGAAATCGATCAAACGACGGGGACGGTAAAATTGAAAGCAACATTTCCGAATAACGACCTTAAACTTTGGCCGGGAAAATTCGTGAACGCGCGTTTGGTTTTGACGACGCGCAAGAATGCGACCGTTATTCCTTCGAGCGTGGTGCAGCGTGGACCGCAGGGGACCTATGCTTACGTCATCAAGCCAGACAAGAGCGTGGAGATGCGTCGGATTAAAATTGCGCAAACGGAGGCAAGCCTGGCTTTGGTCGACAATGGCTTGCAACCCGGGGAGGAAGTTGTTGTCGACGGGCAATACAAATTGCAGCCCGGCGCGCATGTTGAACTAACGACCCCGCATGCGTCGTCCCCTTCGCCAGAAAGAAAATCTCAGACACACACGGCGAAAACGACGAAATCGTGAGTATCTCCGAGCCATTCATTCGCCGGCCGGTGGCGACTTCGTTGATGATGGCCGGCGTCATTTTGTTAGGCGCGCTCGGTTATAAATTGCTGCCAATTTCCGCGCTGCCGACAGTCGATTTTCCGACGATTGAAGTGACGACATTCTATCCGGGCGCGAGCGCGGACGTGATGGTTTCGGCGATCACGACCCCGCTCGAACGCCAGTTCGGACAAATCGCCGGCCTAGCTTCGATGAATTCCACCAGCTCATTCGGGACCTCGACGATCACGCTCCAGTTCGTCCTCGACCGGCCGATCGATGTCGCCGCGCAGGATGTACAGGCAGCGATCAATGTTGCCGGCGGATTTTTGCCGAAGGACCTGCCGAACCCGCCCAGATACAACAAGGTCAATCCCGCCGATACGCCGATCCTTACCTTGTCGATCACCTCGGACAGCCTGCCGCTCGATCGCGTGAACGATTTCGCGGACACGCTCCTCGCGCAAAAGTTGAGCGAAGTAACCGGCGTCGGTCTGGTCACGATTCAGGGGAATCAGAAGCCCGCCGTGCGCGTCCAGGTGAACCCGGCGGCGATCTCCTCACTCGGACTCGGCCTTGACGATGTGCGCACAATTCTTGGGCAGGCCAATGTCAATGCGCCGAAAGGGAGCTTCGACGGGGCTCGCCAATCGTTCACCATCGGATCGAACGATCAGATTTTTTCCGCGGACGCGTATAAGCCCATCATTGTCGCTTACAAGAACGGTGCCCCGATTCGCCTGGGCAACCTGGCTAACGTCATCGACAGCGTGGAAAACGATCAGCTCGGCGCCTGGGTCAGCAACAGGAACGGCGAACAACCGGCCGTGTTGCTCGACATTCAACGGCAACCGGGTGCGAACATCATTCAAACGGTCGAGCGCGTGAAACAATTGTTGCCGCGCCTGACCAGCACATTACCCCCATCGGTGCATGTCGAAGTGCTGGCCGATCGCACCGAAACGATCCGCGCCTCATTCAGCGACGTTCAACTCACCCTCCTTCTAACCATCGCGCTCGTTGTGATGGTGATGTTTCTCTTTCTGCGAAAACTGTGGACGACCGTGATCACGAGCGTGGCCTTGCCGCTCTCACTCATCGGCACATTCGGCATCATGTATCTCGCCGGATTCAGCCTCGATAATCTTTCCCTGATGGCGCTGACCATCTCGACCGGCTTCGTCGTCGACGATGCGATTGTGATGATTGAGAATATCGTGCGTTACATAGAAGCGGGCGATACGCCGCTAGAGGCCGCCCTCAAAGGCGCGAAGCAAATTGGATTCACCGTCGTGTCCCTGAGCGTCTCGCTCGTCGCCGTTTTCATTCCGCTTTTGTTCATGACTGGCATCGTCGGGCGTTTGTTCCGCGAGTTCGCGATCACGCTAAGCGTAGCAGTTGGCGTCTCGGCCTTCGTTTCGTTAACGCTCACGCCGATGATGTGCGCGAAACTTTTGCGATCAGAGAGCGAGGATGAGGAACACTCCGGCGAATTCTACCGGCGAACGGAGGAATATTGGACCCGGTTCCGCGATTGGTACGAACGCGGCCTGCGCTGGGTGCTCGCGCATCAACGTTTCGTCTTGAATGTCGCCCTCCTTACGCTGGTGGCGACGATTCTCCTTTACGTCATCGTCCCCAAGGGATTGCTGCCGCAACAGGACACGGGCGTGATCGTGGGCGTGACCGATGCCGCGGAGAATATTTCCTTCAAGGCCATGATGGAACGCGTCCACGCCGTTTCCGAAATCGTGCGGCAGGATCCTGACGTCGCTAGCGTTTCCGCTTCCGTCGGCGCGGGAACGGTGAATGCCACCGTCAACACGGCACGACTTTACATCGTGCTCAAGCCACACAATCAGCGCGCCAACGTGGAGAAAATCATCGAACGATTGCGGAACGCGACGCGCAACGTCGAAGGAATTTCGCTCTTCATGCAAGCGGCGCAGGATCTGCAAATCGATTCCAGGATCAGTCGCACCCAATTCCAATACATCCTGCAGGATGCCGACGCGGCCGAACTCGCGGACTGGACGCCGAAACTCGTGCAGAAGCTCGGCCAACTGCCGCAACTGAGCGATGTGGCAAGCGATCAGCAGACCAACGGCCTGCAACTGAATGTCGACGTTGACCGCGAGAAAGCGTCACGCCTCAACGTCCTCACCCAAGCGATTGACGACACCCTTTACGACGCATTCGGGCAGCGGCAGGTCTCGATCATTTTCACCCAGCTTAATCAGTTTCGCGTCATTCTGGAAGTCGAACCGAAGTTCCGCGAGTCACCGGATTTGCTCGACAAAATTTACGTGAAATCGAGCAGCGGTCAGCCAGTGCCGCTAAGTGCCTTCGCCTCCGTGCATGTGAGCAACGCGCCACTTTCCATTCCCCATCAGGGTCAATTTCCGGCAGCCACGATCTCCTTCAATTTGCGCAGTGGCAGTTCCCTTAGTCACGCCATTCCGGCAATCGAAAAGGCGGAACGCGAAATTGGATTACCGAATACGATTGCAGCTACATTCACGGGGGCGGCGGCGGAATTTCGTTCATCGCTCACGAGCGAGCCGTTCCTCATTCTCGCGGCAGTCGTAGTCATCTACATTGTGCTGGGAGTCCTTTACGAGAGCTACATTCATCCGATCACGATTCTTTCGACCCTGCCCAGCGCGGGCGTGGGCGCGTTGCTCGCGCTTCTCATTTGCCGCATCGATTTCTCGTTAGTCGCGCTTATCGGAATCATTTTGCTCATCGGTATCGTGAAAAAGAACGCGATCATGATGATCGATTTTGCGCTGGAAGCGGAACGTAAGGAGGGAATGTCGCCGGAGGAGTCGATTTATCAGGCATGTCTTTTACGCTTTCGCCCCATCATGATGACAACGGCGGCAGCGTTGTTAGGGGCATTGCCGCTAGCGCTTGAGACCGGCAGCGGCAGCGAATTGCGTCGGCCGCTCGGTATTTCCATTGTCGGCGGGCTGTTGCTCTCACAATTTCTCACCCTTTACACCACGCCGGTAATTTATCTTTATCTGGACCGGTTTGGTTCCTGGATAGGGGGACGCCGCAGTCACGCTCGCATCGCGCAGGCCGAATTGCCGTTGCGATCGACATCGGAATTCGATTCTGAACCGGAACCGGAGTTTGCCGGCGTGGATGGAGAAACTGATCGACTCGGCTTTTGACCATGAATGTGTCGGAGCCATTTGTTCGCCGCCCCGTTGGAACATCTTTGCTGGCGGCGGGAGTGTTACTGCTGGGTGCGGTCGCTTATCATTTTCTTCCGGTCGCGCCGCTGCCAAAGGTCGATTTCCCGACAATTTCGGTGAGCGCACAGGAGCCCGGCGTTGATCCCGCTACCGCCGCCTCGTCGCTGGCCGCTCCACTCGAGCGACGCTTCGCACAAATCGCCGGCGTTTCTGAAATCACGTCCGTCAGTTCTTTAGGCGGATCAAACATCACCATCCAATTCGACCTCAATCGGGACATCAATGGCGCTGCGCGTGATGTGCAGAGTGCAATCGACGCTGCTTCGGGTGAATTGCCCAGCGGATTGCCGCAGCCGCCGTCATATCGCAAGGCGAATCCATCGGACGCACCAATCATGGTGCTGGCAATGACATCGGATACGCAGCCGTTATCGGAGGTTTATAATCTTGCCGACCAAATCATCGGACAGCGCATCAGCCAGCTCGACGGAGTGAGCCAGGTAACAATCGGCGGCGGCGCGAATTCCGCCGTGCGAGTGCAAATAAATCCGGTCGCGCTCGCTTCGATGGGACTTAGCCTCGAAGACATTCGCGCCACGCTTTCCCTGGTGAACGTTCTCTCACCAAAGGGTGCATTGGACGGACCGGAGCAGCGCTTCGTCATCGCGAGCAACGATCAATTAACACACGCCGAACAATATCAGCCTATCATTGTCGCGCAGCATAACGGCGCAGCGGTCCCTCTGCGCGATGTCGGCACCGCAATTGACGCGCAGGCAAATCGCGATCAGGCCGGCCTCTTCAACAACAAACGCGCCGTGCTGCTGGTCGTTTTCAAACAACCGGACGCTAACGTTGTTCGCACAACCGATCTGATTCACGAAATCCTCCCGCAATTGCGGACCTGGCTGCCGCCAAGTGTGAATCTGGATGTGATGAACGATCGAACAATTACGATCCGATCGTCCGTTCGTGACGTGCAGATGACTCTCGTGTTTACGATGGCGCTGGTCGTCATGGTCATGTTCCTTTTTCTGCGCCGATTCTGGCCAACCTTCATCTCGAGCATCACCATGCCGCTCGCGCTTGCCGGCACTTTCGGCGTGATGTGGCTGTGCGGTTACAGCCTCGACAATTTGTCGCTCATGGCATTGACCGTTTCGACCGGCTTCGTCGTCGACGATGCCATCGTCGTGATCGAAAACATTGTGCGCTTCATCGAGAAAGGTGAGTCGCCGCTGCAAGCGGCGCTAAAAGGCGCGCGCCAAATTGGTTTCACGGTCATTTCGATCAGTCTTTCGCTCGTGGCCGTTTTCATTCCGCTCCTGTTTATGGGCGGAATTATCGGCCGCTTGTTTCATGAATTCGCTGTCACCTTGAGCGCGGCGATTCTCGTTTCTGGCGTCGTTTCATTAACGCTTACGCCGATGCTGTGTGGACGTTTTTTGAAGCGGGACGAACCGCATTCACGTCAAAGTCGGGTCAGTGCGATGAGCGAGCGCGCTTTCAATGCGATGCACCAATTCTACGAACGCACCTTGAAATGGGTTCTCGACCGCCAAGCTATCATGCTCATCGTCACGCTCGTCGTCATCGTTGCTACGGTGGGACTCTACTACTACGTCCCGAAAGGATTCTTCCCGCAACAAGACACCGGCCAGCTGATGGGAACGACTGAAGCGGCGCAGGATATTTCGTTTGCAGCAATGAAAGAAAAGCAGGAGCAGGTCGTGCAAACGGTCATGCAAGACCCGGCCGTGCAGGCCGTTGGCTCTTTCTTCGGTGGCGGCACTGGATCGGCCCTGAACAATGGCCGCATGTTCATCAGCTTGAAACCCACAGGTTGGGGCAAAGACCATCGCAGAGAAGACGCTGGCACAGTCATCGCACGGCTCCGGCAGAAGCTCTCGAAAATTCCCGGTGCCCAACTTTTCCTCACTGCCAGCCAGGACATCCGGGTCGGCGGAAGATCGTCAAAAGCGCAATATCAATACGCGCTGTCCGATCAAAACATCGACGAGCTGAATTCGTGGGCGCCAAAACTCGTGAACAAGTTGCATGAGTATCCTCAGATCAAGGACGCTACCAGCGACCAGCAATTTCGCGGCTTGCAGGAGACTGTCGTCATCGATCGCGATGCAGCCGGGCGGCTTGGGATTCAACCGCAGGCTGTCGATAGCACGCTTTACAGCGCGTTTGGGCAGCGACAGGTCTCGATCATTTATACACAGCAGAACCAGTATCACGTCATTCTGGAAGTCGACCCGCAGTTCTATCTCGACCCGAGTTCGCTCGACAAAATTTACGTCAAATCAAATTCCGGAAGCCAGGTGCCGCTCAGCACGATCGCCCATTTTCAGTTGGATAACACGCCACTCTCAGTCAATCACCAGGGACAGTTTCCGTGCGTGACTGTTTCCTTTAACACCGCAGAAGGCGTTTCCTTAAGCGAGGCGACGCAGATCGTCGAGCGCGCAAAGCGCGAGTTGGGAATGCCATCAGGTATTCGCGGTAGTTTCGCCGGGACAGCACAGGTTGCGCAAGCTTCCTGGACGACGATGCCGTTGTTGCTGCTGGCGGCGCTGCTGGCCGTCTACATTATTCTGGGGATGCTCTACGAAAGCTTGATTCACCCAATCACGATTCTTTCAACGATACCTTCGGCGGGACTCGGCGCGCTCCTAACCATGCTCTTGCCGAAGAACGAACTCGATCTCGTGTCGATCATCGGGATCATCTTGCTCATCGGTATTGTGAAAAAGAATGCGATCATGATGGTCGATTTCGCGTTGGAAGCAGAACGGCAGGAGGGACTCACTCCCGAAGAGTCGATCTATCAGGCGTGCCTGGTGCGGTTCCGGCCCATCATGATGACGACTTTCGCTGCTATGTTCGGCGCATTGCCACTCGCTATCGGCATGGGTGTTGGCAGTGAACTGCGTAAACCACTCGGTATCGCCATCGTGGGCGGCTTGATCGTTTCGCAAATGCTTACCCTCTACACCACCCCCGTGATTTACCTCGCGCTTGATCGCATGCGCGTGCGCCGAAAAAGTCGTTCCGCAAAGCCGCGCGCGCGAATGCACGATTGGACGCCTTCAGCTACGCGGCCTGTCGTTACCTGAAACCTTGGAACTTGAGCGGCTGACAAACAGCTCGGCGCCGATGTAGAGTCGTGCCATGAGGTCCCACTTCCTTTTCGCGCTTTGCATTGGCATTTCGATGCCCGCTTTCGCGCAACAGACTCCGCAACAAATCGCGGACGCCGAATTACCGTCGCTCCTCACCATCTACAAAGACATTCACACTCATCCGGAATTGTCGACTCAGGAACAGCGCACTTCTGGCCTACTTGCGAAGGAATTAAAAGCAGTCGGGTGCGACGTGACCGAGAACGTGGGCAAGTACGAAAGCGCCGATCAGAAATGCTATGGCGTTGTCGGCCTGATGAAAAATGGCGACGGGCCGGTCGTGCTGGTGCGCACTGATCTGGACGCGTTGCCGGTTCAGGAAGAAACCGGATTGCCCTATGCCAGCAAGGTCACAGCCAAAAATGAAAAGGGCGATGAAGTGCACGTAATGCACGCCTGCGGACATGACGCGCACGTCTCGATACTCATCGGCGTGGCGCGTTCACTGGCAAAATTGAAAGACCAATGGCGTGGCACGATCGTGTTCGTCGGGCAACCGGCGGAAGAACTTGGCACTGGTGCGCGCGCCATGTTGCGCGACGGGCTTTACACCCGCTGGCCAAAACCGAATTACGCGCTCGGGTTTCACGACAAAGCCGACCTGGAGATCGACCACATCGGCGTCACCGAGGGTTACACCTCCGCCAATGTCGATTCGGTTGATGTGACCGTGCACGGCATTGGCGGTCACGGCGCGTATGTCTATCGAACCAAAGACCCGATCGTGCTGGCTGCGGAAATGATCAACCAATGGCAAACGATCGCGAGTCGCGAGAACAATCCACTCGATCCCATTGTCGTCACTGTTGGTTCCATTCACGGCGGGACCAAGCACAACATCATTCCCGATGAAGTGAAAATGCAGCTGACGGTTCGAACCTACAAAGCGGACGTACGGGAACGCGTCCTCGCCGCAATCGAGCGCATCGCCAAGGGCTGCGCGACTGCCGCCGGGCTGTCAGCCGACAAAATGCCAACCGTGACCGTGGAGCGCGATCACTTCGCACCCGCGATGTACAACAATCCCGAGCTAACCAAACGACTTGTCGCAGCCTGGAAGAAAACGCTCGGCGATCCAAATGTCGAAATGGTCGAGGCAACCATGGGCGGCGAAGATTTTTCCGAATACAGCCTCCTGCCGGAACATTCGATCCCAGCGGTCAATTTTCATGTCGGCGCGGTGGACCCGGCAAAAATTGCGGAATCAAAAAAGCCAGGCGCCGCGCCACTCCCAACCCTGCATTCGAGCAGGTTCGCACCCGTGCCGGAACCAACGATTCGCACCGGCATTGTGGCGATGACCGCTGCAGTGCTGGATCTGATGAAGAAGTAATTTTCGAGAAACGCGAGCGTCGCGTGGCTGTCAGTGACCGCGCCGCACGAACCTCTCATTAACACCGGCCTTCAAGGCCGGTGCACCCCCACCGCCCGCAGCGAAAGCCGTTTCAGCGGCTCTTCTCCCCTGCCAGCGCAGACCATGACGCTCGATTAGATGCAGCCAGCAGCGGGAGCAGGAATGCACGGAGATGGGCTTCGAGCGTAAGCCGTTGAAACGGCTTATGTCCATCGCAGCGGTGAAGCACCGGCCTGAAGGCCGCTGTTAATGGGAGTGTGAGCGGCACACGCGAATCCGTCATCCCGAGCGACAGTCGAGGGATCCCGTTGCGTTACCTTAATGATTTCATGGGGGATCCCTCGACTTGCGCTCGGGATGACCCCGTTTGGAGTTATTTTACCCGCACGTTTTTGCGCAGAAACGTCGGCACATCCAAGTCCTGACCTTCCACGATTGTCGGCTCGCTCTTTTCAAAACGACCGCGGGTGAGCGGCTCGAATTGCAAAACTTCCTGTTTCGCCGCAGCAGCTTTCTCGCCCTTTAGGTTCTCCGCTTCAACTTTCGGCGCGATCAACGGTTTCTTTTTAGGCGGAATGATTCGCGGTGTGGTGGGTTGGGGCGCGCGCGCGATTTCCGGCTCCATTTCGGCCTCGGCGAAGTGAGATTCTGCGGCGGCTTCACGCGCCGGCAAGACCTCTTCAACCGAGGGTTCGGGTGGAAGGATCTCTTCCCTTTGAAAAACTGCCAGTTCTGATTCGATGATCGGCTCTGCCTCCATTACCGGCCCTACTGTCGCCTCCGGTTGAACAAACTGCACAATCTGAGGTTCGACCGCCGGTTCGACAACAGGCTCGGGCGGCAGGGGCGGGGCTGCGTGAGCCTTTGATTTGCGCGGCGCAACTTCCACCTCGTCCGCAGCCAGCGAGCTAATCAACGTCACGCTTAACCGATCGCCCATTCGGCCATCAACGGCTGTCCCGAATAGGAGCTGGGTGTGCTCGCTGATGTGCTTGTTCAATTCGCGCATCAAAATTTCCACTTCCGACAAAGTCATGCCTGGCCCACCAGTGACCTGGACCAAGACTCGCGAGGCATCAGCCAGCATCCGTCCGCGATCCATCAACGGATTCTTTAAGGCCTGGGTCAACGCCTGGTGGGCACGATTGTCTGAATCGCTTTCGCCGTAACCAAAGAGGCAGCGTCCGCCTCCCCCGCGCAGTGCGGCCAGCAAATCGTCGAAACCGATACGCATGATTCCCGGCCGTTGGATCAGATTCACAATCGAACGCAGACTTTGGCTGATTGTCATGTCGGCAACGGCAAAAGCCTGATGAATACCAGCCTTCGGGGCGACCATGTCAGCCATGCGATCGTTTTCGAAACAGACTACGGCGTCGGTGGTTTCGTGCAGACGCGCGAGCGCATCCCGGGCTTGGGCAGTGCGACGTTTCCCTTCAAAAGTAAATGGCAGCGTCGCGAACCCAATAACGAGCGCGCCCATTTCGCGCGCGATTTGCGCGATCACGGGTGCCGCGCCAGAGCCCGTCCCACCGCCCAATCCGGTACAAATGAAAATCAGACGTGCCTCCGCCAGTGCCTGGCGGATTTCCTCGGCGGATTCTTGGGCAGCATCGAAACCGAGCTCGGGATCGCCGCCAGTTCCAAGGCCGCGTGTAACGGAGCGCCCCAGCTGCACTTTGACCGCCGCGACGGAGCTGGCGAGCGATTGGACGTCGGTGTTGGCGGCAATGAGATCGGACTTGTCCATTCCGTCGAGCACGACGCGATCGAGTGCGTTCGAGCCGGCGCTTCCGACCGCGATCACCTTGATCGGAATGATTTGGTCTTCCCGTTCCGGCAAACTGTAGTTTCGGCTTAGTTGAATCATATTGTTATTTCTTGTCTATTTCTTGTTAGGAATGTTCTCCGACTGTCGCATTTCTTTTCGCTGTCATCCCGAGCAACGCGAGGGGACCTCTCGATTGTCCTGAGAGACATCGCGAGGTCCCTCGCCGTCTGCGCGGCTCGGGATGACATGCTTGGTAAAGTGCGTCGTAGTTCAATCATCTTATTCCCGGCAAAAAGCGGCTGAAAATGCGACCGAAGCCCCGCCGCTGCGGTCGCTCCGCCTGCACCGCCTGCGCGTATTTGATCAACCCGATCGCTGTTGACAATTGCGGGTTTTGAAAGGCGGAGGTCAATCCCGACATCGTCTGGGCGTGCGACACCCGCGCCGGAATTTCAAAAATTTCCTCAGCTAAATTGTCAACCCCGCGCAGCAAACTGCACCCGCCGGTGATGAAGATTCCTTCACCAATGAAATTAATGAAGAATTCCTCATCGATGGTGCGTTTGAGCAGTTCAAACGTTTCGCGCACCCGTAGATGAATGATCGTGTTCAAGGTCTCACGTTCGATTTCCTTGCCCGCAAAGCCGGAATCGTCTTTCAACACCACCGTTTCGCCCGGCAGACAATTTCCCAGAATGACACTGCCTTCATCGATCTTTAACTTCTCCGCTCGCGCCATCGGGATACGCAATCCCATCGAAATATCGTTGGTGATGTGATCCCCCCCGATCCCGATTGTCCCGCTCTGCTTTACCGCGCCATCAACATACAAAATGAAATCAGTCGTCCCGCCGCCAATATCGATAACGAGAGCACCGAGATTTTTCTGTTGTTGCGTCAACACGACCTGCGCGGAAGCCAGCGCGTTAAAGACAACGTCTTCCACCTCCAATGGCAGTTCCTTCACGCAACGAATCGTGTTTTGAATCCGGGTGCGCACACCGTGAATGATGTGAAAATCGGCTTCCAGTTTCTGACCGAGCATGCCAACGGGATTAAGCACACCGTCCTGCCCATCCACATGATAATGCTGAATGATGGAATGAAGAAAGGCGTTCTGCGCTGGAATGCTCACCTCGCGCGCATTGATCTTCACATCCTCGATGTCCTGCTCATCGATCTCCTCGTGGTCGTCCGGCAACATGACGCAGCCACGATTGTTAAAACTTTGAATGTGCGCACCCGTCACGCCGACGTAGACACCCTTGATCATGACATCACTCTTGGTCTCGGCGTCGGTCAACGCTTCCAGGACGCACTTCATCGCCGTCTCAAAATCGACAATCTCGCCTTTGCGCACCCCGCGTGATGGCGCCTGCCCGACGCCCAAAATTTTCGTCGTCCCGTCCAGCCTCGCTTCGCCGACAACGACGCAAATTTTAGACGTCCCAATTTCCAACCCCACCATCAGATCATTACTGGCCATTTCTTATTCCTTCTTTTCTTTCTGAGTTTGTTTCTGCAATGAAAACGGTTGCGGCCCATTTTGATTTTTTCCCGCTGCCGGCGCCGACGATTTCGCGCTCGCTTTCGCCGCCGGAGGCGCCACTGGAATGGCTTTCATGATGCGCGGTGTTTCCTCCGGATCGATCGTGTCGTTGATCACTTCCGCCGCTGATTTCATGAACGTGACCGGAATATTCCGCTGCACCAACAGGTTGACGGTTTCGATCTCACGCCGGGAATCATCGGCATAAACGAGAAACTGTTCGAGGCGCTGAATTTGTTTCTCCAAATGATCGAATCCAACTGTGATCCTGGTGTGATTTTTGTCCGTCACCACCAGGCAATAGCCTTTGGAAACATCGATCTCACGAATTTGAAAACGCGTTTGCATGAAGCTACCGGCGCTTAAACGCAACAGTTCCAGGGCCGCTTTCGCTTCAACCGATTCGACAATTTTCCCAGATTCGAGTGATTCGCTGGTGCAACCCGTGACCAGGGGCAGTCCGAGATATTCCGGCAACAATTTTTTCTCCTTCATCAACACCCCGCGGGCATCCATCAAAAAAGCGACGTTGGATTGAAATGGATCGGCGATTTGTTTTTCGCTCGTGATCCAGGCGATCGGCTTGCGCTCGAGGATGCGAATATCGATCTCGCCAGGCAACTTGCGCAACACCTCCACCTCATCCACCTGAGGCAACTGCTGCAAGACTCGATGCACCTGCGCCAGGTTGACCTGAAAAATATTTTCGCCTTCGCGCAAGCCGGCAATTTTCAAAACCTGATCGCGCTGCAACGTGCCGTCCGTCTGCATATCGATCATGGTCAGGCGATAGTCCGGATTTTCGAAAAAGAACCGGCGCATCCCCACCCGCGCACCGAAATAGATTCCTGCGCAGATAGCAGCCGCCAGCGCGATTTTAGAAATGAAAACGAGCACTCGCCGGTTGCGATATTGCGTGGCCTTGCGCGCTCGCACCTTTACGTCCAGCAAATGTTGCTGTTTGCGCTGGCGCGGATTGGAAACGCGCTGATTGCGCGGCCGTTTGCGGGTGGAACTGCTCAATTTCATTTCGCGCCCTCCCGCCGCGCGCGCGACAATTCGATAATACGCAGGCAAAGCTCGTCGTACTTGATCCCGGCCGCCGCGGCCGCTTCCGGAAGCAGGCTCGCTTCTGTCATCCCCGGAATTGTATTTACTTCCAAAACGCTCGGCTCAGCGTTTTCCGGCAAGAGCACATCGACTCGCGAGTAGACTTGCAACCCAATCGAGTGATACGCACGCAAGGCCAGATCCTGAATCTTGCTTGTCAGTTTCGCTTCAATTTTCGCCGGACAAACATGTTCCGCGCCCCCGCCAGCTTGCGGGTTGAGAAATGGATACTTGTTGGTGAAATCGTAAAAGCCGCCTTTGGGAATGATCTCGAGAATGGGCAATGCTTGATCGCCCAGAATTCCGATCGTCAATTCGCGGCCGGGGACGAACTCTTCCACTAGAAGCTGTCGATCGAATTTGCGCGCTTCGGCGAGCGCTGTCTCCAACTTACCGGCCTCCTTAACAATATAGACTCCGACAGTCGATCCCTGCCGCGGCGCCTTGATGACCAAGGGAACGGGCAACGTCGGCTTTTCATTCGCACCAATCACCTGCCACCGAGGAGTGGTGACACCGGCCGCTTCGAATTTCTTTTTCGATTCGATTTTATCGAATGCGGTCCAGCTTTCTTTGACGCCGTCGCCGGTATAAGGCACACCACGATTTTCCAAAATCTGTTGGAGCTGGCCGTCTTCGCCAAACGTCCCGTGAATGGCGAGGAAGGCGAGATCGATATCTCTCGGCAACTCAAAATTTTCGTCGCGGACATCGATTTCGAAAACCTCCGCCCCGCGCGAGCGCAACGCCTTGGCGACACCGCGAGCGGTCGCGAGCGAGACATCGCGTTCCGAACCCGGTCCACCCATTAATACCGCGATTTTTTTTGGTAGCGCGTTCATTTCTTTCACCCTTCTTCCCCTACGATTTGCACTTCGGTTTGTAATTCGACACCACGTTTTTCCCGTGCCGTCGCTTGAATTTTCGCGATCAACTCCAGCATTTCCGCCGCGGTCGCCCCGCCGTCGTTCACAATAAAATTTCCATGCACCTCCGAGACCCGCGCTTTTCCGATGGCGCAATTTTTCAAGCCAAGCTCGTCCACTAATTTCCCCGCGGGGATATTGCCCGGATTTTTGAAAATGCATCCTGCGCTCGATGCAGCTGGCTGGGTCGTTTTACGTTTGTGCTGTGATTCCTCGAGTTTGCGCACGATTTCGTCCTTTCCGCCGGGCACACCACGAAATACTGCCGAGAGGGCGTAATTTTTCTCCAGCGTCGGCACATGCCGGTAATGCACTTCCATCTCCGACGGGGTCATCGTCTGTCCATTCCCCTCGGCGTCGAGAACACGCACGCTGACGACATGCTCAAAAGTCTGTCCGCCCATCGCGCCGGCATTCATTCGCAATGCGCCTCCGACCTCGCCCGGAATCCCTTCCATCCATTCCAGACCACCAATGCCAGCGTCGCGTCCGGCGTAAGCAACTTGCTTTAATTTCGCGCCAACACCGGCCGTGATCTCGTTTCCATTGACCGCGATATCGTCGAACTCGCCCCCACACGGATGAACGACCACGCCTGTGATTCCGCCATCGCGCACCAGAAGATTCGAGCCGCGTCCGATGACAAAGAGCGGAAGATTTTCTCGTCGACAAAAACGAATCAGCTCGGCAAAAGCTTTCTCCGTGCGCGGCTCGGTCCAAAACTGAGCTGGACCGCCCACGCGCAAGGTAGTGTGTTTCGCCATTGGCTCGTGCAAACGCACTTCGCCTTCTTCGCCCACGATCCCCTTTAACTTCTCTGCGACCACCAGCTCCGCCGCCAGAATCGATAATTGCTCGTGAATATTTCCCGCGCCGAGACTAAGGACGAGGTCGCCCGACGCCAACATGTTGCCGACATCGTGATGGACGTGAGCGAAACGCGATTGATAAATGACGCCGCGATGACCATGCGCTGAAATGGCATCGGCAATGGTTTGCCCGCTGATCCCGGGAATGGGCGGCTCGCTCGCCGGATAAACGTCGGTGATAACAACGCGATCGGCCTGATCGAAGGCAGCGCCAAATTCCTGTCGCAACGCCTTGGTTCGGGTGTAGCGATGCGGCTGAAACATTGTCAGCACGCGATTGCGCCCAGTCGAACGCGCAGTGGCGAGGGTGGCCCGAATTTCGGTTGGATGATGCGCATAATCATCGACCAACAGAAAACGGTCGCTGGCATATTTGATTTCGAAACGCCGGCGCGCATGCCGAAATTTGGGCAAGGCTTTGGCAATCTTCTCGAACGGAATACCGAGCTCGGTTGCCAATGCGATGACCCCAACGGCGTTCTGGACATTGTGCCGGCCCGGAACATTCAGTCGCGCTTCACCCAGTTTTTGACCCTGCCGGAAAACAGAAAAGACCGAGGCAAAATCCTGCAGTGAAATATCCTGCGCTCGATAATCGACACTTTCGCCAAATCCGTAGGAAACCGAACGGTCGGATTGACAAACTCGCGTTGCAACCGCGTCGTCGGCGCAGAAAAAAACTTTGCCGGAGGTTTGGCCGATTAACTGATGAAAGACCCCTTCGATTTCCGCCAGGTCTTGGTAAAAATCGAGATGTTCCGGCTCGATATTCAAAACCAGGATATGTTCGGGATGAAAACAACGAATGGTGCCGTCGCTCTCGTCCCCTTCGGCCACAAAAAATTCACCACGCGGATCCCAGTGCGCGTTTTGTCCGAGGATCGGAATTTCCGCGCCGACGTAATGCGACGGGTGCAACCCGCCCTCGCGCAAGACATGTGCGGCCATCGCCGAGGTGGTGGTTTTACCATGCATGCCGCCGATAATGATTCCGCGCTTTCCTTGCATGATCGCGGCGAGGGCTTCGGCGCGCCGGGCCGCCCGTGTTTCCGATTGGCGCGCGCTAACGAGAATTGGATTATCGGGCTTGATCGCTGAGGAATAGACAATCAATTCGGCCTCGACCGCGTCCTGCGCACGATGTTGCGGGAAAAATTGCAGACCCAGCCGCTGTAACCGTTCCACTTCCAGCGAACTCGATTTGTCTGATCCGCTCACCTGGTGTCCGAGCTCGAGCAGGAGCGCGGCAATGCCACTCATCCCGCTGCCGGCCACGCCGATAAGATGAATGCGGTGATGCTCGCGCGTGAGAAATCGCGACAAACTGAGTTGAGCAGACCCGGTTTTCATGCGGCAGCGGTCGTATATTTCTCCATCGTTTCCACCACCGCAGTGGCGGCGTTTCTCGTCGAAAGTTTGGCCGCGTTCTGCGACATCCGCTCCAGGCGCCCATGATCTTCGATGAAGGGACGAATTTTTTGTGCGAGCGCGTCGTCTAAAATTTCCGATTCCTTGACCAGGATGGCGGCCTCTGCCTTCACAAACACCTCGGCGTTACGCGCCTGATGATCATCTGCGGCGTAGGGAAACGGAATGAGGATGGCTGGCAAAGCGAATGCGGCCAGTTCGGCCAGACTGGCAGCGCCGGATCGGGCAACCGCGAAATCGGCAGCGCTGTAAAGTTCCTCCATCCGATGATGAAACGCCGCCACAAAAGCGGGCAGTTTGGCGCGCCGATAATTATCAGCTACTAGTTTTTCATCGCGCGCGCCAGTCAGATGAATCAGCTGCAGCCGCGCTCCATCCAGTGATGGCAGCGACTTGATCATCGCCTGGTTGATCCCACTCGCGCCCTGACTCCCGCCCATCACCAGCAGGGTCGGTATGTCCGCACTTAACCCAAGTTTTTCCCGTGCGGTCTTACGATCGAGCCGTTGCAATTCTGTCCGAATGGGCGTGCCTGTCACTTCTGTTTTCACTTTGGGGAAAAAGGGTGCGCATTCCTTGAACCCGAGCAAAACTGCTCGCACCAATCGCGCGGTCATTTTGTTGGCTTTGCCAGGGATGGCGTTCGATTCGTGAATGAATGTTGGGACGCCGCGCATCTTTCCGGCGAGGACTGGCGCAGTAGATGTAAACCCGCCCATCCCTAGAACGACCTGCGGGTTGAACCGTTGGTAAATGGAACGGCAACGCCTGAAACTTTCGTTGAATCGCCGAACAAATCCGAGGATGGCGGGTGAAAAAGGCGATGGCAGACCAATGGTAGGCAACTTTTCGAACGGAATTTCCGGATGTTCCTTCAGAGCGAGCGCATCGACATCTTTTTCCGAAACAAAAAGCAGCACCTCGTGTCCGCGCTCGCGCAACACTTCGGCGACGGCCAGGCCAGGGAAAAGGTGCCCGCCGGTTCCTCCGCATGCAATGATCGCGTTCATAGGATGGTTGAGTGTGACTGCGCGGCAGGTGGATCGAGCAGTCCCTTGCTCGATGTTAAGGTCAGGCGGCAAAGCCGCTTATTTTTCGGCATCGCCCGCGGAGCGGCCGATCCACCCGGCAATCCGAAATCTGAGATCTGAAATTTGAAATCTTTCATATCCTTGGCGTCGTGCGGGCCTGCATGGTGATGCGTTTTTTATTCCCCGGCTCCAGCTTGGCCTGGCGGTAAATGTTCAACAAAATGCCGACACCAAAAAGGCAGGCGGCGAGATTCGATCCGCCGTAACTGATGAACGGCAGCGGCAAACCCTTGTTCGGCAGGAGCGATGTCGTGACGCCGATGTTCACTGCTGCCTGCAACGCCAGAAGCGAAACTATTCCACAACTGAGCAGCATGCCGAAGCGATCTTTGGCGTGCAGCGCGATCATCATCCCGCAAACGATGATGACGATAAACAAAAAGACGACGAGCAAGCTGACGCGTAATCCCAGTTCCTCGCCGATCATCGGAAAAATGAAATCGGTGTGCGCGTAGGGAAGGTAGAGCATTTTTTGGCGCCCGTTGCCGAGGCCAAGCCCTTCCATTCCTCCGCTGCCCCAGGCGATCAGCGCCTGCATTTGCTGCAAGCCGGCGTCCTGTTTGTAATTTTCCGGATGCAAAAAGGCAAGGAGGCGGCTCATTCGCTCTGGCATGCAGGTGGCGGTGAAGATAAAACCACCGAGCGCGCTGGCAGAGAACACTCCGAGCAAGATGGCGTTCGTTCCGGCGACAAACATCATTACGAAGGTCGTTGCGCCGATCAGTGCGGACGTGCCGAGATCGACCTCGGTGATAATGAGCGAGACCAGCAGCCCGATGGCGATGAGCGGTATTACGAAGCTGAAAATCAAGTTGCGGGTCCTGCTTTCAAAACGCGCGAACCACCACGCCAGAAAGAAAACCGCGGCGATCTTGGCGATTTCCGATGGCTGAAATGTGATCGGCCCCGCACCGACCCAGCGGCGCGAGCCGTTGATGCGCAGTCCAAAGTGCGGCACGAAGCACAGAGCCAGGGTTCCGAGCGCGAGAAGGAACCACAGCCACCAGGTGTGATACCAGAAATGGTAGTCCACCAGCGCGGCCGCAATCAAAACGGCAAGGCCAATCCCGAGCCAGAGCGACTGGCGTTTGATAAAGAAGTAAACATCGCCGTGAGCATCGTGCGCGAAGGCGCTGGTGCTGAAAAGCATGACCACCCCGATGACGAGCATCGCCAGCACCGCCAGAAATAGAAAATAAGCGCTGTTGCGTTGCATTTTAAGTCTCCGGATTGGGGAGCGCAGGCAGCTTGCCTGCATTCGTCGGCAGCTTGCCGACGAAAATCATGCTCGGCAGGCTGCCGAGCATCGCAGGCTGGCAGCCTGCGCTCCCCGGAAATGCGTCGCAAGATCCGATTTTCATTCGTTCGCTTTCTTTCCTTTCGCGGCTTTGGTCGGAATGATGAGCTTCTGCCCGATCTTCAATTTGCGCGGATCATCGATATGATTCGCCGCCAGCAAATCGTCGTACGAAACCTTGAATTTCTTCGCGATGTTCACCGGGTTGTCGCCTTTCGCGACGGTGTAAACTTTCGCGCCTTCCGGAATTGGATCGTTCGTCTTCGATTTCTTCGCTATTTTCGCTGGCGAGGGCTGCGTTGCCTTCGCTTCCTCATGGTTAGTCGAGGACTTGGCAATGTGGCTTGAGCTGATGACCGGCGTTCCACCCTGCCGGCTTTTGATCGCGTTGAAGGCTATAATTCCGGCCACTGCGACGACGTGCAGCAAAAGCACGATCAAAAGCGCCCGCGACAGTTTCATGTTCGGCTCCGACGGATCGTCGAAGTCCGCACCGGAAGCGGTAGCGCGGCGCGTCGTCGCTGCCCGCAATTTCTTTTTGCGCGAAAAGATTTTAGGAAACTTTATCGCTTTCATTTGGGCAAGGCGTGGACGAGACGCCGGAATTGGTCGCCCCGGTCGGCGTAACTCTTGAACATGTCGAACGAAGAAGTGCCGGGAGAAAAGAGGACAACATCGCCGGTTTTCGCGGCCGCACGCGCGCGTTCGACTGCATCCGCCAGGGAGCGGGCGATTTCACATCGCGTTGCTTCGCGCCAATCATCGGCGATTCGGTTCGCCATTTCACCGAGGAGAATCGCGGTATGCGCTTTTTCCTTCACCAAATCGCGCAGCGGTTGGAAATCGAAACCCTTGTCTTTTCCGCCGGCGATTAGAACCACCGGTTTGGTTTGCGCCTGCAGCGCTTTTTCCGCCGCATCCAGGTTCGTCGCTTTGGAATCGTTTATGTAATCGACCCCGGCGATCGTCCGGACGAATTCACAGCGGTGGGGCGCTGGTTCATACGCACACAACGGTGCCGCCATTTGCTCGAAGGCCAATCCGCGGAGGTGACCAACCGCGAGCGTTGCCATCAAATTTTCGATGTTGTGCGAGCCGCGCAATTTGACATCAGCCAGCCGCAATACCGGAGTTGTCTCGAAACAAATCGATCCATCAGCCAAACGAAAATCCGCGCGATCGTCGTAGGCGCTGAAGGTCAGGCGCCGTGCTTCGATCTGCGGCAGGTAATCACTCGCATTGACAACAGCGAACTCCTTCTCGGTCTGATATTCAAAGATGCGCAGCTTGGCCTTATGATACTCCGCGACCGAGGCGTAACGATCGAGATGATCGGGCGCGAAGTTCAACCACACCGCAATCTGCGGGCGAAAAGTCTTGATCGTTTCGAGTTGGAACGAGCTGACTTCGACCGTCAAAACATCGAACTTCGATTGATCGCGGACGACTTCGCTCAGGGGTTTCCCAATGTTGCCGCAGGCGACGGTGCGTTGACCGCACGCATTTAACATCTGCGCGACCAATTCAGTCGTTGTGGTCTTGCCGTTGGTGCCGGTGATGGCAACGAGCGGCACCTCGCAAAATCGCCAGCCCAGTTCGAGCTCGCCGATCATTTCAATATTTCGCGACGAAAAATTCTGCGCCAGCGTTGAATCGGGATCGATTCCAGGGCTCAGAACCGCTAGGTCATACGCATCGCGGTTTGTTTCCGCGGCCGGACCGCTGATCACACGCACTCCGTGGTCGCGCAAATTCTTGATCGTCGATTCCGGCAACTTATTTTCCGTCGCGCTGTCGAGCACACTGACGTTGGCGTCTTGCGAGCGCAGCAGTAATGCGGCTGCCGTCCCGCTCAGTCCCGCGCCCAGCACAGCGATATTTTTATTTTGGTAACGCGGGTTCATCGCAATTTCAGTGTCGCCAATCCGAGGACTGCGAAAACGGCGGACAAAATCCAAAACCGAACGATGACGGTGTTCTCCTTCCAGCCGACCAGCTCAAAATGGTGATGAAGGGGCGACATCGCGAAAATGCGGCGCCCGGTCAGTTGAAAACTCAATACCTGCATGATGACCGAGATCGCTTCGAGGACGAAAACACCGCCGACAACAGCCAGGAGAAATTCCTGCTTACAACAAATGGCGACAACGCCGATCATCCCACCGATGGAGAGTGAGCCGGTGTCTCCCATGAAAACTTTGGCCGGGTAACAATTAAACCAGAGGAAACCAAGGCCCGCACCGACGAGGGCGGCACAAACCACCGTCAGCTCCCCGGTGAATGGATAAAACGGGACCTGCAAGTACTCCGCGATCTTGAAATTACCGGCGGCGTAAGAAAGAAAAGCATAGGCGAGCGCGACCGTGACGGTGCAGCCGATGGCGAGACCGTCGAGACCGTCGGTCAGGTTGACCGCGTTGGAGGAACCGACGATTACCACGGCAAAAAAGATGAGCGTGAACCACCCCATATCGGTAATCACGGGAGCTTTGAAGAACGGCAGATAAAGCGAGCGCGCCTGGACTTGCAGCAGCGGGCTGGTGAGAAAAACCACGGTGACCACAGCCGCCAACACCAATTGCGCCGCCAATTTCACCCGGCCCGGCACGCCGTCGGATTTTTTCTTGGTGACTTTGAGATAGTCGTCGAGAAATCCGAGGACGCCCAGATAGAGCATGCTGACCAGGACGAGCCAGACGAAGCGATTATCGGGACGCGCCCAGAGCACGCTGGCGAGGAAGACAGTGCCGATCACCAGCACGCCACCCATGGTAGGGGTGCCCTGTTTTCCACCGTGCAGTTCGGCCAGACGTCGCACTTCCTCAACGCTGCGGATGGGCTGGCCGATTTTGAGTGAGATCAATTTTCGGATGACGAAATTCCCAATAATCAACGACAGGGCGAACGCGGTTACAGCTGCCGCAACCGCGCGAAAAGTAACGTAAAAGAAAACGTTGAGACCGCCGACTTGATCGCTCAAGCGATGGAGATAGAACATCATCGGGCGTTCCCTCCCACCGGCTGAAGTTTGGCGAATTCATCCAGCACCAATTCCGTGCGTGAAGATCGACTGCCTTTGATCAGAACCAGATCGCCAGGCCGCACAATTTCACTCAACATCTCCGCCGCCTCGCTTGCGTCTTTCGCGACGGCAGAATTTTCCAGCCCTGCCTTTTCAGCCGCGTCCGCAATGCTGTCGTCGGCGATCGCAATCAAGTGATCAATTCTCAGCGTCGCCGCGGTTTCGCCAACTTCGCGATGACCCCGCTCCGACTCCGCGCCCAGTTCCAGCATTCGGCCGAGAACAGCAACGCGCTTCCCATCGGTATCGAGTTCCATCAAAGTGCGCAGGGCTGCTTTCATCGAATCGGGATTGGCGTTGTAACTGTCATCGATGAACTTGACGCCGTTGATCTCGCGAATTTGCAAACGCGCCTTGGCTAGCGGCGCCGAGACCAGACCCGCGGCACAGTCCTCTAACGAGACGCCGAACGCCCGCCCGGCCGCGACGGCCAGCATTGCATTTTGTACCATGTGCAATCCCGGCACGGGCAATTGCGCGCGGCACCGATGCGCGCCCTCGACGATTGTGAATTCGCAGCCGCCGGAAGTTTGTTGCACTTCAATGGCGCGAATCGTCCCCTTCTCGATCCCGGCGAGAATCACGCGCGCGCGTGTGCGCTGAGCGATGGAGGCACTGAACTCATCATCTGCATTCAAAACAACAAAGCCGCTGGGATCGATCGCTTCTGCCAGAGCGCCCTTTTCCCCCGCAATCGCCTCGCGTGATCCCATAAACTCGATGTGCGCGATCCCGATGTTGGTAATGATTGCGGCGTCGGCCGAGGCGATGCGTGCCAGCGCAGCGATCTCGCCCGGATGATTCATCCCGAGCTCCCAAACCGCGAACTGATCGTCGCGATTTGCTTCCAGCATGGTGCGGGGCAAACCGACGTGATTGTTGAAATTGCCCTCCGTTTTCGTCACCCGAAAGGCACGCCCCAGAATCGAAGCTGCAAAATCTTTGGTGGAGGTTTTACCGTTGCTGCCGGTGATGCCGAGCACTTTTAGCGGAAGAGTTTTTCGATAATTGGCGGCGAGATTCTGATAGGCAACCAACGTGTCGGTGGCGCGTAAGATTGCAAAATTTTCCGGCAGATTCGACGGCGGTTCCTCCGAAACCATCGCCCCGGTCGCGCCTGCTTTTGCAACCTGTTCCAGGAAATTATGCGCGTCGAAATTTTCGCCGCGCAAGGCCACGAAAAGTTGCCCGGGTTTGATTGTGCGCGAATCGGTGCTGACGCGCGAAATCCTCGTCTCCCCGTTTCCACGCAGCATTTCCGCTCGCCCGAACTCTGCAATTTGGCGCAGTGAAAGTGCATCCATGGTCTTAGCGCCCGAAACGAGAACCCCGGGGAGCGCAGGCTGCCGGCCTGCCCCGTTCGGCAGCCCGCCGAACGGAAACGAAGCTCGACCCCACGTTTCCGCGTCGAATGTTTGCGGCAACCTGCCGCAAACTGCAGGCTGGCAGCCTGCGCTTCCCGGAATTTAGGACGTTACTCATATTCAAAATTGCACCGGCAAATCGTCGAGCGCACGACGCGCCACCTGAAGGTCGTCAAAGGGAATGGTGTGATCGGCAAACTCCTGATATTTCTCGTGGCCTTTGCCGGCGATTAAAACGAGATCGCGCGGCTGCGCCATCGCCACCGCGTGTCGAATTGCCTCCGCGCGCTCCACGATTTTTTCGTAGTGCGTAGAGCGTAGTCCCTTCTCCACTTCGCTGATGATTGCGTCCGGGTTTTCTTTGCGCGGATTGTCCGAAGTAATGACGGCGTAGTCGGCCAGTTCGTCAGCCACGCGTCCCATCAGCGGGCGCTTTTTTCGGTCACGATCGCCGCCGCACCCGAAAACAACGATTAGTTTGCGCGGTTTCAATTCGCGCAACGTTTTCAAGACATTGCGCAGTGCGTCATCAGTATGCGCGTAATCGACAAAGATTTGGAATTGGCGTTTTGCCGGAACGAGCTCGAGACGTCCCGGCACTTGGGGTGAGCGGGCAAGGGAGAGGATAGCGCTGCGCAGACTCACCCCCATGACGGTGGCTGCCGCGAGCGCCGCCATCGAGTTGGCCACATTAAATCGACCGATTAACGGAACGCGCACCAGATAACTTCTTCCGTGCGCGTCGAGTTGATAGGAGGTCCCGGCAAATTCCGTCCGATAATTCGAAGCCCGGAAATCCGCGTGCATGCCGAGGCCATAAGTCACCACCGGAATTTTGCCGGCGAGGCGACCGATCAATTTTTCACCGTAGCGATCGTCGATGTTAATGACCGCGCTGGCCTTCTTTTTTTTCGATTGTGAAGCGAGATCATGGAACAGTTTGGCCTTGGCCTCGAAATAATTTTCCATCGTGCGATGAAAATCGAGGTGGTCCTGGGTCAGATTGGTGAAGACCGCGACGTCCCATTCGATTCCGCGGGTTCGTTCCTGGGCCAGCGCGTGCGAAGAGACTTCCATCGCGGCGGCGCGGCCACCGGCGTTGACGATTTGCGCGAGCAATTCCTGAATGTCGAGCGCTTCGGGCGTGGTTCGGATCGCGGGCAAAATACGATCGCCGATTTCATATTGCACGGTGCCGAGCAGTCCACAGCGCATCCCGGCCTTTTCGCAAATGTGTTTGATGAGAAATGTGGTCGTCGTTTTCCCATTGGTGCCGGTGACCGCGGCCATTTTTAATTTGTGCGCCGGCATTCCATAAAATGCGGCTGACAAATCGGCCAGCGCCGACCGGCTATCATCGACGACGAGACAGGTCGCGCGCGGCGACGAAATTTCGCGTTCCGCTACGATCACACTCGCTCCCTGCTCGATCGCTTGATCGACGAATTGATGGCCATCGCTTTTCTCACCGCGGATGGCAACGAAAAGAGTGTTGCTCTGCACTCGCCGCGAGTCATACGCGATGCTTTCCACTTCGCGATCAAGTGACCCGATGACCCGACGTGGCGTAATGGCCCGGGCGAGAACTTTGAGCTGCATGTAAAATTAAAATGATTACTCAATGCTCTGGCGCACTGGTTGAAGCAACGCGGCCCGCCGTGGGCGGCTTCATCAAATCGGGTTGCGGGGCGAGATCGAGATACCGCGCGGCCTTCTCCGCGATGCGGGCAAAAATCGGCCCCGCCACCATCCCGCCGTAGTTCAGCTCCGGTTTCGAAGTCTTGGCATCGTCCAGCATGACCAGCCCGACAAACTCCGGATGATCCGCCGGCAAAAAACCGATGAAGGAAACGATATCTTTTCCTTTCTGATACCCGCCGCGGGGATCGACTTTCTGAGCGGTGCCGGTTTTCCCCGCGATGATGAATCCGGGGACCGCCGCCGCCGCCGCAGTTCCACGATCACTGACGACTCCACGCAAGGCGTTACTGATCTGTCTGGCTGTTTCCGGTGCGATCACCTGGCGCACCACCGCGGGCGAAAATTCGCTCACCATCTTGCCATCCGCCGTCGTAACTGATTTCACAATTCGCGGAGTCACGAGCTTCCCGCCGTTCGCGATCGTCGCCATTGCCACCGTCATCTGTAACGGTGTCACCCCCACCTCGTGCCCCATCGGAATTCGCGTAATGGAAATCTTACTCCAACTTTGCGGCGGGCGAATCATTCCATTGATTTCCCCGGGCAATTCCACCCCGGTTCGTTCGCCAAAACCGAATCGTCGGATGTACTCGTAAAACTTCTGATCTCCCAGGCTAATCGCAAGTTTGGCCGCACCGATATTGCTCGATTTCACCAGAATATCGCGCACGCTTAGCTCGCCGTAGGGGCGATGATCGTGCAGCGGTCGGCCGCCATAGTTCCACACCCCGTTCTCGCAAAAAATCGTCGTGTCCGGCCGGACCTTCTTTTCGTTTATCGCCGCCGCCGCGGTCACAATCTTGAAGGTGGAGCCTGGCTCCATCATGTCGATAACCGCCCGGTTCTTCATTTGCTCTGGCTTGGCGGTGCTGCGCTGATTGAGATCAAAGTTTGGCCGGTTCGCCATCGCCAGAATCTCGCCGGTCTGCGGCCGCATAAGAATGATGATGGCTTTTTCCGGCGAATATTCGCCCACCGCGGCATCGATCTCGTTCTCGACGATATTCTGCAAATTGAGATCGACCGTAAGATGAACCTGGTAACCATCCCGTGAGGCGCGTTCCTGTCCGCGATAAAGCACGATCTCCTGGCCAGCGCGATTGTGTTCGATGTAGCGATAGCCGTCCTGCCCGTGCAAATATTCGTCCATCGATGCTTCCACGCCCTGTATCCCCTTGTGATCGAAATCGGTAAATCCAATGACATGACAAAGCATCGACCCGTTGGGATAAAGCCGCGTGGCATCGTGTTCGAAAAAAATGCCGCGCAGATTTTCCTCTCGAAGTTTGGCCCGAAGCGCGTCGGCTGCTGATTCCGGTACATCCCGTTTTAAGACGATGTAATGCCGGTCGCTCCCGAGTTTTCCCCACAGCTCGTCCGCATCGATTTTCAGGTCGCGACTCAGCAGCGCGACGGCTTCGGCCACTTTCTCCTTGTTTAAATGTGATGTGTCGGCGACGACGATTTCCACCGGCACGTTGTGGGCGAGGACTTCGCCATTGGCATCGGTGATCGCGCCGCGTTCGGCATAGATCGGTTGTTTGTAGACGTGTTTCTCCGCCGCCAGCCCGGCGTACTCGTCGTGTTTGACCAGCTGGAGATAAACGAGACGAAATGAGAACGCGCTAAAAAGAAGGACAAAAGCGATGCAAATCAGTGCGCACCGTGTCCGTCCATTCCACCTCATCTGCCAACCTGATCGTTTGCCACCGGGCGAATGGCATTTTCCTCTGGCGCGGGGCGGATCGGTGCGAGCCGGACGATGTTTTGTTCCGCAATCGGAACCATCTTGAGGTAACCTTCCTTCAGCCGGCGTTGCAGTGCGCTACGCGAAGTGAGCGCCGCAATCTGCACATTCGCGACATCGTTTTGTGTGCGCAGACCTGCGAGCTCGGTCTCGAGCGATTTCTTGCGATCGCCCAGGCGATGTAACTGCAAGCTGAGATAAACGTAGCAGAGTCCTGCCACCGCCAGCAAAGCGGTGACCACAATCCAGCGCGCCAGAGAAACCGCGCCCAGGCGATTGAGTTGCTTTGAGCGGTTCATCTCAGTTTTTCGGCAACGCGCAGTTTCGCGCTCCGCGCCCGCGCATTAAAGCGCTGTTCGTTTTCGCTTGGCTCGACCGGCTTTGCCGTAATGACGATAAGATCGCGCTCCTTGTTCGGGCGCGGTTCCGGCCATTCGGGTCGATCGAAATATTCGCGGCTGCGTTCGCGAAAGAAATATTTCACCATCCGATCTTCGAGCGAATGAAATGAAATCACCGCGATCCGCGCTCCGGCTTCGAGACGATCGGTTACCACGCGCAACCCCTGCTCGAGCGCGCCCAGCTCGTCGTTGACTTCCATGCGCAAGGCCTGGAAAACCTGAGTTGCGGGGTGGCGCCGCCCATGCCGGCCAACAATTTTCTCAATCGCCCGGGCCAACGGGAGTGTTTCGCGAAATGGCGCGGCCTTGCGCTGCTTCACAATCGCACTGGCGATGCGACGCGCGGCGGGTTCTTCGCCGAGATCGCGAAAAAGTCGGGTCAACTCTTCTTCGCTGTAGCTGTTGATGATCGCATCCGCGGTTTTCTCGGAGCCTGGATCCATCCGCATGTCGAGCGGACCGTTTCGCATCAAACTGAAACCGCGTTCGGCATTTTCGAGTTGGCGGGATGAAACACCGAGATCGAGAATCGCTCCGCCAATTTTACCAACCTTTAGCTCATCGAGCACACGATCGGCGTGGCGAAAATTTGCCTTCCGCAAAGTAACGCGATTACCGAATTCTGACAGGCGATTGGTCGCTTCCGCGATTGCATCGGGGTCCTGGTCGAGCGCGAGGACATCGGCGCCTGTTTTCAAGATCCCTTCGCTGTGTCCGCCGCCGCCGCAAGTCGCATCCAGGACCAGGGCACCGGGCCGTGGCGCCAGCAGCTCGATCGCTTCGCGCACGAGGACTGGACGATGATAAATAAATTCTTCCCGGTCCTGTGCTTCTTCCTCAAACATGAGCGGGCCGGTCGCGAACCAAACCGGACGTTCGAAGAGCAAAGCACTCATCTTTGTTACAATCCAATGACGTTAGCGACGTGTTGGTAGGTCGGCGTTTCTTCTTCGTGGGCGCGTTTCCAGCGGGTCACGTTCCAAATTTCAAAACGGCCGCGCCCGCCCACGAGCGCGACTTCACCTTTTAATCCGATCTTGCGGCAAAGTTCTTCCGGCAAAACAAGGCGGCCTTGCTTGTCCGCCAGGCCGTGCTGGGCGCGAGCATGCAACTGGCGCAAAAAGACGCGGCGCTCGCGCGCGGCGACGCTGGCGTTGCCTTCCGCTGTCGCGCTCATGCGGGCGAATTCCTCGGGTGACATGACGAGGAGAAACTGATTTTGGGAATCGGGCAGAAGGATAAATTCTTCGGCATTTTTTCGGCGCCAGCGTGAGGGGATGGTTATGCGATTTTTTTCGTCGATGGCGTGACGAAATTCACCGGCATAAAAGGCTTGAGCTGAGGCGATGCTGTCCATGGGCCGGCGGGATTAACGTCCACTTTAATCCACTTCGTCCCACTTTTAACCACCACTGCCCCTTGTGGTCAATACTTTTTCTTCGCTTTTATCCGGAAAAATTCAGCAGCACACACAGCTCGGGGTAGATCCAGCAGTCGCGCCAGTCCGGCTCGGACCTCGATGTCATCAATTTGGCGGCGGAGCCGCTATACCTAGCAGCGCCCGACGGAGCGGCCGATCCACCTTTCGCTCGACGCGTAGCTTCGGCTTTTCTTCGCCCACTTTCCCTTCTACCTTCCCCCGCCTAACTAAAACATCATGCGCCGCCTCGTTTTTGCCTTTCTCCTCAGCGTCGCAATCGCTCCGCGCTGCGCTTTCACGCAGGAAGAAAACGGTGAGGTTCGCGTCAGCGTCGTCCTCAATGCCGATGGCTCGCGCACCGGGTACGAAACCAATGCGGCCAATCACAAAACCGTCGCCACCACCACAGGCAAAGATGGCAAGTTGCGCGAAAAAATTCGATGGGATCTGGATGAGAGCGGACGATTTCTTCGTGGAGAAGTTTTTGGGCCAAAGGAACAATTTCGATTTATCCTGCAAAATAAATACGATGCCAATAATCGTTTGATCGAAGAAACTCATCTCGGCAAAGACCAGAGCGTGATCGGCAAAATCGTTTTTCGCTACGATGCCGCCGGGCATCAGATCGGTTACTCGACTTATGATGGCGCGGGGAAACTTCTCGGCCAAACCGTGGCCCCGAGCGCTTCTCCGGCCAAACGGAAGTAAGACGCTCAAGTTTCAAACAAGAGGACGAAGAAAAATAAGGTGGATCGGCCGCTCCGCGGGCGATGCGCGGCAACATCGAGCAAGAGACTGCTCGATCCACCGAGAGCTCCAAACGCGGGTAAGACGCTTGCCTCGTGCCCGAAAGGGCATTAAGGGGAACTTTTGTGATCGAATACCTCCAGAAGGGCGGGCTGCTGATGTGGCCCATCCTGATTTGCAGTATCATCTCGATTGCCGTGATCGCGGAACGGCTTTTTTATCTACATCGGGCCACCATTCATGTGGGCGAGTTCTTGAAAGGCCTGGCCAATCTGATCAAGCGCCGCAATTTTGCCGAAGCCTTGCATGAATCCGCCGGGACGCCTGGACCGGTGGCGCGTGTGATTCACGCCGCAATTATCCGGCATGATCTTCCGCGATCGGAACTGCGCGAAATTGTCCAGGAAGCAGGTCAACTGGAAGTACCCAAACTGGAACGTTTCCTCGGCGTGCTCGCCACTCTGGCCTATCTTGCGCCTCTCCTTGGCTTGCTCGGCACGGTCGCGGGAATGATTGAAGCCTTCGCCGTTATCGCTTCCAACGGCGGCTATGCCACGGTGACGGAATTGTCCGGCGGCATTTACAAAAGTTTGCTCACGACTGCGGCTGGACTCGTCGTCGCAACGCCCACCTTCGTTGCTTACAGCTATCTTTCTTCGCGGGTGAACACGCTGATGCATGACATGGAGCGCGCCGGGATTGAGATTGTGCAGATGCTGACGGAAACGGAACCGGAGAGCGGAATTATTTCCTTCCAGCCGACTGCAGAAGCCGGCCAGCGCGATTTACGCCGCGAAAAATAGCGCGGGGATGAAATTGGTCCGGACGACGCAATATCAGTTCGGCTGGTTGATAATCTTCCCACTGCTCGACGTGGTGTTTCTAATGATTTTTTTCCTGCTCCTCAGTTCCAATTTTGTCTTGCAGCCAGGAATTTCAGTCAACGTCCCGTTCTCGAAATTCATGTTGGCGCCACAGATGAAGTACCAGATCGTCAGTATCACCAGCGGAGGGACAGTTTATTTTCGCGATCAAAAAATTTCTATCGATGAACTCGGGTCCCAGCTCGATCTCGCGCGCAAAGAGGGCCGTTCCATCATCATCAAAGCCGATCGCTACACACCTTATGAGACGGTGATTCGGGTGGCCAATGTCGCTCTTGAGCACGGCGTGCCTTCGGTTGCGCTCGCCACCACTCCGCCTAAGTGAACGCCTCCGCCGTCGCGCCACTTGTTTTCAGTTGGGACCCGCCGCGCAAACGCCGCCGCGCCTTAATCGTGTTCCTGATTCTCTCAGTCGCCTTGCACGCGCTTTGTTTCTACATCTTCCAAATTGTGTACCCACCCACCGTCGCGCTGATGCCGCCGCCGGCGCGGGTAACACTGATTTCGCCGGATGACCCGGAATCGCTCGCTCTCTTGCGTTGGGTGGAAGCGGAAGATCCCGCGCTCACTACCACAACACAGCGACTACCGGAGGCAAAATCTCTTGTTTTGCCGCCAATTCAGCATCGCCCTTCTTACGCCAGTCATCAGCCAAAATTGAAAACACTTCCTCCACTGACGCCCGATCTCAGTATTCCAAGCTCGGCCGCAACCGGGCCGGTTCGCCTTCCGCGAGTGAAAGCGAATGCCAACGCACCCGGGCTGGCGCGCAAAACGGCGGCGAATTTTGCCGATCTGCCTGCCTCTTTGGGCGATCCAGTTTTCGCCGATTTCAAATTTCGGCTCACCCGCCCTGATGCACCGGCTAACGCTCGCTTCCGCGTTGCAATCGATGAGCATGGCGCGATTCGCTTTTGCTTTTTGATCGAATCTTCGGGCGATCCGGCGCTCGACGAGCAGGCCCGGAATTTTCTTCAGCTCTGCCGGCTTAAGACAAAAGAAAATTCGCCCGTGACTAATGGAAGCGCGCTTTTCTGGACGACTGCGACCATTCTTTGGGGTAACGATTTCGTCCCCACCTCGGGCCTCTCCCCCAATCCATCGCCGTGATTCGCGTCACTCTGGCCGCGTTGGTGACGATTTATCTGCTGGTTTTTCTTGCGGCAGTTTTCCTTGTCTGGTTAAGTAGTGAATGGAACCGCAGACGGCGCGAACGAAAAGCTTTTCGCTTCCGGCTGCGGTGTGTCATTTGCGGCTTCGAGTTCGAAGATCGCACCGATGCCTTGCTCCCACGCTGCCCGCGGTGCGGGAGTTTGAACGAACGATTTAAATTCGAACGTATTTGATTTTGATATGGGAATGTGGATTGGCCGTAACCGAAAAGCCCGCGTGACTTATGGTTTCGACGAGATCGCGCTCGTCCCGGGCCGCGTCACGATCAATCCTAACGAGGTCGATACTACCTTTCGGTTGTCACGGCGCGAGGCTGCGCCCTTGGAATTGAAAATTCCGATCCTGGCCAGCGCCATGGATGGAGTGGTGGACGTGCGTTTTGCCGTGGAAATGAGCAAGCTCGGCGGTTTGGCGGTGCTCAATCTTGAAGGCGTCCAGACGCGCTACAAAAATCCCTCGGAAGTGCTCGAGAAAATCGTCCAGGCGGACAAGAACGAAATCACTGCCCTCTTGCAAAAAATTTATCAGGAACCGGTGCAGCCGGAATTGATCGGGGCGCGGGTGCGGCAAATCAAGGATGGCGGCGCGATCGCGGCGGTGAGTTCGATTCCACAACGCGCAGCGGAATTCGGTGCCATCGCCCAGGAAGCGGGAGCCGATGTCTTCGTCGTGCAAAGCACGGTCTCAACCGTGCAACATATTTCATCAGAATATAAATCACTCGATCTCGCGAAATTCTGTCGGGAAATGCGGATTCCGGTGATCGTTGGCAACACCGTCGGCTACGATGTGACGTTCGAGATCATGAGCTGTGGACCGGCCGCGGTTCTGGTGGGAGTCGGGCCGGGAGCAGCTTGCACTTCGCGCGGGGTCCTCGGTCTTGGCGTGCCGCAAGTTACGGCCACCGTCGATTGCGCAGCCGCGCGCGACGCCTATTTCAAAAAAACTTCGCGCTTTGTCCCGATCATCACCGACGGCGGGATGAACAAAGGCGGCGATGTTTGCAAGGCGTTCGCCTGCGGGGCCGACGCCGTTATGGTGGGAAGCGCCTTTGCCAAAGCCCATGAAGCGCCCGGACGGGGTTATCATTGGGGTATGGCGACTCCACATGCGAATCTCCCTCGCGGGACACGGATCAGAGTTGGCGCGACCGGATCGTTGAAACAAATCCTGTTCGGTCCCGCCGAAGTGGACGACGGCAGCCAGAATTTGGTCGGCGCCATCACTACTTGCATGGGCAATGTGGGCGCACGTGATCTGGCCGAGTTTCAACAAACCGAAATCATCATCGCGCCTTCCATTAAAACCGAAGGCAAGCTATTCCAGACGGTGCAAAACGTAGGAATGGGAACGCGATAGGCATAGCGAGTAAATGAGTTAATGATTCAGAGATTGAATCTGTAGCCATTTGCTTCCGGATTCGTTAAATCATTAACTCGTTAAATCACTAAATGAATAACAACCGCCGCGTCGTTATCACCGGTATGGGTGCAATCACACCCCTCGGCAACGATGTCGAGACTTTTTGGGCGAACCTGAAAAACGGTGTAAGCGGCATTCATACAATCGAATCGTTCGATACCACCGCTTATGACTGCCATATCGGTGGTGAAGTGCGCGGCTTCGATCCGAAAACTGTTTTCAAGAACCCAAAGGATGTTCGGCGCACCGACCGCTTTGCCCAGCTCGCGATGGCAGCGGCGAAAATGGCGATGACCGATTCCGCCATTGAGATGGCAAACGAAAATCCAAACCGCTTTGGCGTTCTCGTTAGCAGCGGCATCGGCGGACTAAAAACGCTGGAAGATCAATACACCATTCTGCTTTCCAAAGGTCCGAAGCGCGTTTCCGCTTTCACCATTCCAATGCTCATCAGCAACATGGCGAGCGGGTTGATTTCGATGGAATTCGGAATGCGCGGACCGAACATGTGTATCGTTACCGCCTGCGCCACCTCGAACAACGCCATCGGCGAATCCTGGCGCATGATCAAATTTGGTGACGCCGATGTTTTCCTGGCGGGCGGTTCCGAAGCGGCGATCATCCCCATCGGCCTCGCCGGGTTCGGCGCGATGAAGGCCTTAAGCACGCGGAACGATGACCCCGAACATGCCTCGCGCCCTTGGGACCGAGATCGCGACGGCTTTGTCATCGGGGAGGGAGCAGGCGTCGTCGTCGTCGAAGAACTTGAGCGCGCAAGAAAGCGCAACGCGAAGATTTATTGCGAGCTTGTCGGTTATGGCTTGAGCGCGGACGCCTATCACATGACGGCGCCGCCGCACGATGGCGGAGGAGCGGCGCACGCGATGAAACTCGCGCTCGAACACGCGCAACTGTCAGTCGATCAAGTGGATTACATCAATGCCCACGCTACTTCGACCGGTCTCGGTGACGTGGCTGAGACGCGCGCGATCAAGACTGTCTTCGGCGACCGCGCGAAAAGCGTTTCAATTAGTTCGACCAAATCGATGACCGGCCATTTGCTGGGTGGGGCGGGCGCGGTCGAGATGGCAGCGTGCGCGCTGGCCATACGCGATGGCGTAGTCCCGCCCACGATCAATCTCGATCACCCCGATGAAGAATGTGATCTCGATTTCACCCCCCACAAAGCCAGGGAGAAAAAGGTGAGTGTGGCTTTGAACAACTCATTCGGCTTCGGTGGACACAACGCGACCCTGGTCGTGAAAGAGTTTACCAGCTAGACGGGCGTGAAAAGCACAAGAAGCGCTCCAAGTAAAGGTGAACCCGACAGACGTTGCGCCAGAAAAAACGTTCCGAGAACGGCCGCAACCGCGGGGA
>Ga0207697_10000150_pt1 | contig 34215 bp, 31 predicted proteins | sample KBSSwiS5withPhiX_FD_184293 | JGI IMG/M metagenome (GOLD analysis project Ga0207697, IMG submission 184293) | Switchgrass rhizosphere microbial communities from Kellogg Biological Station, Michigan, USA, with PhiX - S5 (SPAdes) (version 2) | ecosystem: Host-associated > Plants > Roots >... | reverse complement strand
CGTTTAGCACGGCGTTACGTGCCACGTAGTCATCGGTGGGATCAAGATCGATTCCGTGCCCCTCGCCGGTGCCTCCCACAGCCAGAGTCACATATTGATTCGGGAAAGCGGCCATGGTGGCGTCGATAATTGTCCTGCCCGCGTCCAGCATTTTCTCAGAGGTGTAGCCGGCGGCCAGCCAGTTAATGATGTCAGGTGGCGTGTGGGGTACACCCCAGTCTTCGCTACAACAGTTAGCGAAGCTTGCGACAACGAGTGTGACCGCCGGATTATTTGTGAAATGTTCTCCCAAGGCAGTGATCATTGCTGTCTTCTTGGCGAGAAAGGTAGGATCCCAGAAGACCGGGATGGTGGTGAGCACTCCTTTATCAAGGAACGTGAAGAAGGTGCCACCCGCGTTCTGAATAGCGGTTGTCACCCAGGCCGGTTTAGCTTCTTGGGTGCGAATTCGTAGCATGACCTGCTTGCCCGCTGCGGCCGCCCTTGCCACTTCTGAATCGAGAAACGTCCAGTCGAAAACCCCTTCGCTTGGCTCCAGACTAGCCCAGCTATGGCGGATACTGACTCCAGTGACGTCCGGGTTATTCAAGACGATGTCATTGGCTATTCGGTCACTGTTGCTGAGAGAAAAGACTCCGCGAGGAACTTGGGCAAAGGCTTTTCCCGGGATCGCAAGCAGCCCGGCAGCGCAAAGCAGCAGGCCGAGTAAAGGCGGCATTCTGAAAGCTCGCGTTCGAGCGTGTGTGCGATGTGCCACGCGGCAGGGGGAATCGAGAAAGTTATTCATAGTTATTTATAATTATTAATAAAAACGCGAAGTGTCGCAATTGTTCACAACGAATGCAAGACTTTTTTCGAAATCTTTTGCGGCTCGAAAAACCGAGACACGCACTGCTTTCTCGTCATTGCGGTGCGCAGGAAGGCGACTGCACTACCCCAGAAAGATCCTCTCATCACGTGCAGCAGCACGTTCAAGCCCGGCATCGCTCAGCCGGTCTCCGGGCGCGAGATGTCAGGGTCGGATTACAAACTCCTGCGACTCCAAGAGCAAACACAGGAGATCCGCACGCGATCGGTTATCCTCGTCGGCTCAAAACTGTGCGAGACAAGCAGCATCTGAAATTTGGTCTCTTCGGCCGGCTGGTTGATCAAGCTTCTAAACCCTTGCCTTGGTCTGATACTGCCCTATCGTGACGCACAAAAATGGAAATTCCCTTACCGATTGAAACGGATTACCCAGAGGAGACCTTTCGCCCGGATCTACCCCCGGAGTGCCGGGTGGGTTGTGCGAAAGCCTACTTTAGGACAAACTTTTTAGCGCGCAGGCTATTTCTGCGACGGGTCGAAATTGCCTTTGATCTCATGTCAGATCAGCAGTGGGATAGAGGTCTCGATGCCGGGACCGGCGCAGGTTTTCTTCTTCCGGCCCTTGCTGCGCGGTGCCGCGAAGTGGAGGCGGTCGATCTGTCGCCCGTGATGAAGTATACCCAAGGGATGCTGGATAAACGAGGTCTGCATAATGTGAAGCTCGTACAAGCCGATCTCGTCGATCTCCCTTATCCTGACCAGACGTTTGATCTAGCCGTCTGCTTAAGTGTGATCGAACATATGCCGGACCCCGACGCGACGCTAAAGGAGATGGCGAGGGTGCTTCAGCCTGACGGTGTGCTTGTCCTTGGTTACCCTTTGGAGAACCATTTCTTCACGTCGCTGAAAACTCTGGCAATGTTAGAGCATCGGCTTCGGCGCCTCATCCAGCGTCAGCGGGTGATGCCGCAAGGAAAGCCCTTTCACCCCCATGTCACGGATTGCCGAGGCTTGGAGAAGAACGTAGAGAAAGTTTTCAAGATAGAGTCCCGCCAGACGATTAGGATAGTCGGCGCCCCGGTCTACCGGATTTTAAAGCTACGGAAAGAGAGCGCCGAGCTTTAATCTTGCCGCACCCAAACATGCCGCGCCGGCATGATCACTGTTTGTCCGTTGGCCCATGTGATGATTCATCCCTCGATGAGCCGTTTTTGCCCGGCGGATTTGTGAATCAAGGACCCACCGCCACCACGATCACGTGATCTAATAGCAGATTCAATTGCGCCTGCGATTGTCAGGGCAGTTCGCGCGCGAGTTGCAGGAAGAGCCACCGCTTTTCCAGGAAGAGCCACCGCTTTTCCATTTCCTGCAAAGGCAGCATAATTCGGTTGGCTAGAGCATTGCCAAGCGAGCGGTCGCGGGCGATCGGCAGCCTCTGGCGCGCCAGATTGACCTTCCCCTTCTGCATCGTTAGCAACACCGCAGTGCGCTGTAGTTCGAAAAGCAGCGTCGCCGCTGTGAATAAAGCCGGTTCCGGATACGGCTTGTCGAAACTGGTGAGATAGCTGCGCTGGAAGAGAGCTATGGCTTCCGTGATCATTGCACGCCGTCGGTCGAACGGTCGCCGCAAACTGAACCTCCATAAATGGCGTCGCATCGAGCCGCGGAAGCACGAAAAATCCCAGAGCAGCACACCATGCCGCGACACATCGGGTGGATCGACCAAGGACAACTGATCGTTCTCAAACAAAAGATTGTCTGGTGCATAATCGTAGTAAAGGTGACCGATGCTTACTTTCGCCCGGGCCAGACTTTCCAGCGCGGATTCGAGAATCGTCTGTTCGCGGGAGCAGAGATGCCACGGAGCCCCAGCTAGATCGCGCGCGAGGGCCTCGACGGGCATTGGGCAGATCTGCTCGGTCCGGGCGATTTGCATTTGCGCCAGGATTTTTCCGGCAAGTTCGCATGCAGAAATCAGGTCGTCGCCGCTCGTACGATCCCGGACCAAAGCTTGGATAGTCTTGCCTCTGGCGAACTCCATCACGCACACCCGCTTCTCGCGGAGCAATGCCAGCGCTTTTGGAACGCGCAACCCGGGAATCTGCAACGTCGCCAGTGCCCCTAACTGATCGTATTGGCATTGGAGCATCGCGTCCGTCCCCATAACTACCTGTTTCGCCAAGGCGGCATTGCCGGTCGCGAGTTGGACTCGATAAACCCGGTTTCGCCAGTTCTTTCCCAACAGTTCGTACGTCTGCACCCGTTGGCCCAGCGCCTCCTCCAACTCGAACACCGTCGGGGGTTGCACTGGGTTGCTGGCGCCCATCGCTTCAAGGCGTCGACAAGCAGCCCGAATGTGGCCGGAACCGGTCGCGCCCGGGGCAACCCCGGACTGGATCGAATCTTTCATGTGAATCGGTGTGCCGGTGTTTGCCCCGCAATCGTGGAAACTGTCGCGACGATTGGCCATATCAACAAAGCAATTTTTATGTTTGCAGTAATCCTATCCTCCAGATACGAATTGAATCCCGCATGCAGTATGAAGAGAATTGTCAAAGCCAATAATTACGATGCGACCGCCCGGTCCGTCTCGTGCGTTTTCATCCTATCCATGCCGAACTATATGATCTTGACTCTCGTATGATTTTCTGGGCAGGATAGAGGGATGAGCGTAATCCAGATATGAAGTCACGCACGCTGCCGTCGTCGCGGACACATGTACCATTTCCTCCGAAGGAGAGGGGCGCCGGGAGCTCAAACGGAGCGTCTGAAGGCGTCGTGAAGTCACTATCAGTCATCCTTCCTGCATTTAACGAAGAGGCAAATATCCGGGCTGTCATTGAGGATGCGTATCGGAACATACCGAAACTTGCTCAAGTTTTTGAGGTCATTGTGGTAAACGATGGAAGCAAAGATCGCACCGGCGAAATCTGCGACCGGCTGGCCGAGGAGTTCTCCGAGGTGCGTGTTGTTCATCATCCCCGCAACCGCGGCTACGGCGCCGCGCTCAAGAGCGGCATCGAGCGGGCGCAGTATGATCTAATTTTCTTCACTGACGCTGATGGGCAGTTCGACTTAAAGGAAGTGGCCGCGCTCCTCGAACAAACGGATGCCTACGACATCGTTGCTGGGTACCGAGCCCGGCGACAGGATCCGCCGCACAGGCTGTTGTTTGCCTGGGGTTGGAATATCCTGGTGCGGCTCGTGCTCGGGATCAGGATCCGTGACATTGACTGCGCTTTCAAAGTCTTCAACCGCCAGGTCTTCGACCGGATCCAGATCCACTGTGTGGGCGCGATGGTTAACACGGAAATCTTCGCTCAGGCCGCGAGGTTTGGCATGACAGTCAAGGAAGTGCGGGTGAACCATTTCCCACGACGGCACGGCAAGCCGACGGGCGGTAACGTCGCGGTTATTCGCAAAGCATTTCGGGAGTTGATCAGAATCCGACGCAAGTCGCACGCGATCACTGCGGTAATTCATCGAGTTCGTCGACTTCAAGCGGGACAGAAGAGCTGCGACAAATCAATCCACCGTAGAAAAAGAGCTCGCTCGAAACACCAGCGGCGGTTTGTTCGTTTAGCAAAACCGTAAAGACAGATGTGCTAATAATCGGCGGACCGGGTCGTGCTCGATGCGACGATCAAAGCAGATCGAAACGTGTCCCTAACGAAATAACGTCACGCGACTCTCGCGAGGTCGGTGCGCTCCACTGAGGCCATTCCTCTCTCAGCCTGGAGGGCAGCCTCTTTTGACGCCATTAAGTTGCGAATCGCAATCCGAGCCGGATTCGTCGCGGCGCGCTCGCCGTAAATTCGTCCAGATAGAATATCAAGTGACGTGAGGCGGTCCCGCCACGTGAAGATCCTTTGGAAAGCGAGCGGAAATTCCCAGAGGACACCAATCACATCCTCAACGACTTCGTTGCCCTCGTCGCAGAGCTTTTCAAAGTCGGCAAAGGGATTTTCGTTGGTACGGATTTCGCCGGAGAGAAGCTTGGCGATAACGTCGGTGGCGAACTCGCCTTCCTGAATGCCGAAATAAATCCCGTAGGCGAAAATCGGATCGATGAAGCGATGGGCGTCGCCGATGCAGACAAAGCCCTTGCCGGAGTAGTTCATCACGCGATAGGAGAAATTCGCAGTGGCGTGAATGGGCTCCTGAGGCGTCAGGTCGGACAGCCGGACGGAAAGCGCTGGAGTCATCTGCCGGCATTCGCGCAGCAGCATGTCTTCCTTCGACAGTCCCGCCTGCTTGAAATAGTCGGTCCGAAACACGACGCCGACGCTGGTCAGTTCGTCGGTGACCGGAATGAACCAAGCCCAGTGATGCTTCTTTTGATAGAAGAGCAGCGTGTTGCCGGGTTGTTTGGATAACTCCGGGCCATTATCGCGAATCCCTCCGGCAAACAGGCTGAACAACGCAATCTGTTTGTCGGAGTTGCCGGGAATCTTGGGGCCCGTGACGCGATGGTTGGCGAGAAAAGTCGCACAGCCCGAGGCGTCAATGAGCACGTCTGAGTAGAGGTTTTCGGTCGCCCCTCCCGGCGTGCGAATGGTCAGACCGATAACCGCGTCATCTTTGGAGATGGGCGCCACCGCGGTGGCTTTGATCCATTCAGCGCCGCGCTCAAGAGCGGCGTCGAACAAGACCTTGTCGAACGTGCTGCGCAATACGTTCCAGGTATAGTTGGGGACTTGGTTCTCGTTCTCGTCCCGCCGGACGAGCGGAACCCAGAACTCGTTTTTCCCATCCGGGCCATAGAAAGTAGCACCGTGTTTCAATGGATAATTCTGCGCTTCGATCGCCGGCCCGAGCCCGAGTTCTTTCAGTGCGAGGGCCGTCGCGCCAGTCAGAGATTCACCGACATGATAGCGCGGGAACGCGTCTCGCTCGACGATCACTGGCTTGATCCCATGTCGCAGCAGATACATCGCCGTGCAGGCGCCCGCGGGGCCGCCGCCGAGAATAATCACCGGGTGTTTTTTGTGAGGCATTTGTTGAAGGGAGCTTACCAAGGTCCTTGAGAATCGGTGACAGCGAGGATGACTTCTTCCGTCATTTTCGTCAAGGGCATTGCCCCCTCTTCAATCGCAACATCAGCGCCACGCGGGTGTAATCTTAAGCCGCTCGGGAGACCGCGGAAGCCCAGAGGTCGCAGTAATCAGCAAGTTCAATATATTACTCGGAGAAATAGCGAGTTTCACGAGACCGGGCGAATGCGGGTTCTGTAAAGAGTAACAAATGCGAACGATTCCACGCTGGAACAGCTTTGATGGGGTGATAGCCAACTTGCGCAGTTTCCCCCGCTTCACACTTTCCCGTAAGGGGTTGGTGGTTGTCTGCCTTTTGCTCGTAGGGATTGTAGGATGCATAGATTATTTGACCGGATACGAGCACTCGCTGCTTCTATTTTATCTTTTACCGATTTCCCTGGCAGCGTGGTTTGGGAGCCTCGTCTTTGGTTTCGCCATTGTAATTATCAGCGTGATCGTATGGGTGCTGTCGGACCTTGCAGCTGGAATCCCAGCTCTTCGGTTATGGAATGTCGGTACGGTTTCTGTATCCTATGTGCTTTTTGCGACCGTGTTGTCGAAATTGCGAACGCTTATACGCGAGCTGGATCGACGCGTGAATGAACGGACGGAGGCCTTACAACGCGAGGTCGCTGAGCGGCAACGCCTCGACCGCGAGATCGCGCAAGTGGCGGATCGTGAACGCCGCCGCCTGGGACAGGATCTCCACGACACTCTTGGCCAGCATCTGACTGGGACGGCGCTCGCGGCTCAGGTATTGAAGGAAAAGCTTGCCGTAAGGGCGGCGCCAGAAGTGCCTGAAGCAGAAAAAGTCGTCGATTATATTGAACAAGGGATCGAGCTTACCCGCAATTTGGCGCGCGGCTTCTTTTCGCTGGAACTGGAGCGAGAAGGTCTAATCGTGGGCCTGCAAGGCCTTGCTGAGGACATTACAGAGCGGTTTCGAATTGACTGCGTTTTTGATGGGCAAGAGTCAGTCCAAGTCCCCGATTCCGCTACTGCAACACAACTTTATCGAATCGCTCAGGAGGCGGCTACGAACTCGGCCAAACACGCCGCTGCCGGGCGGATCGCCATTCGACTCGCGATGGATGGCCCCGAGCTTACCCTTTCCATCGTCGATGATGGAGTTGGATTCCCGGACAAGCTGCCTCATCCGCAGGGCCTCGGTCTTCGCTTAATGCGTCATGGTGCAGCGTTGATCGGCGCGAGCTTCGACATCCGGCGAAATGGCGAGAGGGGAACAATTGCAACCTGCAAATTAGGCATTGCCAGTGACAGTGATTTAGATGGCTCGCCATGAACTCAAACCCGGTCGCTGCCAAGCATCGCATTTTTCTCGTTGACGATCATCCTCTGGTCCGTGAGGGGCTCACTAATCTTATCAACCGACAGGATGATCTGATAGTTTGCGGCGAGGCGGAAGACTCATCGGAGGCCATCGGCGGGATTGCAAGGAGCCGGCCGGATGTCGCAGTCATCGACATTTCTCTCAAGAATGAATCGGGATTGGAATTGGTCAAAAACCTGGGAAGCCAATTTCCGCTGGTTGCATTAATCGTTCTCTCAATGCATGACGAAGCTTTGTATGCTGAACGCGCTCTGCGCGCTGGCGCGCGCGGTTATGTCATGAAGCGCGAGACAACCAAAAGCGTGCTTACCGCCATCCGCCGCGTGCTTGAGGGCAGCGTCTATCTAAGCGAAAGGGTGGTGAATGGCATGGCCCGCAAACTCAGCTTATCAAGCAAGGCGTCAGCCAGTTCGCCGGTAGAGCGCTTGAGCGATCGCGAGCTGGAAATCTTTCGGCTTCTTGGCCAGGGCCGCACCACCTCACAAATCGCAGAGGATTTGCATCTGAGTTTGAAAACGGTGCAAGCGTACTGCGCTCGAGCGAAAGAGAAATTCGGCGTGAGTTCTCTGGCTGAGCTGCTTCGCGCAGCAATTCGGTGGGAAGAGGCCATCCACATAAAGTGATCTCGTCGGCGTTGGTCTGATGACGAAAGGTAACAGAACGGTTACTAATCTTCGGTTGCCAGTAAATGGCTCGAAATTATTCTCGTGCGTGACACTTTGATGCGCCTGTAGGACTTCGTATGACAGAAGCATTAGGTGGCATCCGTGTCGCCGATCATTACCTGTTGTAAGTTAAACACGCCGAGCTAGAACCCCGTATGCCGGTGGAGTCGAGTAATAAAATATGAAGACTGATGTGCTGATAATTGGCGGCGGACCGGGTGGTGCAGCGACAGCGATGTTCCTGGTTCGGCAAGGAATCAAGCCGATGATCCTCGAACAGGAAGCGTTCCCGCGCTTTCACATTGGCGAATCGCTGACCGGCGAGGGGGGCCAGGCTCTTCGGCGGCTCTGCTTTGAGAATGAGATGGTAAAAAGGGAACATCCCGTCAAACATGGCGTAAGGGTTTTCGGAACTAGCGGCGCCACTAGTTGGTACGTCCCGGTCTCGAAGCGCGACGCGGACTGGAATCTGTCGCTTTCGACCACCTGGCAGGTCCGTCGCAGCGACTTCGATACAATGATGCTCAAGGAAGCCGAGGCGCGCGGTGTAACCGTGATGCAGGGCACGGCAACAAAACCCCTAGTGGCCGACGACGGCGCGGTGCGAGGCGTAACGGTTCGCTGGCCCGACGGTAAGAGCGAGGACATCGAAACCCAGATAGTGCTCGATTGCTCGGGCCAGGCGACCTTTCTCGCTAACCAGCGTGTCACCGGTCCGAAATATCTCGGTAACTACGACAAACAGGTCGCCTTTTTTTCGCAAGTCACAGGCGCCGTCCGTGGCTCGGGCGTTTCGGGCGAAGAGGCGAAGGACAACACATTGATCTTCTACGCGAAGAAGTTTCATTGGGGGTGGTTCATTCCGCTCGACAAGGACGTTGTCAGTGTGGGAATGGTCACGCCCCGAGCCGACTTTCTGGCCAAAAAGCAAACTCCCGAAGAGTTTTTCCGGAATGAGCTCTATGACATCAACCCGGAAATTCGGCGTCGGATACCGGAGATGAATCTGGTTGAGAAAGTGCATGTTATCCCAAACTACTCCTACCAGGTGCGGGGCTTTTGCGGAAAAGGTTTTATCTGTATTGGCGATGCACACCGTTTCATCGACCCGATATTTTCCTTCGGCCTAACGGTCACGATGCGTGAAGCGGAATTCGCCGCGCCGCTGGTTCGTGAGTATCTCGAAGGCAAGGGGCGCGACCAAGCCAACCCGTTTGCCGAGCACCAGCTCCTCTGCGAAAAAGGAATCGATAACCTTGAAGACATGATCGACCTGTTCTGGGAACAGCCGTTCGCTTTCGCGACTTTTGTGTATCACCGCTACCCTGGGGAAATCACGGACGCCTTCGCCGGCCGGATTTATCCAACTGAGCACCAGCCCTCGCCGGCCATCCTGGCCTTCCGCAAATTGCTCAACCGGACGCGGGATTACGGGCAGGAAGATGATTACTCTATCCCAATTGGGTCTCGCTTTCATCCGGAGCGGGCACCTCTCTGGGAACCTAATTCTCCGGTAGCAACAACCGAGGAATGGATGGGAGCGCGGTAATCGTCAAGTTCGGGCAGGACGGGACTGGCCACCATCCCGTCCAGCAAGAGAGTTGCTAAAATCTTCGAAGTCGGCAAACTACCACACTAAAATCATGGAGATACCACAGAAAATTAAAGACTACATCGATAGCAACCGTCTTCCCTTGCCTCCGATAAAAGATGAGGACGAGCCGCTACAGATTGACTCTCTCGCTATTGTTCGCTTGGTTGCATTTTTGGAAACCGATTGCGGTATTCGGATCGAGGACGAGGAACTCATCGCGGAAAACTTCGCGAATCTGCGCAAACTTGGCGAGTTGATTGCATCCAAGTCCGAGGCTGCGGAAGCCCCACACCAACCGACGGCGACGGCCCATCCCGCTTTTCCCTCCGCTACAGCGGTTCGGACAGACACTTCGCCTAAAAAGGATTAATACTGCTTCAAGTCCAGCTTCAACCTTTTCGCCGCTAGTCAGGCGTGGGCGACTTGGATTTGCGGACCATCCAGAAAGCCACAGCCGGCGTCGCCTCCTGGTCGTCACGGGCGTTGATTGAAGCGGGTTCGGCTCGCTCGATGATGAAGTGGTTGCCGAAAATCTCCCCGACGTGTTCTCGAAGTTGTTGCTCGGAGCGGACGCCGCTGTAGTTCACGACTCGTGGGTCCTGGAACGTCCCGGCAAGCAGGAGAAAGTGGCCGCCCTCAACAGTGGCGTGAGCGATGTTCTGAGCAAAGACGGAGCGAAGGTTCCCGACGATGCGGTGGAAGCAGCCGCGGTCGATCAGGCTAAAGGCCGGTTCCAATCGGAGATCCTCATCGCAAAGGTCGGCGACTTCAAAATTGGGTGAGTTGGGGTGTCCGGCGGCGAGGCGGCGGCAGTTCTCAATGGCCACGGCGCTGTAGTCGAGCCCCAGGACGGCAAAGCCCTGGGCAGCTAGCCACCGGCTAACCTCACCATTCCCGCAGCCCACATCGATGACACGTTGATTTTTCGGGAACCAGCCGGAGTCGATCGCTTCGACGAGTTCTCTTTGCGGCTGATTGGTTTTCCAGAAAGGGCTAAATTCGGGGTTGAGCCACTGGCGCTCCCATCTATGCCGGTGTCGCTGGTGCATCCAATTGGGAAACAACCGCTCGATGCACCCTTGCAGCCGACTTGCCAATGTCCGCCTGTTTTCCATGGCCATTAAGCCTGCAGTCCGGCGTCCGAGAGTCAAGTGCCTTCGACTCAAGACTAGCGGCTTTTCGTCCCGAAGAGGAAGAACGCGTCATTCTCCAAGTAGCGATCATAGTCGCCAAGCAGCGTTCGGTCGCTATCTCAGAGATAAAGTGGTCCCCTTTCAATACTCACTTGTTGAGTGCCGGAACCGTGGAAAACTCTGCCTGCGATTGATCATTCAACGAAGCGACTTCGCAAACATTCTATATTGCCCCGTTGCGTGCTATACTGAAAGGATTAACTAGTTAGGCACTCGCCTCCCATAGGTGGAGTTCGAATCGCAGGGCGCTTACTGTTCTCTTGCGACAATGATGAAAAAACTGGAGGATAAACCAGAGATTCCAAGCCGCGCGGTTCGCGCTTTCGTACTCTGTGGCGGGCGCGGCACCCGACTCCGCCCGGTGCTCTCTGACCGGCCAAAGTCGATGGCACTCATTGGCGCGGTGCCTTTTCTCCAGCTATTGCTTGAGAGGCTCAGGTCTCAGGGAGTCGATGACGTGATTTTGGGAACGGGGTTTATGGCCGAGCAAATTGAAAGCTACTTCGGATCTGGAAATAAGCTTGCAATGCATATCCGCTACTCCAGAGAGCACGAGCCGTTGGGAACTGGAGGAGCCCTCAAGCTGGCCGAACCATTCATTAGCGACCCTGTTCTTGTTCTTAACGGCGACAGCTACGTGGAGTGGAACCTTGTTCCAATGCTGGAGCTGTTCAGGGCCAAAGACGCCGATGTGGTGGTCGTGCTGCACGCGGTCGCGGATGTCACTCGCTATGGAAGTGTGGCACGCGATCACGACGGCCGGGTCACCCACTTCATCGAAAAAGGTGTCCGAGCCGGCCCCGGTCTGATCAACGCCGGCGTTTATTTGCTTCGAAAGCAGATTGTGCGCGAGTTGCCGGCGGGCACGGCAATCTCACTGGAGAGGGAGGTTTTTCCCCGTCTTCTCGATCGCGGGGTTTATGGATTGGTTTGCACGGGACTGTTCATCGACATCGGAATACCGGACGACTTCAAGCGGGCGCAGGCGCTGCTTGCCTCGCGGGTCAGCGCTGCTTCTCACAATTCGTCCCCTCCCGTATCGCCGGAGGTTCTTGGTGATACAACTTGAAAAACAGGCAGCGTAGAGGTAACAGCAAGGAAAGCCAAAGCAAGCATTCCGGGATCGTCTCTTACCTTCGTTCGAATTGAAAGTTAAGAGGCTAGCGATTCGCCAGCTCGCAGTCAGGACGAGTGCGCTAACATCCACTCCTCGGTGGTTGAGAGGGGCGAATTAGGTTCCCATAACGCGGCGCGCTCCGGATGAAAGCGAGATCCAATCGGAATGGAATAATCGTCTTCGTGCTCATAATCCCGCGTCCGCTTGAGCATCTTACGGAATTTGAGCATGGCAGGCGAAGGCTGGTGCTCGCTCTCATAGACCCGGCCCGCAAAGACGTCGATCAACTCCTCGCGATAGCGATGATGGACAAAAGTCGCAAAGGCGAAAGGTTGTTCCCAAAACAAGTCAACCATGTCCTCGAGGTTATCGGTTCCCTTTTCACAAAAGAGCATGTGCTCGGCGAATGGATTGGCTTTGTCGCGTCCTTTACCCTTGAGATATGCCAGCACATCAGGCACGGCAAACTCCGCTTCTCGCAGAGTGGCCGAGATGCCAAAGGAAAATATCGGGTCGATGAACCGATGCGCGTCTCCAATGCAAATATAACCTTTCCCGCAGAAACGGCGAACCTGATAGGAGTAGTTTGGGATGACATGTACTTTCTCGACCAGCTGTATGTCGGGAATGCGGCGGGCGAGATCGGGGTTGATCCCGGGAAGAGCGCTGCGGAAGAACTCATCGGGAGTTTGTCTTGATTCCTGGAACGTGGCGGTTGGTACCACCACTCCGAGGCTGACCACCTCGTCATCAATCGGAATAAACCAAGCCCAGTGGAATTTCTTCTTGTAAAAGATCAGCGTGTTGCCTATCGCCGTCTCCCCCGAGCTTCCGCTGTCACGAATCGCGCCGGTGGCGTGAGAAAAAAAAGCGATTTGCTTATCGTAGTTGCCAACATATTTCGGCCCTGTCACGCGCTGGTTGCCGAGAAAAGTAGCCAGGCCGGAACAATCGAGGGTCACTTCGGCTTCGATATCCTCGTAGCTGCCATCGGGCCGGCACATCGTCACGCCGCGCACACCGCCATCCTCGCCAAGGAGCGGCTTCACCGCTTTGCCTCGAATAACATTGGCGCCCCGCTCCTCGGATTCCTGGAGCATCATGCCATCGAAATGACTGCGACGAACCTGCCAGGTCGTCCCAGGGATCAGTTCCCAGTCCGGAGTGCGCGCGGAGACGGGAATGAACCAGGCGTTCACGCCATCTGATCCATAAACTTTCACGCCATGTTTAACCGGATATTTGGCGCTCAACATTTTCTCCTCCAAGCCGAGTCGTCGGAGTAACTGGCCGGCTTCGCCCGTCATCGATTCGCCGATATGGAACCGGGGAAACGTTTCCTGTTCCAGCACGATCGGCTTGATGCCTTCCCGGACCAGGAACATTGCTGCTGCCGCCCCCCCGGGTCCGCCACCAATTATGAGCACATCGGTTTTGGTGTTCATTAGGGTGCCGATCATAACAACAAAAATTCTAGCAAGTAAAGAAATTTTGACTTTTCCCGTCTGTCACAGACCTCCTTTCATTCCCTCACGTTGCGACTTCATCGAGGCTGAGAGTCCAGAGGAACAGCGCGACTCACGCTCGATCGTATCGTTCGCCTCTTTCCGAAAAAAGTGACCAGCGGTGCTGTCATCACAGTAGTGACGAGAGCCATGATCACGAGCATGGTGAAGATGCGCTGCGAGAGAATTCCCATGTCATAGCCGATATTAAGTGCGATGAGCTCCATCAGTCCGCGGGTGTTTATCAACGCGCCGAGTTGAAGCGACTCGCGCCATTTCATCCCGGTTAGGCGGGCACCCAGGGCGCTTCCGCCGAGTTTCCCCGCAGTGGCCACCCCGATGATGATCAAGCAGATGAGCCAATCCTGAGCATTGTTGAGGAGGCCGATCTGGGTGCGCAGACCGTTTCGGACAACCTGCAGTGGTAGGGGAGATGATGGCGGGCCTTCTTCTCGGTCCGTCGGTCTTCGGTCTCCTGGCGCCCGGTGCGTTTCAGTTTGTTTTTGCTGCCTAGCCGGCACTGACGACTATTCATTTGCCGGTTCGGAGCCCACGGCACTCACCACAAAGAAGTACTGGGCCGTACGCTTCATCGTGTCGAAGAGGCTGATTAGTTAAAAGCGGTCGAGCCTAGAACGGTGCGCCCGTATAACAACCGGGACTTCCCTTTGCATCAGTTGTCTATCGCACCGACCTCGGTTCACATCTTCGCCACAAACAGCAGGCGGGCATCCGTTTTCAAATAGGGTCCTAGCAAGAATCCAACCAAAACCTATTTTGCACACCCTGTCGAAGAGTTTCAAGCAATGGCGCAGATCACGCTGCAGCCATCCCTCGTGTTTTTCCAAAAAAAGTGACTAGCGGTCCCGTCATTATGGTAGTGGCCAGAGCCATGATCACGAGCATGGTGAAGATGTGCTGTGAAAGGATGCCCATGTCATAGCCGATATTAAGGGCGATGAGTTCCATCAGTCCACGGGTGTTCATCAAGGCGCCCAGTTGAAGCGACTCGCGCCATTTCATCCCCGTCAGACGAGCAGCCAGGGCGCTCCCGCCGAGCTTTCCCGCGGTGGCTACCGCGATGATGACGAGGCAGATGAGCCAATCCTGAGCATTGTTGAGAAGTCCGATCTGGGTGCGCAGACCGGTGAAAGCGAAGAACACGGGCAAGAGCAGAACGGAGCTTAAGTTCTCGACGCGCACGACCAGCTTGTCGCGAAAACCACCTGCTGTAGGCATGACTATTCCTGCCAGAAAGGCGCCGAACAGCGCATGAATCCCGATGAGTTCCGTGGTCAGCGCAGAAACAAGGACCACCCCAAAAACAACAGCCAACACAGCCTTACTGGGGTCAGGACGCTCCAAAGCTGGCTGTCCAAGCCAACTTGGCAGCTTTGGTTTGATGATAAAGAGCATGAGCGCGATAAAGACCAGTACGAGAGCGAGGTTGAAGGCTGCTCCACCTACGCTGGTGGCTCGCGCGATAGCCACCACGAAGGCCAGCATGCTCCATGCGGTCACATCATCCACGGCGGCGCAGGCCGTCGCAGTGCTTCCGAGCGAGGTCTTAAAAATACCGCGGTCCTGCAAGATACGAACCAGGACGGGGAAGGCGGTGATGCTCATGGAGATCCCCATAAACAGGGCGAAGGCAAGAAATGAGGCCCCAGGTTTCGCGAGGTGGCTGTATAAGAACAACGCCAGAGCTACACCCAAAAAGTAGGGAATGACGATGCTGGAATGACTGACGACCACGGCAGTCTGCGCCTTGTGTCGCACCTCCGACACGTCGAGTTCCATACCCACGGTAAACAGAAACAGGCATACCCCGATCTGACTCAAGAGCCTCAGTCCCTCCAGGGATGATGCAGCGAATATGAACTGAAATGCGTTGGGTGCCAGCAGGCCGAAGAGCGACGGGCCTATAAGGATGCCCGCCACCATCTCTCCTATGACAGCGGTTTGTCCACAACGAGTAAAGAGCCAAGCAACCACGCCAGAAGCGCTAATAATAACGAAGAGCTGCAGGAAAAGTCGGCTCAGCGAATTGGTCGCATTCTGTCGCAAGTTGGACTCCACTGAAGCGAAAAACGAAGAGCCGCTAACATCGGTTAAGTGCGGAGTAGTTGCTGCTACTGGTTCAGTTGAGAGTCGAGAAACGGGCGGAGGAAGTTGACTCCCCACATGCAGGATGAAGAAAATACCCAGGCCAACAATACTGACAATCAGCAAATACAACTTGGCTGTGCGTTTCATCGTCGAGGAAGCCGGGCAGCTTAAGGGTATGCCTCGAGCATTGCGAATTCGAGTGGCGTGGGAAGAAGTCGAGGCCGAGCCTACTAGGGTCTGACTTGCGAACAACGGTATCACAATTCCGCCCAACGCACCGTCTCCAACTGACGTAGCATCGCCCGCCATTTTTTTCAAAAAAAAGCTTCCATAGCCTTTGCTTATCAGTCTATTTTCAATTGCTATATGAAGATCACCATAAAAATTAGCCAGAAAATTACTCGAATAATTCCCGCCTTGCTCCTGGTCGTCGCCTGTCTTTGCGCCCCGCCGGGCTTCGGTGGCCAACCGGAACTCGACGCAAAGTCGACCCCTCCGCCACCACCACTCGTGAAGGAGGCGAATCCGCTTTGTTTCCTCGATGGAAAGCTTTGTTTCGATATCCAGGAGCGCCTTCGCTGGGAAAACCGGAACAACAACTTCGACTTTAACGATGCCGTTGATTCGTTAACTGATGATAATTGGTTTTTGAATCGGTTTCGGATCGGTGTGGCATTTAAGCCGGTCGATTGGTTGAAGATTTACGCTCAGGGGCAAGACTCACGGGAGTGGGTCGCCGATCGCCCGGCCATTCCGGGTTTGATGGGTGCGGAAGGCGACGATCAGTTCGATCTCCGTCAGGCCTATCTTCAGCTCGGGCCGAAGTGGGTGAACGCGACGATCGGCCGCCAAACGCTGGCTTACGGCGATGAACGGCTTGTCGGCATATCGGAATGGAACAATTTCACCCGAACTTTCGACGCCGCGAAACTGCACTACGAGCATGGCAAATTTTCGGTCGATGTCTTTGCCTCAACTGTCGTTTATATCCTCCGTGATGAGTTCGACTACTCGGATTTGTTTAACGGGGCCGAGACGCATCGTGATCAGATTTTCAGTGCGATATATGGGAGCACGACGGCGCTCAATCCCTTTACGATCGATGCGTATGCTTTGGTCCTCGACGAGGCAAATCCTACTAAGATTGTGCAAGGAATCACGTATCCGGGGACAAGCCTTTCAACGCCTGGCACGCGAAGCGATTTCGTGACCCTTGGCACGCGGTTCAAAGCTGATCCGAAAAAGCTCAATGGCTGGGAAGCCGAAGGAGAGTTTGCCTTTCAGACGGGCCAGGTGAGCGATCTCGATCTTACCGCTTTCGCGGCGCATATCGGAGGCGGTTACAATTTCAAATGTCCCTGGAGTCCGCGCCTCTTTGCCGATTACAACTACGCCAGCGGCGATGACAACCCGAACGATAGCAATATTGAAACATTTCAGAATCTCTTTCCGTCGAACCATCCCAGATATGGCTACATGGACCTGTTTTCCTGGCAGAACATGCACAACCCCGAGCTGAAATTTAACGTCAAACCGTGCAAACAAGTTGGTCTGGAAGCCGACTTCAATTGGTTCTGGCTCGCGAATACGGATGACGCCTGGTATCGCGCCAATGGTACCACGAGGGTGCGGCCGATCACCCCCGGCGCCCCCAACTATGTTGGCTCAGAGCTCGATATATTAATCACTTGTCAGCCAATAAAATCTCTCGTCTTTTGGCTGGGGTACAGTCACTTTTTTGCCGGAGGCTACGTCAGTGCGACGGGGCCAAGCGACGATGCCGATTTCGGTTACGTTCAGGCAACAATAAATTTCTAGGCGGATTATGTAGAGCATCGTCCGGAGCTCACCAAACTGCGATCCCTGAGAAAATCGAAAGGCCCAGGCAGCGAACCAATCGGCGGCTTGCTCATCCAAACGCCTCGGTTGGAATGCTAAGAACGGATGAGACGCCGGTTTTGGCTGCGGTGCCGATCTCCTGTTTGGCAGATCAAACCGGGTAAAGTTTTTGAAAATATGCGAGGTTAAGGCCGCCGTTCTCACAACCGGGACATGAATGAAAGCCTCAGGCATGCCCTCAAATTTCCCTTCCATAGGATCACTTATTGTTCTATTGTCGCAGCCTTCACTCGCAAAAAAATGACAGAGCACAGCAGCGCACTAAGGATCGACTATCTCCGTTGCTAGGTTTTTGTTGTTGTTATTAACAGGCTGATGAACATGAAAACTGATGTGCTCATAATAGGTGGCGGACCAGGCGGCTCGACAGCGGCCATGTGTCTGATTCGGGAAGGCATTAAGCCGATCATCCTCGAACAAGAAGCGTTCCCGCGCTTCCATATCGGCGAATCGATGACCGGCGAGGCTGGCCAACTGCTTCGGCGACTCGACTTGGAGAAGCTGATGTTGAAGAAGCAGTATCCGGTCAAACATGGCGTCAAGGTTTTCGGGGCGCAGGCTGTCAACAGCTGGTTTGTCCCAGTCTCGGCACGAGACGCAGATTGGCAGCTCAGCACTGGCACCACCTGGCAGGTCCGCCGCAGCGAGTTCGATGTGATGATGCTTAAGGAGGCCGAGAGGCGCGGCGCTACCGTGATTCGGGGCACGGCAACCAAGGCGCTCCTGGCCAACGACGGCGCCGTGCGCGGTGTGACGATGCGGAGGCCGGACGGGACAACCGAGGATATCGAATCGGAAGTAGTGCTTGATTGTTCGGGCATGGCAACCTTTCTCGCCAATCAACGCGTCACTGGCCCAAAATACGTCGGTAGCTACGATAAGCAGATCGCTTTTTTCGCGCACGTGACCGGCGCAGTCCGCAACACCGGCGTTTCGGGTGAAGACGCAAAAGACAACACGCTCATCTTTTATGAAAAGAAGTTCCACTGGGCGTGGTTCATTCCGATTGATGACGAAGTCGTCAGCCTCGGGCTCGTATTACCGAGGGCGACCTTTCTAGAAACAAAGCAAACTCCCGAGGAATTTTTCCGAGCGACGATCCCGGAGATTAGTCCCGACCTTCGACGGCGTCTGGCCGATATGAAGTTGGTCGAGAAAGTCCATGTGATCCCAAACTACTCCTACCAGGTGCGCCGCTTTTGCGGAAAAGGTTTCATCTGTATTGGAGATGCACACCGCTTCATCGACCCAATATTTTCCTTCGGTCTTTCAGCCGCCATGCGCGAAGCGGAATTCGCAGCGCCGTTGGTCCGCAAGTATCTCGAAGGCGAGGGACGTGACAAGTCCAATCCCTTCGCTGAGCATCAGGTCTTCTGCGAGAAGGGAATCGATAATCTCGAGGACATGGTCGATTTGTTCTGGGAACAGCCGTTCGTGTTCGCGACTTTCTTATACTATCGCTACCGCGACGAGCTCATTGATGCCTTCGCCGGGCGCGTTTATGAGACCGAGCGGCAGCCCTCAATGGCCATTCAAAAATGCCGCAAATTGCTCAAACGGACGCGCGACTACGACCACGAAGATGATTATTCCATGCCTATCGGTTCACGATTTCATCCTGAGCGCGCGGCCTTGTGGGAACCTAATTCGCCTATTTCAACGACCGAAGAATGGATGGTCGCGCAATCCACCGGCTAGCTTGCAGATCAGTCTGCTTGACGAAGATCGATTGCTCTAAGTATCCCAGCCGGGAGTAAGCACGCATTTCGGGCTCCCTAGCCCGAACGTCAAAAGGAATAGCCACAGCCTCAGAACATAACCACAAAATCCACCGCAGCGGTGAACATGTCCTGGTCGGATGAGTCATTGCAAGCCAGTCCAATAGGAACAGCGGTCAACACCTCCTTCAAAACATCCATTGCCAAGCGATGTTGATGCTCCAGCTGTTCTGGAGCTGCGGGCCATCGAGCGACTGAATAATCGGTACCCGACCTTCAACGAATAACTGCTGACCGTCTAGAAACTTGGTTAGCGCTGTAGAGCAACACGGTCGGCCCCCGTGGCAACATCGCATTGGACAGAACGTCAGACCAAAGGATGCATCTAAACGTTTGCCACCTTGCAGATTGGGGTCCGTGGTCTGTTCCATCATTGGATCGAGCTCAGGATCAGCACCCTCAATGTTTTCCCAAACCGCGCCGTTGAGTCCAGTCGAAATGGTCAACCAACTAGTTAGCTGCCGCATGACCCACGCACGCGATTCGTAGCGATTCCCGAATCGGTAGTTCTGATCGTTGCGGCCCAGCCGGAGGGTGGCCTTGAAGTCTGCGCCCCAGCTCCATGTTGTCGTTTGTCCTAAATATGTAAGGCCTGGCAGCAGTGATACCGTGCCCGAGCCGGGTTGCATGCAGTAGTCGACTCGAAATCCGTCCATCTCCTCGTCTATCGAGCCTGTTGGTACCCCGATTCCGCCATTGAGAAGCAACTGGTGCCGCTTGTCTGCCGTTTGGAAAATCAGATACGCAGGGCGCAACTCCAGATCACCAACGCCGTTTGCGCGCATGACAAAATGGCCGCCGTCGACATCAACCATGTTCATTTCCTTTCGGACATAAGGAATCATCGCGCTCAGCGTCAGCCTCTCTGTTGGCGCATACATGACCATCCACATGTGCATGTCCATTGTCATGTCCGTAGGTGCATTGGGGAATTGCTTCAGAATTTGCGAGACGCTGATGTCGTCTGTCCCAACGAGACTGCCATCCATTTTTTCGTGCGTGAATTGGTAACCGACCATCCATTTGCCAGCTTCACCGGTCATAATTCCGAACGGCATTAGACATGAACTCATCATGACCATTTCACCGGCATTCATTTCGTTGCACTCTGAAAGAGATTCAGCAGTGCCCATCTGTTTTGTATCTGACGCGCCTGCTGCAGCGGAATTGGCCGCAGCCATTTCGTCAGCGCGAGCAGTTTTCACCGAAAGCATCGCGGCCAGCATAAGGCTCAGGCTTACAATCGGTTTCATGAGTTTGAAGCGACGAGTTGTTTGCCTATGAAGCGGCGGGTCAGACGCGGATCTGATCAGCTCGACTCAGACCCATTTCCACCCAGCGACCGACCAGCGAAGTGCATCGTTTCCAGAATGTCACTGCGGATGCGAAGAAACTCTGAACTGCTGCGATCGCGCGGCCGGTCCATTTTTATTGGAATTATCTGCTCGATCCTGCCGGGACGCGGAGTCATGATAACGATGCGGTCGCTCATGTAGATGGCTTCGTCGATGTCGTGAGTAACAAGCAGCATGGTGGTGCGGTGGGCACGCCAGAGACGCAGTACTTCATCCTGCATACGCATGCGGGTAAAGGCATCGAGCGCGCCGAGTGGTTCGTCGAGCAGGAGCACTTTGGGATGGTTAATCATCGCCCGCGCGAGCGCGACGCGCTGGGCCATGCCTCCCGAGAGATGATGCGGAAAAGCATCAGCAAAGCCTTCCAGACCTACCAGGCGCATGAATTCATCGACCTGACCGCGTTCTTGTTTCAGCACACCGCGCGCGACGAGGCCGGCTTCGATGTTGCGCCGGACGGTGAGCCACGGAAAAAGATTCGGATCTTGAAAGACGAGGCCACGCTCTGCGCTCGGTGCGGTGATTGGCTCATCGCCCACCAAAAGCTCGCCCTCGGTCGCAAGAATCAGGCCGGCGACAAGACGCAGTAGAGTGGACTTTCCGCAGCCGCTCGGACCCACGATTGATACGAGCTCCCCAGCCGAGACGAAGAGCGACACCTTGTCCAAAGCCAGTCCGCCCACCGCTGCGCCGTTAACAGCAGCAAAGTATTTGCTCGCGCCCCGGATGCGCAACGAAGAAGCTTCGATCGCAGCAGGCTCGGAGACAGCTACCATTTGATAACTCCCTTCTGCCAGACCAACACGCGATCGCGCACCTTGAAGAGAACAGTCATGATACTTGAGAAAAATCCAGCCATAATAATCAGAGCGCCATAAACCTTTCCATACTCCGCCCAGCCTTGGGCCCAGCTCACATACCATCCGAGGCCCGACTTAACCCCGACGTTCTCGGCTACCACCAGAGTGAGAAAGGAAGTGCCAAGACCCATGAACAGTCCAATGAAGATATTCGGCAGGGCAGCGGGAATGGCGACACGGAAAATAAGATATGTCTGCCGGGCACCGAGGGTGCGCGCAACATCAAGATATGAGGCGCGGGTGTTGTTAATACCGGAAGCGGTAAGCATTGTTACCGGAAACCAAACCGCCAGAGCGATCAGGCCGATCGCCGAGAAGAGCGTGGAAGGAGAGACCACCATGGCTAATGGAATCCAGGCTGTAGCGGGAATAGGGCCGACGACCTTCAGCAAGGGCATGCCCCAGTAGCGAGCATGAGCGAACCAGCCAATGGTGACGCCGGTGATCACGGCGACTACCACTCCCAGCGCATAACCGCTCACTAGCAAAATCAGCGAATGCCAGGTGCTGTCGAAGAGAAGCTTATAGTCGCTCACCATGCTTCCGAAGACTCCTTCAGGACCGGGAAAGTAGGGCAGTGGTAGCAATCCAAGGCATGAAGTCACCAACTCCCAGATACCAGCCGTCATCGTTGCGACACCAAGGATTGGGCATATGTGCCTCATCCGTTTGCGTAGGCCTTCAAAGAACGGGTAAAGCGCCGCGCCCAACAAACCGAGGCCGAGCATGACGAAGAGTAGCAGGGGATAGTAATGTGTGGGAGGGACCGGTTCGCTTTTCGGCACGAAGAAATGGATCGCGAGCGCAATGCAGGCACCGACTGGAACAGCTAGCAATTTCTGCGGCGCTGTTTTCACCACTGGCGGTGAAACAAACGCAGTTTCTGCGCCGAGTCTCTGGGCCTTTGAAACGATCCCAGTTTGCTGGCGGGGTTCTTCTACGCTGCTAATCATTTCTGGGCGGCAATCGTACTCTTGTCGAGGCACGGAGCGTCTGGGTCGGCCAGATTCGGCGCTTCCTGATCCGGCTGATCAAACATTTTTCTTCGGCAGCAGGAATCCTGGGTATCTCTCTGGAGCAACGCGGCGTAGAGCCGGATATCTTCGTTTGGATCAACCTGGCCACCGGGGACTTTCTCAGCCTTGACTGACTTGATCCACTCGTCAGACACCCCTTCCAAACGGTGAAACGCCTTTTTCGCCAATGCGTCGGTATCGGTTTCAGGAGAAAGCATTTTGGCTTCTCTCATTTCTTTAGCGGCGGTGTAGAGAGTGCGTTCAGCTTCAGAGACCGACGGAATGTACTTGAGGCGACTAATGGCGACGGTGTTTAGTTCAACTGTCGAAGCGAGGTATTTTTTGTCCACGGCCAACTGTGCCGCGGCCTTTGGGTTTTCCTGCACCCACTTCGCCCCTCTCAAGATGGCACGAGTCGCTCGGGCGGCACTGTCGGGGTTGGCGTCGATCCACTTGCCATTCGCGATGATTTCGCAGCAATACTCGTTGGCGTACGGCATGTCAGTCGCCTCGTCCATCCCTTCGACGTTTCTTGCAATACCTTGCGCGATCAGCAAAGTTCCAATCGGCTCGGCGTTGGCTACGGCGTCTACCTCCCCCTTCTTCAACGCCAATCCCAGTTCTCCGGCGGGAAAAACTTTCCAGGTAATATCTTTGCCGGCATCAACGCCGTGCGTCCCGAAAACGCGATTCGCGAATACGAACGGCGGCGTTCCCATCCCAGGTACCCCAATGCGCTTTCCTTTTAGATCCTGGATTTTGTGAATTGGGCTGTCCACGCCGGTTTGGACTCGCAGGCATCCGGTGTGCACTCCGCCGAGAAATCGGACGTCAAGGCCCTGCTCGATTGGTTTGAGGAAGTACATCACGAGGTGATGCGTAATGTCGTAGGCGCCGAGGGCAAGGTTGTCTTTGTAGTTCGCCCAACTGCATTTCACCAACTCAGGCTCGAGACCTTCGTCTTTGAAATAGCCCTTCTCGAATGCCGTGTAAATCGGGGCCTCGCAGGTTAACCCGATGAAGCCGATCTTAACGTGTTTCGAATTGACGACTTTGGACGCGGATTTCTTGCTGCAACCGCCGAAAAGCAGGACGCACAAACCGAATGCCAGAATGAATTTTGATGTTTTCATATTTTTTGCGAGTGAAGGTTTCAACAATAGAACAATAATTAATAGTTTGGGAAGAAAAATTTTCGCAAAATTTTCCCGCAAAAATTTACACAACTGGATTTGCCAATTGAGAAGATATCTCTGTTCGAATGACGCCCGAACCTCGAGAACTTTCTACCGTCGGCCGGCAAGCCGGAACGGAGAGAAGATTTTGACTTTTCCCGCGTGCCACGGACTTCCTTTCGTTCCAAGCCGACTCACGTTATGACTCCATCCAGGCGAAGAGTCCAGAGGAACAGCGCAACTCGCGCTCGTATTTCCGCACGCCGCCGCGAACCCGCACAGCGCCAGACCGATCGTCCGAATCTAACAGGCCGTTATTTTTTTATCATCTTCGGAACAGCAGCCTGCGCCAACTCGGTGAACGCGCCGACGACCCTGTTAGCTCCAGAATCGATGAGACGCAGCAGCCCAATCTCCAGGGCAAGGTTTTTGCCTTGAAGACGGATTGCCTTCAACTTCAAACTTTCCTTCCCTCGCAGCGCAATCTTCGGCATCAAGGCAGCCGCCTCCAACGGCCCCAGCGAGCGAAGAAGTGTCCCGATCGAGTTGATTTCCGCAACGGTTCGCGGACGGACCTGATGATTTCGGCTAATTTCATCGGTCATTCGGCGCATGACGAAGGTGTCCGGCAATTGGAGCAGCCGTTGCTGGTGCAATTCGGAGAAATGAATTACGCGCCGGTTCCACCACGGGTGCGCCTCGGAAACAATCAAGGCAAATTGGTCGGTGCAGAGGCGTTCGTAGCGCAAATTAGGCGAGTGCCGCGTAAGGAAGCCGAGGCCAACATCCATTCTTCCCTCTTCCAGCGCCGTTTCAATCTCAGTGGATGAAATTTCCTCGACCGTGAGGCTGATGCCTGGATGGGCGGCGGCGAACAGGCCCAGCAGATGCGGCACCAGCGCCACGTTGAGGATGGGGACGACCCCCAGATGCAGGGCGCCGCGCAACTGTCCCGGTTCGCTGCTGAGTTCCTGAAGGAAATTCTCGACCTGACGAAGAATCGCGCGGGCGTGCTCTTGAAAGATAATGCCCGTTGACGTAAGCAGAATGCGTTTTCCCCGGCGCTGAAAGAGGGAGACCCGAAGCGCCGCTTCCAGATCGCGCATTTGTTGGGAGATGCCTGGCTGGGAAATTCCGAGTCGGTCCGCAGCGCGGCTAAAGCTACCAGCTTCGGCGACGGCAAGGAAGTAGCGCAAGTGGCGGATTTCCAGCGGATCGTGCGTCATTCCGACCGAGTATCGCCTGTCTCGATCGGCAGACGCAACTACACAATTTTAGCAGAATTTGTTTCCATAGGTTTGCTTCTTGTCGGGCTGGTAGATCCAAGCCGGCGCTGACAACCGATTTAATGATCCGGCCGGAAATTCGTTACGATCGCTCTCTCAATAGTACACGATCACTCCACGATTCGTCGGACCGCGACATGCTCACTTTCGCAGTCGATGTCGTCGTCACATTCGAAAGAGAGCCTCGGAGACTTCTCCACTGGACAACTCGATAGATACCGCCAAATCGCGGCGCTTCTGTTATTGGACAGTAACCTGTCTGGCTCTCGAAGGAATCCCGTTTGCTACGACTTCAATCCTGCTCGCACCGGTTTCCATGGTAGCTGGAATATCGACCATGGTGGACACGATTGCGTTACCGGTGGCGATAGCCATCGTACTATGGTCGTGAGTGCGAGCATAAAAGACATGCCCCGTAGCTACGTTGGTAATGCGCACCAGCGGGTAATTGGTGGCGCTCAATGCGTCATCGCCATAGTCGGAACCGACCGAAAGACCGTTAAACTGTCGTCCCGAGATCTGGATGGTAGTGCCCCGGGTCAGGGTGGCAGGAACCGACGTGATCGCGGGCTTCCAGGACGGATCGGGACGCCCTCTGGAAGTAAAGAGCTCGACGTCACGTGTGCTCCCGTCGGCGATTAGCCAAAGAACCTGCCCCGTTGGCAGGATCAGCGTTCGTCCTTCGTAGGACGTGTGGCTGGATGAAGTTTGAGTCGGGGGAGCTTCGGTGAAAGTAATTCCGTCAAAGATGAAGAACTTAGCAGGTGGCTGGAAAATACCGGGGCTTGCGAAGACCAGCACGTTACCATCCGGCAACAAACTACAGGGGGCATCTGCCATGTCATTGCCTCCCGGAAAGTCAGCCGTTGGGGTCCAAGTTCCCGTTGAGGGATGATAGATTGAGTTGTGAACGGTTCCGCCAAAGGCAACAAGCGTGCCGTCCGGACGTTGAATTTGGGGACCGATCTCAAGGCTGCCAGCGTCGGCAAGCGGCACGCCGGTGCTACCCGCGCTCGTCCACTGCTGAGTGACGGGATTATAGAGCTCCGAATTAGGAATATTGCCGCAATCCACCACCATGATTCTGCCATCAGGCAAAAGACCAAAGCCTTCTTCGGAAAAGGTATCTGACTTACCGGTACCGGGTAGAACCGTCCAGGTCAAAGTAACCGGATTAAGTAATGCCTGCTGTGTATTTGCACCGAGCCCGCCTCTGCCAAGCATAAAAATTCCGTCCGCCTGGACAATGCCGGGTGAGTCTCCAATGTTGGCCCAACCGATTGGTGGGTTGACCACGGTCCAGACGTTAGTGACCGGGTTGTAAATTGCGCCTTTGTTAGTCCAAACGGGCTGAAGGAAATTATATTCTCCGCCCTCCACGATTACTCGGCCATCGGGCAGCACCGCATTGGCGAAGTAGAGCGGACCATAACTGGGTTGCATGGATGCGACTTGTGACCACGTGCCGTTGAGATAACTCCCGTTAATGTCAGGCGTAAGTCGCCACCAATTCGGCGTGCCGTATTCGTGCACGAGCACAGTCCCGTCGGTCAGTAGATTGGCCGAGTCGGTATCGAAGGGCGGTTGCTGGACTAACCTTTGCCATCTGCCCGCCGCCACCTCCTCCGGGCCCGAGATCCCCAGGCGTTGCCCGTAGGCGGTTCCAGTAATTCCCCACAACGTTACAACTGCGGTCGCCCCTACGATAAGCGAAATGACAGATCGCCGGAGCGGCGCGTGATTTTTTTCTTTGTTTCTTGTCATGTTTTCGATCCTGACGGTTTTGTAATATTCTTGGCAATAAAAATTTCGGGCATCTCCGAAGATGGAATAGACGACGTTCTCGCTCGGGCGTCTCTACAGAACAGACAGATGCGGGGTCGCGGCTCGATGAGTCAATAGTTACTTCGCGACTGGACAACTCCAAGGCGCGAGGCGACTATTCGCATCTCGTGAGTGCACTGTTTTTCAAGCGTTTCCTGCAGCGACCATTTCAAGTCGCCTCGATCATCCCCAGCTCGAAGGCGCTGGTGGAACGCGTCGCCAGCAAGATGGACTTGAGCCAGCCGCGTGTGATCGCCGAGTACGGGCCGGGCGAGGGGGTGCATTCGCGGGAGATCGCGCGACGAATGAGTCCGGATTCGCAGTTGCTTCTCTTCGAGGTGGATCGGGCGTTCGCGCGCGACCTCGAACGTCAATTTGCCGGCGATGCACGCGTCCACGTGATTCATGGGGATGCAGCATCTTTGCCATACGAGTTGAAACGACGCGGGATCGCTTGCTGCGATTACATCCTTTCAGGCATTCCGTTCAGCATACTTAAGATCGACAAAAAACGCGCGCTTCTGCGAAAAACGCATGATGCGCTCGCGCCCGGCGGCAGTTTCATCATTTACCAAGTCACCAATGAACTGAAGCAGCACGCCACAGTTTTCAAGCACGCGGAATCGGAATATTTCCTGCAAAACATACCGCCGATGTTCATCACCGTTTTTTCCAAGACGCCACCAAACGATCGCGAGTTTCGAACCAGACGGCGGCGATCCGAGGCCGCCTACGCAGATCGTTCGGCATGACGGACAGGCCGGCCCGGGTGGAAAAAGATTCGATGGGCGAGATGTCGCTCCCGGCGTCTGCGCTTCATGGCGCTTCTACTCATCGTGCGGTCCTGAATTTTCCGGTGAGCGGTTACCGCTTTTCGCGGCCGTTTATTCGCGCTTTGGGCTTGATCAAATGGGCCGCCGCCCAAGCGAATCACGATCTGGGCCTGCTCGACGCCGAGCGGGCGGCGCTGATCGTTCAGGCATCTGAAGAAGTTGCCGATGGCAAGCTGGACGACCATTTTCCGCTCGACATTTTCCAGACCGGCTCCGGCACGAGCACCAACACGAACGCGAACGAAGTAATCGCCAACCGCTGTGCGCAGCTCGCGGGCAAAGCGATCGGATCGCGGGAACTGGTTCACCCGAACGATCACGTCAACATGGGCCAATCGAGCAACGACGTGATTCCTTCCGCGATCCATATCAGCGCTGCCGAACAGTTGAAGAACTGCCTGGTTCCGGCGCTGGGGAAGTTACACGCCGCGCTCGACTCCAAGGCGAAGGAATTCTGGGAAATCATTAAGATAGGCCGGACCCATTTGATGGACGCGACGCCGATCCGGCTCGGTCAGGAATTTTCCGGGTACGCGCAGCAGGTTGCTTATGCCAAAGAACGGGCGCAAAAATCGATCGAAGTTTTGCGCGAGCTCGCGCTGGGTGGAACGGCGGTGGGTACAGGTCTCAACCGCCATGTTGATCTTCCGGGAAAGATGCTGCGGCACCTGGAGCAGCGCACCGGCATGGCGTTTTACGAGGCAAAAAATCATTTCGAAGCGCAGGGAGGAAAGGATGCGGTTGTTGAAGTAAGCGGGCATCTAAAAACGATTGCCGTCAGTTTATTTAAGATCGCAAACGATATCCGCTGGCTCGGAAGCGGTCCACGGTGCGGCATCGGCGAGATCCAGCTTCCCGCTACCCAACCGGGCAGTTCGATCATGCCGGGGAAGGTCAACCCGGTGATGTGCGAATCCGTCATGATGGTGTCCGCGCAAGTGATCGGTAACGACACGACCATTACGTGGGCCGGGGCAAACGGGAATTTCGAGCTCAATGTAATGATGCCGGTGATGGCGCATAATCTTCTCGAGTCGATCCGGCTGCTGGCCAACGTGGTCGATGTTTTCTGCGATAAATGTGTCCGCGGCATCGTGGCAAACGAGGAGCGTTGCCGGGAGTTGATCGAACTATCCATGGCGATGGTGACCAGTCTCGCGCCGAAAATCGGTTACGATCGCGCGGCGGAAATTGCAAAGGAGAGCGCGAAAACCGGGCGAACCGTTCGCGAAATTGCCAGCGAGAAGAAGGTGTTGCCGGAGAAAGAACTCGAGCGCGCGCTTGACCCAATCAAAATGACCGAACCGGGCGGAACGGGCGAGAGCTGATGGAGTAATGGAGTAGCGGAGTATTGCGCATCGCGGGCTCCATCGAAATAGATAGGAATGACGAAGCACCAATGAGGAAGCGAGCAGAGTTCGGGCTTCGTCATTCGTCATTAATTCGGATTTCGTCATTCGGATTTCGTCGTTAGGCTGTCCCATGGTTGCCAAACTTGAGGGGCCGCAATTTTCAGGCGGGGCCAACATTGCGATCAAATGTCCAAGCAACACCTATGACCAGACCGTCGCGTTTTATCGGGATACGCTCGGTCTGCCGTTGATCGAGGAAGAAAAGGACGGGTGCATTTTTCAATTCGGACCGAACCGGCTTTGGATCGACAACGTGCCGAACCTGAGTCATCCGGACATTTGGCTGGAACTGGAAACGAACGATACTGAAGCAGCCGCGTCATTCTTGAAGGTGCACGGGGTCGTGCGGCGCGACGAGGTCGAACAATTACGTGAAGATTTCAATGGCTTCTTCATTGCCGCGCCGAACGGCGTGATTCATCTCGTCATTGGTCCTGAAGAAGCGTAATAGAATGCGAGACGTCAAAGACGTTCGCTGTCGCCACGGCACCGTGTCGCCGTGCGAGTGGATTGCGCGAGACGGCTCGACACAGCGAGGCGGCTAGCTCATAACAGCTTTCGCATAGTCGCGGACTGATCGCGGACGGATCGAAAAATTTCCAAATATCTCGCCCATGTCGATCGTATCGCCGCGGGCGGCGGCAAGAGTCAGATCGGCAAAGGTTTGTTCGACAGGATTAGTGGCTGCCGCTTTGCGCGCCCGCAGCGCTTCCTCGGAGACGAATTGTTTCTCAAATGTGCGACCGATAATTTCCTCAAACATCCGCACGACTTCGAGCTGACTAAAGGCTTCCGGACTGCCGAGCTCGATTACGGCGTTCCGCGCGGCGGGATTCGATAACGATTCCACCGCGAAATCGGCGACGTTCTGCAAGGAAATGTAGCTGGTCTTGTTTTGACCCGATCCGTATATGGTTGCTTTGGCATTTGCGAAATCGAAGCCCAGATGCGGGCTCAGCCATATTTCCATGAAAAATGTCGGCCGCAGAATGGAGTAAGCGAGTCCGCTCTGTTGAAGATAATTTTCAACGGCGCGTTTCGCGTCGACTAACGGATTGTCGCCATCCTTTAGCAGATTGCCCGAGATAGAAACGAAAATGTAGTGACCGATTTTCGCCGCGCGCGCAGCGTCGATCAGTTGGATTTGTCCATGCAAATCGACGGTATCGAACGTGTCGCCCGGTTGCTGGGAAAGGATCGCCGTCGGAGTTGTAATGACAGCCGTTGTGCCTTCGCAAGCGCGATCAAGCGAAGCTCGATCCTTTAAGTCGGCTTCGACCAGTCCTCCGCCAAGTTGCTTGAGAACATCTTTTTTCGCTGGATCGGAAGTCGCCCGGACCATCGCCTTAAACGGCTTGCCCGCGGAAGCGAGACGCCGGCAAATTTCCGTTCCCAATAATCCCGTAGCTCCAACAACGAGTGTCATAAATTCTTCCTCAGCGTTCAGTGCGCTGGCAGATGTCGTCCCATGATGACGAGATCGCGCTCGATTTCGTCGAGGCGCGCGATTCGCGGCAGCAAGCCCCAGTGTTGGAAATCAAGGTGCTCAAACAACCTTAGACTTGGTTCGTTATGCCCGAAGATCAGGCCAACGAGCGCGGTGATTCCAAGCGATGGCGCGTGGGCGATCGCGTGTTCCAACAAGCAACACGCGACCCCCTGACGCCGGAATTTTTCATCCACGTAAACGCTGATTTCAGCGGTGCCGCGATATGCGCAACGCGGGATGAATCTCTTAAAATCCAGCCAACCAATCACCTGGCCATCTGATTCCGCTACCCAGAATGGATATTGGCCGGGCGAATGTTCGCGGAACCACGGTAAACGCGCCTCTACCGTAGTCGGCTCTAGCTCGGCCGTAACCATGCGCGTCGGCACTGTGGCATTGTAGATATCGATGATTTTGGGAAGATCCGATTCGAGCGCGTTGCGGATTCTTAGTTCTCCAGCGGCGGTCTCTGGCCGCCGATTTTTCAAAGTGACGGCGTTCATCGAGCGCCGCTACCGGGCGGACGCGGTTTGAAAAAACGCACTTTCAAAAGTCGGCTGAAACGGGCCGGACTTCGTTTCACCGATTCGAAAACGCGGACTGATTTCTGATTGGGCGGCGCAATGGACTTCCATGTCGATCCGCCCGCATTTCGCGAGCGCCGCGTGCACGGCGCCCAGGGCAAGCTCGGGCGTGTTGCAATCGCGGCTGAGATGGCCGAGCACGATGCGCTCGATTTTTCCCGGCAACAATTCCTCGATCACACTCACCGCCGCCGTATTCGACAAGTGCCCATGCCGCGATTGGATCCTTTGTTTCACCGGCCACGGTCGATGTGAATCGTTCTGCAAAAGTTTTTCGTCATGATTCGTTTCGATCACGAGCGTTTGTACTTCGCGCAATCGTTCGATGATCATTTTTGTCGGATAACCGAGATCGGTGATGAAACCAAGGCTGCCCGATCCCGCGTGGATAGCGAACCCAAGCGGATCGACAGCGTCATGCGGTACCGGGAATGTTCGCACAGTGACATCACAGATCGAAAACTCGGCACCTGTCACAAAGATTCGCCAGTTGCGGTGTCGCTTGAACGAACCATCACATCGAATCGCTTCCGCCGTCAGCGCGTTGGAATAGATCGGCACGTCAAATTTTCGGCAGAGAACTTCAAGCCCGCAGACGTGGTCCGTGTGTTCGTGAGTCAAAAGCACGCCATCAAGCTGCTCAGGCGCGATACCGCATTGCTCCAGGCGCAAAACCAGTTGTCGTGCGCTCAGCCCGCCATCGACCAGAATCTTGCAATGATCAGTGGCGACTACAGCGCTGTTTCCCGCGCTACCGCTGCCGAGCATCGTCAAGCTGAACACGGGTCTTAAGGTAGCCGCGTTGGTTCAACTTGTGCAAACGGAAATGAATCAGTCAGTGCTTGGCGCAGGCGAAGTGAAAAAACGAGATTTCCTCGGATTGGTCGACATCACCGGCCGAGAGAATTACATTTGCGCCAGCAGATGAAATCGAAGGTGAGCGCGTCGCGGTATAGGTGACCGCGTCCAGACGGCGATGCCAGCTACAACGTTTCTACTGTAAGCGCGCCGATAAATTCGAGCGCAGTCCCGGCTTGGAGTAGAGCCGACCGTATCGCATCATTTTTTACCAGCCGGACGAGTGCGCCAACGCAAATCAAATAGTCATTGACCAAGCGTTCCGGGACGCCGATCACAAAAAGTAATTGCGCGCGCTGTTGATTTGGGCCGATTGGAATTCCGGCGCGGCTGCGTCCAATGCCGATGACGATTTGATCAACCAAATCGGTGCGCGCATGAGGGAATGCGACTCCGTTTTCCACCACGCTGGGGTGCGGTTGCTCACGCGCCAGGACTTGTTCGAAAAATCTTGCTGCATGGTCGATCTTTCCATTTTGCGCGAGCAACTGAATAATCTCCCGCAGCGCGTTTGGCAGTTTCCGTGAGCGCAACCGCAGGATTACCTGCTTTTCATCCAGCAGCTCTGAGAGTGCGGTAGCCATTGATGACAGAGAGATTTATTGGATTATGCGGCAAAGCCAGTTATCCAGTTAAGTAACGGGCCGTGGCAACTGAAAACAGAGCATTAGCTGAAAATGAGGAGAGAACAGTCTCATTCCAGCGCAGCATTTACGATCCGGGCTACGTCAACGCGATGTCGCATTTTTATCGCGGCGAAATGGGACGGATCATGGTTTGGCGGCAGCGGCTGGATGTAACCACGAACTGGGCCATTACCAGTACCACGGCCATTATTACCATCGCATTTTCGACTCGCGAAGTGCCGCACATCATCTTCTTTTTCAATCTGGCCATTGTTTGGGTGCTCCTCTGGATCGAGGCGCGTCGTTACCGTTTTTACGACGCATTCCGCGCGCGTGTCCGGATGCTCGAAGCGCATTTTCTTGTTCCGATGGTGATGGAAAATCGCGAGTTGCTTCAGGGCGAATGGAAAAAACTCGTATGTGAAGATTTGATCTTGCCCTGCTTCAAGATCAGCAAGCTGGAAGCAGTCGGCCGCCGATTAAAACGCAATTACGTTTTCATTTTCATTCTCATTTTGCTGGCGTGGGTGACGAAGATTTTCCTGCACGCCGAGCACGCCATGGACAGCGTAGGCAGTTTCTATCGTGCATTGCGCGTTGGCCACATTCCGTCCTGGCTGGTCGCGTCCATTTTTGTGGGCACCTTCATCAGCGCCATCTGCATCACGATTTACGTCAGCAAGAAATCTTCTGGCGAAATTTCCGAGTTCGGCACCCATCGCTCGCTCTGGCGGATCTAACCGGACGTTTGATGTTCGATGTTTGATGTTTGATTGGTTCTGAATGGATCAGCCAACGGACGATCATTTCGAGAAGCTTTGCGAAATTGTCGCAAAGCTGCGCGCCCCGGGCGGTTGTCCGTGGGATCGCGAGCAGACCCACGAAACGTTACTGCCGGCGTTGATTGAAGAGGCTTACGAAGTGGCAGGTGCGGTACGCTCCAGAGACAATTCAAATTTTCGCGAAGAACTGGGCGATCTTCTTCTGCTCATTGTTATGCACTCGGAAATCGCGCGGGAAGCAGGCGGATTCAATATCAACAATGTGATCGGTGAGGTGACCGAGAAGCTCATTAGGCGTCACCCGCATGTCTTTGGCAAAAGCGATGCGCTCGATAGCGGCGCGGTGCTAAAACAATGGGAATCGATCAAGCGCAGGGAAAAAACAGGGAGACATTACCTTGATGGTTTACCAGCGGTGTTGCCCGCGCTGATGCGCGCGCAAAAGGCGCAATCGAAAGTAGCGCGCGTCAATTTCGATTGGATAGAAGTGCGCGACGTGCTCGCGAAGGTGGAAGAGGAACTGGGCGAGCTCAACGACGCTCTCGCGTCGGAAGATCCGCAATTGGTCGAAGACGAGATCGGCGACCTGCTGTTCGCAGTCGTCAACTTGGCGCGTAAATGCAAACTCGACGCGGAAAGCACGCTGCAAACCGCTACGGACAAATTTGTCGCACGTTTCAACCGTCTAGAGGACGAGTTGCAGGCGCAAGGTAAGCGGCTTGGTGATGTCGATCTTGCTGAACTGGATGCGATTTGGGACGAGATAAAAAAAAGTGACGCAAGACGAATCACAAATGACGAACGATGACGAAACACCGCCGGCGATCCCATGACGGCGGAGGCGACGATCAGCTGGAGCCGGCAGTCCTGCTTGCACCCGCAGGCAGGATTGCTGGCTTTTCTTAGTTAGGGTCGTCGCTGTGGCGCCTGGATGGGAGCCATGATCGGCGCTCCGGTCTTAAAGAAACCGATCACAGCAAAGTCGTCCTGCGGCGGACGGTTGGAATCGAAACGGAAATTATAGAGCGTCCCCCAGCGGATCGCATTTGCGTTTGGGGTTT